>Ga0123353_10014512_pt1 | contig 11367 bp, 8 predicted proteins | sample TergutLab28metaG_3_FD_92763 | JGI IMG/M metagenome (GOLD analysis project Ga0123353, IMG submission 92763) | Labiotermes labralis P3 segment gut microbial communities from Petit-Saut dam, French Guiana - Lab288 P3 | ecosystem: Host-associated > Arthropoda: Insects > Digestive system > Gut ... | reverse complement strand
CTGCCATCTATATCTACGATTTCAACAATATCAAAAACAGCCATCCTGTAATAATTTCTCATTATATCTTCAAGAGAAGCCCTGTCGCCCAATGAGACTAAATCTACAATAGTACTATCTTTTGATAAAATACTTGCTGCATCAAGGCATGTCTCTTCGCTTAATTTAATTTCATTATAGTAAACTGTGCTACTGTCTCTTAGCCTTATTGTAATGGACTTCTCAATAGAGGCTTTAAAAAGCCAATAACTGATCAACAGGGAAATATTGGTTGTTATAATAATTATAAAGATAAAAGAGATAAGAATTTTAATATTAATTTTATATTTTAAAAAAGGATGTAACATACTTAATAATTTTAAACCATATCAAAAATAATGTATACATTTTTATAAAGCGATTCAGCTAATACATACGTGTTGTTATATATATGGAATAAAAAGAATTTACGGGTTAATATAAGAGTCAAGGCTATTAATTTTATGGATGAAGAAATAATTCAGCTATGTGATAAAAATGGAGTGCCTCAAGGAAAAGCTCCCCGCAGTGTTTGCCATAAAGACCCATCCCTGATCCAGATGGTTGTTCATTTATTAATATTTAATTCCAAAGGAGATATTTTTCTGCAGAAAAGGTCCAAAACCAAAGACACTTATCCCGATATGTGGGATACGGCTGTCGGAGGCCATGTGTCGGCAGGAGAAGATGTTTTTACAGCTCTTATTCGGGAATCAAAAGAAGAGCTTGGAATTGACCTAAAAAATCCGGAATTCCTTTTTAAGCAGCTTAACAAAGACGATACAGAAACAGAATTTTCTTTTGTGTATAAAACAATTTATGACGGGCCGTTTCACATCGATAATAACGAAGTAACAGATGGGAGATTTTTTTCAATAAAAGAGATAAAAGAAAAACTGGGAAAAAATATATTTACCCCTAATTTCGAAAAAGAGTTTAAAACATTGGCATAGGATAAATATTAGACCACTGATGCACAAGATCCACAAAATCCTTAAGAGGTTTTGAAAAATATTTATCGCTGTGGTGGATCATATAATATTTTCTTTTAAAATTTTTATCCTCAACCGGCAGGGCAATTAATCTTCCTGTTTTTACTTCTTCGCTTACCATATTGTTGGATATAAAAGCGATTCCAAGTCCCTGTTCCACAAGTCTTTTTATGGTTTCATTATTTGAAATTTCGTAATGTATATTTGCATTGATCTTGTTTTTTCTTATAAAGCTTTCGGTTATTTTTCTGGTTACAGAACCTTTCTCATGAACAATAAGATCGCATCCGTCAATATCTGTTATTTCAAGACGGTCTTTTCTTTTAAGCGGATAATCATGCGGCAGAATACATACGATATTATCTTCCAGAATTTCCTGTACCGATATTTTCGGATTTTGAATAGGTTTTGATATAAAACCTATATCATTATTGAGCTCTGCTGTATTTTCAATAATGCTTTCATTATGCCCAATAAGCATGGAAATATTTATATCATGATTATACTTATTATAGTATTTTATAATATAAGGGAGATAGTAAGCACCAAAACTCTCGCATGATAAAATCGAAATCTTACCTTTGCTAAAATGCTGAAAATCTTTGATACTTTCCTCTGCCTGGCTTTCCATATCAAAAATTTTATCTGCAATACTAAAGAGGTGTTCTCCTGCATCGGTAAGAATAACTTTTTTACCTATAATATCAAGAAATTTAAGGTCATAATAACTTTGAAGCTGCTTGATCTGTTTTGTAACAGCAGGCTGGGTAATACATAAGATATCAGCTGCTTTTGTGAGGCTCTTGCATTTTGCAGTATAATAAAAAGTCTTTAAGTGATAGAGATTCATAACTATTTTTCATGTTAATAATTACTTTGCTTCTAGTCAATACCCCAGAGATTTTTTATAAAATATATAAAAATTTTATGTTTTGTGATTTTTAAGGTTTATTCTGTGCGCGTTATTTGATTACATTACACAACCTTCTGACTGCAAAGCGCCTGCCAGCAGCAAGTTCCAGGGCAAGGTTGTTGTTTTAATAATAAATATAGTTTATGTTAAACCAACAATAATAATTTTCATAAGAGGTATAAATATGTTTGTAGTTTGTCTTGATCTTGAAGGGGTACTAGTCCCTGAAATATGGATAGGAGTATCGAAAAAAACAGGAATCGATGAGCTTAAACTCACGACACGCGATATTTCCGATTATGATTTACTTATGAAAAGAAGAATAGGGATACTTGATCAGCATAATTTAAAACTAAAAGATATACAGGATGTTATTGCTACAATAAAGCCGCTTGACGGAGCGGAAAAATTTTTAAATGACCTTAGGGAAATTACACAAGTTGTAATTCTTTCAGATACTTTTACACAGTTTGCTTCCCCTCTTATGAAACAGCTTGGATGGCCTGCAATTTTCTGTAATGAGCTTATTATAGATAAAACCAACAGGATCGCAGATTATAAATTAAGACAAAAAGACGGGAAAAAGCATGCTGTTATGGGATTTCACTCAATGGGATTTAAAGTAATTGCAGCAGGCGATTCATACAATGATCTTTCAATGATAAGAGAAGCAGACGGAGGCGTGCTATTCTGTCCGCCTGAAAAAATTATTGGAGAAAATCCCGATATTCCTGTAACTTTTACTTATGATGAGCTTTTGTCAAACATAAAAATGTTTCTGGAAAAGAATTAGTTAGCAGAACGTTTTTTCTTGATAACAGAAAGAATTTCTTCTCTGAGTCTTGGATACAATATTATAAGATTTTTTAAATTCTCAAATGATATAGTCATCTCTCCGGCCTTTGCGCTTTTCTCGAGTTTTTCTGCTGCATTTCCGAATTCTGCCATGGCAAGACTCCAGGAACCACCCTTGATTGTATGCGCTTCTCTTCCCAATAATTCAAAATTCTTGTTTTGGAGATAAACCTTCATATTTGATAGTTGAGTTCTGATTTTCTTTTCAAACTCTTCCAATATTTCAAGAAGCACTTCTTTCTCTCCGCTGAATATATCAAGCGCTTTATCATAATCAAAGACCTCTTTTTTTTCCTCTGTGTCTGCCGAGGAATCATCTGTAACAAAAACTACTTTATTCTGGCTGTCTTGAACAGGTTTTTCATTTTCTGCTTCAGCAGCGCTAACTTCTTCCAGGTTTGCAAAATCCTCTTCATTAATAATCCATTTGCAGAAAAGTTTAGCCAGATCGGTTTTTTTAAATGGCTTGGAAAGGAAGTCATCCATACCTGCTTCGAGAATCTTTTCCATTTCACCTGTAATTGCATTTGCTGTTACAGCTATTATAGGCGTTTTGATTCCCATTTCACGAATTTTTCTGGAAGCATCAAGGCCGTTCATAACAGGCATCTGTATATCCATCAAAATGAGGTCAAAAGTTCTTTCCGCAACAAGCTCAACCGCAATCAAGCCGTTGTCCGCAACCTCAACTTCAATGTGCAAACTTTCAAGAATTGTTTTAAAAAGTTTCTGATTCACATAATAATCTTCTACCACAAGGAATTTTTTCCTGTTTGAATGCATAAATTCCTTAATGATCCCAAGTTCCTGTTCTACATCTATACTCTTATCTTCTTCATCAATATCAACAACTATATCAAGAGATTTAAAAACAGCAGAATAAAGAGAATTCTTTTTTACAGGTTTATTTATATATCCGTCAAACCAGTTAAGAAGCCTCATTTTTGCTTCATCGCCACCCATTCCAATTGGCGTCATAAGGATTTTTTTTATATTTGAAAAATATCCGGTTGTATTTATTTCGCTTGCAAGCTGCCATCCATCCATTCCAGACATTCTTTGGTCAATAAGCATAAGATCAACAGGAGCAACTTCTCTCTTTTGGAAAAATTCAAGAGCCTTTGCTCCGCTTTCAGCTTCAAAAACTTCTGCATCAATTTCTTCAAGATAGCTTTTTATCTGTTTTCTGCTTGTTTCATTATCATCTACAATAAGAATTCCTATTCTTTCTGAAAATTTAGGCGCTGCTGCGGGAGCATCTTTTGGCAAAGGAGCCACGCCAGTTTTAACTGTAAACCAGAAAACAGATCCTTTTCCTTCTGCGCTCTCAACTCCAATCTGTCCGCCAAAAAGCTCCACAAGCTGTTTGCATATAGAGAGTCCAAGTCCTGTGCCTCCGAATTTTCTGGTAACAGACGAATCCACCTGTGTAAATGCATTAAATAAAACATGCTTTCTGCTGTCAGGTATACCTACTCCGGTATCTCTTACAAAGAAATTTAAAACCATTTCACCTAAAGATGGGGGCTCGGCAAGCACGCTAAGAACAATTTCACCTGATTTTGTAAATTTTATGGCATTGTTAAGAAGATTCATAATGATCTGTCTTAGCCTTACAGGATCGCCTTTAATTTTTTTAGGCACTTTTGGAGAAATAGATAAAACTACTTCAAGTCCTTTTTTATGCGCTTCCATTGCAACAAGAGTTGTAGCATCTTCCAATGTTTCGTAAATATTAAAATCAATTTTTTCGAGCTCAAGTCTTCCTGCTTCAATTTTTGAGAAATCAAGAATATCGTTTACAAGACCTAAAAGCACTTCAGCAGAAAAAAGAATTTGTGTTCCGTATTCTCTTTGTTCCATATTAAGCACTGTCTCAAGCATAAGCTCCGACATACCAATAATAGTATGAAGAGGGGTTCTTATCTCGTGGCTTACATTAGCTATAAACTCGGATTTTGTTTTTGTAGCCTGCTCTGCTATATCTCTTGCTTCTTCGATTTTTTTCTCGGCGCTTTTAAGTTCCGTTATATCTTCAATAAAACTTATATAAAATTTTTTTCCGCTGTGGATTGGTCCAAGGTTTATCATTATTGAATAACACAACTTTTTGCCATCTGCGCTTGTTATCCATTTTTTCTGGTTTATAACCTTTTTATCATCTCCTTTTACCTGTTCAAAGATGCTTATAAATTCACGGTAAAATTCCCTGTCCATGGCTGCGAACAGCGGACAAGACAAAAGGGTTTCTCTTTTTTTTCTCGTTAGCAGACAGAATGCCTGATTTACTTCCTGTATTTCAAGATATTCATTGAAAGTAAATATTGAAAGAGGAGAATTTTCCAAAAATGTTAATAACTGTTCACCATACATACTCTAAAATCCAGGGTTAAGAATTTCTGCTGTTTTTCTTTTTATTAAATTAGGGTTGAGCGGTTTACTCATATAAGTTTTTACCCCATATTTTACAGCTTTAAGAACGGTTTCTTTCTGCGAAAGAGCAGAAAATATTATTACCGGAGTTTTTATTACATTCTTGTTGATAAATTCAAGCACTCCAAAACCATCAACTTCGGGCATCATAAGGTCAAGAAAAATAAGATCAAATTCTTTATTCTCAGAGAGGGCATCTATAAATAGTTTTCCGTTTTCAAACATCTCTATCTGCCACTCAAGGGTTTTAAAAGAGGTCTTTACAAACTGCCTTATAACAAAATCATCATCAACAACCGCAATTTTTACATTGCTGCCGATTGTTTCAAGCTTTCTTGTGAGATTTTCTGTTTCAAATCTCATTTCTATTTTTACTTCTTTTACTTCCTTGGTTTTTGGATTCAAGAGATTATCTTCAACAACCCTGTCCTGTGCAAAGTTATCTGCTTTCTGTCCAATAAGATCATCAAGAGCATCGCTTAGGTTATTTCTTATCCGGATATCTTTGTATTCGCCAACATTATTCACATAATCTTTTATTGTTTTTTCATTAGCCAGTAGAATTATTTTATCAAAATTTTCTTTAACAACTTTTACCACAATATCAAGAAGTGTTCTGAGTTTATAAATATTTTTATCTTCAACTTTTATTCCACTCATCATAAGAAGCACTTTAGGAATAGCTATATTATAGATATTGACAAGTTCTTCAAGCCTGAATTTAAGTATTTCTATTTTTTCAATATTAAGGCCGCGCGCTATTTCTATAAAAATAATTTCATCGTTAAAATTTGCTTCGATAATACAAGGGGTGTCGTCAACTTCAAATGTTGTTCCAAGAATCTCAGATACCCCTTTTAAAAGGGAATCTATCTTTATAGGTTTGGAAAATATTTTTTTGATTCCGTATTTTGCATATTCAACGATTTTGCTTTTATCAACTTTATTTGTAAGCAGGACAATAGGCACAGATACAGTATTTGGATTCTCTATTTTTTCTGTAAGAACTTCGAAAAATGTTTTTCTTGTCAGAGAATGATCCATTATAATAAGATCCGGAATAATTTTTCTTAACTTTAAAGAACCATCAAGGCCATTTAAGCCTGCTGTGACATCAAAGCCGTGTTCTTCTATTTTTTTGCATAGATATTCGCGGAATTCATCATTCTCATCAATTATTAAAACTTTCTTCATCAACTTTTTCTCCTGATTCAATTAAAAAAATATCTGTAAGGATTTCCCTCGTAATTGCGTAAAGGGGCGGAATTTCCTCAGAAAACGCCATCCCTGTAGAAAGCTGGCTTCCCGGATCAGCAGGAAGATCCGAAACATAATAATAAAAACTTGTAAAAAGGCTTTTGGGAATAAGTCCATGCTGTACTCCTTCGATTATCTGCCTCAAATAGTATACCCCTTCCATTTCAAGCCCAATACAATCCCAAATATGTCTGTAAAAAGAGAGCATCATGGTGTTTTGAAAAAGCGTGCCATCAACAGTAAGCATATGCCCCTTATGTATTTTAGTTCCATCCAGCCTTTTTTGTAAACGATTAATTTTTAATAGAGCCTGATTTTCTATTGGCTGAAAAAGGTCTTCTGATTGTTCAATAAAAACATCAGGAAGAAGAATATCGCCTCTTTTGCCAACAAGAGCGCCTGCCTTGCCCATAATGTTGATACTGCTTATATTTTTCCCAAACTGCAGAAGCAGGCTTCTCATAATTTCTTCTGCTTGTTCCCCAAATGCATAGTCTATATTAATAATAATCGAATTTGTATCCCTTGGAATAGAAGGAAGACCGGGATCGATTATCTTATTTCTAAGTTTTTTTAAGCTAAAAAGCTGCACCTGAATTCCTGTAGATGCGGTTCTTTTTAGCCTGATAACGCCATCGCTATTTTCAAGTTTAAGCGCGTCATTTTCATCTTTTTCTTTTATAAAATCTCTTGAAAGAGCATAAAGCAAATCATGTCTGTTAAACCATTTCTGCTTTAGGGCAGGATGGCGTTTTTTTTCACCCCACGAAATAACTTCGTCTATCCTTGAAATTAGTTCATGGTTAAGGCAGTTTATTACAGAATGGGTATTGCTGCTTATAATATGGACTTTAACATTCTCGGGGATTTCATTCACCCAGTATCCTGTAAGATCTTTTACGGAGTTTCCTATCTGTGAAAGCCACATTTCAGCTCTTCTTGTATTATAAACATTAATCTGCTTTTTTATAACAAGACTGAAAATTCCACTATGAATAGCAACATTATAAATATATTTTACAGTATCGTCAGACCAGATAGTTTTAAGCCCGGAAAGTTCTTTTGGCGAAAAAGGAAGAGTTTTCAAAAAAGCCGCATCTGTCTTTTTTTTATCTTTTAGGGATTCATTTTTTGTTATGTGATTTTTTATCGAAATCAACAATCTATGCTCTGAAAGTTTTTTTCGTATTTTTTCTGTTTCTACTACAAAAACACAAAGGCATGTAATAAGATCAAGAAGATCTGTCATACCCGGCCTGTAAAGCATCATGGTCTGACCATTCAGCATCTTCCATTCTCTTCTGCGTCTTCCGACAGCAGGAACAGGCTCAAAAAGTTTCCATGGTTCCGGTATATGATCGTAAAGTTCATCTATAAGTATATAAATAAAATTTTCCGTAACATTTGAAGGGAGCCTTTTTACGGCATAATCGAGCACTGCTGTGTCAACTTCATCTTCTTTTGACAATAATTTGTGCATAGCAGGCTCCATATCTTTATAATACGGAATAAGCTCTCTTATCTGTATATGTCCACGGGTTATTCCCTGGAGAACTTCTGCCTTAAATCTGTCAAATGCCGAAAATATTCCCTGTTTATCCCGCAGTATTGTACTCATGGCTTTTGAAAAAGCTTTTGAAGAGTGAATAAGCTTTCTGAACTCTTTTCCCGAAATACTGTAACACGAGACATCGGACAACGCTCTTACCGTGTAAATTCTTTTTTTATTAAAGAGAGCTGCTCTTTCCCCAAAATATCGTCCTGCTGAAATAACGTTTAATCTTTCAGAACCCGAACCATTATAATCTAAAGTTTCGACAACCCCTTTTCGTATAAGAAATACACTGTTGTCGGTATCGCCTTTGCGATATATTATGTCTCCCTTGCTAAAAGAATATTCTTTTAGAGTCTTAACCAGTTTCTTTTTTTCCTGGTTGGATAAAAATCTGAAAGGGATTACAGTTTCGATAAGAGCTGCGGCAGAGTTATAATCCATAATCCTGCCTATGCCACGTATTGCGAGGACGCGTGCTTTTTTCCTGTTGGATACTCACATAAACCTCTTTTAATAAAAATAATTAAAACTTATATCCAAACTTTCTAAGAATTTCTTTTCTCGCTTTTTTATCTTCGTCAGCTTCAATTCCTTTGGGAGAAAAACCATCTACAACACCAAGAACCCCGCACCCTTGAGAAGTTTCATATATTATAGCCTGAAGAGGATTGGCAGTTGCCGCAAATATTCCCGCAACCTCCTGGCAGTTTTTTATTGCATTAAGAATATTAATGGGAAAAGCTTTTCTTATAAATAAAATAAAAGAGTGTCCAACACCAAGCATATTGGCGTTTTCAGAAGCTGCTTTTATCAATTCCTCGCTATTGCCCTCTGTTCTTATAAGGCAAGGGCCCGAAGCTTCGCAAAAAGCAAGCCCGTACTCAATTCCGGGAACAGCGCTTATAACAATTTCCGATATATCTTCCACGGTTTTTATAAAATGAGACTGTCCAAAAATAATATTGGAATCTTTGGGTATATTGATTTGTATAACTTTTATTTTGCCGCTATCCACTCTTTTTCTCCTTCTAAGCCGATATCAAATCCAGATTCAGCTCACATACAGCGCATGGAACACCAATACCCCAATTTTCAAGAACAAAAGGATTAATCTCTCCTATTATACCTATATTTTTACCTTTTGATATAATTTGCGCACATCTCCCATTTATAAATCGGGCATCTTCTGCTTCAACAAGAGTATAATCTGCAGAAATATAAAACATTATAGCTGAAAGCTGGGAGTTTACAAGGTTAAAGCCAGCATCTTTATCCGCAGAGAGAAATCCAAGCGAATTAATAGTAATAACACCATAATTTTCTTTGTTATCTTTTACTGCAATCTTACCTGTTTCAAAAATTTTATGAGGATAAACACCGTTTCCCGAGACAGATTCCGAGTTAAGCAGGGAAGGAATTACAGATGGCCGCAAATATTCAAAATTCTCGCTCATTGGATTTGATATTTTTACAATATCATCTCCCTTAATATTCATTTTTTCTATGAAATCTTTTGCAGAACCAAGATAGTTGTAAACCATTTCCTGAAATCCCAAGCCTACCATTATATTTTTTATTTTTCTGCCAAATATGGTAGCATCGGAAAGTTTCCCCATTGTAAAGTCATCTGTCATTATTGGTTCAAAACTGGTAAGCCCCTTTCCTATCATTATATCTTCTATTATGTCTACAGGGTGGAGAAAGTCATTTCTGTATTCTGCGGGATAGAGTATAAGATTATCTCCCTCTCCTTCGATCCTGCACCCCATTTTTTTTCCAAAAGATACTGCTTCATTTACTTTAAAATTTTCTCCAAGCAGTTTGTTGACATATGAAATATCTGTCTTTACAGGCTGCTGAAAATAAAACGGAGCAGTAACCTCTCGGCCAAGCAACGTATCATAAGGGTATACTGTTTTTACAGGAAGAATTTCATAGCCCGCATCATAAAGGTCACAGGCAACAATAGATGTTGCAAGTAAAAGCGAATAAATATCTGTTCCTGTCATTTCCACAAAAAGCTCTTTGTCTCCGGCAACAACAGCGCCAATATCATTGCTGTTGATTACAGGAGGAAGGCTTAAGGTTTTTCCCTTTGAATCCGTAATATAAGGGTATTTGTCAAATCCGGAAATAATCGCTCCGAATTCCTCTCCCTTGGGATGCTGTTTTATAATTTCTCTTAACGTTAATTTTTTGTCAAAGCCAAGCGGCGCAAAAGATTCTTTGTCCGGATTTGCCGCAAGATATTTTATTGGATATTCAAAAAGATCGCTTCTGTAAACTCCCATTGCTATGCTTTTTCTCTTTTGCCCATAATTCCAGCACAGCTTCTCCTGTGTCTGGATAATATCTTTAAGCAATGATTCATCCATGCCCTTGCCTTTTATTGCAAATGCAGAAATATATGGTCTTATTTTTCCAAGCGCAGGATCCACTTCTATTATTCTGTTCCCGCAATCTTTAACATTTCCTTTTGCAGAAAAAAACGGATACTCTTTTTTCTCTCCGCCAAGATAAATTCTAAGCTGCCTTCCTAGCCCGGCTGTTGACCACAAGTCCGGACGGTTGGTGTCGTTTAATTCTATTTTAAGAATATCGCCTTCTTTGCCGTCGAATTCCGCTTTGGCAACAGAAAGAATTTTTACAAAATCATCTCCAACTATCTTCTTTCCAATATATTTATATAACGCATCTTCATAAACTTCTATTTTAGGCATCGTTACTTACTCCTTCTGAGTCTTATGCTTTCAATATTGCTGGTAAAAAGCTCTCTTAAATCATTGAGTCCAAGCGACATAAGAGCCATTCTGTCGATTCCAAGGCCCCACGCAAGAACAGGCACATGCACTCCAAGTGGTTCTGTTACTTCTGGCCGAAAGATTCCCGATCCTCCAAGTTCAAACCATCCAAGAACAGGATGTTTTATATGGATTTCCACAGAAGGTTCTGTAAAAGGGAAATAGCCGGGAACATACATAACTTCGGTTGCCCCTGCCACCTCTTCCGCAAACATTTTTAAAAGCCCAAGCAGTGTTTTAAAATTTACATCTTCTCCAAGGACAATCCCTTCTGTCTGGTAAAAGTCGGAAAGATGAGTCGCATCCACTTTGTCGTATCTGAAGCATCTTGCAATTCCAAAATATTTTCCAGGGATTTTAGCCTTGGGAAGTGTCTTTGCGGAAAGAACTGTTCCCTGACTTCTTAAGATAAGCCTTTTTGTAAACTCTTTGTCAAAATCATATCCCCAACCGCGGCTTCCTGTTTTCCAGCCATTTTTGTGAGCCTCTGCAACCTGATCAAGATATGGTTGCTGTATCTCCTTTGCTTTTTTTGGATCTTCT
>Ga0123353_10014511_pt1 | contig 11367 bp, 7 predicted proteins | sample TergutLab28metaG_3_FD_92763 | JGI IMG/M metagenome (GOLD analysis project Ga0123353, IMG submission 92763) | Labiotermes labralis P3 segment gut microbial communities from Petit-Saut dam, French Guiana - Lab288 P3 | ecosystem: Host-associated > Arthropoda: Insects > Digestive system > Gut ... | reverse complement strand
TATATACCATGTTTAAAATATTCAGTACCTATATTTGTTGAATAAATATATAAAATGCAACTTTAGAGGTTAGCGGTGCGGTACGACCACTATAGTTGATATTAGGCGTCAAAAGGTTAATATAATGAATTGAAGATTGAATAATTTTTTACGTAGTTATGCGTTTAAACAGCAAGATAAACTTCTTCACCAGAACAAGTGCATGTATCTACAAATTATTAATTTCATTTGAAAGCCCCTCTGAAAACAAACATTCCTAAAATAAACAGCCGTTTATATGAAAGGACACAGATGTACTTGTATACAGTAATACATTTCTTGTTCCATGATGTTCGTCTCTTAGCAAACTACACTAAATACTGTCTAATATCTTACAGCTAACGTTTATTTAGCCGTGAGGATTTCTTGCAGTACGCAGAATGAAGGTCCCTGGAAATGCAGATATTCTACAAAAATGCAGCTATGTTTATTGTTTATTGTTTACTTAAACTCAAAGAGAAATTGATAATGTTACTTTTACTGGGGGACTTCAGTCATAACGTAACTGTATCCCTTACGTTTATTAACGCTGCTGCAACTAGTGTTGTTAAAATTTTAACCGGCACTGTACTTACAGTGCTCAAAGATTGTGATATATTAAGAAAAGAAAATTATGCCTAGTATTGATTTTACCCAAATATTTGGCGGCCTGATACCATTGAAACTATATCGGAGTAAGTTCAATGTATTAACCTAAGAGTCAAAATATTCGATTTGTGTAAAGGTTTTTAATACATAAAATGTTTCCATCAATAGTTGTTCTCAGATAACTCTGCTTAATTTGGCACGCTAAGATGGTGATGATGCTGAGGCAATGCTGCTGCGGCTGTACGCTGAAGACTGGGACAGTAATAATAGGAGCGCTCAATATAGTAAGTGCAAACTTTCCATCTACCTTACTTACTGACTACAGAAAAGGACGTTCTTACTCCCAAGAACAAAAAAACTCACATTAAAGGAATTACAGTTCACTTGTATGCTTAATTATTGGCAATAAGTATTCAAATCACATTCTAACAGTCTACTGAAATACTTCCACATTGCTCAAAAATTCTGCGAAAGGAAATATGAAGGTCAGAAACAATAAAATTATATTTTTGTATACATCAGACTAGATGAAAACAAGATTCCGGTGTTTGTGGCAGGCTTAAGTATTCGTGTTGTGCGACTCACATTACAGTAAGTAAAGGAGACTGAAACTATAACAATAGTGCATGTATTTTAAAATAATGTCATTTGTGTTACAAACTGATAAACGTGTCTTAAAGAAAAAAAATTAGGAAAGTTTCTTGATGTAAGTTCAAAATATGAAGAAAATGCAGAGGTGTCGAAACGTTACACAAATTTTAGCCAAATTCTTTCTGAACTCCGTGTGTGTGTGTGTGTGTGTGTGTGTGTGTGTGCGTGTGTGTGTTTGTGTGTGTTTGTGTGTGTGTGTGTTTGTGTGTATATATATATATATTTATTTATATGCTGCTAACAATTTTAGATAATAAGAAAATTTATTTTGTATATTTCATTGTGATTAACTAAGCACATAAGCCCAGAACCATTGCAAAAGAGTGGTACAAACGTGATTACTGCTGGTTAACATGACTGGCATAAATTAAGAACATTTTTAACCATTTGAAACATGTTTATTGTTAGAACGCAATTTGATTTGCTTTCGGCAACAGTTAATACCCAGGTGGTATTTTCACTATTGCTCCTAACAAATCCTCAGTTTTAGTAAGAAGCACAAAACGTCAAAACGGAGTGAAAATATTTAATGAAATTTGTAACTAGTAGCCTCAGATTTTGAAATTGATTTCATTAAAAAATTTATTAATTAGAAAAAGAAATTAACCATTCCAAATTACATAAAGAAAAGAGCACTTTACTGCTTCTTCGTTTTCAGTTCCTTGATTCATTAAATAACAAGTGCTCAAATTGCAGCATGACGACATTGCGCGTTTGTCGTTATGTCAGTGCACTTGCTTACAATTTTTAAAACAACTCCTCTCATTAATGAACTTTGTCATAAATTTTCAGTACTTCACAATCACCCGTTTTATGTGCTAAATTTCTGTTCATACCTCATAGAGAACATTATTCCTGTTTATTTTAAAAAGCCAAATATTTAAAATTATTTAGGGGTAAATCTATATTTAGTGTAAGACTCAAGAGAAATTCAGCATCTCGTGGGAAATTTAGGAGACTACGAATGTTAACAGTAAATAGTACACAAAGTTAGCACTGCTCTGTAAATAGGCATGAAGAATAATACAAACTTCTACCACTTCAGTAACTTAAAAATATTAATTAGTTGTTGGAATGAAGAAAGCGACATAATGAAGAGTATTTTGAAGTTAATATTATTAAAGAGATTCTAAATATCAAAGCCTCATAAGCAATATCGATATAAATATAACAATAGTTTCACATAAGCCTTTAGTCTCATCTGTCTTCCCTCTGAAGTGTGTTATTTAAAGACGCTTACTGTAGTGTCGGTGACTAACAAATAAATGTGTATGAAGTAAACTGGAATGAGTCGGAGTGCCAAACCTGTTACATTGCTACTTTGTTCGCTACAAATCCCGCATTTGCTGGCTTGGGAAGCTTTAGGCGCCATGACGAAGAAGATTGTGAAATGCGGGACTGTAGGTTCTCAATGAGGTGAATATAAGGATTATTCTGTTGAGGGACGTAACGATTTTTTGTCTTGTAGACTTTGATCATCGCCTTAGAACAGCCGGCTGACTTTATCTTCTGGGTATTAGAAAAGCAAATTTATGCTATAAATTTCGAGACGGGCGATTACACTGGCTTATCAGGACATTTAAACACAAGAAGGGGCTTGTCACAACCCAGAACAAATATAGCGTCACGTACCGTGGAATCATAGATATAAAAAAAATCATACATTTTTTCAATTCCTTATTCTTGTTTTTCATCAGGCATGTAAACCGCACGATTTAGCTGATTTGAGCTCCACAGAACTTTATGTACTTGAAATGAACTTTTACGTGCTATTGCCCATATCAGAGTACATTTCTCTTCTAATTAAATTACACAGGTGGGAACAAAATTGAACGAAATCCTCTGTAGGCTTTTATCGATGTCATTATTTCCTCTATGATGTATGGTCATTGAAGTACAAAATCTGATTCATGACTGAAAATATACACGCATTTAATTACTATAATGCTTTGCAACTTCTACCGAAAAAACTCTATTTTGGGCACATTTTGTTCTTTGACTTATATTTAAAAAATTACTTTCTGTGGAATTTTACGCTGCTTCTGAAATCATGTGTGAGGAATCAAATTAACCGGTGAAAAACCCCAGAATGAGCTATTCTGTGTCACTCTATTGCAAAACTCGCAAGCGGATGCAATTTCTATTCTTATTACCACGTTGGAGATTCTCACGGCGGTGCCTGTCTGTTTGAACACTTTACAGCACCGTGGCTACTTTACGTAACTTGAGGCTTGCCTTTTGACAACTGTACTTTATGTGTGCGAATTGCATTCATGAGCTTTGTATTTTTATCACAACAAAGAGTGATTACTTCCCTACACAGCCATAGATGAATGGATTCATAACCGAGACGGAGTTTTTTTCCTGCCTGGCATGACTCGATCATTAAGTATGAATCAGTTTAATGTCATAAAAGAGGTAATTTCTTCTGGTGCGTGATGCCTAGTATTAGGCAAGACGGATACGAATGTTTCAGTGGAATCTCTTTTACCAGTATTAAGATGAAAGTTTGGATGAGAGGAACAGGTTACTCAAAACTACAGAGTGTCACAACAAGAAGGCAATATGGATTTTCCTTTTACTGTTTCAAATTATTGAGAATGTCACCTTTAAAAGCACGCATACATATACTTGAAAAAGGCGTTTCTCACTTCACATCATGTTATCTATGATTTTTCAGTTAGGCGGTTTGACAAATCTAATTATTGGAATTGCAGCAGCAAGAGCAGGCGATTCTGTCCAAGGAGAAAACAAAAAAGGTAAGTTCAACTTCCGGTATCAGTGACGTAACAGTGAGGTCACTGCGACAGCATGAAGGAATGTGAGGAAAGAGCGGTACAGGCACTATTCTTCCTAACCTGAACACAAGAATACAGTAACGGTCAGATTCCTCCCAGGGCGTTATATTGCCAGAAAAAAACCGCCTGTATCCGTTGCGAATTGGTCAGTGTGTGCCCCAAAGCCCGTCAGAACGCGCTGGAGAAGAAAAAACTCCATACTGGTGCTACCAATCGAACAGCGGTTTGATGTTATTTCAGCCCTTAGCCTAACCATATATCACCTGCACTATACCGGCACACCTGATGGCACTGAGATGGTCCATTAATGTAGTGGTTTTTAGAGAAATAAATATATAATTCGAGTTTGTGGAGAAGGGCAGATATTTTGAATAACTTGAACAATGGAAGGTAGTTAAGTTAAACCTGCAGGTTTTTACTCCAGTCATTGTCAGTCTGAATATCGTATGTTTAAAAGCAAATGATTTAAATATATAGTTATTCGCTTTACCATAAGAAATGCTGTCAGAATCGTAGTTTCTTTGCAAACAATTCCACTTATCTTATAGGCTCTTTCTTCAATGTGATGCCCATATTTGTATGAAGTTACAGTAAAAAAGCATGGTCGTAGCTATATAGGATTTCTTATTAAATATATAAAATATCAGAATATATAAAATACCAAAGATAAATTTGTTTTAGTAAGTCAGCTCTTATATTTAGAAAGACCAGTCTATACATGTTGCCTGCTACTCCTCTCTGCGCAAGCATTCAAAAAAAAAAGCAATATTTTTTACGGGCAATTCCTGCTTTTTGACCATTTCCTTCCGTTGTGTTGGCGTTAGGGGATTGAGAATTTATGGGACTGTGTTGAGTTTATAAGCCCTTTTAGTCATTTGCCGCACATATGAAGACATGAAATGGTGTTCACGTGCAATTACATAATCTTATCCTTCAAATATTTCTATTCTCAATGCTCGAAGCTTTCTTCATCCTCAGTTCCTTAATCACACAGAACACAGTTGATGTTCAAATGTTTCTTTGGCTTCGGTGTTTTCCCCACACAGAACACGGCAAATCGATATCCTTGGAGAGGGTGATAATGAAGGGTATTTTATACAAGGAGATAAAGACAGACAATGTATATATAACATAATATTGAGGCGCTTTCGTGCAAGGGTTGTTGAAGTGGAAAAGAAATAAATTTTACATATTTATATGTGTGTCTTTAGACTTAGGTATCCAGTATGCAATGCCCATGTGCCATATTGTCATCTGTGGACTATCCGGTTCTACAATACGTTTCCACTCTATCCCATTAAAGGCAAAATTTTCTACATGTTACTGAATATGGCATGCACAATTGGACTTTCTCCACAAGTTTCGTCGGAATAATTTCTTATTCTAAGAAGAATTCAGCTCGAAACCAGCACAATTGCACATCGGGTTCCATGTAAATTACATGCAATTCTTGTCAGATTTTAGTGAAAATTGAATTTTTTTCGACAACCTTCCAAAAAAATATTTAAATATCAAATTTCAAGAAAATCCGTCCAGTGGGAGCCGAGTTGTTCCATGCGGACGAAATGACAGACTTGACGAAGCTAATAGACACTTTTCATAATTCTATGAAAGCGTCTAAACACTATTCCTCAAATTTAGATTTGGATTTTTTTCTATGTCTCCGCAGGCTAATATAAAGTTACGGCGGATTTCTGTTTCAGTGTTTGTTGGTATAGGCGTAACTTTGGCTGTGCTTGGTGCGATAGTGCTGCTGGTTTCCATTTTCCTCATTATAGGAGTAGCAAAAGTAAGTGACACTTTCATTTTATTATCAATTCTATGACCCTTCCCCAAAAAAAGAACGTTTATTGGGATAATATTGTGAATCCGCCAGTTCCAGTTTCGAACCCGGGCACAGGTTTCCTTGAGATGGGAAGGTTTTTATTTAAAACTCCCATAAATTTTTTATAAAGGTTCGCATTAGCCAGTCAACGTCCTTTCTGTTCAATTTGTGAATTTCTGCCTGCGGCCCTCCACTTAGCAAAGGTTGTTGCAGGTGTGCGGCTTTAACAGGAAAATGTGGGAATCGTGTTAACGAATGGATATCAGCTGGCCAACAGAGCAAGATACGTTTGTGTCAGGGCGCATTTTAACAAATCAGCTTCGACCCTGAAGTCAGGCGATACCGGACTGACTTAATTTTTGACAACGAGTGATTAATTCCGGCGTCAAAGGGTTAAGGAATGACAAGAAAAAGATATCGATGCGAATCTTTCCGGAGTATCAAGGCAGTGGGTAGGATGTAAATATGTGTATGTTGTGTTGGGACATCACGTGACTCGACTACAAAAAACAGGATGTTTTCTGTAACTTCAATAGGACGTATCTTCCCTGTTGTCTCCATTCCCTTCCCCCCACCCCCGCGATATTCTCTGAGATGAAGAGGATCACTAGAAGGCCGGGCACAATTATGTTTGCTGTAGCATGAACAGAGATTAAGGCCAGACACCTGAGGGGAATATTTGGAGATGTAACCAAAGTCTACAGTAGATTGCTCCATATAAAATTCAAACACTAGACCACCTCTTGCTACGATAGACATCAGGGATGGGAATAGAGCAATACTGACAGATGTAATAAATACATGAAATATTTTAAGCTGCAGATGTAAAGAAAATTACCCCTTAGATGTTCTGGACGCAGATAGGAAAGTAATATTGAAAAATATTATTATTGTTTATGTTGCAACAATATTAGAGCGACACCATGCAAAATAAAAATTTCAAAATTTCTATCGATTTCTTCTCTTTATAGGATAACCCAGCTCTACTGGTGCCGTGGATGGTGTACACTATTGTGCCGTGGATGGTGTACACTATTGTGCCGTGGATGGTGTACACTATTGTGCCGTGGATGGTGTACAATATTGTGCTGTGAATGGTGTACACTATTGTGCCGTGGATGGTTTACACTATTGTCTTCCTGATTGCAAATACAGTTCTTTTTACCGTCTCCGCTGCGCAGTTCTTTGCAATAAAAGATACGCTTAGAGGTGCCGGAAACCTTGTAGCAGCTCTCATATACGTTTGTAAGTAATTTTCTAGCTAAGTAAAATGAACAACCTCAGAGTTGGGAACGTCAGAATTTGGAAGATTTCATTAAGCTTCGCACTACGAAGTTGCTGAGAATAATTGTTTTGTATGACGTTAAGCCGTACAGACTGGCAAATAATTACAAATATTTCGAAGGATCTTAGTCTCTTCTTATTTGCAGGCTCAACCAACTCAAGAAGCATAGCTTCACGTAAACTGTGAATATACAGGCTTGTTTAGACAACTATTTACTATTTGACGCAATCCAACATTCCTGGAAACATAAAATTTCCTGTATTTTTCTTTTTTTCATATTAACAATAAGGGAATCTCAAATATCAGTGATATCAGAATGATGTGTTTTTAAATTAAGACGGATTTTCTAGTAAGTTTTTTTTGTGCGCCTGAAAGCTACCGTAAACAGTTCAAAAAGGAAACTATTATGAAGAACTTAGCCAAGGAAGGCATAACGGAGCTGTGGATAGTTATTTCTACTCCTGGGCCGCGTTGGTCTATTTCGAAGAGTCCGTATGACGAGGAATTGTGAAAGATACGTGGTGTGGCTATAAAATACACAGACTGATATCAGAACATTTTTTATTAAAAAAATTACACAATAGAAGTGTTGTCACCCTCAATGTGCTCTCCTCACCGATCCCTACACCGCTCCATGTGAATCTTCCACTGTTGGACGCAATGCTGCAAGTCGTCTTCTGATAGCTTATTCAGGAGCTCCGTCGCTTTTGCCTTCACTGCATCTACGGACTCGAACCTGGTTCCTTTTAACGCACACTTGATCTTTGGAAATAAAAGAAAAGTCACATGAGGCTAGGTCAGGTGAATTCGGTGGATGTTCCAAAACGATGATCTTGTGCTTCGTGAAAAATGTCTTGACAGGCTGGGCGTTGAGTGGCGGCGCTTTGTCTTGAAGAAGAACCCATGAGCCGTTCTTCCACATTTCCGGTCTTCTTCTTCTCACACTTTCACGAAAGTTTGCCAAAAACTCCCACTAGTAGACATGGTTAACGGTCTGACCTTCAGAAAACCAATTTACGTAAACAATTCTCGGATGTGGGGGGGGGGGGGATTTTCTCTGCCGTGCTTACTTTTGCCTTAGTGAACTGGGGCTTTTCTAGTGCACTGATTGGCGCTTACTTTGTGGGTCGTATTGAAAAAAACCATGATTCATCACAAGTTATAATGTTCTCTAAAACGTTTGGGTCTTTTCAATGTTTTGAAGAATGTCAGCACAAATGTCATTCGAATTTCCTTTTATTCAGGAGTGAGGAGTCTCGGCACCATCTTCGAACACACTTTATTCATGCTGAAATTATTATGTACAATCTGTCGAACACGTTCCTTGCCAGTTTTAATTAACTCAACAAATGCTCGAATGCTCAGACGACGATTTTGTCGAACAATTTCACCGACTTTTTCGATGTTAGCGCCTGTTTTGATGTGTTGGGACGACCGGGACGCTGATTGTCTCCGATCTCTTCCTTTCCTTCTTCAAACCTTTTCAACCTCTCAAAATCTTGAGTACGAGACAGACACTCATCATCATAAACTGTCTTCAACAAATCGTACGGTTCTGTGACGGATTTTCCAAGTTTCACACAGAATTTCACATTGATGCGTTGCTCTACGTTAACGCTTAACGTGATTCCGACGGAGGACAAGAACACGATCCAGTTCAAGCAATGGCTACCCGCCAAAGTTTTTGCAGCACGACTTTGAAATTTGAGCCGTAAATGGAGGGGAGAACACAAGCCAATAACACACACCGCTCGCTGTTGCCAAGTTTACAGGGAAGTGGAAAAAAAAATAAGTACGGTTACTTTATAGCCACACAACGTAGATATTATATAGACAAAAATAACGTTAAGTAATTTTGAATTGTTCTTACAATGCTACAACACACATAGGCCACAGCTGTACCACGCATCGTATAAATAACATGATTATTAAAAGAATTAAACTAGTTGACATAATTGTGTTCTGTGTTCTCGAGCTGTTAAGGCATGAACTGAAAAAATAGTTGAAGTCACCATTGCTTCACATTATCATATCCAATTTTAGAAAGGTTGTACAAATAATTGATATGGTGCAGGTCTTACCTAAGTTACCAAAATGTATGAACATTTCTCTTCAAAATGTTACATTCTCTCCATGATGTATGAAACATTACAAATAATGAAGGACCTATTAATAGGTCGACATATATACATAAATCTCCAACAGGATCATGCTAACAAATCGTGACTGTTCAGAAACCCAAGTTGCTGTCAAGGTCCTGCACAAGTTTCCCAACTCTAGTTAACTTTATTTATTTCTTTCTGCATCCACAAAATTAATCATAAATGAAACATAGCATGCCGTACGGCTGTTGGCATTTAGACTTGGATCTTCTGGGACATGCTTCGATTTTGCTATTGGTAGCAAAGTTTTAAAGAAGTCTGGACCCTGTAACGAAGGGGCAGGACAACCGTATTTCTGAGCAGGTGGCAGCAGCTTCCACCTTACCCATGTTGCCGCTCTACAAAACCACGTGGTGTCACAAGTAGAAGTGTGAATTCTTCACAGAGTTTAATGGAGTTAACCTGGGAAATATAATTTTTGTTTTCTTGAATCTAGCGTTATTTGCATACTTTTTTCTGCTGAAATTTATATTTAAAACCGTGCATGTCACAGAAATTGATAAGAAAAATCCTTGCCATAACCTTTATCGTGGAAGGTTAAGCAATAAAAATTGTTTATATGTGTCACAACTTTACTGGCCCACCAGGTCTGGGTCAATGTGAGCTTGTCTCTAAAGCAGATGTTCTGTTTACAGTGCTTGAAACCTACTTCCTGCTTGTCGTGTACAGTCTGTACAGAGAACTGAAAGGAACAGCACCACCAACTCATGCCTGAAGAGTTCAGCTGAATGATACCTTGTATGACGGGAAACTTTTCAACCCGCGTGATATATATATATATATATATATATATATATATATCCACATTAGATATTTAACTGTGTGTTAATTAATAAATGATTAGGAAGAAAGTGACTGCTTACTAAAGCACTGACACAGAGTGCGGGACCGGGTATATGGTCGCTTCTCCTGTTAAACAAAAAGTGTCAATTGAGCTTATGTGTTCAGATACAGCGGATATAATTGTTACAAATTAATCCAACACAATGCACATCAATTATGTATTTTCTTGCATTGCACAACAGCCCCCCAGTGGGCCAAGGCCTCCTCATTATCAAAGATTCACCATCGCTCTCAGTTTTACACACTACTCTCGGTAGGACTCCTCCGGACGAGTGGTCATCCAGACGCAGTCCTCTACCTGACAACACACAACACTCACAACAGACAGACATCCATACTCCCGGGGGTATGCGAACCAATAATCCCAGCAAGTGAGAGGTCACACACTCACGTCTTAGACCGCGTAGGCACTGGGGTTGGCTAAGTAATATTTAAAGTTTTAAAAATATTGCTGACTTGCAGTTTGTTGGATTAATTTGTAACAAACATAAGCCAATGCACAAAAACAAAATTTTAAAAAATGATATGAATTATACACAAAACGTAACTGTGAGAGGCTTGTGGATGTATGCTTCATGGACACCACACAGATGGTCACACAATTTAAACCACTCTAGTCACACTTTTTTTACTGTTCACAATCACTGCACAAATTGTGCAGTGATTTTCTACTTTTACAATTGTTGGGAGAATTTATTATTTGTAAGATTATGTCGATTCTGTTAAATTTATCGGTCGTACATAATCTAAAATAATTAGTGTGTTGAAATATTTTGTAACTGCTGACTTACGAACAATATTTTGTAAGCTGTTTTTTACCGTATTTATAAGATATATGCCAAATTTAAAATTCCTTGATATAAACAATTAATATTAAACACAATGTGGAAACTTCTCATTTCCCCTTGATTGCGCATCATGCTAACGTCATGCAACATTGAGTCACATCATTATCAATAAATAATATTATCGATTAATCATGTATAATATTTCAATAAGAAATAAATATTTTGAATTCATTACATTTAACACTTTTGTTATGTATTTATTTTGTTCAAGAATTGTATTAACTCATTGGATAAATATTAATTTAGTTACACAAATATTACGTTTTCTTGAAGGGTTGAAATACATATAATTATTAACACTAAAATTTGAAGTACAGAAACATATTCT
>Ga0123353_10014510_pt1 | contig 11367 bp, 8 predicted proteins | sample TergutLab28metaG_3_FD_92763 | JGI IMG/M metagenome (GOLD analysis project Ga0123353, IMG submission 92763) | Labiotermes labralis P3 segment gut microbial communities from Petit-Saut dam, French Guiana - Lab288 P3 | ecosystem: Host-associated > Arthropoda: Insects > Digestive system > Gut ... | reverse complement strand
TTGTAGTTGAGGGCGTGTTTCGGGAGTTTGGTGTTGTCCATTCTTTCAAGGTGGTTGATCCAGTTTTGTTTGTATTTGAGTCTCACGTCTTGTATTCCAGAGATCTCTAGTTCTTTCCTTATGACTTCGCTTCTTATATTATCCGGTCTTGTGTATCCCGTAACACTTCTTAGAAAGCGCATCTCTGCAGCTTCTAGGCGAGTCATGTCTCTCTCTTCGTGGTTACCCATGTTTCGCTGCCATACAGTAGTGATGGACTAGCTACAACTTTATACAATTTCATTTGAGTATCTGTACGGGTTTTCTTGTGCTTTCTGATAGTGCCGCATATTCATACATAAATTTTACTACCATGTTTTCATATTTATAGAATTGTATTTTAGTAATTTTAGACCACTCACTTGTTTCAGTGTGATGATACCAGATGCTGTATAATACAATTGTGATCTCCTGACGATGAGCACATAGTGCTTGAAACATATATAGGCATATAATAAACTTATTATAAAACAAGAATTTGTGCATTAAGTTGGTTAATTATTAAGATTATTCTGTGAAGCACGGTCAGCAAAACATTAAAAAAAATCGATCCATTAGTTTTTTTGGATGCGTCGAGTATCTTTCGCTGGGCTGACAACTGAAAATGTCCCATAGTCATAAAAATATTCGCAATGCCTTGAATAGCCAAGGTCTGTCACACAACCAACGATGCATAAACGACGCTTTGTCTATGACGGCAGATTGTGTCCTGTGTGACACCTGGGAGTGTAATATAACAGTTTCAGAGGAAAACAATATCAGTGGCAACTACTATGAGCGCGAAACAGCTGTCGCGTTTCACTTCATTTGGTGTTTCATAACTGTAGCAAGATGGGTATTTAGACACAAAAAGTGTATGATTTCAAATAGAATTTTCAATATCGTAATATATTAATGGATTTTGATTTATGGAAATCTAGGTTCAACCTACTAATGAAACAGTAGACGGTTTAAAAAGGAAATGGTCAATGAATAATGAAATGGATAAATGTGGAAAGAAATTATTCTGGACTTGTGGGCTTGTTGCAAGGCTCTACTGTTGCATTCATCCGGCAAGACCGAGAAAAATATTAATTAGTCATAAACAACTAAAATTCTGTCCAAACAACGCTTTAATGTCACATATTAGTGAGCTGTATGTTGCAGTTCGCACGAAACATCATCAGGCACATCGCATCACAACAATTAAAAAAAAGCGTACATTTTAGAATGCAATTGTTCTGTTAGTCAGATCTGACTAAATTTTGGCTACTTATTAGATTGATAAATATATATCATGTTCATGTCAAATGGGGTACGCGGTGGCGCAGTTGGTTGAGGCACTGCACTACAAGCCGGAAGGTCGCGGGTTCTATTCCCAAATGGTGTCATTGGAATTTTTCATTGACATAATCCTTACGATCGCCCTGTGGTCCTGGGGTTGACTGAAACTCTAATAGCAATGAGTACCAGGGATATTTCCTAGGGGTAAAAGCGGCAGGTGCGTATTGCTGACAAACTTACCACCGATTGTCTTGCAATCTGGGAACCTCAAACTTCTGGAACCCTCACGGTCAGTCAAGGCCTTTAATGGGGTTGATTTACCTGTTACAGGTCACATAACATCCAGAAACGACGTAAATAAAATCCCGACATTTTTGTTTTCGGTCTACACTGATCCACTGGCTCACTTAGGATCAGTTTTCTATGCTCTGTTAAGTTTTGTTTTTGTTATTCCAGCTCCTGGTCTTGCTTGAAGACATATTTCTAAAATATTTTTATTTTTGAGGCAGTTTTATATTTATTGTTGTGTATTTTAGAAATCTGTTTTTATGTTTTATTTGATAAAAAGTTTACACCGTTGATTTCTTTCTTATCTACTTTAAATAACGCTGCTGATTTATGTTCCTGCCATGTTTGTGTACTACTGCACGTACTGTAGACAATATTTCATAATAAACCCTCTGATACGAAATTTGAATTCAGGACAAAACACTTAAAGCTAATAAGACGAAATCAGGCCGTTATTATCAATGCTCTCAACGAATGTCGTTCAGAGCAGTTAACATAATTGTTTTCCAGAACAAATTGCATCGAAACGTAAAGCTGACATGGCAATAAGTGTCAAGTACAGTTTCACTCATTGCCCTTATTTCTTCATCAAATATGACTTCTTAGTAATAACATTTCCTATTATTGTGTAATTCGGTTTTCCGGTCCCTCTGATACTCATGGTAGGCACACAATATTACAGGAAGTTTACTCAGGGTGTATTCCTACAGACAGAAGGTTGAACACTTATTGTGTCAGTAATGTCTACGCATGACGTTACGTGTTATGACAACACAGATTTAGAATATTTTAAATGATTCAATCAGGCTCTTAAACTACGTTTTCTTTTCTATGTCATTTACGACCTACAGATACTGCAGAATCGCTTTGTGACCGATGAACATCACTCATACTAGTCTGCCACTGGACGAGATACCAAGCCAATTCGGACGACATAATACATTCGCAGTCTGTCCTTATAATTTCTAACTTAAGGTTATACTACAGGTCCTTGGGTTACCAAGAGATTTTTACACCAAATTTCTACGTGAATTTAATATCTTCGACATAAGTCACGTGACAGCTCCGTTGCCTTCGAAATTACCCTTCAAATCTCGCCCTGGATGTACCGAAAAAATCCATTCATTTCTAAGGACTTTGTAAATATTCGTAATGTGAAGTGCGTTTAGTGAAACATCTAGTTTCTAAACAAGAAGTTCTGTCATTGTCGACTGTCTCCTGTTGTTTATACACCACTCATACAAAGCTACGTGACAAATATGGAGGTAAATTTTCCCTCCGGAAACCCGGGAACTAACGGAAAATTTTAAGGTAGAGGCTTGGGAAAAACAGCAAAACAATGACACAGCTAAGGAACTATTATGTATGTTGAGAATACATAAAATATTAATAATAAAATTTGAATATTATAGAGCGATTATACAAATTTCGTCATAATTTGAAAGTCACACCCTCAAGTAAATGAATTTTTTACCTTATAATATTTCGGTCATTATTCTGAGAGTTTCTACAAAGGAAGTAAAAGCTATGCATACCAAATAATAGACTTGTCCTTATATATACAATAGCACTCCACTTATCCGGATTAATTGGGACGGCGAGCCACCAGGATACGGAGAATATCCGGATAACTGGAATTCTACTGTGTGTCGTAGTCTTCGCACCGCGTTTATTAAGGAGAACTTCTCAGATCATACGGAATCGCGACCGATATTTGTATGCATCCTTTATATATAAAAAAAGGTAAAGTACACCTTTGTACGGGCGCTGAGGCTCTGTACAGGCCGTACGGACCATAGAGGTAGTAGAGGTATAGCTCTACTCTTTCTTGACCACGGCACTAGGGGGGGATGAGGGGTCAGCGTCACTCGCTGGCCTCTCTTTACCCCCTGGAAAGACCCGGTACCCATAATACAGGAGGTTGGGTGGGCCCCAGGGCCGGTCTGGACAGATGCGGAAAATCTCACCCCAACCGGGATTCGATCCCCGGACCGTCCAGCCCGTAGTCAGTCGCTATACCGACTGAGCTACCGGATCCACTCCTTTACATATATTTTAAAATTTAATAACAAAACACTGTAATTTATGGTCAACAATTTTATGTACCTTAGCAGTTTCCTACGCAGAGGAGACCGCGGCAGCACAGTGGTTGAGGTGCTGTGCTACAAATCGGAAGGTCGCTGGCTCGATCCCAGCTGGTGTCATTGGAATTTTTCATTGACATAATCCTTCCGATCGCACTATGGACATGGGATCGACTCAGCCTCTAACAGAAATGAGTACCAGGAGTATTTCGTGGGGGTAAAGGCGGTCAGTAGTGCGTAAGGCTGACAACCTTACCACCATCCTGGGCCATTGTCACGTAATCTGGGAACCTTAACTTCATGGAACCCTCTGGACACATTGGGCCTGTAATGGGAGTGATTCCTACAAGTTGGAGCAGAATACATATTGGCATGTTGGTGTATATACGTTCGTTATAACGACTGCCTGAGGATGATACATCTGTGCTGAAACATGTAGCTGTTTATACATGAAATAAATGGTGTATGATGGAGCGAATATGTTGGAAGACGTACTAATTAATAGCTGATTATCACGAAATTTTATATGAACCTTTCGATATAAGAGGATATTAGCATGTCTTACTCTCAGTTTTCCCTAATAGGTAGTAAGAGTATGTCGTACGCGCGAAAATTTGAGGCGGCACTAACATCACTGGAGTATGGGCCCTGAAATGACGTGGGGTAGAAAATCGTGAAAAAATTTTGCAACTTTTTTCAAGTAATAGTTTTGTAGACTACAAAATATTAAAGCTGACGGCAACACGACGGTTTCATTAGTTGTCAGTTTGTTGACAATTACAAAATGAATTATTGACTCTAGGAACGTGAAGGGGGATAGGAGATGCTCTTACCATAAAAATACTCGCGTCTAAATGCCTGTTATAAAAGATGCAGGTAAGATATAAATTTACAAACTTGGCATTCAGACGATCGTGCATCGTGATATATTATTTAATGAAGGCAACGAGATGTACTAATTTCTCAAATTTATTTTTGGAACAGAACTCTACATAGGGAAAGGTATGTAGTCAACACAACTTAATCATTGAAGTATATTTAATGACTGTGATGGAAACACACACAACGGGGATGACACACTTCCTAGAACTCTACATGTCTCGGAGAGGTTTCCTGTCCATCATCAGGAGTCTAGTGCTGTACACACAGCAATAGGTATATCATACAGGTTATGCTGACTGCTTGCTAGCTGGATCAGGATGGAACTCAATTTCCATCCTGATCCAGCTAGCAAGCAGTCAGCATAAACTGTATGATATACCTATTGCTGTGTGTACAGCACTAGACTCCTGATGATGGACAAAAAAACTGTCCGAATTATGTAGAGTCTTATTCCAAAAATAAATTTGAGAAATTAGTGCATCTCGTTCTTTTATTATTAGAAATTTACAAACATTGGCACTATGGGAAACTTTACTTTTATATCCGATACTCTTAAAGTATGGGGCACGCAGTAGCGCAGTTGGTTGAGACACTGCACTACAAGCCGGAAAGTCGCGGGTTCGATTTCCGATGGTGTCATTATAATTTTTCATTGAGCTAATCCGTACGGCAGCACTATGACTCTGGGGTCTACTCAGTCCCCAACAGGAGTACGCGGATTATTTCCTGGGGGTTAAGGCAGCTAGTGCGTTGGGCTGACAACCTTAACATTTTCATATGCCGATTGTCTTGAAATCTGGGAGCATCAAACTCCTGGAACCCTCGTGGCCTCTACAGGGACTGCTTTACCTTTTCACATTCAACGCATAAAAATCTACACTTAAAGGAAAAATATTTTGGCCTAAATGGAGCGAGGTAACAGGGAAATGGAGGTGAGTGGCTAATGAGGAGCTTCACATTCTATACTCCAAACATTATTCGGGTGATTATGTCAAGAGGAAGGAGGCTGGCGGGAAATGTGGCACGTGGCGCGTATGGTAGAGAGGAGAGATGCATACAGGGTTTTGGTGGGGAAACCTGCGGGAAAGAGACCAATTGGAAGAACCAACCGTAGATGGGAGGCTATCAAAACTGATCTTCAGGAAATGGGATTGACGTATGCCCTGGATTAATCTGGCTCAGAATAGGGATAGGGGACGAGCTATTGTGAACGCGGCAATGAACAATCAGGCTCTACGAAATGTGAGCAATTTATTCGATGGCTGAGGAACTGTAAGCTTCTCGAGGAGGTCTCTCTTCTTGTAGTCAGATAGCTAGTTTGTTAGTTATTGTGTTAAGAGACATGTAGGACTGTGCAACGCAGTCTCTTTTCTGTTCTGATCTGAACTCCTAGGTTTGTATAAACGTCACTGCCTCTTTTCTCCATAGTATAACAGTGCCTTATCTTTGAGAACGTGGCAATAACCTCGAAACTTTGTTATCGTATGTAATTTGGTTTAGGGCGAGAATTAAATCTCTCTGGGAACGAATTCATTATTTACCTTCAGTCTAGTCACCGGATGTCAACAGCGATAGGTTTAACATTTGAAGCAATACTTCCTTTACAACGAAGCATTACGTGATGCAGTTTCCTGTTACAGATACTGGCTTATTTTAATCATTTCACAAGGCGGCGGGTATGTATCATACAGTGCATATAGGGCGACACACCAATACCGCAAATCGGCTAGCCATACCGCTTGCTTCTTTTATCTCTCTATTTCGGTCTGAACGAATAATATAACTCGAAAATCATGTAAGCATTTTAAAGTAATATTTTACTAGGTGTGGGCCGGGTAGCTCTGTCGGTATAGCGACTGGAATTTCCGGGATCGAATCCCGGTGGGGACGAGATTTTTCCGCCAGTCCAGGCCGGCCCTGGGGTCCACCAAGCCTCCTGTACAATGGGTACCGGGTCTCTCCCGGGGGTAAAGTACGGCCGGGGCGTGCTGCTGACCACTCATCCCCTTCTAGTGCCGCGGTCATGGAAGGGTAGAGCTATTCCTCTACCCACCCTCTGGGCCACACCGGGCCTGTAACCGGATCACTTAATCTTTACCTTTATTATACTAGGTGTGGGCCGGGTAGCTCAGTCGATATACCGACTGACTACAGCCTGGACGGTCCGGGATCGAATCCCGGTGGGGACGAGATTTTCCGCCCGTCCAAACCGGCCCTGGGGCCCACCAAGCCTCCTGTACAATGGGTAACAGGTCTCTCCCCGGGGTAAAGTGCGGCCGGGGCGTGCTGCTGACTACTCACCCCCTTCTAGTGCCGCGGTCATGGAAGAGTAGAGCTACATCTCTACCCACCCTCCGGGCCACACCGGGCCGGTAACGGGATCATTTTACCTTTACCGTTTATTATACTAGGTACCTTATTGATAATTTAGAATCATGGTTAGAATTTTAAAAGAACGAGAGACTGTCTAGATGGAAGGGCACATACATTTGTGTGAGAATTTATATTTATCGGACAGAAATTTGTCTGCGATAAAGCTGTAGAGGAAGATAAATCATGCAGTTCCCGACCAATGTATGTTTTCCGAAAGTCTTAAGCTTCTAGAGAAAATTAAACAAAATCAAGTCAAATTTCCAGAATTGTTAACCTCCGTTTATAGTCCCAAATTGTTAGGTTGATTTATTTAACATTATAAACTAATCTTGAAATTACTTTCCCAGAGAGCTGCAATAATATTGCAAATGGCGCATTCTGTGACGAGGTACGCAGGCTTTTGCTCGATGTTGTTTAATTTTTGGAAAATATACAGACGTTATCACGGAACACACCCCAACCTGATTTTAGTGACACCTCTAAAAATTTACGACCTTTCCTGCTCCGATATTCATGAAACTCAAAACCTATCGTTTTGCATTTGTGATTATCCGTACCGAATTTGGTTTAAATTGGACGAAGATGTACAAAATACAGGCGAAAATTCTTTTACGCCCTAAAGAAAATACGTCCTTAATTGCAATGATTTTTGGCAACACATAGCGCTAAACGGCATTAGGAGACTTCTATACAGAATTTGACCCAAATCTACTTACAAATGTGAAAGTTACGAGCATAAATACATTTACTCAGTTAAGTTAAAGCATGAATGCAATTGCATCGATTTTTTAAAAATCATGTTTGCAATAAGAAGTTTTACAAAGAACTCCTAGGCCGAACTGCTTGAGAATAAAAAAAAAGTTAGACCGAATAAGGTAGCCTATACATAAGGCGTTCCCTGCACATCGCAAATAAACTTTCAAGTAGGAAATTAGGACGATATATCGATATCAGTCTGAATGTTTGTCCGTGGAGCCTAACGAAAGTGCACGAAATATCGCGCTGCTCTGTTTTGTAAATGAACCGTCAGAATTTGTTTCTGCACAGCTTTCGTCTACTCTATTGGATTTCAGGTTTGTTATGGCATTATTCCCCGTGTATACGAGTAGAGCACATTTCCATTATTCAGGTTATTCCTATAATTGGTTTGGATCGTCCATACTGGCTACAAACAGCTCTTCTACAATGCAACTCCATTTCACTAACTCCTGTTCCTTGCGCTACAGTATACCAGCCATTCATTCTGAGAACAGTGACAGGATAGCAAAATTTCAGAACAGAAGCAGCACTCAGTCAATGTTTCGAACTTTTTCCAAAACAAGGGCACGAAAATACAGTATTGAACAGGCGGAACCCGAACCTTCTACTGATGCCATTACCAGCAAGCTCTCACATGTTGTATTTTGTATGAATGCAAACCCGCAAAAAAGGTGGAAATTTATATATAATTGACTTGCCTTTGCGCTTTTAAACACGAACTGTTTACACGTTGTAACGGCACACGGAACTGTCCTGCGTTAGACAGTTCAGCTTAGAGTTCCACACATTATAATAATATTTATTAACTGCAATTGGGTTGTCACCCGGTGGCAATGGTTATGATGCATATATTTGATAACAATAAATTTTGTCTCGAAATTCAAACAGTTCCTAAGTATAACAGACTATAAATCGAACTACAGCAGAATCAAAAATATTATAACAAAAGGCGTTATTTACTAGTCCTGATTACCTTACTACGTTAGATGTATCGCCCGTGGTACTTTTAGAGTATTAGCCGCTCATTATTCGTCTGAATACAACACTGGTTGCAACTTGACAATACAGTGGTACATATGCATACTTACGATTTTAATATCAGAAGGCCATTAATTCTTCTTACACCACATTTATGAATTTCTTATGATTCTAACAATAATCAGCAATTATTTTCTTAAAACGAACCTTAACCGACTACTACGGAGTGTCCCACTCGCTACCGAACCCGGCATTTCTTTAATAATTTTACCACTAATGAGGATATTGCAACGAAATTTGAAGCGGACTACAGACACATTTCTCTTCATTTCTTACACAACGAACGTACTCCTGCTCAAATTTCGCTCCAGTATCTTCATTGGTGTTAGAATTATTAAAGAAATGCCGGGTTCGGTAACGAGTGGGACACGCTGTATTTCTAACAAAGATTCTGCTTTTTTTTTGTGAGGTAAGAATTTTATTTTAAAAGAAACAGTCCTATTTTGATGAGTTTCAAACTTCGCACATACAGAACAAACCCACGACGGGGAAATATAGTGTGTAACAAAATAAAATACAGTAAACTTATCTGTACAACCTAAAAATAAATCATTCAGTAACAGAAACCAGTAAACGTTGAGTCGCATTCCGTTGTGTTGGTTAACAGAGACGAAGGATAACATCTGAACGCAGTGAATTTAAGACGGATGATTTTTTTAGACTGCTGAAATGTGAACACGAAGTTGAAAAATACGACACAAAGGGGTTAATGTTTCAGCCAACCAGTGGAATTCTAAAGCATTTTCATTTCTTAAACACTTCTATAATATTTCGATGTTTTGCTGACCGTGCATCTCAGTATAATCTTAGTAATTGACCAACTTAATGCACAAATTCTTGTTTTATAATAAGTTTATTATATGCCTCTACATGTTTCAAGCACTGTTGTGCTCATCATCAGGAGATCAAAATTGTATTATACAGCATCTGGTATCATATCACCTGTAGGTGGCTGTCCGGTTCACAGGTTGAGAGAGGAGTGTGCACCGGACGGCCACCTACAGAGTGTGATGATACCAGATGCTGTGTAATACAGATTTGACCTCCTGATGATGAGGACGTAGTGTTCGAAACATGTAGAGGAATATAATAAACTTAATATAAAACAATAATTTGTGCATTAAGTTGGTCAGTTACTAAGACATATTTAACAGTTTTCTTAAAAGCAACATTTTTGAAACTTTACTCGCATTCTCGTTAAGCAGCTAAACTAATAGGCGCATTAATCATTATTTACGGCACTGCGTTCTTTTTTTTTTTTAGAGAAACGTTTGGATTAAGTTAGAAATTACTACACAGAGGAATGCGTTTAACGTTCTACCCAGTGACTTAACACTAGGTCACTAACAGCCCATCCTGTCCCTTTAGTAGTGAAGTCACGTCACGTCAATTCGCTTTTATTGTAATGTTTTGTCTACAGCATCTATTGAGTAACAGGCCTGTATTATGCCTTAGGCAACAACACGCACAGATAAGCTTCAAAACAAATGTCGCAAGTCAACATGCCACCAGCAAGGAAATAACAACGGCATTAAAGCAATTTCGCTGTAGACCTTAAATTCTTCATGTTTTTAGAACTGGTAATGTATTCCTGCAATATAAATGGGTTATGTCAAGTAATAAATATCTATATTTATGCATCCCTATTTCTATTTCAAATTCTGTACTCTGCGACCTATGCCTCTTTAGCTACATCCGTAATTACTATCGCATATTTAAAGTACATATTCTCTCGTTATTCACGCGGTATTCCACTGAAACCTTGTTTCCCTTCACAGTAAGCAATATTGTTGGGTTAAAAAAAGGTAAAATGTTCCCGTTACAGGGCCGGTACCATTTTACAGGAGGCTGGGTGGACCCCAGGGCCGGTCTGGACGGGCGGAAATTCTCGTCCCCACCGGGATTCGATCCCGGAACTTCCAGCCCGTAGTCAGTCGCTATACAGACTGAGGTACCCGGTCCTATATTTTGGGGAGTAGAACGGTTAATATACGACACCAATTGGTGGCTATTGATAGTAATATACGTAATCGATAAAGCTAGTTTTACTCTCTCACTCAGTCAATCGATCAATCACGCACAGCACAATGTACCACGCACACGATCAGTGACACAGTAAATAGCATAACGTGAAATGAATGAATGGAAAGTTGATAGCTTGATGAACTTTAGAGGTACGGATTGGGATCGTACTTAATTAAATGCAGTTCCGTGAGCTGACTGAGTAGAAACTACAAAAGCCTTAGTCATAATGATCAGTGCCCCTTAATATTAAAATAGGGCACCACCAAAACCAATCACGAGTGTTCCCACATGAAAAATGTCTTCGATTTCGGAAGCCGAACCTGGGCCTTCCAAATCAGAGTCATTCGGCTCACTGACTGTACCTGTTCTGTCATTACATACGGAATAACACGTGCCACCAAAACTCTCGCTAACATACTGATGTACACAGTAATTCCACTGAAGCTATGTTAAAACCCAATGTGACGTAATCTTATATTATCCAATTAGAACACACACAGATAAAGGTAAAAGTAAATTTGTTCCCGTCCACGCTATCATAGCGTATAGGGGAAACAGACATATAGCTTCACTCATTCTTAACCTCGAAATGAAGGTTCTCGTTGAACAGGAGGCT
>Ga0123353_10014508_pt1 | contig 11367 bp, 15 predicted proteins | sample TergutLab28metaG_3_FD_92763 | JGI IMG/M metagenome (GOLD analysis project Ga0123353, IMG submission 92763) | Labiotermes labralis P3 segment gut microbial communities from Petit-Saut dam, French Guiana - Lab288 P3 | ecosystem: Host-associated > Arthropoda: Insects > Digestive system > Gut ... | reverse complement strand
GATGAAGAGACGGTGCCATACAGCGATAAATGGGACTTGTTTTTCTGGTGCAACCACGACGAGGGTGAACGTGACTACTCGTATGTAACACTAAACCTCAATGACGAGTACATGACATTTGAAGAACGACAAGAGGTTTTAGCAAATGTGCTCGCCTTCCTAAACAGCTTAGAATCCGATGTTGATGTAGCGGTTCAACATGATCTGCATTGGGACAAAGAGCGTGTCACAGAAGTTGTATCGGCGTATTGTGAGGCGCATGTTGGTGAGTGCATTCAGTATGGACGTGTTGTTGGGAAAATTCGCAAGGTTAGGGGTGGCTACGGATTTTTCAAAAAGGGTGCCAAGAAATATGGGGTACTGATATCAGCAAATGACACCGAAATACTCCAGTTAGCACTCATAGATAGAGCAGGAGGGTAAGGATAACAAAATGATAACAGAAATTCTTGTGGAAGTGCTGAACAAATCTATCAAAGCAATTGCAGAGACAGAATCATTCTGTGAAATCACGTACACTGACGTAAAATTTCTCTGCACGCTGTGGGATATTGCCGAGACCATGGTTGAAGCACACGGGCTTACAGGGTGTTGTCGAGTAGCTAGTGATAATAGGTCTGATCAGCCGCTCTACAAACAAGAACCCGGTCAACTCGGCAGTCTGCCTAAGATCGTACTTATATGAAAGAAAGGCGGTGAACGCATATGGGCCGCCGCGGCCAGATAGTCAACCGGGTCGGACAAGAGCACCGGCAAGAACTCGCAAAACTAATCAAGCAGGCTTCTTACAGCCATGCAACATGGCAGATTTGGGATGATCTGATGTACATGAGCGCCGCGGCTTTATCCCAACCGGTGAGCTGGGTGCAGGCCCGAGAAGACGAATACCTCCGTCGGATTGGACGCTATGACAAGAAAACCCAAGCTCTATTTCCGCAGATGTTCGGTGAAATCATCTTAGCGTTCGAGCAAGAAGGACTCGTCGATGTCCTGGGTGATATGTATATGCAGCTCGAACTTCACAACAAGTGGAAAGGTCAGTTTTTTACCCCATCTCATATCTGCGAGCTAATGGCGAAGATGGTTGACACAGACATAACAGCCGAGATTGAGAACCGAGGATACGCCTCAATCGTAGATCCATGCTGTGGCGGTGGCGCGATGCTTTTGGCATACGCCAAAGTCGCACATGAGGCAGGTGTCAACTATCAGACGGATGTGCTTTTTGTTGGACAAGACATAGACCCGGTAGTAGCTCGGATGTGTTACATATCCATGTCGTTGCTCGGGATGCCTGGATACGTTATCATTGGAAACTCCTTACTCATGGATAAAGAGAATTGGGATTACTGGTTTACACCGATGTACTTCATCCACGGGTTTCAGTGGCGCCAACAGCAGAGAGAAACTGTCGAGGCTGTGGTCAGCTTAACAACATCGCAGGAGAACACCGAGAGTTCCGACACTGAGATACCAGAAACAGAAAAATCCACGTTACAGGCTGCGAAAGAGACCCAGGTAGTGGAATACAACGAGAACAAGGTAGGGCAACTTACCTTGTTCTCAGCGTAAAGAGGAGAAACACCATGAGCGATACGATCCAGACCACGACCGTTGTTGATATGGTCGAACAAGAACTGAAGAACATACCCATATTGGCGGTTGAGAAGATTGCTGCCGAACTCAAAAACTTCCAAGGAGGCAGCAAGGAGAAGGTTGTTTCAAAGTTTGTTGCCTCCACACTTTCCCATTTTTGCGGGGAAAATGAGCGCTTTGCGGAGGTTGTGTATAGAACACCCCGGACGCTATCTGATTGCTGCGCCGAAGTTATGAAGGCGTGCGGAAACGCCATATCTGACATTGATGTTTATCGCGGTGCCGTCAAACACTATTTCCCAAATGCCGATGTGCACTTCCAAGTGGAAATACAAATCACCGGCGAGATGCCGACCGAGGAAGAAATCAACCGCAAGCCAGAGCCGCAAGAAGTTCCGGTGCGGAGAGAGATGGCAAGGCTCGTCGAGAAGCCAAAGCCGGAAGTGCTCCAATTAACACTATTTTAGAAAGGGAGTTCATAAAAATGCGTAACTACATATTCAACCTCGAAACCACAAAAATCGAACTGCACTTTGAGAAATCTGAATTTGATTCCTTGACAGATGACCAAAAGCGGCAGTTGAGAAGCGCATTCCTATGGAGCAGGATGGGAAAGTGCTGGGTAAGCCGCGCAAAAGAGCCTAACCTGTGGCGGGCAAAAGAAGTCGCCAAAAACCTAGGATTCACCGAGGAACGGCGCGAGGGCGAACGCCTCACCTATGAAGAGCAGCTCGAACGCCAGACGGAACGAGCCGAAGCGAGAGCCGACCGCTACGAGGGATACGCCACGAACGCCGACAAGCGCAGGGAGCAGCTCCAAAAGCCCCTTAACTCCATGCGTGGTGACATAGCGTTTTTCACACAACCCATTATCCCCGGCCATTCCGGGAGTCAAGCATTCGCCCGCCGACGTGAGCGGATGTATAAGCAATACGAGCGCGGCTTCGAAGAGTTCCGCAAAAGCGAATACTTCCTTGAGCGGGCAGCCACGGCGCGAGGCACAGCATCACAGGCCCAATTCGATGATCCGGCATATCTTGACCGCCGAATCAAAGAGTGTAAGAAAACCATCCGCGACCGCGAGAAGAACATCATCTACTACGAGGGAATCCTACACGCCATCGAAAATGGCGAAGAGAAGAAGTGGCGCGGCGGTGAAGTCGTAACCGTTGAACGTGTCTCCGAACTGATCGAGCGTGAGCTTGAGCTCGTCGCCGTGACAATGGATAAGCAGGGCTACCTCGAAAGCCGTCTTGATGAGCTAGGCGGGATCCGGTTCAACAAAAACAACATCAAAGTCGGGTATATCGTCCACATAAGACAATGGGGCCAAGTAGAAATCATCAGCGTCGGCCCAGTAAATGTGGGTTTCGAAATCCTAACAGGCGGCGCGGCAGGGGGACAGCTACAAGCCGCCTATGCCGAGATTGAAGAAATAATCAAAGCTGAGGAAAAAGAGAGGCCGTCTCATCCGTTCACCGTGGGAGAGCAATTTGAGGTTGTGAAGCGCACCTATCACAGCGACCAATCGTTTAGGTCAACCGAGACAAAAATACTCTACGAAATCGTCAGAGCAAGCAAGACCACAATTTCGCTCAAAGCCGAGGGAACGGATAAAAAACCGATTGTCCGCAAGCCGATCAAAACATACAGCGGCCAATGGCGTTTCAGCATCGACGACACCCATGGGAACACATTCTACAAAGAAGGGGTGTATCCGAATGAAAAAGTATAACTTGGTACGCGAACACTTATCAGAGAGGCAAAAAATCACCCTCGTATATCAAGGGGAGTTCGGCGGGCTGAGCATAATACAGACAACGTATTTAGGTTGTAAGCCTGCGCCGCATTACCTTAATTGCTGTGACAGCATGGTTGGGGTAAGTATTTGTCACAAACCGAGAGGCAAGCGAAAATCCGGGTATAAGACCATAAGTTACAATGTCCCCTTAATAATCTATGACGGTTGGCAACACATCGACGCGAACAAAATCGTGTTCGATAGGATTGACGAAAACACGCTTAAAAGCAAACACACCATGCACAACAACCGCTATTTTTCTGATTTATTAAGAGCAATGCCGGACTGCGTAATATTTGCAGATATGCCATAGGAGGTGTGGGTGTGGACAATGACAAAGTTAAGGTTTTGGCACTTCTCGAAGCGTACAGGCTTCATGCTGACGATAAAAAAGAGCAAAATGCCGACCACGCAATTAGAGTGTGCCAAGCCATCATAGCAAGTGTATTTGGCTATAGCAGTAGGTCTAATTGGTCTGACGATATACAATCCGAGGGACTAATCGACTATGGACATGAGGCTGACAAGTACGAGCAGTATAAAACGCTGACCGACATTGTAAACGGAATCAGGATTTAGCAGAGGAGGTGGCACCGTGAATAACGAGAAGAGTTACGTGCCTGGAGATAAGGTATTGATTGTTACAAAGCTTCCGTCAGAAGAGTCCGGCTGGTGGGACTACAATGGCGAAAGGTCCAAATATCTTGGTCAAATTATGACCATCCGCACCGTCAAAAAAGTAGAAGGCGTGCTTGTATACTACATGCACGAGGACAAGAAAGACCTCACGCCCTACAACAAATACAGCAGGTCTGGCTATCCGTGGTACGACTGCTTCATCGTTGGATTGACAGACAGAGCTGAGCCATTGATATGAAATCTGGATTTGATAAGGAGACGATATGAAAATTCTTGGAGTTATTTTTAATAATATGTGGGGCGTTTGTGCGACAGCTCTTTTCGTTATGTTGTTCATCCTCCCTGACGTGCTTAAACCAGACGTTAATACAGCCGGGATTATTATGACAATGATGATGTTGTTCCAGATTCAATCTTATACGAAGCAGCGCATGGACAAGATGGAAACAGAAATGAAAAACCATACAAACAAAAATGTACTAACGGCAGAACTAAGACACCTAATTGAGAATATGTACGTACCAGAATGTTACATCTGTAAAGATAAGCTCAGATATGTTGAAAAGTATGGCCGTTGGGCTTGTGTAACATGTCACGACATGGCTGTGTTTGCTGAACTTAATGATGTCATAGAGCCATGTGCAGAAGGCCCGGGGTGCCCATGCTGCGAATAATATAAAATTTATGTTTCATCGGGGGTGAACCTACAAATATGCTTATAAAGAAAGAGTTAGCACAGATCCCGCTTATCAAATGCCCTGCTCCAAGCAAAAAAGCCGCTGAGCACTACACGTTTTTAGGGGCTGCAAAAGCCGTTAAAATGCCGCGAAGCGGAAGGCTTTTGGTGATTGATGTTTACGACAAAAAAGAACGTATCTTGAAACTGAGATTTTTTTTCGATGGCAAAAACGCCATTCTCTGCACAGAGTGGCCGACGGAGAACTGGCTAACAAAGCGGTCGGAATTGCTCCTGGGCTATGGGGCGATATGGAGTAGCGACGATGATGTGGAGACCACCAAGAAATTTATAAGCGGGTATGAGAGAAGCCTAGGTGGTCTTATAGATCGTGCCATAAGGGACATCTCTTGGGAGAAAAGCAGAAAAGCATATGAGCGAAAATACGCCAAACAAGAAGAGCATTTTGCCATGTATCCTGATTATCCCGCCGACCTTGCAAAATACTGCGATCTTCATGTGTTCCCGCATAGCTACATCTTCATCAACAAGGCAGTCAAAGGAAAGCGAGACGGCATATGTGGGCACTGTCGCAAGAAATTCAAGGTTGATAAAGCTGTCCGAGCCGGCAGTATGGGTAAGTGTCCTAAGTGTGGAAGATCTGCAAAGTACCGCGGCGCATGGCTCAAGTCAACGGTTCTGGACAAAGCAAATATCTGTATTGCGGCAAAAGTGGATGGACAGCTACTCCTTAGATGGGCCTACGTGTATCGTGAATACTCTGCTGGAGATCCAAAGAGCAAGTACGACTTTGTAGATTGTTTTTATAACCTGTACCTGCATACCACAAAGGGACCCACTATTTATTCTTACGCCCTGCTGAGCCTAATGGGATGTGGCTGGAACTGGTTCCGCAAGAAGAACGAAACTGTCAATTATGAGGAAACACACATCTATACTGCGAACTTAGCAGAGGTGTTCGGAGACTCATACTATCATGTAAATTTGCAAGAAGGACTGTACGGCGCCGGTGAAATATCTTTTCCTAGGCTGCTAGACAACTTGAAAAACAACCCTGCCACCGAGTATCTTTTCAAGCTTGGGTTGACGAAACTTGCGGCCAGCTCAGATGTTCTAGATATACAGGGTGGAAATTTCTGCGAGGTGTTCGGAGTTAATAAGCAATATATGCCGCTGTACCGCAGACACAATGTCACACGATTTGAAATCAAAGTTGTGGAAGCCTCTCGAACGTGGGTGAGCGATGAGATGTTTATAAAGTTCCGGGCTCTCCAACTTGAATGGTCTTTGGACATCATTTCTGATCTGCTCGAAACCATGAGTTTTGAGCGCTTTGTCAACTACTTCACCAAGCAATTTGTTTTGACGAGATGGAAAAAGGCAGATCGACTGCTCACATGGTACAGGGACTATATCAGCATGAGCAAATCCCTTGGCGTAGACCTAACAAAAAAATCTGTCCAATTCCCCAAGTGCATAAAAACGGCACATGACCTAGTTACACCACGATTCAACGAAATCACGTACGCTGTCGAGGATGCCAATTTCGCACAGGCCACAGAAAAACTCTACACCGGCATGAAGGAATACGCAAAAGATGGGTACTGCATTGTATTCCCGACGAAGCGAACGGAGTTCATTACGGAGGGGCAGTCCTTGAATCATTGTGTGGGTAGCGATACTTACTACCAAAACCATCTAAAGGGAATCAGGATGGTATTCTTTGTTCGCCGCGCTGAAGCCCCGGACAAGCCGTTCTACACCCTAGAAATCGACATGCGGGCTTTGAGAATCATGCAGCTTTACGGGTTCGGAGACAGCTCGGCAACAGCAGAAGTAAGGAAATTTGCAAATGCTTTCCTGCATCGCCTACAGCCTGCGGAGAGTGAGCGGGTAGCATGATGTGAAACAAAGCGCACTCTCGCTTAAATCTCCAAGATTTAGGCGAGGGTGCGCTTTGGTCAGACCCAATGAAACTTATTCTCTGCTGCCGGACGATCATCCTATGGAATGATTCAAATTTTGGGCAATCGGACAGCAACTCCATTCAACTTCTAAATGCCCTGCTACAGAAAGGACGACATAATTTAAAGATACTTCAACCTTTGTTATTTGAGTGCCTCCACAACCTTTCAGTTTCAACAATGCTCTACTTAGCTACACTTCCTGCTACATTCAACGCATCCCAAGCCTTTGAAAATGGAGGAGCATAACATAAATCCAACTGAGCCAGTTCCTGTGTGGTCATTTTGTTGTAAATGCAGGCTGCAAGGGTATTCACCCTTAATACCGCACCTTTTTTGCCGGCGATCTCTCCGCCAAGAATCACTTTTGACTTCGTCTCATAGATTAGCTTTATAAAAATGTCTTCCTGCCCCGGATAATAGCCTGACTGATTTGCGTCACGGATAAAAGCTGTACGATAATCAAGCCCCATAGATTTGGCTTCGGCTTCGGAAATCCCGGTGCGCCCGGCTTCCAGATCCATTACCTGTATGCACATCGAATCGAGAGAGCCGGTGAAGCGGACATTTCCCCCTGCCATATTTTCACCGATGATGCGACCTAGTTTATTCGCAACGGTAGCCAACGGAGAGTAGCCGTGCCGGTCTTTCACAATATTGTATATGGCGGCACAGTCTCCCGCGGCATAAATATCATCCACGCTGGTTTTTCCATATCTATCTACTAAAATTATGCCTTTTTCCATTGCGATGGATGTGTTTTTCAAAAATGCTGTGTTAGGTACTGCTCCAATCGAGTGAATGATTAGATCTGCTTTGTAAGAGCCCTTATTGGTAACGACCACTTTTGTATCAGCGGTTCCTGCTATCTCCAGTGCTTCCTCACCAAGCCTTAGATTGACAGAGTGTTCTCTCAATTCTTTTTCCAAGAGCGTTGTAATGTCACTGCTAAAAAAGCGGTTTAACACGCTATCCTGCTTCACAATGAGCGTTACATTTCTTCCAAGATGCCTAACAGCGTGTACCGCCTCTAAGCCGATTGGTCCAGCACCAATGATCACAATATCTTTCACATTGCGATCAGCCAGAGCAGAGTTGATTGCAAGGCCGTCTTGCATACTTCTCAGCGCAAAAATATGATCTAAATCTATGCCCGGAATAGCAGGGGTTCTCCCGATTGCCCCAGTCGCAATCATCAGCTTGTCATAGGTATCTATAAATTCTTCGCCGGTTTGTAAGTTCTTAACTGTGACAGTTTTGTTTTTTTCGTCAACCATTGTTACTTCGTGTAAGGTTTTTACGCCAATGCCTAGCTTTTCCATATCCTCTACGGTTTTTGCGAGCATCATTTTTGCATCTTTAAAGAAGCCGCCGGCAAAATAGGGGAGTCCACAAGCACCGAATGAAATATACTGTGACTTTTCATAGACGGTTATGTCAAGGGTCCGGTCTATTCGGTTTGCTTTTGCGGCGGCACTCATTCCTGCAGCTATTCCGCCGATGATAATGATTTTCATAGTCTCTCCTGATTGCTTATTATGGTGTCTAAAAGATTGCTGCAAAGCTGAGCAGTGCAACGAGAAAGAGGCAAAAAGCCGATATGAGGTTATGAACTTTGTGCGATGTTTTGATAAACCGGGCGATGAAGCATCCAATCAACAGAAGCAACAAATGACTAGCGCCCGCCAATATAGGTATAAAAAAGATATTCCCATGCTCAAGTGTCAAAGCAACCGTTGCGACAACGGCGTCAATCGACATAACCAATCCCAATACCACAATCGAGCCAATGGCTAAAACCATCTTTTCTTCATCTTTTGCAAAGAGATTTCTGATGCCGAGCAATGTAAACGCAACACCGACCAGAATATTCGGCGCAAAGTCTATTCGCTCGACAACTGCTCCTGCCACAAAGTAAAAGGCGATGCTAAATGCCAAAATGATGGAAAAAATAATAAAGAGGTAATAAAGCTTAAAATCCTTCTGTAATTTTAGGGACATGCCAACAAATAAAGCATCGACTGATACGAGCAGAATGGTGATCATAATGGCAGAATACATTTGCATTTCCTCTTTTTATATAATTGCAACTTACAAAATGGACGGCAAGGTATGCCGCCCATCCACTCACTACTTGGCCTATGTATTTACTTCTGTTTTCCAGAGTCCGTGCAGATTGCAATACTCATATACAGCGATTGGCTTGTCGTCCACAAATCTAAATGATGCATTTGGGCTGTCGCCCGGCTTCAGGCATTTGCGCTGTCCACCGTTTTCCGTTTCTACATAAATAAACGGTATATAGTGTGCATCCACCATTGGATGGGGAACGCTGCCAACCTGAACACTGATACCATCGCCAGACACGGTTACTTCCGGCAGATGCTTCTCGTTGCTGGCTTCAACTGTATTGGGAACCAGTTCGACCATGTTCTCGCCGCAACATACCATTGGCACGCCTTTGTCAACGATCAGGCCGATGATGTTACCGCAATGATTACAAATAAAAAACTTTTGATTTCCTTTCATCATTACATCCTCCTTTAATTTACAGCCGCTGGGAATGGATGAACGAATACCCTTGCGGCCAGTTCGTTGTCCAACGCCAGCAACATCCCTTTGTTATCGCCGATCAGCCTTAGCTTGTCTAAAACTTCTATTGCGCTGGCTTCTTCCTCGACCTGCTCATTCACATACCACATCATAAATTGATAACAGGCATGGTCGGATTCCTGCATGGCAAGCGTTGCGATGGCATTGATGCTCTTTGTAACCTTTTTCTCGTGTTCAAGAACCATTTCAAACATTTCGTTTACACCGACAAACGAAGCAGGAGGCTTCTCGATTGCCGCAAACGATGGAGCCGCGCCACGCTCTAAAATATACTGGTACATATGTGTGCCGTGCGCCATTTCTTCCTGGGCTTGCGCGAACAGCCAGTTCGCAGCACCTTTCAAGCCCATTCCATCCGCCGTGGCTGACATGGAGAGGTATAAGTACGCTGAATAATATTCAGCATTCACTTGCTCACTAAGAGCCGTTTTCAATTTTTCGCTTAACATAATTTTCCCCTCACTCTATTCATCTTTTGAAAATTGTTCTTTGTCTACGCTGCAAATCGGACAGAGAAAATCGCTTGACACATCTTCCCATTTTGTTCCGGGAGAGAGACCATTTTCAGAATCTCCGGCAACTTCATCGTAAACCCAAGCGCATACATCACAGATATATTTCATCACACATCCTCCTTCCCGTTATTTTATAGCCGCCAGAATGCCCTTATGGGCGCATTTTCCAACACCGGCAAGCTATTATATAAGCACCCTAGCGCAAATATTTGAAACTACAAGCTTCCATCAGAGATGCGCAATAAACCGCTCATCAATCGGTAGCGTGCTTTTTTCACTAGGCAAAGCAGATGGAACGCCAAAAGGCATTTGGGCAATCAACCTCCAGCCGTCAGGAATATTCCAAGTTTCTTTTACGGCACGGTCAATCAAAGGATTATAGTGTTGAAGAGATGCTCCAAAGCCTTCTGCGCACAAGCTTGTCCAAATCATATATTGCAGCATACCGTTTGCTTGTTCTGCCCAAACGGGAAATTTGTCAGCATAAGTCGGAAAGCTTTCTTGCAAACCTTTAACTATTGAATCATTCTCAAAATACAAAACTGTTCCATATCCATTGGCAAATGAAGAAATTTTTTCTTCTGTTTTCTGCCACTGATCCGGATCAACTATTTTCATCAATGCGTCCTTGGTTATATCCCAAAGTTTTTTATGATGCTCTCCAAACAGCAAAACAACTCGTGCGCTTTGAGAGTTAAACGCTGACGGCGCGTGTAAAACCGCCTCCTTAATCATTTCTGAAATACGCTCATCTGAAATTTTAGATTCGGGTTTTATATCATAAAATGATCGCCTTCCCTTTATCGCTGTGAAAAAGTCCATTGATAAATCATTCCTTTCTCTTAAAAACTAAGGTTATTTGATAAACGTACCATTTCTCAATTCGTGAAATGCTGTTTGAATTTCTTCGTCAGTATTCATCACCATAGGCCCTCCCCATGCAATGGGTTCTTTGAGCGGCTTTCCAGCGAGTAAAATAAATCTCACGTCTCGCTCTGAGGCAAACACACGGATTACATCGCCATCTGTGAGTATTGCGGCAGAATGCTTTTCAACCGAACTGCGTTCATCTCCAACAAGCGCAGTTCCTTCCAGTACATAGATAAAGCTGTTTTGTCCAGCGGGAATCGGTATGTCAAGCTGTGCGCCGCCATGAATGGTTACATCCATCATCGTTGCTTTGACATATTTGGGCTTGACACCTTGCGCCCCGCCGTATTCTCCTGAGATTAGTTTGATTTTGCCCTGTTCAATTGCAATATCTTTTATCATATCCGGGGCAATTGGAAAATAGTGCGGAGGTGCCATTTTATCTTTTTGGGGTAGGTTCAGCCAGAACTGCAATCCGTCTAACTTGTTCGTTTCTTTCGGCATTTCTTCATGTAAAATCCCACTTCCGGCTGTCATCCATTGCAAATCTCCATCACGTAAGGTGTCGCTGTTGCCAAGGCTGTCTTGGTGGTCAACTCTTCCCTCCAAAAGATAAGTAATCGTTTCAATGCCTCTGTGCGGATGCATGGGAAATCCCTTGATATAATCTTC
>Ga0123353_10014507_pt1 | contig 11368 bp, 6 predicted proteins | sample TergutLab28metaG_3_FD_92763 | JGI IMG/M metagenome (GOLD analysis project Ga0123353, IMG submission 92763) | Labiotermes labralis P3 segment gut microbial communities from Petit-Saut dam, French Guiana - Lab288 P3 | ecosystem: Host-associated > Arthropoda: Insects > Digestive system > Gut ... | reverse complement strand
TAGAAGTTTGTGCCTCAAATATCACATTCAACCGCGAAGAAGTTATCCGCAATGCGACAGCACGTCGTTGGAAGTTACTCGTCTTTCGCCTTTCGATGATGCAATCAAAAAATATGCCAAACGTTTGGATTGGGATTGGCGACTTTTGGCTTCGCTGATTTATCAAGAATCTAATTTTTTTCCGGATGTAGTCAGCTGGAAAGGCGCCATAGGCTTGATGCAGCTCATGCCCGATGTTGCTGAAAAATATGACATCACTTTGGAATCTTCGCCCGAAGAACAAATTTTAGCCGGTGTCAAATACCTTCAAGAAATTCGTAGAATTTTACCTGCCGACATTCCGGAGTCAGAACAAATCCAGTTTATGTTGGCAGCGTACAATGTCGGACTCGGACATGTTCTCGATGCACGCCGATTGGCGGTTGTAAACGACAAAGACCCTAACATTTGGTTTGACCATGTGGATGTTGAACTTTTGAAAAAATACGATCGAAGCATTGTTCGCGACAGCATCATTCGCCACGGTTTTGCGCGAGGACATGAAACTTACAATTTTGTTCGAGAGATTTTTGAACGGTGGCAGCATTATCAGAATTTGATAAAGGAATAAAAAATTGTATCTTCTTATTAGTTTGATGTGTAAAAGAGGACTTAAAAATTTCGACAAATATATTAAGCAAAATACTGGCGAAAAAACCAAAAAAAATCGTATCTTTGCAAAAAATTCCAAACACCTAATGCAAAAAAACAAAGACCAAATACATGAAAAGCAACTATTCCTCGAGATAAGCAAAGGAAGCCATGAGGCGTTTGCTCAATTTCTTGGAATCTATGAAAAGCGCATGTATGGTTTTTTGTACAAGATGTTTCGTTCGCATGAGGAGGTGGAAGAGTTGCTGCAAATTGTTTTTGTGAAAATTTGGGAAACCAGAGCCACCATAAATCACGAACTTTCGCCCAATGCTTATGTGTTTCAAATTGCAAAAAACAGTGCTCGTGATGCATTACGCCAAAAAGCCTATAGATTACTTCTCAAAAAACAGTTGATTGACAATCACAAAGTGAGTGAAGATGGAGAAATGCCTTTGATTGACGATGATTTGAAAAAATATCTTGACAGTTTGATGGTTCATATTCCTGAGCGCCGACAGCAAATTTTCAGACTGCGCTACGAAAAGGGCTTTTCCTACAAAGAGATTGCCAAACAACTCAACATTTCAGAAAACACGGTAGACACCCAGGTTCGACACGCTCTAAATTACCTTCGCAAACAACTCGGAAGAGAGCTTTGGGCTGTAACACTTCCGCTAATCACATTTTTTTCTGCTCTAAAAATCTGATTTTTAGGCTCCCTATTTATTTTGAATAATTTTTTTACACATCCCTTCACGGAAAGGGATGATTCGTTCGTATAACTTACATAAGGCAATAAATGTTAAAATTATTTACGTATGAAAAACGAAAAAAAATTGTTTACACTTCTTGACAAATTTTGCGAGCCAAACTCACAGTTGTCAACAGAAGAACTGCGCCAAATTATTTTATTTCTTAGCAACGAAGGAGAGGATGGCTTTACTAAATGGATGCACCGGCACTGGGAAGAAAATCAGGATTTTTTGGGCGAAGCGAACAGCAGACATATTCTCGACCGAGTGAAACAACAAACAAAAACAAAAGCGAACGCCAACAAACGATTGTCGTTTATGCAAATTGTATATCGCAGTGCTGCCATTTTGCTACTCCCATTATTGGGAATTTCCGCTTATTTTATAGTGCAGACCATTAACTTAAAACAATCGGTACGCACAGGGATCGTTGAGGTTTTAGATTTTCAGGAAATGCAAGCAAGAATCATATTGTTGGACGGCACAATTGTAACACTAAAAAACGGTAGCCAATTAAGTCAAAAAAACAATTTCAGCAGAAATACGCGAGAAATTATATTGGAGGGAGAGGCTTTCTTTGATATTGCCCACAACCCTGATATGCCGTTTATCATTCACACCAAAGGAATCCGAACCACCGCACTTGGAACCGCTTTCACGGTGAGAGCTGTGCCCAACGAAACTTCGATAGTTGTAACAGTGGTAGAAGGAAAAGTGAAAGTAGAAGATGGCGAAAGATTGCTCGCTGCTTTGGGAGCCAACCAACAATTTATTTACGGCATCGAATCTGAATCTTTGCAAGAAAAAATGATTGATGCTGAAAAGGTAAAAATGGAAGGGATGGAGTTGGAAACAGAAGCAAAAATAGAAAAAGAAGTGGATTGGCAACCGCACGATTTGGTTTTCCGCAACGTGCCTTTTGGTGATATAGTGCGGGAGATTGCCGCTAGACACAACGTTAGTATCGTGTTTGAAAATGACGCATTATCACGGCAACGGATTGACGCTTTGTTGGACATTCGCAATCCTATCGAAACATTGCTTGATCTCTTGTGTGCCTCGCAACGTGCTACATATTCGGTGGAGAGGGGGATATATACGATACGAATTAAAAATTAAGGGTTGAAAAATATGAGAAAACATAAATTAAAAACAGGTCTGCTGGCTGCCCTCATCCTTGTTTGTTCGGGGATGACGGGCGTGGTTCAAGCACAGACAGGCAACGACAGTCGTACAAAAATCGTTACCATTGGTTTTACAAATGAGCCGTTAAGAGAGGCGTTGTTTACCTTAGGGAGAACCTCCGGGCTTCAGTTGGCACTTCCTAGCGAACTGGTGGATGCAGCAAAAACCGTTAACCTACCTAGAGCAGAACGGACAGTAGAAGCCACCTTGGACCTTTTGTTGCAAGGTACAAACCTCGAATTTCAGGTGCAAGGAAACAACATTATACTGTCTGAAAAAAGTGGAACACCGCCCGTGTCGGCTGCTGATGCCACGCTTGTTTCCTCTCTTCCCGAACAGCCACGACAAGTTACAGGAAGAGTCATCAGCGGTGTCACTGGCGAAACGTTACCTTCGGTTACGGTGCAGATTAAAGGCACAGTAACCGGCACAGTTACGAATATAGATGGCAATTTTACAATTACAGTTCCATCGGCCAACTCTGTACTTGTATTTTCTTTTTTGGGGTATGAAACGCAAGAGCTTCCTCCTACAGAGGGGCGTATGGCTGTGAGACTAAGACCATCGGCAGTTTCATTGGAAGGCGTGGTGATTACCGGTATGTTTGAGCGCCGCCTCGAAAGTGAGACAGGTTCGTCCGTGCGATTTTCTCACGAACAACTCCGCGAGGCAGGTAATCAGAACCTTGTGAGGAGTCTTTCCAATCTCGACGCCTCATTTATGGTCATGGAAAGCCTCGACTTTGGTTCTGATCCGAACCAAATGCCGGAAATCCAGATGCGCGGACAAAGTTCTTTCCCCGGTTTTCAAGGCGAATTCGAAGGTAACCCGAATCAACCGTTATTCATTTTAGATGGTTTCGAAGCTACGCTTCAGATGATTTTTGACCTTGATATGAATCGCGTTTCCTCTGTTACCATCCTAAAAGATGCTTCTGCAAAAGCAATTTACGGGGCAAAAGCCGGTAATGGCGTGGTGGTTATCGAAACGATCAGACCGCAAAGGGGTCAAATAAGAATTTCCTATTCAAGCTCGCTCAACATAGAAGTTCCCGACTTAACGGGTTATAACCTTATGGATGCTCGGGAAAAGCTCGCATTCGAGAAAAAAGCAGGAATGTATACGCATACGGGATCGTCTATTACGACTCAGCACGAGTTGGACAGACTATACCAGTCTATTCATCAGGATGTTTTGGCCGGAGTGAATACCCACTGGCTTAGCCAGCCGCTGCGCGTGGGGATAGGGCATAGAAATTCTCTTAACTTTGATGGCGGCGACGACCGGGTACTGTACGGTATTGGTCTTGGCTACAACAATAACAGCGGTGTGATGAAAGGATCGGGGAGAAATACGCTTTCGGGCAATATGAATATCTCATACACTTATAAAAACTTTATTTTCCGTAACCAACTAGGGATTGTGTTAAACAATGCTACCAATTCACCTTATGGCAGCTTCGATCAGTACGCATTACTGAATCCATATTGGCGTGTACACGACGATAATGGTGAATTAATCTCTTATTGGGAATGGCGCAACGAAGTGAGACACAATCCGCTTTACAACGCCACGCTGAACACAAAAAACACTTCGAAATATACCGAAATACGCAACAATTTTCAGATGGACTGGAGAATACGTCCCACTCTGAGGGCTACGGGACGTTTCAGTTTCACAAATAATACCGGAGAATCCGATCTATTTTTCCCGGCAAACCATACCATGTTCATAAATTACACGGCTGAACAAAGCAATCGCAGAGGGCGTTACACAAAAACGTATAATGCATTGCAATCCTATCAGGGCGACTTTGGTATAAACTATACCAGAGCATTCGGTAGCCATATCATCAGCACCAATGCAACATGGAATCTGCAAAGTCAGGAAAGCAGTAGGCATCGCTACATTGCAGAAGGATTCAGCAACAACGATATGGATGATATCGCTTTCGGCAATCAATATATGCTCGGCACCAGTCCAAGCGGATCAAGCAACAATCTGAGGAGTGTCGGCGCTGTTGGTGCACTGAACTACTCTTTCGCCGACCGCTATCTTTTCGATGTTTCGGCACGTTCAAGCGCTTCATCGATGTTCGGCACCGAAAATAGATGGGGGCATTTCTGGTCGCTGGGTCTTGGATGGAACATGCACCGAGAGGCGTTTTTCAAAGACTTCAAATGGCTGAATAGGTTCAAAATTCGCGGTTCGGCCGGATATACCGGTTCGCAGAATTTTGACCCTTATATGGCAAGAGCAAGGTATCAATACTCCGAATTCATTTACGATGGCGGATACGGTGCCATTATTCTCGGCTTGCCCAACGACAATCTTAAGTGGCAACGCGTATTCGACTACAATGTGGGTGCTGATATTGCTATATTCAACAGGATAAACCTTAAGTTCGACTACTTTATCGCCACCACCGAAGATCTGCTGACGAGTGTGGCGATTCCTCCTTCGACCGGTTTTTCTACCTATATGGAGAATCTCGGAAAAATGGAGAACAGAGGATTTGATGCAAATATATCGGTGCGATTGTGGCACAACGCTGCCAAACGCGGCTGGGCTACGCTTTCGGTTTCGGGAATGCACAATAAAAATACGCTTAAAGAGATTTCCAACACATTTGAACATCGCAACAATGAACAGAATCAATTAAAAGAAGAAAACCCCACCGGAAGCTACGATGATATAAGATTAACATATACACGTCCATCAACGCTTTTTTACGAAGGGTACTCGATGACGTCCATTTGGGGTGTTCGTTCTGCAGGAATCAATCCGGTAACAGGCGATGAATTATTCTACGATCGCAACGGCAAAATAGTAACCACATGGTCGGCGCTTGATCAAGTGGTAATAGGCAACACGGCACCCAAACTCCGAGGCAATATCAATCTAAGTACCGGTTATAGAGGCTTCACGTTTTCTGTTTCGGCAATGTATAAATTTGGAGGCGACAGATATAACAGCACGCTTGTTGAAAAGGTAGAATTTCCAAGGGCTGTGTCAAATTTTGACCGCAGAATCACTGAGTCGTGGACAGAGGTTGGTCAGATGGCACCATACCGAAGACTCCTTAACACAACCCAGGCCAACTATACGAGAAACCCTACAAGACCGACCTCTCGCTTTATTATGAAAGATAATGAACTTTTCTTCTCTTCGTTGAGTGCCGGTTACGACTTCCAAAACTTAAAGAGTCTTTCCGCCATTGGTATAGAACGGTTGAAGCTCTCTTTCCAAATGACCGAATTGCTCCGTCTTTCGACCATCGAAATAGAACGAGGGATAAGCTACCCGTTCGCACGGACGTTCTCGTTTTCATTGCAAGCCACTTTTTAACTAACTATAAACAATACACAACATGAAAAAATATATTTCTTTACTGATTTATTTCACTGCGATGCTGGTCTTCGTTTCGTGCAACGATTGGCTTGATGTGAAACCTTCGAACTTGCAGGACAGGGACAAACTTTTCAGCACCGAAAGAGGATACGGTGAAGCGATCAGAGGTGTCTATGCACAATTGTGCGACCCCTCGCTCTATGGTCGCCACCTGAGTTGGGGCGTGATCGATGTCTTCGGAGGTGTTTATCTCTATGAGCAACTCTTAGGAAACCCCTGGAATGCAGCGAGGCAATATCTCTATATCAGAGAAGATGCATTAGTGAATTCCGAATTGATTGGCATTGTGGAATCGTTTTGGTCGAACATGTATAATGCGATCGCCGGTCTTAATTCGATTCTCGGCCGAATAGACGACGACAGAGATATTTTTACCGGTCATAACTACTATGTGCTCAAAGGCGAAGCCATTGGGTTGCGTGCCTTTCTCCATTTCGAGATCCTGCGTCTGTTTGGCGATGTGTACGAAAAAAGCCGCGATGAAAGAGTAATGCCTTATGTGGTTGAATTGACCCCGATGGTAACTTCCGAGCTTACCGGTGGTCAAATAATAGACATAATTATTAGCGAACTCGAAAAAGCCCTTGTACTGCTCGAAAACGATCCAATGCGTACAGGGACAACGCCGTCGCCAATATTAGCATCGGCGCCGTCGGGAGTAGGTATGGTAGGAAATAACATTCAGTCGTGGCATAATCGTCGGTTCCATTTCAACTATTATGCGGCTAAGGCTACACTTGCAAGAGCCTACCTCTGGAAAGGCGATAAACCAAACGCGTTACGAATGGCGCAGGACGTAATTGACGAGCAAAGTACTCGCTTCCCTTGGGTACTAAGCACCAATCTGGCCAATATTCTTCTCGAAACATCCGCTGCGCAAGACCGAACGTTCGCTACAGAACATATTTTCGCACTCAATATAATGAACTTGGACGAGCTTATCGCGGGATACCACAATAATATGGGTATAGGCACAACGTCCAGAAACCTGTTCGTAAACGTGCAGCAGTTTGAAAACGAATTGGGGGATCCAAGATATAATTTTCTAACCACACACACCATCACCCGTTTTCTCACTAAATACCACCAAAACCCCAGGGTTTCCGACTATTTCAAAAATCGTTTACCGCTCATTCGTATAACAGAGATGTACTATATCGCCGCAGAGAGTTCGCCCAACTGGGAGGAGGGTGTGGAATACATCAATACCGTACGCAACTACGGACGCCAGTTGTCGAGCAGCCCACTGTCCGTAGATAGTCCAGAAACATTGCGGGAAGCAATTCTCAACGAATACCGCAGGGAGTTTATGGGCGAAGGACAACTGTGGCATTATTACAAACGCCATCAACATACCACAATACCCCATATGACTCCATTTACCGCTAAGGGACTACGTGCGTACGTGTTCCCGCGTCCTGAAAACGAAGATCTCTATGGAAACCGTTAAAAACAGCAAACGTATGAAAACAATTAAAACAATTATAGTAGTCTTTCCTCTCTTGGCACTCCTTTTTGCCTGCCAGAAGGAAAAAGTTCAACCTTTCGATACGGCAATGAATGGCGTCTATTTTGAATTCTTGAATAATACAACCGATACGGTTCGTTTTTCTTTCGCCACGCTGCCCAATCCGATGGTGGAGTCGGCGATCTTTACGCTTCCTGCGCATCTCGCAGGTGCGATTACCGACTACGATCGTATATTTTATGTGGAAACGTTGCATGCACCAAAAAATCCCGAAACAAGATACGAGATTATCCAGCCTTCCGTACTGAAAGCAGGCGAAACAATCGCCGACATCGAAATCAGATTGTGGAAAACGCCGAATCTGGCTACAGCACGAGATACCATAACTGTTGTGTTGAAAGGCTCTTCCGACTTAGTCGCAGAATTTGCCCGACACTCTACACGTTGTATTACGTTTTTCAGCGGAATAGATAGACCTAGCTGGTGGACCGCGAGTGTCGAAAACAACCTTATGGGACGGTATCATGAAATTAAAATGGAAATACTCCAAATCGTACTCGGCTCAATGGATAACCCGACAAGTCCTTTAGCTACATGGACCTTCTTTAATCAGCCGGAGCTGAATTGGTATTGCACAGTAAACGATATTAGGTATCCCGACACCGGTGAGCCGGTAAGGTTTTTGCCCGGACATTAATTCTAAATAAAAAAATTTGAACTATGAAAAAGATATTTTATTTTACAGTATGGATGGCCTTACTCATGTTGACGAAAGGTTGCTATACAGACAAAGGGAATTACGAGTATGCCGTTATGGGGGATGTTACTATAGACGTTACCTCTGCGATGTATTCGTATAGCGCCATACTCGGCGAACACCTCAATATTCCCATGACGGTAACAACCGCCAAAGTTTCCGAGTCAAGTTTGGAATATACATGGGAAATAGCTAGTAGTAATACGTTCATTGAAATTAGCGACCAAAAAGCCAAAGATTTCGATCGTATTCTTGGTCCCGACGATTATTTTCCGGGCAACGCAACGTTTCACATAAGGCTCAAGGTTTCGTGGCAGGAAAATAGAGGAACCATTCGAGCGTACTCTCCGCTAATTGCCGTTACCATTAGCGGAAGAAGAGGACTTATGGTATTGCATGGAAACGATACGGAGAGCGATGTTGGAATTATTTCGAACACTATTTTTGCTATTGCGGCCGCTACAGATATCGGGAATGATGTTATTTTTGACATCTATTCGCGTGCCAATAACGGAGCTAAAATTCCGGGAAGAGGCGTTTCGATCATCCAGCACAACGGCAATGCTTCGAACGCCACAAACAGTTGGATTTATATGATAACCCAAGAGATGGGCTCCCCAAGGCAGTCGTGTGTGTTCGCATCGCTTGTAAATTTTACAAAGCAAGGTGACTACGACGACCTCTTCATGACATCAGCCTTCGGAAACAAATATCACAAAGGAGACCCTTGGGCGTTTCAGTTTGGCGCTACTAACAGAGCGCTTATCGATGGCGGAGATTTTTTCTTCACAAATACTTCGCTCTATCCCAAGCTCGGCGCCCCTTACACCTTTGCTCTCTTGCCAGACCCTCCCGGCTACAGATTCTCAAGACACAGTTATCTTTTGGTTAACACTTTAGGGATGAGCCATTGTTTCGATGAAATCAGAAGAGGCTTTGTAAGTATTGATCCTACCCGGGCTCCCCCTGCGGTTATCACTTATACGTCGACCACAGGTCCTTTTGTTCCCAACGATATGCAAGCTGACCTGCTATTCTTCGATCAAGGCGGTTCTCTCGGTGCTGCCACAGCCAGTACGAATTGTTTTTTGGGTGTATTCAGAGACGATTTTCAAAATTTGTTCATTGCCGAACTGATCTTCTCGGATTCTCCTCCGGGTGGATCTCAGGCACAATTCAGATATGAAGTATCCGGTCTTCCCAACTTCGCTGCGGCTAAATTTTATGCGCTTGGTTCAGCCAATACCATGTGTTATTATGCCACTTCCGAAGGTGTTTATCAATTTGCGGCGATGGGGCTTGGCGGACTAATTAGTGGAGGAAGGCTGAAGATGGAAGGCACCGGCGTTGAAGTTCCGCTAAGCGGAGAAATTACAATGATGAAAATAATCCGAAACCGATCAACCACCGGAGGTGTTTACCAGTTTCACAACAGAATGATGATTGTAGGCACTTACGAAAATGGCGTCGGTACGCTTCATGCCATTCAACTTAACCAAGTATCGGGAAATGTCGTCAATCATTGGCAATTCCCTGGTTTCGGGCGTATTTATGATGCAAACCTTAAATGGTTATAGATTATTTTCGTTTACTTAACATAATAAAAACAACAAATCAAAACAACATACAATATGAAAACATCAAACATCAAAAAAACTGCATTGGTCATGGTCATGACTATTGCTACATTATGGTTTGCTTCTCCGATGATGGGGCAAACAAAGACTTGGAACAGCAATGTTCCGCCAACTGTCGTTGATGGCGACATTGTGACCATTGCCGTAGGTGCAGCGGATACTCTGAGAGTTCCTGTAGGTGCTACGGTAACCATCGCTAGTAATGGTCAAGTGAATAGCACCGACCAAATGATTGCTCTGAGCATTCCGGAAACATCAAAGATTATTTGGGAGGCAGAGTACCAAAACACGGTGACTGTTGCTACGGCAGCAAATGTTGTAACCATTTTGGGTAGAGGTGAGTTTGTGCTTGCCAAAGACGCAAAAATCTCCGTAGTAACAGAAATAACGGCTATGGTAATAGCGATTAACGCCATTGGTTGCAATATAACGGTTTATGGTACGATTCGCGGACGCGGTCCGTCTACCCGAGGTATTGTTGCGCCTGCTGCAGACACAAATGCCATCGCTAGAGTTAAGGGTGGTCTAATAGATGTATCCAACGCATCGTTTAACGCGTTAGGACTCAACAGCACACTAATCATTGAAGATGGCGGGATCGTGAAAAATGCATTCGCTAACAACGTCCCGATAGCAGCAAAAAACGTCATGCTCACAAACGGTGTTGGGTTTGCAACTCGTTCGCAAGGAGCGTCGAAAACTGCAATCATGAGCCTCGCCTCAGGTGCTCAGATGCCAGTCAACCATAACATCACCAATGATGGAGTAGCGATCAACTGGAATAGGCCGGCAGGTCAAAGAGAATACAACCAGGGCGATACGACCCATCTTACCGCTTTTAACGATGCCGACACTACTGCAACAGCACACTGGGATGTGGTGAACGGAAAATCCGGAATCGTAAACAGCATAAATGATATCTTCATCGAAGTTGCGGAAGTAACTGTTAAAATCCCTATTTTTTGGAATTCAGATGTTCCGCCAACGGTAGCTAATGGCGACATTGTAACGATTAGAGCAAACGCAGCCGACACGCTAAAAATACCGGAAGACGCTACGGTAACGATCATCAGCGAAGACGAAGTAGATAATGCCGACAGGTCAATTTTTATGGACATTCCCGAAACATCGAAGGTTATTTGGGAAGCAGACTACAAAACCTCAGTGCGCCCCACGTCAGGAAATGCGATAACCCTTTTGGGCGGAGGTGAACTTGTGATAACCGAAGATGCAAAAATCTCTATGGACGTCGTATCCGCAGCTGCAACTCCCGCCTCCGCGATTCATCTCAATGGAGGAAATGTAACGCTTTACGGAACAATTTTTGCAAGAGGCGCTCGTACCAGAGGTATTACATCACCTCGAGCCGACACAATAGCCACCGTCACCATTAAGGGTGGTCTAATAGACGCAACCCACCAAGGCGTTCAAGCATTAGGAGACAGAAGTACGGTAACGGTTGAAGGTGGCGGAGTAGTGAGAAATGCAATGTCAGCCGACGGCAACAACGCTGCAATAACAGCCG
>Ga0123353_10014506_pt1 | contig 11368 bp, 7 predicted proteins | sample TergutLab28metaG_3_FD_92763 | JGI IMG/M metagenome (GOLD analysis project Ga0123353, IMG submission 92763) | Labiotermes labralis P3 segment gut microbial communities from Petit-Saut dam, French Guiana - Lab288 P3 | ecosystem: Host-associated > Arthropoda: Insects > Digestive system > Gut ... | reverse complement strand
TTGGGATCCCAGCGTGTTTACATCAATGGTATACACAAAATTAGATCTAATTTTGTGTATACCATTGATGTAAACACGCTGGGATCCCAATGTGTGCACAGCATCTTGTGACTAACCGATTAAGATAGGGTTGAAAATGAACAATATTCGAAACATGTAGCCTATGTAATTACTTTGTGTAATAAAACAGTTGTGCTGACGTACACCATTTAGCATGATATTACGTTTCTAGCACATCGTGATGCCTATGATCAAATTTTACCTTTGTGTTTTCGAATGCATGTGTCAGATATTTTATTGGCTGCAGTGGAAGAATGCAGACGGGGAATTACACCAGTCACCCAACAAAATGCATGACTATTTGTGTACATTTTGTTGGTTGGTTGGTGTAGGTTACCGTTGATGAGGTACGGAACGAACGACATAAAAATTGCAGATGTGATTTAATAATCTGCATTATTTGACACTGCTACAACAGTGGTGATGAGCATGCTGGTCTTCTTGACTAGTATTTTATAGACAGTGACGTCGCCCAAATTTTTTGCAAGCCACTTTTCGAATATTGACTGTGTTTCCTTCATCATGTAACAAGTTAAATTCAGAAACATAGCTCTGGCGCCTATTCTTCTGAATCTCTAGATACCAGGTCTTCGTTGGATCCCATGCTTGTCGATTTGGAGTTTGTGGTCGACAAAGTAGCAGTCAGAAAGGTGTTTCTGTCTGCAGTTCAGATTTCCCTGTCAGTATCATTCCACCGTCGCCCCCATATTCCAATTAATTCGTCCCTACTATCGACTGTACAGAATCTCACTAACTGAGACCCGTTAAATGAATCTCTCTCTCTCTCTGTCTCTCTCTCTCTCTCTGTTTCACTGCTTTTAGTCCTGCTTAGCAAATTAGGCAGACCTTGGACTGCTAAAGTATTACACAGGCAATTATATTAGCTAGTGCAGATGATTATCTTTTCTTATACATCTTGCACTGTGCGAGGCAAATGGGCTTTAAAGTGATCAGTACATTTCTCAGCTTGTAGACGCGGTACAGATTACGTCTCGTGACCCGCTATGTTTCGGAATTTGCTTTTAAACGGATGAGTAACAACATCACAGGACCACTGTCTGCGAAGGAAAACAGACGTGGGTCATGCCGAATATTGCGGTTAAATGTCCGCTAATGAAAAATGATGGACTAGGGAGAACTATATTACATATTGTAATAGGAAGGAAGAGAGTGTACTGGCAACTTCAGAACTCTATTTTGATAGTTGAGGGTTTAAAGAAGGGGTAGAGAAAGGAATGTCCATTATGTAGAGGGGAAGGAGAACGCCGTACATATATTATTACATTGTTCGGAGAGGCAGAGTAGGAGAGACCAGCAGTTGGCTGTATATGGAGAGATAGCGTTGAAGAAAATTGCAGGATACACCAAGAGTACAATAGTTTAGAAATTCACTGAAACTTTTGTATAAGGTAGGATATCGTGGTAGGAAAATTGGAAAAGGGACTTTCTGAGTGGTTTTGTAGATATTAATAAAGTGAAGTATTGGAGATTGAATATGGGGGTCAGTGAGCAATTCTGAAAGGGCTGCGCACTGTAGCTGGAATCTGTTGTTAGCGGGCATACCTCCATGTATTGAGGACTTCATAACTTGTATTGACATATTTCTGACGAAACCGGTTATGAGATTATGTGCAAATATAATGGTATAGCCAGAAAGGCCACACATGATAATGTAATACGGCGCATGCGCATTGCTTGCTGGATTAACTAAGGCAAGAATAGACACACACACTTATAATGTGTAGTACTTATTGCTTCTGGACGGCAGCATTGGTTACGCGAACGCGTCTGAGTGTTTCGTTGTGCCTTCTTATTTCAAGTGTGGAATACTTGTGTCGAATGAAATAATTAAAATTTGCGGCGAAGTGACCGGCTGTGAGTTGGACAGCCAGATTGCAGTGTGGCATAAGTATCGCTGTTTCGACCTGCCCCCTTCCACATCTTCACACCAACACTCAGTCTCTGGGGTCTGCACATTTTCTCTTCCAACGGGTGTCACTGAGGTTTCCCCGGGGGTAGGACTTCTGGTACATCAGCCTGGTCAACTCCGTCAAGAGCCGAAACACACGTACGGACTTCTATTGACGTATTCCTTGAGTACATCTTGCTAGAGTGGTGCTTAAGCACGGAGAGAGCATGAACTCGTCGACTCATATCATTCACTTTGTTACTTCAGGTTTCTCTTTCTGGCCGTTTTTGGACTGTCGATCCTTAGGTATTTCGTTAGATTTGAAGCTGTAGCGGCGGTTAGCATGATGCCTGCTGTGTTGTGGGATGTGATTCCGTGTAGTCTGATAGAGGGTTAACCTGACAATGTAGGCAGCCGTGCAACAGCACGGAAAGATTTTTTTTTTTTTGCAATATGGTGCACATAAGTACGTGTGAACTGACTAGATATTTAATGATCTGTGGTGGACAAGGTAGTAACATAAAATAATGTGAAATGCCAACTTGATGCAACAAGGTAATTTATTGATGTATCTTTAGCTCGACATGTTCCGGGCGCATACGCTCATCATCAGGAGCACTAGCTGTCAAGTTGCAGCATATGGCTTTCTGCACCGAGTTTGTAGATGGGTCGTGGTCCTGAGAGCCGATGCGTAGGTCATGTCTACGGTTTGGATGGTGCCATGCACGGCACCATCCAAACCGTCCAGTGCTTACACCTCGCCGCCGGCGTCCCTGACGGCGGGTGTCTTAAAAGTGCTGCTGTTGTTCAGTGCAGCGTCACAGTCGTGAACTTAGGTGTTCAGGATTTCGATCTTCCGTGATCACTCATAATTATGACGTTATTTCGACCTTCCGTGGCAGGTTGCGACGAATCGGAATGACATAACATGGCCGGCGAGGCGACTCCCCCACCCCACCCCACTCCCGTATAGAAAAGTTGCGGCTTCTGTTCTGTGAGTTCGGTTGCTTTCATTATTTGTGGCGTGAGACTCGGCTTCATCCATTTATTTAATGAATTTTATGCCCTAAAAAATACTTGTATTTTGTTAATACTAAATTTGCTGTTTTCCATGCTCTTTTAATTTATTTTATAATTTTATTACTCGTGTTTCATAAATTCTTGGAAACAAATAGGCTTTTTATGTTGAAAATAATGCCTGATGTTTGAGGCAGTTTTGTTGGTCCCAGTTAATAAAGAACAATAGGAATTGTTCTGCACATGTCTACCAGGATATACGGTATAACCTTCCAGGAAACAGTAATTTTTTATTTATTAGGTTGCTGCATATATATATATATATATGCTCTACACACACACACACACACACGTACATACCATCCTCTTGTCATTTCATTGATAAATAATCTGAATAGATCTGGGTACTTAGAATTGTATTGAATATCAATATTTGGTTGGAAGTTAATTTCTGATGGATGTTTGTGATGCCTTTGTGACGATGCTGAAACCCAAGAATCTCGGAGATAAATGACGCAATCAGCAGTTGTGATCTGTTTGTTGTGAATTTAATTTTCACACAAACCGAATAGAAAGGAAGGGAGGGCGGGAAATTAGAAGATAGGTGTGAGACGCGACGTACTTTGTGTTTTCGCTCTGTCATTTACACCCCACAGAGCACTATCCATCAAAATCTAATAGTTGCTCAGCTGGTTATATGCCCGAAGGTTCGTTATCGTATTGACAAGAGCCAGAATTTAAACTTATCCTGAGATAAATCAATCAATTCCACACCCTGCCAAACTATTTATCTCTATTAACTCCCCCCTCCCCCGCTCAAATATACCGAGGACTGCTAAGTGGGCTGTTACCTTAACATTTTGCTGTTACAATTTTGTATAAATTTTGTAATCTCTCAAGGAACGTTAAGTGTTCCGATTTATTTAATTTTCTGCGCTACTCAATGAGTAAGTGATAGGAGGCTGAATGTGCTCGACGGTGTGGAATTTTGTAGAAGCGAAATGTATTTGCATTCACCGGAAATCTTATCACGTCCCCTTGTTTTCCCAGCCCGTAATCTGGTGTGTGTGTTTGTGTGTCTGTGCGCGCGTGTGCACCGATGCACAAGTGCACACGCGCGCGCGCGCACACACACACACACACACACAAACTCACAGCGTCTTCACAATATGACACATCTAAAGCCTCGCTTCGGCGTTGAAAGGATTAATCACGCCTCTTGTTACATGCAAGTTCGCAGCGTTGTGATTAAAAATGCCCGCATATGCGAACACTTATTTAGTGAACCAACAAATTTACACTGCTTGGTTGGTTCACTACACAAGTGTAAATATTATTTGTATGCACGGATATGGAACATATATTGTGACGTGCATTCACAAATAGGCAGCTTCAAACGTCACAACTGTGGGATGTATTTCTTACACTAACCTACGAGACGCCAAATAAACTGAAACGTGAAAGGCCAGTGCCATTCATGTAGACGTATTTTGCATAGAATGTAAGGTGACGAGTCAACGTGCAGGGTCTGTTGTGGTCCATTTAAAATTTAACGACGATTCGTTTGAAACATGCAACTTGTATACAACAGCAGTAACATGGAACTTCGCGACATTAAATTAAGCTGTCATTATAAGTCCGTCAAATTCAAATTTTGTTGGTGTGTGTTGACACCAATGTCACTTTGGTGTCAATTAGGTAGGGCACAACTACAGTACTGCGTTAGTGCGTAGGGCCAGGCACAAAACATGCCCAGCCATTATATCACAAACTGCGTGTCATGTCGGTTACATGGTGTTATCCTGACGTCAGACCATAATGTACGAGTATTCTGAATCAGAGAGATGAACCGCAGACATATTGCAGAAGAGTCCTTGTATTCGTATGAACCACTACGATTATGCTGTGTTTGTATGTATGTATGTATGTATGTATGTATGTATGTATGTATGTATCTATGTGTGTATGTATGTATGTATGTATGTGTGAATGTATGTATGTATATATGTGTGAATGGATGTATATATGTATGTATGCATGAATGTATGTATGTATGTATGTATTAATGTATGTATGTATGTGTGAATGTATGTATATATGTATGAATGTATGTATATATGTATGAATGTATGTATGTATTATGTATATATGTTTGTATGTGTTATGTATGTATGTATATATGTATGAATGTATGTATGTATATATGTATGAATGAATGTATGTATATATGTGTGTATGTATGAATGTATGTGTATGTATATATATATATGAATGTATGTATGTATGTGTGAATGTATGTATATATGTATGAATATATGTATGTATGTATGTATATATGTTTGTATGAATGAATGTATGTATATATATATGTATGTATGTATGTATGTATGAATGAATGGCTGTATGTATGAATGTACATATCTGTACATACGTAAGAAGGTCAATGTTAGACCTCGGTATCGCCCTCACTATGGCGGCATATTCACCTTTTATGTGCGTATTTGTTCTAAAATGTTGAAATTTTTTGAAACAGGGGTGTCCATCCTGCCGCCCGCCGAGTTGTGTTACGCGACCTGCGTTCGCATTTATAAATTGTATAACTGTAAATATTACTCTGTAATACAGGAGGGTGGCTATACCATTCACTGTGATGTTTGCACATGCGACCCGCGAACTGGCTCGCAATAACAATTGTGTCCCTTTGCACAAAAAAAAAAGTTTTCGTACCTCTGTGTTCTACAATAACATCCATGCCCGTTTTGGTCCGTTGATTAACTTACACGTTCCTTAAACAAAAATTCCACAAATGTCAAAATGTGCATAGACACTTGATACACCAGTAAATGATTTCACGAATACTCCATTGATATATATATAGCAAGTAATCGGCTTTCATTTCAGAGTTTAGCCCTGTCCAATTAATTAATTAATTCATTCATTCATTCAATCCGTAGTCTGTCATACGACAGCTCCATAGCCTTTCCCAATCCCAGTTCTCCAAAGAGTGCGTTGTAGTGCTTCCCCTTTCAATTCCAAGTATCCCCTACTTTTCTTAAGGTTATCCATTATATTTGATGTGTTTGTCCGTGCATTGTAGTATAAGCGTAGAGAAGAAAGCCAACTAGATGCTACTGAATGCTTTATTGCACTTATATTCTGCGCAACATGTTTCGCGCACTTATATGCCCATCATCAGGAGCAGCTCGAACAGCTTCCCTCATCCCGGACGCATAGCCTGCTGCTCTGCTCCTAACAGCCGACCACCAGCAACCAAGGCATTACACACCATATGCGGCAATAACACAAGTATAGTCTCGAGCTCCTGATGATGGACATATAAGTGCCCGAAACATGTTGGGCAGATTATAAGTGCAATAAAGCATTCAGTAGCATCTAGTTGGTTTCCTTCTGTACGCTAATCCATTATATGTTTACGTCTTCCTCCTCTTTTTCCTCTCACTTTTGTGCTGTCCTCTTTCTTTCCTTCAATAACGTGATTTAGAAGAGAGTTCCTACGAAATGTGTGACTAATCCAATTAGCCTTCCTCTTGTATATATTTGTGGAATACGGTAATAAAAATTATTGTGACTGATATTTGTTTTCCGTAACTTCATAACGGAACATAGTAAACGGAAGTACATTTTCTGCAGTAGAATTATACGCTTCTTTGGTCAGATGCATAAAATGAACACATAATAAATGGGTCGTGTCTAGTCGTAGGATTAAATTTCCGATTAAAGATCCACAAAACAGTATTTCAGACGAATTTATTTACATGTCATTGTGATATCGCATCACCTACGGTTGACGTGAACATTAAACTGGAAGGCAGATGTTTGTGAAAGGCAACGAAAGATAGTACGTGACGTATTACGTATTATGACACATAGATATCATCTCACATTTCGGTGAAGCCTTTCGTACTGTATCTCACGCGCTCTATCTCTGTACAACGAGCAGTTTTTTTTTTGCAGACGTGTAAATTCCACTTAGATAATTATGTAGCGGAGTTTAGCCCATATTGAACCTGCGCGGAACAAAATTAAATTATTCGGACAGTTGTATTGTAGACCTACACTATTTCCTTTTTCATTTTGATAAATATTTTTTGTTACTTTTGGCGGCGAGTGTGGCCATTCGGATGAGTTTGCTAAGTTGATGCGAAAATCCAGCCGATAGGAAGTAACAAAAGATATGTGTGAGATAATATGAAGACTCCCATACAGCTCTATAGGGCTCTGACAACGTCGTATGGCTCACTGACACAGTCTGATTTTTCTGGACTTTTTCCGTCGTCTAAAAAACACGACGTTTCGGAAGCCGATTCTGTTTCCGTCTTCAGGGAAAGAAACACCTTACCTTGCGAACCCCTTAGATAGAGCTCTTCTCAGTCACTGGGCCGATAGTGACTGAGCATAGCTGTATCTAAGGTGTCCAACACGTTAGTTGCTTACGTTCCTGAAGACGGAAGCAGAGCCGGCTTCCGAAATGTCGTAATTTTTTAAATAAATTAGACAATTAACGAAGTCCAAAAAAAGGATATTATGTCATAGACTTCTATACAAGTTCCACATGAATAGGTCAGATAGTTCCCGCGATGAAAAATGTGGACGGTTAACAAACGTGAGGACAATTGTGCAGCACATACCACCATTAATTAGTAGACCAGGAAATGGAAGGTGATTTATATTTGAATTCTGATTGAAGGAAACCACACACACCCACACATTCTCATGGCATACAGATTAAAATAGATTGTTACTTCATCAATACGGTGGACCAGCTCCGTGGATTGTAACTCGTTGCTGGGGAAGGTACCTGAATGAATTCGTCGTAACTAATTTCTCTTTTACTTGAAACCAAATCCATAGTTACCGCTAATTAATTTGCAGTTAATTAAATTGACCTGCAGAAGTCATGGCACTCCGTAATTAACACTAGTGTGTGAGTAAATAATGACACATAATTTAGCAGGGAATCACACTTTGATGCTTTCCAAAATTCCTAACAGTGAATTCAAGACACCATAACTGTGCCTTATGCAGAAGCGAAGTTATTGTTTTTGTAATATGGAGCTTCAGATATTCATGTCAAAGTGCCTTGCGCAATGACAGAGTGCCTTTTGAATCAACTGTTTTGAATCTTCATAAATTCGTGCGAATGGTATCCGTTGTCTCGAGCTGTGTGCTTAAATCAACATTCAGCATGTAATATTTCCACCTATGTATGTACAAAAAGATTACTGATGCCGCAAAATAAAAAGGAATTTTTGAATAGATTCCGTGACCTAAATAAGGAGTACTGTTGTAAAAGATATACTTTAAATCTGCTGAAAGAACTACCCCCATGATTATTCTTGTTAGGCATGTATATAGCGTTTGTCGCCCACACTTGCATCCAGCGTAGCAGTTATTGAAGCTTTTTGAAAATACACTACAGAAGACGAGTAGACGGTTTTCATGTTTTTAAATGTTTCTGTAAACAGTACAAATATATAAGTTGCCTTTGAAGTGATCACTACAGAGATACAACATTCATTTTTAGGCGCGTTCGCAAAGTTGCGAGAAGCGACTATTAGCTTCGTCGAGTCCGTCCGTCCGTCTGTCCGCATGGAACAACTCTGCTCACACTGGACGGATTTTCACAAAATTAGATATTTTAGTGTTTTTCGAAAAAAGTGTTGAGAAAATTCAATTTTAATTAAAATTGGACAAGAATAACAGGTACTTTAAATGAAGACAATAAACATTTTTGATCGTAACTCGCTCAGTTATTCTTTAAATGAGAAATGTTTCCGACAAAAATTGTAGAGAATATCAAAACATACATTTTGTACTCAGTAACTTTTTTTTTTCCGAAATTCGTGTCTTTTATGAGATAATGTGAAAAAATATTGTAGAGTGGGACAGACCAGACTGATCACTCGGACAGGGGAGTCCTACCGAGTGTGGTGTGTCTGAGTGTGTCCATGAAGCTTCGACAGTGATGGGACCCTGGCTCACTGCGGATGCTGTCTGACAGTGATTTTATTTTTTTAAGTAATGGGAAATTTGGATAGAGGTCTTGTATGACATACCTGTTGATCTGCATCCCATAACCCCTTGCATGCAGCTCAGACTTATATTGGTTGCAAAAATGACGTGCTTCTTGCTTGATTCAAATTCAGTGTTGTGTCAGTTAAAACCATAACTAATATTATGTTATGATCATTTATCGTAGAAAGTAACATCATTGTTTTATTGAGAGTGTGGCTTTAAGACGACGTGATGCTAGTTATGGTCTTTGAGGGAGCTAGTGTCTGTTACATGTTTCATTGCAGTCCGCAACAAAAGCCGAGGAGTGTCACCGAAATTTTCTAGTCAGAACAGGAGAACGGTATCCAAGTTCTTAGAAAATTGTCATGAATATTAATCATAAGTTGCATCACCCGCAACAGAATCTTTCTTTCTTAGCAATCTGAGTAGAAGTCAAATACAATTTGTTAGATAATTTCGAGAGGTTGAAGTAAGAAAGCATAAGTGATACTGGGAACGTATAAGCAAGTAGGTTCTGATTCCTGGAAACACCAGTTACTCTCCTCTATGCAACCACGATATCTTTCTATGCCTGTCGGTAATAATTCTGTTGTATTTTGCTCGAGAACAGACAATGAAAGAGCCTGGATAATCTCTGTGTTATTGATAGAGCTTCTCAGTTCCACTTGAAAGGTCAGATATGAAACGGAATACAGGGTGGTCACTGCAGATTCATCATGGTTTTGCATACCATACACTGCTTTAAATGACGAATGTAGTAACAAATGCTACTTTGGCCTAGGCAGATTTTCCTCAGATTTGTTCAGGTCATATTCTTTTTCTTAAACGTCTATCGAAAATTATAATGTTTTCCATAAAATTTCTCTGTATAGGTAATGATTTCCACTAGCAGAACTCTCAATTTATAATCCAAAACTTGGCACAAATAAGCGATGTTTTTGCACAAATCTTGTCTTCTGTAAGGTAAGATTTTGACAGCCACTGATGCAGTTAAAAAGTGATTTGATTTCATTCGTTCTTTCTAACTTCGAGATGGGATGTTGAAGTGTGTTCCTATGATGACAGGTCCAAAATCTGACCTGTCCGTCTACTGAAGGTGTCCTCAAACATCTGTATCCTTCCGTTATATACGCGGCATATCTTTCATCTTACCGAGTATGGGGAAATACGATCTCCGTAACGCAAGACGAGTGCACCTGGTGTTAGGCCAACCTCCTCATCGGGCAGACTCGGGTTCGATCCGTGGACAGTTCATGTAATATTTGTGGTAGGCACAGTAACACTGGGACAGGGGTTTTCCTAAATACTTTCCTTTTCCATTGTCATTATTATTCCACCCCTGATCTGTATTCATATTTAATTTAACTACCACGGATACTACACAATCTTGGCAACTAAGAGCGTCATTAAATAGAACAGTTCTGTCTCACTTCTCTTAGCAACCGTTAGCGCTTCATGAAGGCTGTCAATTTTTCCAGCGTTGGGATTACCTCGATACCGACTATAGACCTAAATTGCCGGAATGCCTTTTGACGATAAGCCGCCTGAAGCCTGGAGCTTTCTGCTGTCAACGGAATTTAACTATTTTTAACTGGCTAGTGTCATTGTTGTTTAGGAGGTTATTCGTTCCGTATTATAACACTTGTTTCATAAGAAGGTCACTCCGCAACCAGGACCTTTGGCATATTTGTCATTAAATATATTAGTAACTTTTAAAGTGTAATTTGCAAGAAAGACAATTGACATAACTTTTGACAGTTTCCGTTCCACTGTGCTCGTATAGTCTCAATTGACCTTAACTTTGGAACGTCAGCGATAATGTGTAACATCTTATTCTGGAAAATTTTTAGTTTGTTGAAATGTGTTTTGGCTTCATGCCTTCATGGCCCGCGAACAGAGCTGCATGCTCCAGTTTTATTAAAACCGAAGTCAGTTTAAATAGTATACCAACAGTCGGTTTGCACCTCACAGACAACACACTCCATCTCCATTAAAAAGGCCTGTCCGTTAATGCCGTTAAGGTATAAACCGGTGGACTGTTAAAGTATTATGAAAAATATAAATGTATTAATGTGGGGAAAATTTAGATTTTTAAACGTTACAGCAGGTGGTAGTTACCATTAGGCTATACACATTACATCAGGTGGTAAGTACCATTAGGCTATACACATTACATCAGGTTGTAAGTACCATTAGGCTATACACATTACATCAGGTTGTAAGTACCATTAGGCTATACACATTACATCAGGTGGTAAGTACCATTAGGCTTGAAACGTTACATCAGGTGGTAGTTGCCATTGGGGTTGAAACGTTACATCAGGCGGTAGTTACCATTAGGCTATA
>Ga0123353_10014505_pt1 | contig 11368 bp, 10 predicted proteins | sample TergutLab28metaG_3_FD_92763 | JGI IMG/M metagenome (GOLD analysis project Ga0123353, IMG submission 92763) | Labiotermes labralis P3 segment gut microbial communities from Petit-Saut dam, French Guiana - Lab288 P3 | ecosystem: Host-associated > Arthropoda: Insects > Digestive system > Gut ... | reverse complement strand
CTGAATGAAGGAAACCGGTCTTCCAATTACAAGTGAGAGTTCTAAATCTTTCCAGTCTGTGTCGCTGTCGTTATCAACTATGGACCATCCTTGTAAAAAAGATTCTTCTCCGCTCAGGTCAAGCCGGTAAGAAACCTTCCAGATTGGACTTGGGATCACATAACTTACGGAAACACTTCTTGAACCCCTTCCGTCAAGCGATACAATAAGGTTTCGCACATTTTCATCTCTTGACGCCATTATCAAATCAAGGGCCCTTTCAAGGTCGGCATTTATCGCTTCGTCTACAAAAACAAACGAAGCAATATCTTTCAGGGCAAGCTGTTTTATTCCCTGGGCTGTAAAAAGTGAGAGCCACGCTTCTTCCGCATAACGTGTGTTCGGAAATTGGACCGGGGAAAAACCGGGTCTGTATTCAACACCGATTATCCTTCCTTTTATGGAATTGGGAGCGAAAACTTCAAGTTCCGCGCCTTTAAGGCTTTCAAGAATATCCGCGATTCTCTTGGATCCGGAAAGATCAATTTTAAGACTTCTCAAGGTTCTTTCCAGGGTGTTTTGCGCGGCATAACGGACAGACAGTGATTTTGAAGAAGGATCGTTTATCACAAGGGATTTTAACACGTCGTTTACAGCTTCAATATCAAAAGTAAAACTAAGCTCTGCGGGGCTGGCCACATTTCCCGAATGCTCAAAATACCCCACACCGGACGATAAAATTGCGATTCGTTTTAATTGAAGTTCGAGAGCCTGATTGCCGCTGCTTGCAGGCTGGGCGCCTAAGTAAAATACCGCAAGGCAAAAAAATAGAAGTACAAATAAAAATTTTTTTGAATTCATAGGATTTCCTTTTAAAAGATGATCGCATCACAAGGTAAATTATTTACCGCGTTCCAGCTTTAAAGTTTTTGTTGTCTGATCGCAAACCTCGGACGGACCGAAGTATTGGATGGCTCCGGGGTAAAGGAAAGCGGTTTTTATTGTCCAGGAGTCTCTCCCCTTGTCGTAAGCTTTAAACGGGGCGCCCCCGAGATCAACCAGAGCTTTTCTGATAACCGGCTTTTTGGAACCCTGGCGCTGTTCCATGTTCATCATCATCGTAAGGGGAACTCCCCCCGCTATCCATTCAGAAGCTGGAGCGACCAGGTTTTTCACGCTGGATATATACCCCGTAAGACCCGACGCGACAAGAAGAAAAGCGTTATAACCCAAAGAATAGCAGTAATCGGCGTCAAAGTTTGAGGGAAATACGCAGCGGCCTTCATAACCGATGAAATGTCCCAGGGGCGAAAATTTTCCCCTGTAGATCCCTTCTTCTTTCAGCTTCGCAAGGCGCTTTTCCACCATTCCCATGAGGAGTTTTTCTGTATCTACCCTTGACACCTGCACGTTCCCGTGGGGATCCCTGTCCATAAGGAGCTGCCTGGAAATTTCAGGGGGAAGACTTTGAAGAAGAGTGTATGATTCCGGCGATAGAACCTTGCTTAGCCAGTAGAGTTTGTCGATGAGCGAAGTCATTCTGGAAAATTCTTTTTCACTTGAGGCAATTGTATCGTTCAGCTCGCTGATTAGCAGCTTCATCTCCGGGATAAATTCTATCAAACCTTCGGGAATAAGAACAACTCCGAAATTTTCCTTGTTACTCGCCCTTTTAACAATAGCGGTACAGATGTCCTCAACAATATTACCGAGCGACAGTTTTTTCTCTTCTATCTCTTCTGAAATGAGGCAGATGTTGGGCTGGGTCTGAAGCGCGCATTCAAGGGCTATATGACTCGCTGCTCTGCCCATGAGTTTGATAAAGTGCCAGTATTTTCTCGCGCTGTTCGCGTCACGCTGTATGTTTCCTATGATTTCACTGTATGTTTTGCAGGCTGTATCAAAACCAAAAGAAGTTTCGATATGCTCGTTTTTTAAATCCCCGTCTATTGTTTTCGGACAGCCGATAACCTGAATGTCGGTACCGTTTTCGCAGAAGTATTCCGCAAGGAGAGCCGCGTTGGTATTGGAATCATCTCCGCCGATTACGACTATAGCGTTAAGCTCCATGGATTGCGCGGTTCGAAGGGAAGAAAGAAACTGTTCCGGACTTTCTATTTTGGTGCGGCCGGAACCGATGATATCAAAACCGCCGGTATTCCGGTATTCATCTATTTTTTCTTTGGTCAGTTCCAAAGACACATTGTTGATTAAGCCTGAGGGGCCTTCCAAAAAACCGTAAAGTTTTGAACCGGGATTCCCTTTTTTCAGGGCATCAAAGAGTCCGGCTATGACATTGTGCCCGCCCGGAGCCTGCCCGCCTGAAAGTATTACACCGATCTTAAAAACATTGTGTATATTTTCGTTTTTACCCTGGCCGTGCACAAAACTCACAACCGGTTTTCCGTATGTATGCTTGAAAATTTCCCTTAGTTCTACCCTGTCCGATAACGCTTCGGTAGCAGGCCCAGATTCCAATGCAATTTCTGAAATATCTCCCGAAAGACCATCAGGAAGCTTTGGAAGATAATGATATCTTACTTCCTGTAATACTGAAATATCCATATTTTTCTCCTACACCAATAATATATTCCGAAAAAAAGTTTTACAAGATTAGGAAATGGTGGTGCCTGTAAAAGCTTCATTCAAAAGGATTTTTTTTAGATTTGGCAGGTCTCTCCCCGCCGCGCAAATTACTTTTAGGCCCAATTTTGCGGCATAGCGGCTTGCTATTGGATCAAAGGGCAAATTCTTCCCCGGAACCCATTCATCGCCCACCATAGCGCAGAAATCTGCCCAGGAAATGGCATCTACCGGTTTCGCCTGTGGGTTCTTTTTTGGATCATCCGTATAGACTTTTTCGATATTGGAAAGATTTATAACAGCGTTCGCGCTGAATCTTTCTGCCAGAAGTACCGCGTCATAATCGGAGGAAAAGCCGGGCTTCCACCCTGCCGCTACCAGTACCCGGCCCATCAGGGGTTCGACCTGCGTCGGATCGATAACCACATCCTGGCTGCACCATTCTCCCATAATCGCCCGTATTAACTGGGCATTCAGCCTTGTTGCCATAATACCAATCCAGTCCGCCTGTTCATCTTCCTGCCTGGCGCATAAAGCGCGGTAAGCTTTTTGCCAGGTCCTGGCCGGGCTTCCCCCGCCTACAACAAAAATGAAACGGCGTTTATCGTCCTGGGCAAGAAGCTCAGCTATAAGCGCGGTAAAATCCTTCAGAAAATTTTCATCCACTCCGTCCGGGGCGACAATAGATCCTCCAAGAGATATAACTGTAACCATAAGCAAACCTCTCTTTACTGGAAGCCCAATTCATTGGGCATATATACCGGTTATTGTAACACCACTCCAAAGAGAAGAATAGGACTCAAGTCCTCCGCTTGCTTCTTCCCACAGGTTTTGAAGGGAGTATTCTCTGCTTCGCATGGTAGTTCTTCCCTGCGGCGTCATTTGATGAATCAGGTTTTCCCCCCTGGAAAAGGTGATTCTCTGGTTGTCAATATTGCCAAAATAGTACCTGGAATGATCCTGACGGAGGTTAAAATCCGCCGGGGCCGCTGCTGCGCCGAGGGCCGGGTCAAGGGGAATCCATCCAAAACCGTCAATCCAGAATTCGGCCCAGTAATGCCTAGTCGCGATCCCCTGCTGGTTTAAAAGCACTCCCGCTACAGGGATTGCCGGGATATTGACCGCCCTTGCCAGTGCGCAAAAAAGCAGAGACGCCCGGTAACTGTCAGCGCTTTTTTCTTCCAGAGCTTCCAGAGCGCCCCCGGAAAGCGGAGCCGTCCCAATACCGCCTGCAGAAAGAAGCCAATCGTAGATCCTATTGGCCATGGCGTAGGGCAAACGCTCCCGAGCTATTATTGATTCTGCCTGGGTTTTAATTCGGGGGTCATTGGAAGGAACAAGCGCGCTGGGTAAAACATACATAACTTTTGCAGGTGGAGGTGAATTCAGCCTAATAGGAGTTTGATTTCTGACATTTGTTTCCACAATGTAGACATCCGCCTTGTATGAAAGTGTGATGATTAAACTGTTTTTTGGAACTGTATTGACAAATTGAAAAAGAGAGGTACCACGGTAATTCTCTATAAAAGGTTCGATACTGCGGGATATAAGCTGAATGTTGCGCTGTGAAGCGGAAACCGCGGGCAGAGGCATCCAGACATAAAGTGAGTTGGGCAAAACCGCTTTTTCAATCTGCATGTCTGCCATGTAAGAAAAAGTATAGCTCTTCTTGTCACGGTAAATTTTTATTCCCGGTTTTCCGGTTACTTCAAAATATACCTGCCGTGAAGTCCCCCTTGGTGTCCGGACTTCCATGCTTCCGCTTGCCGCTCCATCAGGAACACGGAGGCGTATTTCCCTTTCGCTCCATAATTCATAGGCGAATTCCGTTTCAAGGGCTTCAATAAAATCAGGCGGATACACGCCTATAGGCACATTCATTGGTATTTCCGCGTCCCAGGAAAAGAATACGCCGCTGCTTCCCCTTGTCGCGCCGAAATTGTCTCCATGTATGGTAATAAGTTGTCCGATGGCTCCTGAAGGCGGCTCTACGGAAATTATCTCCGGGAGATTTCCTGATTCCGTGTTAATGGGCAGCGGCATCGTTCCCAGGTTGGCGAACATGGCGGGGTTGCTTTTTTTTCGTCCCCGGTGAACATAAATAAGGCCTGCGTCTCCGAATTCAGGAATACGCACCAATATCTCTTCATCACTCCAGGATACATATGAAGAGCTGATTGGCGGAGTGCCTGCAATGGTTATAAAGGATTCATCTTTTTCATTACCGAAATTTAAGCCGCGGATTGTAAGTATATCTCCCATCCGGCCGAGATGCGGCTCAATAGAAAGTATCTCCGGCGCTTTTTTCCCGCAGCCTGAAAGAAAAACGCAAAATGCAAGCGCAATAAACAACCCCGTCCTTAATGAACGGGGCTTGTTGTTTTTAAAATTTAAACGCATTTGTTCATGCGGATGATTCAAGCAGACTTTATTCATCTGGGAGGAGGTGTCTCGGGATTCTCGGGATTTTCCGAAGATAAATCCTCGGCAGCCGGATCTGTATCCTGCCGGCCTTCCGTGTTGGAACCTGAAGGCCGTCTTTCGGAATGCGGCCTTGAGTTTGGCGCACCGGAACCCGGAGTGAGGCCTGTATACGGTTCCAGCATCAATTGAATTTCAATGTGCGATCCGGTCTTGGATTGCATCGAACCCAGCGGGAAAAAATATACCTCCTCGCCGAATCCCAGAGAAATGGTTTGCATGGTGGTATGGTAACTGATTCCTTCTTCGGGGATATTTATCCAAATCTGGCCCTGGGCTACGAGGGTATGCTTGCCGCTAGGCCTAAGAAAGGGGGTGAATTGAACCGCGACAAGCAGCTCCGCTCCCACCAGTCTAAGCCCCACAGGACGGCCCCCTATGGTAACCCGCGTATTATCTTCTTCCCATATCATCTGCCCGTCCTGTTCCACTATCCGTGAAACAATTTGCATTACCACTGCCCTGTCCCTGAGCCCCGGAAACCGCTCCAAAGAAGTTTCCTGCGCGGTAGCCAAAACGGTAATTAAAAGCAGAAGGCAGCTTAGCAAAATGGTTTTGCCTGGAATCCTGCGGGCTTTGATCGTCATCGAAGAGTATTTCTCCTTGAATAATCAGCCGCGTTAATCAGCTCCGGTTCTCCCATGCGGGAAAAACTTTTAATTTCAGGCAGGCGTATAACCATAAAGTCAGCGCTGTCCTGACTGGAAAGGTATTGAAGAACTTCGGTTATATCGTGCATGGGGATCATTCCCTGATCATAAATTCCCATTCCGGCGCTTGCAACCGGTTCAATCTGCGGCAGCGACGGAGTCCTGGCTTTGATTCCCACAAAGACCAAAGATATCACAACTACCAAAACCGCGGCAGCCGCCACAGGAAGGGGCAGATTAACACTCCAGTTCCAGGGTCTTCTTATTTTTGATCCGGCTTTACTTGCCCCTCCGGTAATCAATTCCGGCATGGTAAGTTTCTTCCAGACCCGCTCCTGAGCCGCCTGGATAACTCCATCCTGAAGGTCCAGCTTATTCCCGAAACTCGTCTCCCCATCATGGATGTATTCTCTAACCCTTTCATATCCTGAAAGAACGGCATTGCATTCGCTGCAAGATTCCAGATGAGCCTGCATTTTCTCTTTCCAGGGCGAAGGAAGCTCTCCGTCGCGGTACAGGGAAATCATTTGACGATTAGGACACATTTAAACCATCCTTGACCAAACCTGCGGCAAAGGGAAGATCAGTTTTTAAGAGTGCGGCCAGGCGCTCTCTTGCCCGGAACACACGAACTTTCACATTCCCTTCACTAATCCCCAGTGAACGGCCTATTTCTTTATAATTTAACTCACCGTATTCCTTTAATATCATAACAATTCGAAGATTTTCAGGTAACTTCTCAAGAGCCTCTTTTACTTCCGCCCGGCTTTCTTTTTTTATCAAGGCGTTTTCTCCGGTTTCTTCGACTCTAACATCCTCCCGAAAAGCCCTCTGATACGCTTTCCTCTCCCTTACCTTGCGCTTCGCGTAGTTAAGGGCCGCGTTCTTGACCACCCGGATGAGCCAATATTTGGCCTCTTCGGGGTTGGGGAATACCATATTTTTTTCATGAAGGCGGAAAAAGGCTTCCTGGCAGAGATCTTCTGCCGCTTCCTCGCTCGATGTTATACGGTATGCGACCCTGAAAAGGATCGGAAATACCGTTTCGTAGAGCTTCCGGAATTCCCCTATGCTTGCCTCCCCCCGGCCATCCCGGGATTCCCCATTACTGCTCATATAATGAAACAACTCATCCCCTTAACTGTTACAGTCTTTTCCAAGTAGTTCCCCCGGGGGAATCTTCAAGGATTATTCCCTTTTCCTTCAATCGCAGCCTTATTTCGTCAGCTTTTTGGAAGTTTTTGGCTTTTTTTGCATCAGCGCGTTCATTAACCAGACTTTCAATTTCCGCCACAAAAGCCGGATCTTCAAAGGTTTCTGACCCGGAAGAATTTATTTCCGCTTCTTTAACAAGATCTAAGCCTAAAACCTCATCCATGTCAAATGCCGCCGCCAAAGCATCTTCCGCACTGATCGAAGCGTCTTTTAAAAGCCCCCAAAGTTCAGCCAGCGCCCTTGGCGTCGAAAGATCATCTTCCAGGGCTTTGTTGAATTTTGCGAGATATATGGCTGCGGCGCCAGATCCGGCGCGAGACATCTTGGTATTTGGAGCCATGCCGGACTTAAGCGCGTGGATCCTTTCGTTAAGGGATTTTCGGGAATTTTTCGCCCCGGTAAGGGCAGTGTAGGAAAACTGAAGCTGGCTGCGGTAATGGCCTCCCAAAAGGAAATACCTGTAGTCAAGAGGATCATAGCCTGAATCCATAAGGGTTTGGAGCGTAATAAAGCCACCCAGCGATTTGGACATCTTGCCTTTATCAATCACAAGAAATTCGTTATGCACCCAGTATTTTACCCAGGGGTGTTTCCCTGTCGCCGCCTCGCTTTGGGCGATTTCGTTGCTGTGGTGCACAGGAATATGGTCAATTCCGCCGGCGTGGATATCGAAAGTTTCCCCGAGGTATTTGATGCTCATTGCGGAACATTCGATGTGCCAGCCCGGATAACCTCGGCCCCAGGGGCTGTCCCAAAGCAAGGCCTGGTTTTCAAACTTGCTTTTGGTAAACCACAACGCGAAATCTCCCGGGTTTCGCTTGTTGCCATCAATGTCCGTTCTCGCCCCGGCCTTAAGATCATCAAGACGAAGCAGGGCAAGATCTCCGTAGGGGGGGAATTTGGATATATCGAAGTAAAGGTTCCCTCCGGCAAAATAGGTATAGCCTTTTTCTTCAATGCGTTTTATCAATTCAATCATGTCACTTACATGTTCTGTTGCTTTGCAGATTTTTGTCGGCTTGCCAATGTTGAGCTTCTCCGTATCGGAAAAAAAAGCTTTGGTATAAAAATCAGCTATTTCAAGCACGCTCTTTCCGCGTTCCGCCGCCGAGGCAAGCATTTTATCTTCACCCTCGTCATTATCACCTGAAAGATGTCCCACGTCGGTAATGTTCATAACGTAGTTCACATCATAGCCAAAGCGGCGAAGAGTTCTTACAAGGATATCATGGGTAACATAAGCCCTGAGATTTCCGATATGCGCGTAGTTATATACGGTAGGGCCGCAGCCGTAAAAACCAACTTTCCCTGGAACAAGAGGTTCAAAATTTTGGACCTCGCGACCCATGGTGTTAAAAATAGTCAGCATTTAATCTCCAGAGTATTAAAAATAGAGGCAATAATCAATAGATTCCATTTCGTAATTATTATTCCCTATTTATTATTTTTTATTTTTTATTTATTATGTATAAAGCATGGAAACCTTGCGCAAGTTCTTCGAAAAAATAAATAAGGACAGAAAATTCTCGGGTTCAATAAGATACAACGAACCCATGTATATGCATACCACTTTTAAGGTTGGCGGAAGGGCCGATGTCTGGGTAAGGCCCGGAAAAGATATTTTCCCGGACTTCGCGGCAAGATTGCTCAAAGCGGCGAAGAAAGAAGGTATCCCGGTGTTTATATTGGGTGCGGGGGCAAATATCGTAGTCAGCGACAGGGGCATCAGGGGGATTGTTCTGGATACTGCCTCGTATCGAGGTATAGGAAAGCGTGAAGACAGAAGCCGGGCAGAAGCATCAGCGACAGTATCCGCGGATGCATCCGCGGTAGAATCCAAAGAAGCTTCTCTAGCCAGATTTGATATCCTTAAAGCTCGCCGGGAAAACGCGTTTTTTTCCGTACAGGTTCTTTCGGGTACTTCGGTTGACGGACTCACATTCCGCCTTGCCGATCGCGGCCTTTCGGGTCTGGAGTTTCTTGCCGGCATGCCCGGTTCGGTAGGCGGGGCTGTCTGGATGAACGCCAGATGCTACGACAGATCTGTTTCCGACGCGCTTATCGAAACGGAGATAGTAAACGAGAACTTTGAAAAGCAAACGCTTCCTTTTCGGGCAGAAGATTTTTCATATAAAAAAAGTCCCTTTCAGAGCCGGGAAAACCTGATCCTCTCGGCCCGTTTTGCGGTACAATTCCGGGAATCTATTGACATTCACAAGGAAATGGCTTTGCATCGACAGGACCGTACCGACAAGGGGCATTACCGCTCCCCTTCCGCCGGTTCGGCGTTCAAGAATAACCAGGATTTCGGCGATCCTACAGGCAGGATCATCGACAAAATCGGCCTTCGGGGCTTAAGCATCGGAGGGGCCCAGGTTGCTCCCTGGCACGGCAACCTGATAATAAACACGGGAAACGCCATCGCCAGTGACATCAAAATTCTCGTCAGCGAAGTATCCCGGCGCGTTAAAAAAGAGACAGGTTTTGATTTGGAAAGCGAAATTCTTTTTGTCGGCGACTGGACGGAATAATCACCAAAAGCAAATTCAATTTGACAATTAAGCCATTATTTGTTAACATTTATTTTGCATTGAAAAAGGGGGTTTATTGTGAAAATTCTTGCCGGTCTTGTCCTTTTTATCTGTTTTTCATTTCCATTATTTTCACAGAGTTCAAACGCGCAGAGGCAAAGAGCGCTAAGTGACGCGATGACTACGACTATCGCAAAAAACACTTCCATTCTGGCTGACTTTGATTCCAGATCGGCCGGGGACGGAAACATAAAGAAATTCTCCGAATTTAACAGGCGCTATGTGTCGTTAACAAAAGCCCTTGAAGCTTCGGAACAAAAAATGGAATTCCTTTTGCGGGCCAATGATCGGGCTGCCAATATCAAGGCCGAATACGATAATTTTGCAGACCTTCTTAAAAAACTTCAGGATGTAAAATCCGAATATGACGCCTGGCTGCGGACCGTACAGTAAGCTGATGAAAAGTAAAAAATCAAGCCCGCTAAAAACAGGTTTTCTTATTGTCATTTTTGTTTGTCTTGTCGCGCTTTTGGGCGCGGCAAGGGCGTTGAAAGACAATGCGCCTCTTACCGCACTGTATCATGCCTCGCACAGTGGAACAGCTTCGGAAATTTACATTGAAAAAGGACTCATCAACACCGAGCAGCCTGGAGGTTCCAAAGTCTACTTTACCGATGACATAAGCGCAAAAGGCATACTTGCCATTTACAGGGCGCTGGGCGTTAACGTATCGGGTAAGGTAGCCATAAAACTGCATCTGGGAGAACCGGGCAACCAGAACTTCCTTAATCCTGAATTGCTGCGTGATTTGGTCAGCGAGGTAAACGGCACTTTTACGGACAGCAACACGGCATACGGAGGCCGCCGCGGAAATACCCAGGCACACCTTCAAGTCGCTAAAGACCACGGTTTTACCTATGCGCCCGTTGACATACTTGACACCGACGGTGAAATAAAGCTTCCGGTGAAAAACTATAAGCACCTGTCCGAAGCCCTGTTGGGTTCCCGCATAATGAATTACGACTGGATCATTTCAGTGGCCCACTTTAAAGGTCATTCCGCCGCTGGTTTTGGCGGAACCTTCAAAAACCTGGCCATAGGCATCGCCACCCCGGCAGGTAAAAGGATCATCCACACAAACCCCGGCGGCGCCATGTTTTCAAGCACGGGAGAAGCTTTCTTCGAAAAGATCATTGAGTATAACGTAGCCCTCACTGACGCAAAGCCCGGAAAAATGCTTTACATTAACATACTTAACAATCTTTCCGTTGACTGCGATTGCATGGCCCGCGCCTCAAAATCCACCATGCAAGACATCGGCGTCCTGGCAAGTCTTGACCCTGTTGCGCTTGAAAAAGCCAGCCTTGACTTTATCTACGCCCGGCCCGAAAGCGAGCGAAAAAACCTCGTTGAGCGGATTGAATCCCGCGGCGGAATCCACCAGGTAATCTACGGCGAAAAGATGGGTCTTGGCAAACAGACCTATGAACTTGTCAGGATGTAATTATAAAAAATTCTCTAACACAAGAGTAGCAGTATCTCCAAAAACAAGGAGTAATGATTAAAATTTTTACCACAAACCACACTAACACCAATGAACAGAGTATAACAATAATAGGAATATGAAAAAATTATTAATCATATTAGGAATATGTTTTTCTGCATGCGGAACCACAAAAAATATTCATGAATCAGATCCAATTTCTGAAACATTAGGAATTATGAACAATAAAACAGTTTCTGATGACAAAAACTATAATGAAGTAGAACAAGCTTTTTTCAACGCAGATTTTGAAATCCCTAAACAAACAATACAAGCTCTTGATTTTACTCTTTTTCTGTCTGAAGGTGGAATAGCAACTCTTTCAGATTTCAGAGGGAAAGTACTTATCATCATATTCTGGGCTTCACATTGCCAATATTGCAGGG
>Ga0123353_10014503_pt1 | contig 11369 bp, 14 predicted proteins | sample TergutLab28metaG_3_FD_92763 | JGI IMG/M metagenome (GOLD analysis project Ga0123353, IMG submission 92763) | Labiotermes labralis P3 segment gut microbial communities from Petit-Saut dam, French Guiana - Lab288 P3 | ecosystem: Host-associated > Arthropoda: Insects > Digestive system > Gut ... | reverse complement strand
CGCGATGAACGGGCTGCTCACTTGCGGAAAAGGGCAGCGGCTAGGGATCATGGCGGGTCCGGGTGTCGGGAAGAGCGTTCTTTTGGGAATGATAGCGAAGTACACCGAGGCGCCTGTAAACGTGATCGCGCTGGTCGGCGAGCGTGGACGGGAAGTCCGCGAGTTTATCGAGCGAAACCTCGGGCCGGAAGGTATGAGTAAATCCGTCGTCGTGGTTTCCACCTCGGACAAGCCGGCGCTCATGAAGTTGCGCGCCGCCTTCACGGCTACCGCGATCGCGGAATATTTCCGGGACTGCGGGAAAGATGTTCTCCTTTTCATGGACTCCTTGACGCGCGTGGCAATGGCGCAGCGCGAGATAGGTCTGGCCCTTGGAGAACCGCCAACGGTCAAGGGTTACACGCCGTCGCTCATAAGCATCCTTTCGAAACTTTTGGAGCGGGCGGGAACGAAAGAAGGGAAGGGAAGCATTACGGGGCTGTACACGGTTCTTGTCGAAGGAGACGACCTGTCGGACCCGGTTGCCGATACCGCCATGTCGATCCTGGACGGCCATATCGTATTGTCGCGGGATCTGGCGATGGAGAACCAGTACCCCGCTATCGACATCTTGCGGTCCATCAGCCGCGTCATGTCCGACATCGTGGACCCCGCTCACAAAGAGGTGGCGGGCCGGTTCGGAGAAACGTTGGCGGTATATCGCAAGCACGAGGACATGATCAACATAGGCGCATACAAGGAAGGTTCCAATCCGAAGGTGGATAACGCCATCCGCATGATCGAACCGCTTAGAGGGTATCTGCGGCAGGGCATGGACGAACAATACAGGTTCCAGGACAGCGTCGAACTGCTCCATAAACTATTCAACGAGAGCGCCGATGAGCAAACAGCTTGGAACTATTAATAAGGTCTTGCTCCTAAAGGAGCAGCTGGAAGAAGAGATCGAACTCGAAGTCCGTCGTATGCGGGACCATATCTCCATGCTGCAGACGCGGCTTTCCGTGCTCGAAAACGCTTACGAGGAAACCCAGGACAAGTTCCTGGACAAGCAGATGGCCGGGACACTCGCGCTGCAGGAGTTGGGTATCTACCAGAGCTACCTGTTCCACCTCCAGATAGAGATGGAAAAACGTAAGGCGGAGATCGCGCGCGCGCTCATAGCGCTCGACGCGCGGCATGAAGCCCTGGTGGAGGCGCACAAGGAGACCAAGCTGGTAGAGGCGCTCAAAGAGCGCAGAGAGAAAGAGAACGCGAAGGAAGAGATGAGGCAGGAGCGTAAGGAAATGGACTCTATCTCCTCCATGTTGCGTGAGGTCAATAAATGAGAGGCCGTTTCGCGGCGGCATGGATTCTGTCCGCCTCGATCTTTTTCCTTGCGGTTTCGGGTTCGCCCCAAAACCTTTTTTCGGCCCCTATGCCTTCAAAAGACGCTTTGCCCGCGAATGCGGCAGCCGCATCGACGCCAAGGTCTTCCTCATCGGCTCCTCTCGACAAAGCGGCGGAACTGGCTGAGCGGGAAATGGCGCTTCGCGCACGGGAGGAGCGGCTGCTCGTCCTGAGGAAAGAAGTCGAAGATAAAATTGCGAGATACGAGCAGTTGCTTGCCGACATCGAAGCGAAGGAAAAGCAGAGAGAAACCGAGAAAAAAGAAGCGGAGCAGATAGAAGCGAAGCAAAGAGAAGCGGAACAGAGAGAAGCGGAGCAAAGAGAAGCGGCGCAGAAAGAGAGAGAGGCGGAACAGAGAGAAGCGGAGCAAAGAGAAGCAGTGCAGAAAGAGAGAGAAGCGGAGCAAAGAGAAGCCGAGAAAAAAGAAGTGTCCGGCAATATAGACCTGCTCGTCAAGCTCTTCGAGGCGATGCCGGCTGAAGAAGCGGCTGTCCGAATGGAGGCGATCGACGAGGAGATAGCCGCCGTCATCCTGAGCAGGATGAGGGGACGCAAGGCAGGCGGCGTGCTCGCGGCGATGAGTCCGAAGAAATCCGCCGTCATCGTTCACAGGATAGTCGGGAACGAGAAAAATTTTCCCGCGCAGTGAGTATTTTTCCCGCGCGGATGAATAATTGAGACACTTTGGAACAAAATACCCTTACAAATCAGCGGTTCATAGCGATGGCACGATAGTTGGATTATAAGAAGCCATGAAAACACTCATACCATCAATCCCGTTCTCCATGGACCCTGGCAACCTGCCGGCGCCTTCGGGAGGCGCCTCTTTGCCATCGTCGGGTACCGCCGGATCTTCCCCGGGCGCGTTTCGGAAGCTTATGGACGGCTGTATGACCAAGGCTCGCGACATCGGTCCAAAAGACACGAAATCCGAGTTGCCCGCCAAGACACCCGCTGCAGGCCCGAAAGACGATGCGGTTTCCGCGGAAGGCATGGTCATGGCTGGTCTGCAGTCGGCGGAAGCGTCGGTTACGCAGGCTCCTGCTCCTGCGGAAGCTGAAGGCATGGTTTTCACGGAAATCGACCTGGACCTGGATGCCGCTTCTCCTGGTTTTTCGGCTGCGGCTGATATGTGGAGCGCCGAAGACGCTCCGGTCGAAGAGCCAAAGGTACAGGCAGCAAATCCTTTCGACGCCCCGTTTGAGAAGATTGCCGGTTTTGGCTTCGATGCCGTTGCCGGGGAAGAAACGGTTTCCCACGGCATGCGGAATACCGTAGATGCTTCGCTGCTCAAAGAATCCGCGGCTCAGGAAGCGGATCTCTCCGAAACCATGCTCGAGAATACCGCGAGTGTTCGTTCCGATGCCGTTACCGAGGAAAGCATGGGTTCCCGCGGCATGCGGAATGCCGGAGATACTTTGCTGTTCAAAGAATCGATGGTTCAGGCAACGGATTCCTCCGATGCCTTGCTGGAAAAGATTGCGGGTGTTCGTTCAGGCGCCGCCGAAGAGGAAGCCGCTCCGCTGTTGCGGCAATTACCGGACCCCTCCGATCGGAACGAAACCGAACCTTCGCGCGTAGCCGCTTCGGATGAGCGGAACGCATTGAAAGAAAGCGATATGGAGTTCATCCCGGTCCGTGAACCGGCGCCTTCCGTCGAGCCTGTGCCTGCGGGGGCCGGTTTTGCCGGTGCGGTCCAGGAAGCAGCCCACCCAACGAATCTGATACCCGCGAGTCCCGCGGCGATGCCGCAGAAATTGTTCGAAGTAGGGGATCACTCCTTCATCCTTACTCGCAAAAGCGACACTTCCGTGGAATTGACTCTTTCTCCCCCAGGTGTCGGAAAGCTCAACATAGAGGTGGTGCTCAGTAAAGGCATCATAAATGCGAACATCTTCGCGGCTGACTCCAAGGGAGTGGATGCGATAGAGCGCAGCCTTCCCCGGATCTTGCAGATGCTTGCGAGTGAGGGGATTGCCGTGGGCGGATTCAACGTCTCTCTGAAGGGAGGCGGATACCAGGGAAAAGAAGCGCAGCAGGCTGACGACGGGACGCTCAAAAGTGACTCAGTCGATTCTGTTGCGCCAAAGGTTGCGCGTTCCGCCGCCGCGAAATCAGGATTGGTCGATATTTTCGTTTGAGAAGGAGGGTTTATGCCCGTTTCAGGTATGAGCGGCAACATAGGATCTATACCCAAAATCGAAACTCATACTCCTGCCGGGGGATCAGCCCATGAGCTGCAAACCCAGTTTCTGAACCTTCTGGTCACGCAGCTTCAGAACCAGGACCCCCTGGACCCGATGGACAGCGTCAATTTTACGTCTCAGCTTGCCCAGTTCAGTTCGCTGGAGCAGTTGACGCAGGTCAGCAGCGGGCTTCAGGCGTTGGTTGCCGCGCAGAACTCGATGCAAAACGCCTATCTTACCAACCTTATCGGCAATGAAGTGGTGTACGAAGTCTCCTCGATGTTTGGCTCCTCCGAGACGCTCCAGGGAACCATAACCGGAATTTCTTACGACTCGGACGGCACGTACTTCATAGTCGATGGGTCCAGGAAGGTTGCTATCGGCGAAATCCGCCAGGTCATGCAACCAAAGGCGTAAACAAAAACTTAATACCTGATTAAAAGGAGGATATATATGCTTACTTCTCTTCAAACGGCGATCAGCGGGATGAAATCCAACGGCACCTTTATTTCTGTAATTGCCGACAACATCGCAAACATGAACACCGTGGGGTTCAAGAAAACCACGCTGACTTTCGGAGATATCCTCAGCGCCTCGATCACGGGCGTTTCAGGCTCCGCGCAGATCGGACGCGGCGCGCTTGTCCAGAAGGTCTCCCCCCTCTTTACGCAGGGACCGCTGGAAACTACCGAAAACTCCCTCGACATGGCGATCGACGGCAACGGCTTCTTTATAGTCAGGGACACCGGCGCGTCATACTATACGCGCTCAGGTCGTTTCGACATCGATAATGAAGGCTACATCGTAAACGCTTCCGGATTGCGGCTCCAGGGATACCTCGCCGACGCAACGGGCAGAATCACCGGACAGACCGGCGACCTCCAGTTATTGGCCACTCAGACCCCGTCGCGCATGACCAGCCGCGCGATGTACTTCGTGAATCTGAATGGCTACGAAGAAATACAGACGGCCCCGTTCGACATCGTCGGCGCCAACAATGACGAGGTAGTGAACTACAGCCATTCCGCTACGATGAGGGTATACGATTCGCAGGGCGGCGCGCATCATGTCACCATCTATTACACCAAAGTTGCCGACAATACATGGGATATCCGTTACGTATACGAAGACGTGCTCAATCCGGGGCAGTTGATGCAGGCCGAAGACAGCGGGGCTCTGGGCAGTCCCGCGGTTAATACGTTGTATTTCGACGAGTTCGGGGCTTTGGTGAGCGTAACCGGTAATCCCCCCCAGTTCTATTTCGGTACCAATGTGTCACAGCCCCAGGCAATCACGTTCGACCATTCGAGAAATATGCAGCACAAAAGCCCATTCGCTCAGCTGGATAACGATCAGGACGGCTACGCATCGGGCAGCCTTGAAAGGCTTATCGTATCCGGCAACGGAGAGATGACAGGCATCTTCAGCAACGGGCAGGCGCGTTTTATCGGGCAGGTTGCGCTGGCCAAGTTCATCGCTCCCACGGAACTGCTGAAGATCGGCTGGAACCTCTATAGCGAGTCGAACAAGTCAGGCCAGCCGATTGTGAGCGCCCCCGCTACTTCGGGACTTGGCGATGTCGTCTCGAACACTGTCGAACTCAGCAACGTCGATCTCGCCCAGGAGTTCGTGAACCTGATTACAGCCCAGAGAGGGTTCCAGGCGAACTCGCGTATCGTCACGACGACCGACGAACTGTTGGCGGAAGTAGTAAACCTCAAGAGATAATTAGGTCAGATATCTGACTCCTTGTCGGGGCCCCTTGCGGGCCCCGATTTGTATCCGGCCGGGCAACCGGAAAACAAGGAGAATTTCCAGAAGACAAGGGAAAGGCGGTTCACAAAAACCGCCCTTCTCTTTCCCCGGCACTCGAACAGCCTGAAGGAATGGGTTGACATGTAATGCCTTGCCACGGCTCTGGAGGGAACTTGTCTATCACTCCGGGGCTCCTTTTTGCCCTTCCTGTAATCCTTCGTGATATTTGCGACGCGCACCTTGATTTGTAACTAAAAAGTGGTATTATTTTTTCGTGAACAACAAACACCGCAAGGTACTGAAAGCCATATTCGCCGATCCCGTCAAGGCGGACATCAAATGGGCCGACATTGAAGCGTTGTTTGTTGCTTGCGGCGGGGTTTTGGAAGAAGCGCGAGGATCGCGTGTGTGCGTGGAAATAAATAACGTGGTTGCCCACTTCCACCGCCCGCACCCGAGCCCGGATACAGACAAAGGCGCGATAAAATCCGTCCGTCGTTTTCTCGGAGATGCGGGGGTGACACCATGAGCATACTTACTTACAAAGGATATCAGGGCAGTTTTGAATACGACCCTGACGCCGACATTTTTCACGGTGATGTGTTGCACATTACCGATGTCATTACCTTTCAGGGACGTTCCATTGATGAACTCAAGACCGCGCTGGCGGAATCCATTGAGGTGTACCTTGAATATTGCGCCAAGAAGGGAAAAGAGCCGCAAAAGCCTTTTTCCGGCACCTTCAACGTGCGCCTGAACCCTGAAATCCACCAGCGCCTTGCCATGCGGGCAGCCCATGACGGCGTAAGCCTCAATAAATGGGTAGCTAAAGCTCTTGAAAAGGCAGTTTCCGTGTAACATGCCTTGCCTGTAGGGAACTTGCCGGTCCCTCCGGAGCGCTTCCGTTGTCTTTCCTGTAATCCGTTGTAACACCTGCGACACATGCCGAACATGACCGAATCTGGCGGAGCGTAGGTAATCTCCCCATTTTTTTCGTATGGCCAAACACATAATTTTTGCGTCTTTCGCGGCATATAGCGATGAATTGCGCGCGAAAGCGTCGGTCTTTTTGGCCTTGAGCGGCTGTCATTAGCTCAAAAAATCATCTCCTCAAGTCAGTTCTTTGACTTAAAATACCTCGTGTTGTCTATCGTGTGTCTTAAATTCGTTTGAAATTCAGCATGTTTCGAGATGGCACGTTCTTTGATTGTCTTATAAACAACAGGGAGGTGACGCTCTATGGCCGAAGAAAAAGAAACAATGGAAATGGAAGGAACGGAAGAGGAAGGCGGCGCGTCCGCGAAGGGTGGGGGAAAGAAAAAAATCCTGTTTTTGATCGTCGGTCTCGTTGCCCTCGTCGCCCTGGGCGGGGGAGGGTATTTCGGGTACACCAAGTTCATGTCTAAAGGCAAGGAAAAGGCTGAAAAGCCCGCCGCCGAGACCAAAAAGAAAGAGACGAAGGTCACCCTGTTTTCGATGGATCCGTTCGTCGTCAATCTCTCCGAGCCCGGACGCTACCTGAAGGTGACGATGCAGTTTGAGCTTTCCGGGGAGGTGGATGAGAAGACTATATCCGAAAAAGCGCCGATTCTGCGGGACGTCATCATAACTCTCGTTGGCAACCAAACGTATGAATACGCCGCGAGCTCGGAAGGAAAGATCCAGCTCAAAGAAGATATTCTTCTGCGTACAAACCGGGTTTTTGGAAAAGAGGTTTTTCGGAACCTCTATTTCACCGAATTCGTGATGCAATGACAAACGAAATCCTTACACAAGACGAAATAGATTCCCTGTTGAGGGGAGTCCAGGGCGGCAGCGACAGCGACAGCGATGCGTCCGACAAGACCAAAGACTTCAACTTCTACAACCAGGAACGGATCATCCGCGGGAGGATGCCGGGGCTCGAAAACGCAAACGAGCGATTTGCAAGGGCTTTCCGTAACTCCCTTACGACGATCCTGCGGCGCTTTGTCGATGTAAACATACAGGGCGTCAATATGGTCAAGTTCGGCGATTTGATGAAGACGCTCCCTTTGCCGTCGAATATCAATATCTTCCGGATGAAGCCGTTGATGGGTTTATCACTCTTCATCATGGAAGCTCCGACTGTATTCGCCATGGTCGAGTGTTTCTTCGGCGGAAACCTGGAGTATTACGTCAAGGCGGAAGGACGTTACTTTACGGCGATCGAGCAGAAGATCATCCGTAAGATAATTGACAGCGCCTTCCTTGACATGGCCAATGCCTGGTCCGGAATTATCGGCCTGACGCCGGAGTATGTCGGCAACGAGATCAACCCGCAGTTCGTCACGATTGTCCAGCCTGCCGAGATTGTCATAAAGGTCCAGATTGACATCGAAATCGAGAACTTCCACGGAAAGGCTTACTTTGGCATCCCGTATTCCGTGGTGGAGCCGCTTAAAGAAAAGCTCTGCTCAGGGTTCCAGGCGGACCGGCACGAGACCGACGACAGATGGGTCGGCGTCCTTAAAGACAAGCTTGCCGCGTCTTTTGTATGCCTGACCGGCGAAGTGGGTCGCGTCCAGATGACTATCGGCGACATCCTGGCGCTGGCGACCGGCGATGTAATCAGCCTCGGCAAACACAAGGACGAGCCCATCGTTATAAGGGTGCAGGACGTGCCCAAGTTTGCCGGCGTCATCGGGCAGCGTAAGGGAAACCAGGCGATAAAGATCATAGATACTTTATAAAGAAAGGAAATCAACAAATATGGATATGGACGAAACAAAGAAAGAAACAACGCAGAAAAAGGAGGCTATGTCCGCTGAGGAAGCCGCGCAGCTGGCGGCGTTTGCCGAAGCGATAGAAGAAGAAAAGAAGAGTCCGGAGGTTTTTGACGGGATGCCGGTCGAGGAAAATAAGGCCCCCGCGGCAGCCGATGATGAAGCCGCGCAGTTGGCGGCGTTTGCCGAAGCGATAGAAGAGGAGAAGAAGAGCAAGGGGGCTTCTGCCGGAGCGCCGGTCGAGAAGGCTCCTGCGGTGGCCGAAGATGACGAAGCCGCGCAGTTGGCGGCGTTTGCCGAAGCGATGGAAGAAGAGAAGAAGAGCAAGGAGATTTTTGCCGGGGTGCCGGTCGAAAGCAAGAAGGGCCCCGCGACGTTTGATGATGTGCCGGAGGGCGGGGAGAGAAGACCCCCAAGGGACATAGAATTTCTCCTCGATATACCGCTTCTGGTTTCGGTCGAGATCGGCCGGACCCGAATGCTCATAAAGGATCTTCTCCAGCTTGGGCAAGGCTCCGTAATAGAGTTCGACAAGCTCGTAGGCGAGCCGATGGAGGTGCTGGTCAACGATAAGTTGATCGCCCGCGGCGAGGTGGTCGTAGTCAACGAGAAGTTCGGAGTGCGCCTCACCGACATAAGCAGTCCGGCGGAGAGGCTCAAACATCTAAACAAATGAGCGCCCTCTTACTAAAGACCGCAGCCGCCCTTGGCTTTGTGATCATGCTGATCGGAGTCCTGGCGATGGCGTACAAAAAAAGGCAGCCGGGTGTCATGGGGCTGTTCCAACTCATGGCGTACCACCCGTTTGGCCCTCGCCGTGGCGTAGCGGCGCTGCGCGTCGGGCAGGAAGTGCTCGTACTTGGCGTAACCAATACGGATTTCAAGCTGTTACGGGTGCTGGACGCGGACAAGGTGCAGGCGTCTCCGGCTTTGTCGGCTATGCCGCCTGTTCCTGCTGTTCCTGAAGATATGTTGTCGCGGCTCCGGAAGATCAAAGAGGGTCTCGATGGATAGCGCCCTGAACGTTAATAATCCCGTTTTGGGAATGTTTTTCGTTATAAGTTTTCTGTCGCTTTTGCCGGCGATCCTTATGATGTTTACTTCCTTCACACGGATCGTGATCATCCTTGCGTTCCTCAGGCAGGCTGTCGGGGGTCAGGGGGTTCCGCCAAACCCCGTCGTAATCGGCCTGTCGCTCTTTTTGACTCTGTTTGTCATGTCTCCGACCGTGACCTTGGTCAACCAGAACTCGATCGCGCCGTACCTCCAGAATGAGATCTCCCTGGTCGAGGCGATCCAGCAGGCAGAAGATCCCGTGAAGAGCTTTATGCTGCGGCAGACCCGGGAGAAAGACATAGCGCTCTTTTTGAAGCTTGGTAACGAGAAGCTTCCCGCGACGCCCTCGGAGCTTTCAATGCGTATCGTGGTGCCGGCCTTTGCGATCAGCGAACTCAAGACCGCTTTTGAGATAGGTTTTCTGCTGTTCCTGCCGTTTTTGCTCATTGACATGGTTGTAGCCAGCGTACTGCTGTCGATGGGCATGATGATGCTGCCTCCCGTAATGGTGTCGTTGCCGTTCAAGCTGCTGTTGTTTGTTCTCGTGGACGGCTGGAACCTTGTCATCGGGTCGATAGTGAGGAGCTTTCAATGAGCCCTGATTTCGTTAGAGAAATTGCCATGGATGCGATCCGCACCTTCCTGTTTACCGCCGGTCCGATCCTGATGGTGAGCCTCGTGGTGGGCTTCAGCATCAGTCTTTTGCAGGCGGTGACGCAGGTGCAGGATTTTACGCTGACTTTCGTTCCCAAAATCCTGGCCGTCTTTGGGTGCATGTTTTTTTTATTGCCCTGGATGGCGTCCTCGCTCATTGGATTTGCGGGCCGTATCATCGAAAACCTGCCAAATTACGTGAGGTAAAAGAATGGTTCCGGCGGATATCATCTCCGGAAACATCCCCAAGTTCCTCATGATTCTTCTGCGCACGAGCGTGTTTCTCGCGTTCCTGCCGATTCTGGGAGGCTCCTCCCTGCCGGGACGATTCCGTATAGGAATGGCCGTCGGTTTCGCCGCGCTGCTTACTCCGATTGTGGAAATGCGGGCCGGAAGCGAAGACGTGGCGATCCTGGTTTTCAGGGAGGTAATTTTTGGGATGGTCCTGGGACTGGCTGTCCGGTTCATCTTCTTGGGTATCGAGATGGGCGGGCAGAAGATCGGCGAAGCAATGGGTTTGTCCATTGCTACCGTATTCAATCCCGAGCTTGGCCAGGTCAGCGGAATATCACAGTTTTTGGCGATCCTGTCCACGTTGCTCTTCCTGGCGATGGATTGCCACCACGACATGATCGCGCTTTTTGTACGCAGTTACGAAATTGTGCCTTTCGGAACCACAGACCCGGGCGCTATCGTCACCGAGGGGATCGCGCTGGTGGGCAGGATATTTGTCATGACGATAAAGGTGGCCGCGCCTATAGTCGTCGGTACTGTAACGCTGAACATCCTGCTTGGATTTATTGTAAAGGCGACCCCGCAAATCAATATATTCTTCATCGGATTACCGCTTTATATATGCCTTGGCTTCCTTATTATTCTGCTCACCCTCCCGGCTTACGTTGTCTTTATAGGCGGATCGTTCTCCGAAATACGCGTTGAAATGGCGCGCATCATAGGAATTGCCGGAAGATAAAAGATGTCGGATCGCTACGACCGCACAGAAAAAGCAACAGGCCGACAACGGCAAAAGGCTGCCGAGAAGGGGCAAGTAGCCCGAAGCCGCGAGTTGGTCTCAATGGCCGCCGCCGGCGGAATCATTATGGTCATTGTATTCTGGGGCAGCGCGACGATAGTGCAGCTTTCAGGCACAATGCGGCGGCTCCTGTCGATGCAGTATGGAACGGAGCCGTTCCATGTCATGCGCTCCGCCGGCATTGAAGTCGTACTTATCCTGCTTCCATTCCTGTTATCCGCCGCCACGTTGGCGATCCTTGCGAGCCTGGCCCAGGGCGGGCTTGTAATCAAGCCTTTCGAACTCAAGTTCTCGAAGCTCAACCCCACGGAAGGACTAAAGCGTATTTTTTCCACCCGCGGGCTCATGGAGCTTGGCAAAAACCTCCTCAAGGTGCTTGTGGGATGCTACGTCGCGTGGATTACAATTCGCAAAGAGCTGAATATTCTTCCTTTTTTGCCTCAATACGATCTGGCCGAAGTTGTCCGGATCTCTGGCGGGCTGGTAGTAAAGGCGTTTTTGACCGGCTTCGCTTTCTTCTTTGTTATCGCGATCCTGGACTATTTCCTCCAGTGG
>Ga0123353_10014500_pt1 | contig 11370 bp, 15 predicted proteins | sample TergutLab28metaG_3_FD_92763 | JGI IMG/M metagenome (GOLD analysis project Ga0123353, IMG submission 92763) | Labiotermes labralis P3 segment gut microbial communities from Petit-Saut dam, French Guiana - Lab288 P3 | ecosystem: Host-associated > Arthropoda: Insects > Digestive system > Gut ... | reverse complement strand
TATTTTTAAAAATTTCTTCATTTTTTGGGTTACGTACACGGCATATAGTGTGCGGCACGTTGAAACGATGCTTGGCTACTTGACAGGCGATAAGGTTATCTTCATCATGAGCAACTACTGATATAAACATATCGGCACGATTAGCGCCGGCATTGGTCAAAGTGGCGGTTTCACAACCATCTCCGTTAACGAATACCGAGCCGATGGAGTTGGCTATGGCACGACAACGGTCTTTATCTTTTTCAACTATTAAAATTTCATGGCCTTCAGCAATCAGTGCTTTGGCTAAATGACGGCCTAATTGACCGCCACCAACAATTAAAATATACATTAAGATTCACCCTCCAAACTTTCTTTGAAAAGATTGGCTACCACAGAAGTTGGGCTGATGGCCTCCAAGCCTAGCATAGCATATACATCGCGTCGCAACGGATCATAAATGCGACATAGAACTTTTTTGACGCCGAAAATCTCACGGGCTATCTGGCCAGCCATAATATTAGAGTTGTCTGCTTGGGTAACTGCTACAAAAGCATCAGTTTCTTCTATGCCGGCTTTACGCAGGTCTTCTTCGTCAAGACCATTGCCTAGTAAAGCCTGGCCTTTGAAATTTTCTGGCAGACGGGCAAAACTCGTGGTGTATTTATCTAAAATGGAAACTTCGTGTCCTTCACTATCCAGCATGGTGGCTAGTTTGGCGCCCACACGTCCGCAGCCCATAATTACAATTTTCATCTTTTAAAATTTTACTCCTCTGTATGGTGGTCGTAACTATGATATTCATCAAAATTGCCGAAATGCTCACTATGGCGCTGTTCATGATCTTGAGCCTGGAAATTGTTGTTATGGAAAAGAAGTACTGGACAAGGAGAGTGGTGCATAACGTAAGGCATGACGTAACCAAAGCTAAGCTCACCAAAACGTCTTTTGTGATCCATAGATAACATAATAAGATCTACGGCTTTATCGACTGAGTATTCAACGATGGCGTCGCCAGGATCACGCGCTTGTAGAAGCTCAGTACGCACGTCTTCACAGCCTTTTTCCTTGCAGTAATCTTCCAATTCGTTGAGGATCTGCTCGGCCTTAATTGTCTCTTCATTCATATCATAGTCCAGTGGTTTATCACGGGAAACTGAGATGACATTTAAAATATAGATCTGCCCTTCATTTGCTCTAGCTAATTCACAGGCTATGTTTAGTGCTTCTTTATTGGTTTCGATATTGACTGCTGGAACCAAAATTTTAGCGTATTTCAATTACTTTCTCCTGAGGTCGCTTTGGATAGCTATTATAAACCCTTAAAAGCCGAGTTGCAACCATCTTTTGAGACTAGATAATATATTATAATAAAAATGGCTACTTGATAAAAGTTTCAGTGGCTCCACATCACCAAAAATCGGGAATAAAAAAAGCAAGCAATATAAATAATTCCAGGCTGTTCACTCTTTAGAATCAAGTTGTTGTCTTAAAGAATGTGTTATAATGATTGTTATATTTTGTAAACAATGAAAAAGGAGAGCCTAAAAATGGCTTTTTCAATAATACCCAAAGAGATAAAATTTGCCGAGTTTTTTGAACGTGGCACAGCAAATATGCGTTCAACGGCCGAGAGTCTAAATGAGCTTTTTGCCAACTGGGATCAGTTAGAACAAAAAGTACAGGAAATTAAAAACAAAGAGCATGTTGGCGATGTAATTACCCATGAAATAGTTTCTACTCTTTACAAGACTTTTATTACTCCGTTTGACCGCGAAGATATCAATACTTTGGCACAAAGCATAGACGATGTTGTAGACTACATGGATAAAGTAGGTCAATCTCTCAAAGTATACAACTTAGACAAGCCTTATATGCCAGCCAAAGCTATAGCTGAAATGCTTTTGGCTTGTTGCTGTCAACTGGAGAAAATAATGCCCTCTCTACGCTCTTCAAAGGCGCTTAAGAATACCGAGGAGTATCGCAAAGAGATAAATCGTCTGGAAAATCAGTCTGATACCATCTACCGTCGTTCATTGGGAGAGCTTTTCAAAGAATCTGATGATTTTAAATATATTATCAAATGGCGCGAAATACTCTCTAACTTAGAGGAAGCCGTAAATCGTTGTGAAGATGTGGCTACAGTAGTAGAGGGAATTGTCGTCAAATATGCTTGAGCTGTTAATTCTAATTCTAATTATTATTATGGCGCTGTCATTTGGTTTTACCAACGGCATGAACGATGCTTCTAATGTGATGGCCGTCCCTATCGGCACTCGTGCTATGACGCCTAAACAGGCTGTTGTTGTGGCCAGTGTCTGCAATCTTTTGGGTGCTATTACTGGCACGGCGGTGGCTATAACTATAGGTAAAGGTATAGTGCCAGCCGATGCAATGACATATACTATTATTATCGGTGCTTTAGCAGCGGTTATTTTATGGGGTGTTCTCGCCACAATAATGGGGCGTCCCATTTCTTTAACCCATAGTCTAGTGTCGGCGCTTGCTTTTTCCGGCGTAGCTATAGTGGGTTTTGGCGGCTTAGAATGGGCGGCTATGTTACGTATAGGTTTAGCTGTTATTTTTGCTCCGCTTTTAGGTTTTATTACGGCTGCTCTTCTCATGATAGTAATTTATTGGATATTCCACCGTGCCAGCCCTGCTAAAACGAACACTATTTTTGTTCGTGGTCAGTGGTTTTCCAGTGCTTTTATGGCTTATGCCCATGGTAAAAATGACGGTCAGAGTCCGGCCGGTATCATTATGATCGCCTTTGTACTTTTTGCTGGCGATGCTGCTATGTGGGCTGACGGCATTCCTTTTTGGATTAAGTTACTTTCTGGTCTTTCTATTACTGCCGGCACGGCTATAGGTGGCTGGCAGGTGATTAAAACTTTAGGTACAAAAGTCACTAATCTGCGTTCCGCACAAGGTTTTACCGCTCAAATAGGTGGTGCCGGTGTAATAGAACTGGCTTCTTGGCTTGGCATCCCTGTTTCCACAACTCATTGTATTGCCTCTTCCATTATGGGCGTGGGTGCAATAAAACGTCTATCAGCTGTGCGCTGGGGTATGGTAAAAGAAATTGTTATGACCTGGTTAGTTACTTTTCCAATCTGCGGCGCTTTGGGTTTTATAGTAACTTCCGTTTTAAATTTGTTTATGTAGTATTTTTATAGTAGAAATTTGTTACTTAAATGTTGGACACCTCTATAAACCATCTTCTAACAGACAATAAGCAAGTGCTTGCTGTTTTATACCGCTAAAGCGATAAAACATCCTTGTTTTTAGAGGTGCCCTATTATTAAATATTATTTGAAAATAATATTTATACCAACACCCATTTATATCAGTATCTATTTTTAAGTAATAAATGCTGGATGCTTTACTCTTTTGAGAATAACGGTTGATGTTTCCCGCCATGCTCTCGCATTAATCGCATCTTATCTCGGCAATTATAATACATAATTTATCATACGAATATCTTATAAAGTTGAACCGCATTTTACGCAAAACACGGCGCGGATGTCGGTTGTGAAGTTACCACAATTGGGGCAGTAGCTTGTAATGGCAGAGTTACTATAATCTACGGGGCCATCGTCATTAATGTGAAAAGTATTTTGCTTATATAAACTATCGTTAAAATTTTGCCAATCTAAGGAAGAAAAGTAACTGTTGTTAGCGGTATTGCGTACAGATGAAATTAGGAATAATGCTACAATAATCAGAACTACAGCTACTAAAGAGGCTATAATCATATATAAAAACATCATAAATTATTTCCAATCAACTTATTGCACATGCTAAACATAGTCTATTATAAGTATATCAAATAAATGTTAAATACAAAGCGTCGCTGTTGTAGGCGACGCTTTGTCTGTGTCAATATTATTAATGGAGCTTTCTTAGTCGTTAGATAGATAGGCTTTGCATTTGAGACAACGTTTACGCCCTAAAGGCACTTCAGTGCCGCAGCTAGGACAAGTGATAAAGAAAACCCCAGCCGCTTTTTTATATTCCGAATCTCTCTTGATTTTTTGCTTTAAGCTATGTATAAATCCAAAAACTCCGAAAACCAGTATCACAGCCATGAATATAATACCTAAAATCAAGAAAACCAAAGAGACGGTATCTAAAGAACCAAAATCCATATTTACCTTCTCCTTTGGTTAAGATTTCATAATTCAGTTCTATTAACTAATGGTCGTTCTTTATTTATTGAACTGGTTGCCGCCGCAAGATTTGCAGAATTTAGCATCGGCAGCATTTTTGGTATCGCAATTGACGCATATTTTAGCAGGAGCGCTGGCCATGATTTGCTCTTTGGCTTTTTGCTTATCTCTTTTCTTTTGCCAAACGATAAACAGCCATATGCCAGCCACTATGAGAATAATAACCAAAAGTTGTGGTGGGCTGGGTATAAACATGTTGCGTTTAATTTTAAACATTAATACTCCTTCTGCTTGTATTTTGCCAAGCAAGATTATTTACAGTTGACTATATATTATATCGTACTGAAAACTGTTTTGATAGCATAATACTTTAGTGTGTTTTTTAATATAATATGCCAACCATTGTAATATGACAAGATTAATGGAAGATTAATAAATTAAATAAAAATGAAATAGTCAAGAGTGTGACATAAAGTTAAACATTTTTATACGGAATGTTTATAATGTACTTAACAGAAAGAAGAGCGCATATAAATGTCCATTTCTATGGCAGCTGTTTTACCGGCTCCCATGGCCGAAATAACGGTGGCGCTGCCGGTAACTATATCGCCTCCAGCCCACACGCCTGGCATATCTGTTTTGCCTTTTTCGTCGGCGTTAATGGTGCCTTTTTTGGCATTATAGGTTAGGCTGGGCGTAGTGCGGGCGATAATTGGATTGGGTCGGGTGCCTAAGGCGGTAATTACCATATCTACGTCCAAATTAAACTCACTGTTTTCTATGGGCACTGCGGCGCGTCTGCCGCTACTATCAGGATCTCCCAGTTGCATTTTTATGCAACGCATGCTTTTTACCCAGCCTTTTTCATTGCCCTTATAAGCTACTGGGCCTGTAAGCATAAGAAACTCTATACCTTCTTCTTTGGCGCATTCTATTTCTTCATGGCGGGCGGGTATTTCTTCATCGCTACGGCGGTACACTATGCGCACTTTTTTGGCGCCTAAACGCAAAGCAGTACGAGCGGCATCCATAGCCACATTGCCGCCGCCGATGACGGCCACCTCTTGCCCAATATGCACAGGCGTATCAAACTCTGGAAAGTGTTCGGCTTTCATCATGTTGGTGCGCGTTAAAAATTCATTGGCAGAATATACGCCGTTTAAGTTTTCGCCCTCAATATTCAAAAATATAGGTGAACCGGCACCGCAAGATATGAAAACCGAACTGTAACCTTCATTTTGCATTAGCTCGTCTATAGTTACCGTACGCCCAACAATTGTGTTTAACTCAATATTTACACCAAGTTCCACCACATTTTCGACTTCGGCGCGCACTACTGCTTCAGGTAATCTAAATTGAGGGATTCCGTATACTAGAACGCCGCCGGCACGGTGTAAAGCCTCAAATAAAGTAACCTGATGGCCCATTTTCGCTAGCTCGGCTGCGCAGGTTAAACCAGCCGGTCCGCCGCCTATTACAGCCGCTTTACAGCCGCTTTTCTTAGCTTTTTTAGGTTTTATCTTACGTTCGGAGTTTACTGCTTCCCAGTCTCCGACAAAGCGCTCTAGGCGACCGATTGCCACTGGCGCTCCCTTTTTGGAAAGTACGCATTTTATTTCACATTGTGTTTCTTGCGGGCAAACGCGACCGCAAATGCGTGGTAGAGTATTTTTTTCTTTAAGTATCTCAGCACTTTTGGCTAAGTCTCCGGCCAGCAAAGCGTGGCAAAAACCGGGAATATCTATACCCACCGGACAGCCGTCTATACAAACAGGTTTTTTGCAAAACAGGCAGCGCCCAGCTTCCTGCTGAGCCATTTCTAATGTATAACCAGTAGCTACTTCGTCAAATGTTTGTCCTCTTTTAATGGGATCTAGACGCGGCATGGGCACACGCTCAAGGTTTGCTTTTTTAGCCATTACGCAAAACCTCTTGACAAGCACCCAGGCATTTTTGGTTATAGTAATGCTCTAAAGCTTCTTTTTCTTCTTTTACATAAATTTTTTGACGGGCTAGCAATGTATCCCAGTCTACTAAATGGCCATTAAACTCCGGACCGTCTACACAGGTTATTTTGACCTCGCCACCAACGGTTAGACGGCAGCATCCGCACATGCCGGTGCCGTCTACCATAATGGGATTAAGGCTTACGATGGTAGGAATGTTAAACGGCATAGTGGCGATGGCGCAAAATTTCATCATAATGGAAGGGCCTATGGCGATCACGCGATCTACTCCACCTTTTTTACAGAGCTCTTGCAAAGGTTCAGTAACCAAACCTTTACGACCAGCGCTACCGTCATCGGTCATGATGATTAATTGGTCACTGTACTGGCCAAGTTCTTTTTGCCAAAATAATAAGTTTTTATTACGGGCACCAAGGATAGAAATAACTTGATTGCCGGTTTCCTTTAAAGCTTTAACTATCGGTACTATTGGGGCTACAGCAAAACCTCCAGCTATACATACTACAGTGCCAAAATTTTTTATCTCTGAAGGTTCGCCCAAAGGGCCGGCCACATCCAGAATGCTGTCGCCTTTTTCAAGGCGGGTTAGTTTTTCGGTTGTTACGCCCACGCGCATAAAAACGATGGTTATATAATCACCACCCACGTGAGCAATGGTCAGCGGTATGCGTTCGCCCTTTTGATCGGTGCGTATAATGACAAACTGACCAGGTTTAGCTTTAGCAGCTATTCTGGGAGCGTAAACATCATAGGCAAAGACGACAGCTGTAAGCCGTTCTTTTTTTAGAATTGTGTATAGGGGAAGTTGACGCATGGTAAAACCACCTAGTACTTAAATATGCAGTAATGGTAGATAAAGCCAAGATTTATATAATTTATCATTTTGCATTATATTTAAGCAAACTTATGTCAGGAATAATAATCAACAACTTTAGCTGAAGAGCGATTTTATGTGCATTTTCTAAAAGTATTGCGAAGCTAGGTTGGCTAGTGTAAGATGATATAATAAATTTGTTTAAATTATACTCATATTTTTTAACTACAGTAAAGGAAAGAGGAGCAAAATGTCTGGTGATCTCGTTCATATAGGTTTTGGTAATATCCTATCTATAGACAAAGTAGTGGCCATCTCTCCGCCGGCATCAGCTCCCATCAAGCGCATTATTTCTGAAAGACGCGTTGCTTCATCATTAATAGACATGACCTCCGGTCGTAAAACTAAAGCTGTTATTTTTACTACCAGCGGTCATGTGATTTTGGCTGCGCTTTCCCCAGAAACAATTGCCGGTCGCACAGCGGTAAAGGAAGCAAAAGCCAAATTGGATATAGCGGATGGTATATAAACACCAAGAAAACCCCTTAGTAATAATACTTTCCGGCCCCAGCGGCGTCGGCAAAGATGCCGTGCTGAGCCGTATACGTAAGCGCGCTTTCTCAATAGAGCAAGTTGTAACAGCTACTACCCGTCCAATACGTCTGCGCGAAATAGACGGCGTAGATTATCGTTTTTTAAGCATTGATGAATTTAAAAATCTTCTGTCGCAAGATGGTTTTTTAGAATGGGCCAATGTTTACGGCAATTTTTATGGCGTACCGTGTTTTCCGGTGCGTGAAGCTTTGGCCCAAGGACGTGATGTCATCATGAAAGTTGATGTTCAGGGCGCACGTACTATTAAAGAAAAAATACCAAATGCCGTTTTTATATTTTTGATGCCGCCTTCAATGGATGATTTGGTAGCGCGTTTGAACCGTCGTCATACTGAAAGCCCAGATGCTTTGGCTTGTCGTTTGGGTGCAGCTGAAGAAGAATTGCAAAGCTTGCCGCTTTTTGACTATGTAGTGGTTAATGAAGAGGGACGTATAGACGAGGCTGTTCGTAAGATTATGAGTATAGTGCGTGCCGAAAAATGCCGCTTAGTACAGCGCGATATAAAAGTTTAGTCTTTTTAAAGGCCGTTAGGCCTTAAAACCATGTTCTAAAATTTATTTGAAGGAACTGCTATGAGTTTTAAAATTGTTACCGATTCTTGCGCCAATCTTACTGATGAGCTTATAGAAAAATACGATATAGCGATTTTATCACTGGCTTTTTACGTTAATGGTGAGGAGTATTATAGCTATACCAAAGGAGAAAAAACCGATCTTAAGCGCTTTTATACCATGATGCGCAACAAAGAAGCTATTACCACATCGCTTATTAGCCGTAGAGTCTGCTTGGATATATTCGAAGACATTTTGAATAATGATCAGGATTTGCTTTATATAGGTTTTTCTTCAGGTCTTAGCGGTTCTTATCATGTTGGCGCCGCCGTCTTGGAAGAACTGCGAGAAAAATATCCGAAGCGCAAGATTTATCATGTGGATTCGTTAGCAGCTTCTTTAGGACAGGGCTTATTGGCGTATTACGCTGCTGTTCAGAAAGAAGCCGACAAGAGTATAGAGGAAGTATATAACTGGCAGTTGGAAAACCGCTTGCGCTTATGCCACTGGTTTACAGTAGAAGATCTTTTCTTTTTGAAAAGAGGCGGCCGTTTATCAGCTACAGCGGCTGTTTTAGGCACTATGCTTTCTATTAAACCTATAATACATGTAGATAACGGCGGTCGTTTAATACCTGTTTCAAAAGTACGCGGCCGCAAAAAGAGTCTGGATGCTTTGGTAGATCGCATGGACGCTACGGCCATTAATGCATCCGAACAATATATTTTTATCAGCCACGGAGACTGTGCTGAAGATGCTGAGTATGTAGCTGCGCAGGCGCGTGAGCGCATGAATGTAAAAGATGTGCTGATAAATTATGTGGATCCAGTAATCGGTGCTCATAGCGGCCCTGGTACAGTAGCACTTTTCTTTATTGGTAATGAAAGATAACTAAACTCCGGAGAGCTAACTATGGGTCATTTGACGATACTTTTTTCTTTTTTGTTAATTATCATACTATTTTCTCTTATTCGCAGAGAAAAGCGTTTTTACGAATATAATGGGCATTATATTGAAATTTTTCGCAGTGACATAAACCGCCACATAATAATTGATGGCACAATGGTAGCTCAAAAGAAAAATACTTGGTTTTATATTAATCCGCCCGTTCTTGAAGTTGAATATGAAGATATGCATATTCTATTCTACGAAAATTTCTTTGACTGGCCAGGCCGCAGAATTAAAGTTAGAATCAACGGACGCCTTGTTAGCAACAAGCAGGAAAAATGACAATTCAATTTATCCCAAATTGTCGACATTTTATATATTGTGCTACGTTAATTGATGTTATATAAATTAAGGCTTAAGGAATATCGTAAAATACGCCGTCATCATTTGGTAAGTCGCTATTTGAGTCAGAAGATGTTCCTTCGGTCTCGGTAGATGCTTTGTTTTCGGGAGTAACTTCCGGTTCTGGCAGAGGCACAAAGTCTAAAGTAACCGGTGAAGAGTAATGCAAATGGCTGACCAAAAATTGTCCTTCGGTGTTTTTCTCAAAAATAAAAGTCATGCGCATAGACACTGCTAAGGGCTCAAAACCGGGTTTTTTCATGGTCATCGTAGAATTAGCTGTCATCCAAGCAGTATTGCCATCGGGAGATGCTTGAATGCTGTTCCAGCCAAATTTAATGTTCAAACTTTCTAAATCTTTAAATATATCTGACATGCTGGAGCGTAACGAAGCTGTACCCACGCTGATATCATCTTTTTGCAACCCTATGTAAGCCCCGCCGTCCACTGAATTACAAATTTTCATAAACACATCAATATCGCGCATTTGCATGGCCGTTGTCATACGGTCAATTATTTCTTGTATCTCGGCTCTGATCTCGGGTGTAGCTTTGCTCATCTCTCCTCCGGCAAAGGCTTAAAGCCTTTATTTCTAAAATATTTAAAATAACTAAGCGTAATTTTGACCTAAAAAAATAGTCTTGTCAATAACCTTTAGACCTATATGTTAAACAAGAAATTAATAATGTCACCATCATTTACGATATATGTTTTACCCTCCAAACGGAATAGGCCAGCCTTTTTAATTTCAGCCATGGTTTTTTTATCTAACATATTTTGATAATAAACTACCTCAGCGCGAATGAATCCTCGTTCAATATCAGTATGGATTTTGCCAGCCGCCTTTTGGGCGTTAGTACCACTTCTAATGGGCCAGGCGCGCACTTCGTCTGAACCGCAGGTAAAAAAAGATGAAAGATTTAGTAAGGCAAAACTCTCTTTAATAACACGGTTGAGTCCGGGCTGTGATATGCCAAAATCTTTACACATCTCAGAACGTTCATCGTCCGACAGTTCGCTAAGCTCGGCTTCCAGACGAGCGCATAAAGCTATAAAATTTTGCCCTTCACCACTGAATTTTGCTTTGTAAACCGCTTCAATTTGCGGAATGCGTGCCAACTCGTTTTCATTTATATTGATAATAGTTAGCATGGGTTTTTGTGTCAAAAACCGGTAACCGGAAAGCAAGTTTTGTTCGTATTCATTTAAAACTAACTGACGAATAGGTGTACCATTTTCCAGCGCCTGCTGCAGGCGAATTATTAAAGCCTCCTCTTCTTCTAGCTTGTCTCTTTCTATGGCTTTGGCTCCGCGTAGTTGTGAAGCTAGTTTTTCCAGACGTTTTTCAATGACGACCATATCGGAAAAAGCCATCTCTGAAAAAAGAGATTCCATGTCTCGCAGGCCGTCAACACTGCCTTCGGAATGTGGTACGGCATCACTATTAAAAGCACGCACTACAGCTACAAGAGCGTCACCTTGAGCTATTTGATTTAACATATTGCCATCTATGGTTTTGACGCTACCGCCGGTCTCTATATAGCGCACTTCGGCCGGAGTATATTTTTTTGGGCTGAAGAGCTCACGCAATTTTTCTAAGCGGATATCGGGTACTTTAGCAATGCCTATATTGGTCGCACTAATATGAGCGTTTAAATCAGCGCTCCCCTTGGTTAAAGCGTTAAAAACGCTGGTGCGGCCACTTTGCGAAAGACCAATAATGCTAAGATTTACACTCAAAGTAGTTTCCTTATATAAAGTACATCAAGTTACTACATTGTAGTCTTTATAGGTGTCGATTCTCAAATTAATCACGAATATATTTGGCGCTTTGCTCTGGGGTTTCCCATACTTTTACCGAATGCAGATTAGCAGGCGCTTCAATATCTGAGACTATTTGATCATAAATATATTTGGCGATATTTTCAGCGGTAGGGTTTTTTTCTTTAAAAGCGGTCATTTCATTCAAACAAGTATGATCT
>Ga0123353_10014499_pt1 | contig 11370 bp, 12 predicted proteins | sample TergutLab28metaG_3_FD_92763 | JGI IMG/M metagenome (GOLD analysis project Ga0123353, IMG submission 92763) | Labiotermes labralis P3 segment gut microbial communities from Petit-Saut dam, French Guiana - Lab288 P3 | ecosystem: Host-associated > Arthropoda: Insects > Digestive system > Gut ... | reverse complement strand
TACGAAGTAAATGCGGGCATTGAAACGCAATTGGCGGGTTACGACATCGCCATTACTTTCGCCGAACCCCTCACAGACCTGGACGTGGTGGATGCCAGGCTGACGATGACCTCCCCCATGCCGCTGGGAAACGACATGCTTATCAAAGAAGATTTGCGCATCACCAACGACCCAATGGCTTCGATTTTGCTGACGACTTCATTTGAATTCTGGGCTGGCGGCTATGGCAGCTATTTTGATTACGCGGACCAGACCCTGACACGCCAAAGCTGGGACAGCGCGACGAACACCTTCCGCCTACGGCTTCCCATGATTGATTACTATACGGGTTATATGTATGAGGAAGTTACGCTGCAATATGAAGACGTGGAGATTTCCCGCGTAATCAAGACTGGGGTGTTTGCGGAATGATGCGTATTTGCCTGATTGCACCGCAGCACCAGGAATTTAATACCAACGGCATGCAGACCTTCAATGCCACCCTTGCGCAGGCGCTGCAGGAAATGGGCCACCGCGTGGAACAGCTGCCCCCTTTCCTTCTCGACACCTTCAGCCATTCTGTCAAAGAACCGGGCCGGCAAAAAATTTCGTTCGATAAAAATAGCCGCAATTATTTTTCACTGCGGCCCTATGCGCCGCAGCCCGCGCAAGCGTTCCATGGCTACGACGCGGTCATCGTCAGCGGCGTGCATTTCGACTACGGTAAAATCCTGCGGGCAGCCGAAGGAAAGCACGCCATTGTATGGACGCACGGCATGCGGGTCAGCCCGCTCAATACCTGGAGCGGCGAGGAGATGCGCCGCCCGGGCGTGTTTTACGCCTGCATTAACGATGACCACCTGCATCAGGCGAAAATCAGGGGCTTTGAAAGCAATGCTGTCGCAATTCGCCTGCCGGTGCCCTTTCAACCCAGGCCGGTGCAGCCTGCGCGCGGCTTTTGCGCGGCTGTCGGCAGCCTGGACCCCGTTAAAAAATATGAGCGGATCGCTGAAATCGCGCAATGCATGCGCAGGCAAACGAAGATATTTGGCGCGGCACTCAACCAAGATACCAAACAGATGGTAGATGAAGCTCCTTTCCTGGAATACTGCGGCTTGGTCTCTCACCAGGCCACGCTGGACAACATCGCCGGCGCAGACTTCCTGCTGCACGCAGCCACGGAAGAAGGAGGGCCTTTGGCTGTGGTTGAGGCAATGGGCCTGGGCGTGCCGGTCATCGTGCCGGATACCCAATTATACAGGAGATTCGTCGATGTGCGGCGCAATGTGCTGCTTGACCCCAACCTGCCCGTTGGCAGGCAGCTGGCGGCCGCCGACCTGCGCAGCCTGTGCTCCATAGCGAACAGGCGCGCCCTTGCCGCGCAAACCCATGGCAGGTTTGGCCTGAAAAATTTTAAGCGGCAGCTGGCAGAAATGCTTAAGTAGTCAGCGTAGTCGTTACAATACCCCCGAAACGAATTGTATCGGGGGTATTGCCATTTCATTTTTGCTGTGCTATAATGGCAAATGCAATGAAATACTATTTAATGAACGCTATACTTATGGAGGATTACCATGCAAACATTTGAAATTAAATCCGGCAAGTTCCTGCTCAATGGCGAGGATTTCAAGCTCTATTCCGGCGCGATCCACTATTTCCGCACCGTAGCCGAAGACTGGGAAGACCGCCTGCGCAAACTCAAGGCCTGCGGCTTTAACACTGTTGAAACCTACGTGTGCTGGAACTTGCACGAGCCGCAGCCCGGTGTGTTCGATTACTCCGGCATGCTGGACATCGTGCGCTTCCTCAAGACCGCGCAGGCGCTGGGCCTTTGGGCCATTGTGCGCCCGGGGCCATATATTTGCTCCGAATGGGATCTTGGCGGCCTGCCCCCCTGGCTGCTCAAAGACCCTGCCATGCGCCTGCGCTGCGCCTACCCGCCATATTTAGAGCGTGTCAAAATTTTCTTCGAGAATTTTCTCCCGCTGATTGAGCCGCTGCAAATCACGCGCGGCGGCAATGTAATCATGGTGCAAATCGAAAACGAATACGGCAGCTACGGCAACGACCATGCGTATCTCGCATATTGCGAAAAGCTGACCAAAGGCGCCGGGATTGACGTGCCCCTGTTTACCTCCGACGGCGGCTGGGAAAACATGCTCACCGGCGGCAAAATGCCCGGCGTGCTTGCCATGGCCAACTTCGGCAGCCGCGCCAAGCAGCAGTTCGACGTGCTGCGCAAGTACGAACCCGAAGGCCCCTGGGTTTGCTGCGAATTCTGGAACGGCTGGTTCGACCACTGGGGCGGTGAGCACCATGCACGCGAAAGCGCCGAAGTTGTGGAAGCTCTCAATGAAATCCTTGACGATAATGGCCACGTGAATTTTTATATGTTCCACGGCGGGACGAACTTTGGCTTCATGGCCGGGGCGAACTACTACGAAAAATACAGCCCGACCATCACCAGCTACGACGACGACGCACTGCTTAACGAATACGGCGGCTACACGCCGAAGTATTACGCCGTGCGCGAAGTTTTGCTGACCCGCCAGGGCGTCCCTGAGGCTGAATGGCCCGCACTGCCCGAAGAGGCGCCATTGCAAAGCATCGGCGAAGTTGCGCTCACGGGGCAAGCCCTGCTCTTCGAAAATTTAAGCGCGCTTTCGCAAAAGCATATGAGCGTCATGCCGGAATCCATGGAATACTACGGCCAAAACTGGGGCCTGATTTTATATCGCACGCAATTGCAGGCGCCGCAGGAAAACTGCGACCTGCTCGTCGACGGCTTGGCGGATAGAGCCTCCGTATTCGTAGATGGGCAATTAAAAGGCCGCCTGGACCGCAATGACCCTTATGATACGAAAGCACAACTTGGCCTGCTGCCTAACGGCGGGCAGATCGATGTGCTCGTAGAAGCCATGGGCCGCGTCAATTACGGCCCCGAGCTGCATGACCGCAAAGGCGCGCGCCAAATTCGCATTCAGAACCAGCTGTTGAGCCACTACGAAGTCTATCCCCTGCCCCTTGATGATTTGGCTGGTTTGCAATTTTCTCCGATCGCAGGCCGGGATATCAATGCGCCCATCTTCCTGCGCGGCGAATTCAGCGCAAAAAAGCAGGACTGCTTCCTGCACCTGGGCGGCCTGGCCAAAGGCTTGGCTTTCGTCAACGGGCACAACCTGGGGCGCTATTGGGAAATCGGCCCGCAGAAATCGCTGTACATCCCCGGCGCGTGGCTGCGTGATGACGCGCCCAACGAGCTGATTATTCTTGAGTTGGAAGGCGGCGACGCCAAGCATGTGAATATCACGGACCTGCATGAGATTGGCCCGCGCAAAAAATAGAAATTTTGATAGAGTACAGCGAGGCGAACTGCTCCCCGCAGGGCCGCAACCGATAGTTGCGCAATTGAAAGCCAAATTTGGTGGCCGCAACCGCATGTTTTTGCTATAATGGGCCCATAACACATCAAGGAGGGCATCTTCATGAATATTGATATCGCGAACCGCTTGTACGAATACCGCAAACAGCACAACCTGTCGCAGGAAGAGCTCGCGCAGCGCATCGGCGTCAGCCGCCAGGCCGTGAGCAAATGGGAACGCGCGGAATCCTCGCCAGACACCGATAATCTCATTGAGCTTGCACGGTTATACGGGGTGTCGCTGGACGACCTGCTGTTCACTGACGAGCCGATTACGCGCAAAGATCAAGAGCCGGCCCCCGAACCAGCGGAAGAAGAACCCGGTGATTATGTCCACATCGGCCTGGACGGTATTCATGTAAAAGACGGCAAAGACGAAGTGCACATTGGCTTGGGCGGTATTCATGTGACAAGCGACGACGATGAAGTGCACGTGAGTTTCAAAGACGGCGTACAGGTACTCAGTAACGGCGAATTCGAGTTCGACTCGCGCAGCTGGAAGGAAAGTGTCCGGCGCAGGTGGTACCTCGGGCCGATCGTCCCCCTGCTCACCGTCGCCGCGTACCTGTTCATTGGCTTCGAATGGGGCCTGTGGCACCCTGGCTGGCTGATCTTTTTCGTCATACCGAACTTCTACCAGTTTTGCGCCATGGCCCGCGCGCAAAGCCTGCGGAGCATCGCCAACTGCTTTCCCATCGCAACACTCTGCTTACCCACTTATCTTATTATGGGGTTCTTCTTCGGCATGTGGCACCCCGGCTGGATTATTTTCCTGGCGATACCCGCCTATTATATGCTGGTGAATTCCATGTTTAAAGATTGAACTAAATTTATTTAAAATTGGCTAACCGCTCAAGGCTCCAACCGGAGGCGGTTAGTTTCTTTTTTTGCCGCAAGCCTTGCTTTTTCTATTCAGAGGCGTTATAATGAATGCAAGCAAAATTTCAGGGAGGTCTCATGAACCGTCACGAAATCAAAGCCGCGTTTGTGCAGGGCAAAAGAATATACGGCACGCTGGTGGGCTCCACCTCGCCGAAATGGGCGGCGGACATCGCCAAAACAGGCATGGACTTCGTGTTCATCGATTCCGAGCACCTGCCCATGAATGCCGAAACCCGGGGTTGGATGCTGCGCTGCTACCGCGCAATGGGGATAGCGCCCATTGTACGCATCCCCGCCTGCACATACCAGGAGGCTTTTCTGGCGGTGGAGCACGGCGCGGAGGGCGTCATCGCGCCTTACATTGAGACTGTCGAAGAAGTACAGACGCTGCTGGCAGCCGTGAAATACCGGCCCTTGAAAGGCGCGAAACTGCGCGCCGTGCTTGACGGCAGCGAACAGCTTTCACCCCAAGAAGATGCTTATTATAAGCAATATAATGACGGAAATCAGGTATGGCTGAATATCGAAAGCCGTACCGCTGTTGATAACTTAGAGCAACTGCTCCTTCCCGGGGTGGACGCGGTGCTCATCGGCCCGCATGATTTGTCCATCAACCTGGGCATTCCCGAGGAATACGACAACCCCCTGTTCGAACAGTACGTCAGCCGCGTGATCGAAGTCTGAAGGCGAAAGGCGTGGGCATGGGCAACCACAGTTCCTGGGACCTGGACGCGCAAATCCGCTGGGCTAAACAGGGTATGAGCATCGTCATGTGGAACAGCGACATCGGCAAATTTGTCAGCGGGATATCGGGCGATTTTAAAAAAGTGCGCAAGGCTTTGGGCGAAACCGCGAGCGCGGGCGGCGGGAGTGTGACGATATGAAAATCATCGAATGCAATGAGGAACAATTTGTCGCTGATTTCTTTTCATTGATTGTTGGTCTATGGTATGGCGACCATTATGATCCCGAAAACGAGCAACATGTCGCGTGGGTGAAGCGCAAAATCCATGTGACCTTTCAGGATTTTAGTACGGCGCTGTGCGCATATACGGACGCGGGCGAGCCCATCGGCTTTTTCTGGTACAAGCACGACACGGGCTTGGAGGGTGTCAGCTTCAGCGGGAAGGACGCGCATCTCATCTCCTGCGAATTATTCGAACCGTTTCAGAGGCAGGGCATCGGGACGATGCTGCTCGATGAAGTCTGCGCAAGGGTCAAGGCGAACGGCGGCGAATGCCTGTATACAGATACATATATAGACAATAGCGACTCCATGTTGTTTTACATCAAGCGCGGGTTTGTGCCGGTGGCGCTTCTGCCGGGCTTGAACGGCGTGAACGGCGGCGGCCAGGTGTTTATGTATCGAATACTATAACAGGAGGACCCCATGAAATCCATCAAGTTTATATAATTAAATTCAACAACAGGAGGACCCAACCATGAAAATCGGACTATGCGGCCCCGCGGAAGCCGCGGCCCTGGCGAAAGCCTCAGGCTGTGACTACATGGAGCTCAACTTCACCACCGTCACCCGGCAAGATGATGAAGACTTCGCCGAAACCCGCCAGCTCCTGGCCGAGGCGGGCATCCCCTGCGAGGCGATGAACTGCTTTATCCCCGGCGATTTCCCCCTGGCCTCGCTGGAGCTGGACAAAGCGGCCCTTGAGGCTTACTTGGACATCGGCTTTGCCCGAGCAAAGGAACTGGGCGTCGAAATTGTTGTCTTCGGTTCCGCCGGGGCGCGCCGCCTGCCGGAAGGCATCGCAAAAAAAGCAGGCTGGGATATTCTCGCGCCTATTTATCAATTGGCAGGCGATTACGCAGCGAAGTACGGTATTACAATTGCGATTGAGCCGCTCAGTTACAGTGAGTGCAACGCTGTTAATACTTTACGGGAAGGCGCGACTCTGATGAACCTGGCAGCGCACCCCAACGTACGCCTGTTGGCCGACATGTATCACATGGGCGAAAACGACGAAGACATGTACGATATTCTCGACGTAGGCGCTGATTTGCGCCACTGCCACATCGGGCGGCCCAATGGGCGGGTGTTCCCCATGCCCGGCGACGGTTACGACTACGCGCCTTTCTTCGACGCATTGCGTAAAATCGGCTACGCGGGCAGGCTTTCAATTGAATGCAAGCCGCCCAATATTGACCCGGAAACTGAACTGCCGGTGTGTGTGGCGCTGCTTAAGAAATTAACCTAAACACTCCCCGAATCATAACTAAGTCCTTGGCCATGGACGTCTGTCACGGTGTCCGCGACCATAAAAGCCTGCTCGTCATGCGCATTGACAATGGCGAGCAGTTCTTGGTATTTGCGCGCGTCCAGGGTAACCATCAGCATCTGCTTTTCCTCGCGCTCGTAAGCCCCGATGACGGGGACAAGCGTCACGCCGCGCTTGATTTTTGCCAGGATATCCTGCGTGATGGCCTCGTTCTCCGCGCTGATGATATAGACCATTTTTTTCTTGTTGATGCCGGATTCGATGGAGCGCATGGTGATGGCCGTAATGAGAATCGAGAACACAGCGTAGAAAAAAGAGTCAACGCTGAACACAAACAGGCTCAGCACCACGACAATGCCGTCGGACAAAAATAGCCCGACGGAGGTGCTGAGCTTGAGGTATTTCTGGAGAATCAGCGGCGGGACAGCCGTACCCCCGCTGGAGGCCCGGTTGGCGTACATGATCGAAACCGCGATACCGAACAACACGCTGCCCACCATCATCGAAAGCATTGGGTCTTCGACAAGCATGAACTGCGGGATCACCCGGACGAACAGCGGCAGTAGCGACGCGCCGATGACGGTATTGAAGAAGATTTCCTTCCCCAACAGAAAGAAAGCGGCGACCAAAACCAGCACGTTGGCCGCAAGTATCGTAATAGCCCTGTGCAAGTGAAACAGGCTCTCGAAAATGATCGCCAGGCCTGTGATTCCCCCGGCAGCAATGGAATGCGGCCCCAGGAACATGTTGACGCTGACAGCAATTAGCATGATTGCAAATATGATGTAAAACAGCTTTTTCATCTGCTTTTGGATTCGTTTGCGCATAAAAAAATCCCCTCCCGCTCTGGGTTTATTATGCCCAGAACAGGAGGAATTTAACAGACCGCAGGAATCAGTGCGGCAGGAATGCAGATCATACCCGCCGCTCCCTTCCCTGCTTAAAAACTATCTATTTCCGCCACGAGCGAAAGCATGGGCTTGCGCTCGAAGGGAGTAGCAACCTTGATCTCATGGCCTTCCGCGCTGCTGCGTTCGATTGCGCACAGCACTTCGAGAACGTGCAGGGCCTGCTGTGCGTTGGCGCGGGGCGTGCGCCCGTCGCGCAGGGCCGCCGCCATATCGGCCAGGCCCACAAGCAGGCTGTCGTCTTCTTTATAAATATCGTAAGGGCTGTCAATGGGCAACCACGAACCACCGCCCCAATTGTCGTCCGCAGGCGGAACGCCGTCGTCGCCAATTTTAATGCGAATTTGCCCGCCATAGCTTGCCGGGTTATTCAGGCTCATGTTGCCGCGTGCGCCAAAAATTTCAATACTGTTGAAGCCAGGCATGCTGTAAGCCTCGCCGCTGAACACCACGGTAGCGATTTCGCCGCCCACAAAGCGCAGCAGGGCCGTGCGATGTGCGCCAGCAACCATGCCGGACACACTCTTCACCGCACCGAGGAAGCTCATCAGCGCCGTGATATGAGAAGAAGCCTCAGCCATCCAGTCACCGTCATTGTGGCGGTACAGCTGCGCCATGGCAGCAAAAGGCTTGCCGATAACGTCTTCCTGCAGCAACCTGCGCGTGCCCTGTACACCGGCTCCCATGAAAGTGCAAGGGCCGGCACAAAGCAGCAGGCCTTTCGCCTGGGCTAAATCAGCTAACGCACGGGCTTCCTCAAAACAGGCGGCGATTGGGGGGGCGCTGTAAACATGCTTGCCGCGTTCAAGCGCGTCCCGGGTCGCTGCGGCGCGTTCCGCCAAGGGTACGAGATTAAGGGCAATATCGGCTTCCCCGACATTCCCCACAAGTTCCAGCGATGAAAAAAGCGCGATATTCTGATGAATTCCTGTATCATTACCGATAACACTAATTTTTGTGGCCATAAATATTCTTCCCTCCTTGGAAAATTAGATGGTTACGGTATTATAGCACACCGAAACTGGAAATGCAAGGGAAATTTACATAATTTATCAAGTTTTTGCAAATATTCACATTTTAGAACAGAACTTTAACAGTGTATAAATACATTGCGATAAATTTTCGCACAAAAAAACAGGAGCCGATTCACCTGGCTCCTGTTTATATTATTACCTAGAATACCGCGCGAAACACCTGCGGACGCTGGATATTTGTGGTGCGGCCACTCCAGTTGGCAGGGCAGCCCTTTGCTTTCGAAATATATTGCGGCGGGTGGGCATCCTTCCCGTGGGGGACGTACTCCCGCTTCAGCAATGCGCCGGTTTCGCTTAAAAATGTAACTGGATATTCTTTCGGGGCATAGACTGCGCGCGCGCGCGTATTGCCGGTTACGTAAATGACCTGCGGCTCCCAGTGGTCGAAGCGCCAGCCCTTGGGAGGGCGAGGAACCGGAGCCCGGGCCTGTTTGCCAAGCGCGGCGCGGCATTCCCCAAGAAATGCACCATTTGCGTCGAAAAATTCAACGTGATATGTTTTCCCCAACAATTTTACTTCCCCTTCTTTTCAACTCTTTGCTTCATGTAAGGCTGCTATTTTTACGCGGCGGACAGCGCCTGCGCCTGTTCCTCCCGCGCTTCCGGGACAAGCTCCAGCAACTCCATCGGGCGCATGCTGCTGCGCTCGAAGGCGCGTACACCGCTGTCCGTGAGGGCAAGCATTGTATCGCTTTGGGCATGCACGCGGAATGGCTGTAATCGGCCGGTGTGGCGCAGGTGCAGGCAGGCAAGATCTTCACGGCTGATTGTTTCGCCCGCGTTCCAGTTGCCAAGGGGCAGCATATTCCCACCGGGGCAGCTGCTGCGTACGTCAAGCACGTATACACGGCAAACCTGAGGGGCGGCTTCCTTTTGGGGCGGCGCGGAAGAAGGCGACAGTTCCACTGGCTCTACCAGCGCCACGCAATAGACATCCTCTGTTATCTGGGCAGTGCTGCGGCTCCAGCCGGTGAAGCTGAGGCCCGGCGGCGGCGTGTAGCCCGGCGGCTGTGCGGATTCGCCATGCGCAACCCGCCTGGGTTCGTCAATCAGCTTTCCGCTGCCGTCGAGAAAATACACCGTGTGCACCTGTGCGGCACCATCCATTATAACGTCCTGCCTTTCCATGATTTCTTGCCTGCGTCTGCCTGCACGCACATCATAGCGCACAGAGGGTCGAAAGTCAATACTCCGCTATAGGAAAGTAAATGGCGAAACCATAGAAAAATGCGTAACTGTAAAATCTTTCCCTCAAGTTTTCGAAATTACGGCAAAACCCGGCAAGAGAAACAAGATTGCCAGAGGCTGGAATGGGAGGAAATGGGACGCCTGCGGCGAGCTCCGTCGCTTCGCTGTGCGCCAATATGCGGTCAGCAATCCGCAACTTTTCCTTGCGCTCCCCCGCAATCCATGTTATAATAATCCATACTAAAATCATAGAGGTGCATCCCATGCCTAACAAACCTAAAAAGCCCGCGTGGCCAATAGCCTTGATTGTGGCCAGCGCTTTGCTGCTGGTGTATGCCACAACGATGCAGGCGGAACGGCAACGCATCTTCATGCACGTTCAGGCTCACAGTCAAGCAGAATCATTGAGAAGCCGCGCCAATTTTATGACATCATATCCCGGAGTGATCCCGCTGGCAGAAGGGTTCGAATCGTTTTCGGGGAATATTAACATGGTCAGCGTGATGTTCCACCGGGCTCACTTAGATGAACCGCCGGTGTATACGATTGTGCTTGGCCCACGCTTATCCGGCAACGAAGGCTCGGAAGAAGTCCGAAGCAATCGGCGACTTGCGCGGCTGGAAGAAATGGCGGTAGAGCACGCGCGGGAATTTATTGCCTCACTGGAACATGACGACCCAACAATATCTTCCTTCCATGGTTCCGACAATCTTCGGCACTTCCGCGCCGGTTTTAGCGACTTGAACCCAACTGACGAGGGCTTTTATCTTACCTGGGTCGCCGAAGCGTTTCCCCTGCCTGCAGCCTTGCTCCAGATGATTCCTGTTTATCTCATGGCTACCCTGCTGCTCACCGCCCTGTTTCTCTCCCGCAAAAAATACAAGGAGAACCCCAATGCCGAACACCCCAAAAGATAAAATCCGCAATTTTTCGATTATCGCCCACATCGACCACGGGAAGTCCACCCTGGCTGACCGGCTGCTCGAAGCCACCCAAACCGTCGCGCTGCGCGATATGAGCGCGCAAATCCTCGACAACATGGATTTGGAGCGCGAGCGGGGCATCACGATCAAAGCACATGCCGTAACGCTGTATTACACCGCCGACGACGGCGAGACTTACGAACTCAATTTAATCGACACCCCCGGCCACGTGGACTTCAACTACGAGGTCTCGCGCTCGCTTGCCGCCTGCGAAGGCGCTCTATTGATCATCGACGCCAGTCAGGGCATCGAAGCGCAGACCCTTGCCAACACATACCTGGCAATGGACCATAATCTCGAACTCGTGCCGGTAATCAACAAGATTGACCTGCCCGCCGCTGACCCGGACCGTGTAGCGGCGCAAGTAGAAGATGTTATAGGCCTGGATTGCGGAGAGGCCCCCCGCGTCAGCGCGAAAACGGGCTTGAATATCAAAGAAGTGCTCGAGCGCGTGGTGCGGGATATCCCTCCCCCGCAAGCGAACGACGACGCGCCCCTGCGGGCACTGATTTTCGACAGCATGTATGACCAATATAAGGGCGTAATTGTTTACGTGCGCGTGATGGAAGGCACCCTGAAGGCCGGCGAAACCATGAGGATGTTCGCCTCCGGCGCGCAGTATGGCGTGGTGGAGGTCGGCCGCATGCGCGCCACCCGCATGGAGCCCTGCGAGCAGCTTTGTGCGGGCGAGGTGGGCTATATCACGGCCTCGATCAAAACCGTCAAAGACGCCTGTGCGGG
>Ga0123353_10014498_pt1 | contig 11370 bp, 8 predicted proteins | sample TergutLab28metaG_3_FD_92763 | JGI IMG/M metagenome (GOLD analysis project Ga0123353, IMG submission 92763) | Labiotermes labralis P3 segment gut microbial communities from Petit-Saut dam, French Guiana - Lab288 P3 | ecosystem: Host-associated > Arthropoda: Insects > Digestive system > Gut ... | reverse complement strand
GGTTGTCACACTACCACACACGTCACGACTGAACACTCTCCACTAAATAAGTACGCTAATGCAAAAACCTCTACCCTTACAGAGCAATACAACTCATGAAATAGCTCAACAAATAAGTCGCAAGCTCCTGAGGATGGATGTATTAGCATCCGAAATATGTTGAGCATTAAATAATGAAATAATAAAGCAAGTGACATCAAGTTGGTCTCTCTTCATTCAACTGTCAAGATGATGCAAGATCCAATAAACATAAGACAAAGTTATCTATACAAAGTTCAGGTATATGGTAATGACAAATGGGAAAAGAAAGCTAATTAAACCTGTACTGACTTAAACTGAGTATATGTTTCATTAGACCAGACTGTATTACGTTCTGGAGTGTTTCTGCAAATTTTAAGTTGAATTCAGGGATAAAAATGGGTCCCAAGACTCTGAAATTCTATAATTATATATTCATAGCAAATAGGAAAATGCAGAAACAGAATATATAACTGGTCGCAAGGGAAGAGTCACTAACTGCATTCAAGAATATTTAAGGCAAATATTATGATTTGTGCAAAATTATATTTTTAAATATTTCTATCAATATGCAAGGCCAAATACTGCCTTGTTGTACATAAAATTATTTCATATATTTTGGTAGTTAATAATCACAATGCCAAAAATACAATTCGGTGTGATAATTAATACAATTTTTCTTAACTGAAAACTAATGGTTTTTTATGACACCAGGTAATATTACGTTTTATTATGGAGCTAACGTATTATCGGATTGAAGTAGGGCTTACAACATAGCGACAAGTAACTATTCTACATCATAGTGTTATGACGAGCTTTTAACACAACACAACACTGAATTTCCAGGTCACAGATTCTTTCTGTGGCCTAGCAGTCCATCTCGGTCGTAGGCCGCCCATTGCAGACATTTCTAAATAGAACACAATGATAATCACATACACACACACAAAGACCCGGTAAGACTCCGCTGAATGAGTGATCAGCTCGTCGCAGAGATAGATACCTACACAACAAACACGAGAGAAAAACATCCGTGCCTTCAGAGGGATTCGAAGACGTGACCCCAGCAATCGAGACGTCGCAGACCTACTGCTTAGACAGCATGGCCACCGGAATCGGCGTCACAATGTTGCGCAGAATTATAACATAATTGCATGCAAATATTTCAAGTCACAATGTTACGAACTACTTATAACATAGTACCATGCAAACGTACCATGTTACGATGTTACGAAAGCCTTATAATATAGAATCAAGCAATGGTCCATGTTACAATGTTACTAAGATTCCTTTGTCAAAGCATTTTCCGCTCCACAATATTATTAACTGTGTCAAAAGAAAACCCTGTGCAGCTTCATAGCTTGGAATTACCCGCGTCCCTAAAGTTGCCCGACAAAACTCTGAAATCGACAATAGGATAAAACTGCAACGGAATACATTCGAAATTATCAACATGTTCTATCTACTCGTAAGATAAATAATATGAAGAAATGTCTGACCTATTTAGTTTGGCGAATCTTTTAATATTCATATTAATTAGGTACAAAAAAACACCCAAATTTTTATATCGATAAAGGCGTGCATCCAGTAAAACTGACTTAAATTCCTGTTTCATTCTGCCAGCCCTCCCGCATCATCTCACCTCAGACCTTCGCCAGGATATTGGGCTGTGTTATTGATGATATGGTTGTAAATAATACTAGGTGGAAGCGCAAAAATTAAATGCTGTTCATACCAAGTTTCATTACATTCTTTTCGTCTAGGGCCATTACATTTATGTCTGCAACTTAACACGAGAAATGAAAAAAAGAGCGCAGATTTGTTGAGTCTGGGAAGAAGCTTAGAATAAACCGACACTTTTGTTAGATATAACGACGTTTATGGACTTTCTAAGAGGTATGTTAAGAAATATTACCAATTAAATATGTAGAATCTCACATGATAAATGCACTCAGATGCTAAAGCCAGGATTTCCAACTAAAATTATAGGCAGCCATATTGTTTTTTTTTTATGAAAACTAAGATGGGCCGCAGGTCACTTTAAGACAGAAAAATGTCGAACACTTAGACTTCACACTTTTAGTAAAAAAAAAAAATTGAAATATAGCGTAATTATTGAATTAAACCACGAACGGCAAATATTTGGAGCCTGTAGGCACGCGGAGAAAAATATTTTAATAAAAGGAATTAAAATAAATTCTTAGTCACTGGGTCGTGTCACGCTCTACTGTTAGATTAGTATTAGTGAGTGGGCCGTATAAAAATAAATAACAATTCGCGTGCTTGTAGACCTCTGGCATAGGCAGTTTCACAATTGAGTTTCTACGAAGCATTCAATACACGAATATCTTCATGAAACTTTCGTCTTAAATGTTTGTCTTTGGCGGTGTAAGCATAAATGTAATTGTGAGAAGTACAGATGGAGCTGGACACAGACTAAGGACAGCAAGATAGGAAAAACTGCAATACAAAAAATTGCACAGCATAAAACATTGAGAAGAAGTGTAATGAAACATTATTCATCTTAATTGACTGACTGGATAATTAAATTTCATCAGATGTAAACGTTGCGTTAATTATTTAAGTACTTCTTAAATGTGTTGCAACTTACAGTACAGTCTCCTGAGTTACGACGTCATACCACGCTTCGAAGGACATAAGCTCTCAAACGTCACGACTAAATGGAAATTGGCTGTAGCATGTTCATACAACACTGAGATTAGGGTATTCTGACACTCAACATCGTATCATTTAGTAGGTCATCATTGATATTTCAAGAGAACATGCTGGAAAAGGCAGCATTTTTCTACATAGCATGGCTACCTTTGTTCCGACTTAGCCTATATGATGTCACAACCCACAAGACACTTGTCTTCATGTTACCGGCTGCAATAACTTGAAATTGTTCTTAAGCAACATACGAACTCACCTGGCTCTAATTACCAACAAGGATCACACCCGTAAAAGTACATATTAAGTTTGGACTGTGCTTAATTCAACACAATTTTGTGAACGTACAGCGTCACGCATTCTGAACCACGGCACTAGGAGGCGGGAAATGTTGAGAATCAAGTTTGGTAGAACTGATACCGTTACTCATTTGACAGGAGGTTAGGTGGAATCCAGAGTCGATTTGGTTGTTGTAAAGAAAAAGGAAAACCTCTGCCCTGCAAACATTTAATCTCAATTCGCCGACAAATCGGCCCATAATTTAGTCACTATAGCGACTGAGCTATCTCGGCTCCCTAGAGAAATATAAGAAAAATTATTTTAAAAAAAACCTGAAAGAAAATTTTTCATTGAGCAGCCACACATTTCTGGATTCAGAAAATTTAACTTCATTCCTTTAAGAATAAAGCGTAGGCGGATCTTTTATGGAACATAAATAATAGATCAATGATTACACCTGTAAGTCAGCACTTTCTGTATGTCCAATAAATCAAATAATCAAACGGATACGTATTAAAGAGGCTCAAAGGTTCGTACAAGCAACTTGACCACTGCTTCCCAGGAGGAAGCTCTGTCCGATGGTATGCAGCTGTACGCTGCATGAATATTAACAACGCACGTGGAATTGCGTAACAAATTAATCCTTATCATATACAAGCAGACATGAGCGGCAACTTCAGAAGAAGAGGAGATAAGACGTTTTTATTCAAGTCTAGCAAGCGGGATTGTACTAATGGTGTCAGAACGGTAATCCTTTCAAAGAAAACATTACACTTTTATAACGAACTCCGTGAAATAAAGTTTTCTTTGAAAATTCGATAACAATTATGCCAGAGTAAAACCAAACAAATGGTCCGTAAACACAACGTATATCCTTAGACGTCAAGAGACAGCTATAGTTTCGGCTATTCAAGATAGTCTTCGTCAGGCTGTGAATAAAAGATGGTAAATAGGCAAGATTTATTCAATGCAGAGGAAATTAATGGCCTTAAAATAATTACACCGACAAAGAAACTCCCTGTGTAGGAACTCAAGTAACCACTGCCATGCTTAGAGAAACCATAATCTGACGGTGTTGTAAGTCAGTTCAGTAAGTTCAAACAACTACTTACCTAGTACCATATTCCAGTATAGGTCCAAGTCTCCAAAATGGTTCGTTCCGTAGAATTTTCTGTATTGAAAAGTATGCATTTTTAATCTACCCATCGGAAGCGTTGTCCCTCCCTTTTAGTCGTCCATAATAATACGAAAATGTACAAATCCTAAAGCTACCCTTTATCTAATTTTCTGCATCCTCTTAGCAGTTTCTCCTTCCTTGGGTCAGGTAGTCCCCGGATTACTTTGTTATCGGATACTCAGAGTACTCATAGTAGTCACAGTACTCACAGTACTCATACCGCACCAACGCAAAAACAGTTACATTATAATTTTATGTTGTTTTAGTACTTAGGTTTTAGGTAGCGCGGGAGATATGAGATATGGACTGAATTCTAGTAAACGTTCCCGGAATTTAATCTCGTTTTCATTTCGTCAGAAAAATATGATTTATTGTTTTTTGCTGTTATTCCTCCAAGTGATTCTTTTGTGTCAATTTCTCCAATGATTTATTAGCTCCCCTTACATTATGATTTTTTTTTTTTGCTTTCTGTGTTAAGACATAAAGATACGCTCGCCTTATATGCGTGCATTTACAGATAAACCTTATCATGAATTATAACAATTTTTTTTCCTTTTGATATTTATGTTTTCGCCGCATAAAATAAAATGAATTAGTTTCCATTTTATTACATCCAATAAGAAAAGCTTATTCAGCGTCCTTTCGTATTGGCGTGTTCATAAGTTTGTTTCTAGGAACAACGAAGATAAGACAGATAGGTGGCTGAGGTACATTACACGAACAGGAACTGTTATAAATACATGTACATATAAAATTATGTTCTAGAAACGTGAACGGAACTCCCGAAAGATACTGAGATACATGGGAGGATAAAATTTAACTGCATTTTGAAGGAATAGTATACAAGGGAGCGGACTGGTCTTAGTAGTTTCATGAATGGTTCCAGTGCCAGCGTCTTGTAAATATTGTAATGAAACATCTGGCTCCATAAAATGCTGAGAATTTCTTCAGTGACATGACATCTATTAAATTATCCAATGAATCGTCAATTCCTTTACATCACAGTAGCGTCCGGTGCGGCAATTATCATTGCCTTGTCTCAGCTATCCAGCACCACCCATACTTTTCTTTTCATTCTTAAAGTTCTTCATCAGCAAGTACGTCACCCATCATAATTAGCTCAAAAGGGCATTAATTATTCCAAGTAATATTTTGTTGAGTACAGTCGATGTACGTCATATGTTACGGTTATCTAGGTAGCTACTGAGTGAAACACACGGGCAGAGGGCGACCTCCTGTATATCACAACACCAACCCGAACTCAAAACAGCACGGGCACTACATTGCCGTCAACAAAGGTGGCCACTATAATGCATCCGCGAACAAACACGACAGCCATGTGCAAACCCAAGAATGAAGCTGCTCCACTGTAAATGGACTCTGTCGAAATCTCCTTGAAAGTGACGTCATCATCAGAAAGTTACTGGACTCTTATTTTCAACACACCTCCATTATTGATATGCTGGTGGGTTATTCAATCGTACTGAATTAATACTGCGCTGAGAACTACTTTCCGCCTTAATCCTGAATACCCAAAAGGCACCAGTAGAACACCTTAATGGAGTGGTCAGTGTAACTGCCACAGTAACGTCAGAACGAAATGGCATATGAACCGTTCACAGGAAGTTAAAAAAGCAAAACAAATTTTATTAATTTGATATACTGACAATTTACAACAGAAGAGTTTTACATTTCCTCCATATAAAGAAGTACAAAATATATTTTGCAGATATAAATATGTTTCTGGGTTTGTATATGTTGCTATTAAATTGTCAAACTTTAAAAAAAAAATAAAAATTTAGATGGTCTCCATGGAAGAGACATCATGTACATACGGGACTGTTCATCCGTCAGGTTACCTAATTGAGGCATAACGTAATCTCAGAGAAGTTCAACATTAATTATTTATCGTACCAACTCACCCCATTAACAATAAATGTGTCATATAGTTACAGGTAAAGCATAAATGTAAACCTGTGTGCAAGAAACAGCGGCCACACCACGTGTTGCGCGGTGTAGCACTTAGCAATGATGCAATCGCTCCCTGTTGAGAAAACCACTCAACGGCCTCCTGGAGAGAGCCATCACGTCTGAAGCTAATGATTTGCAACAGAAGTAGAAACACGAGGGCACATGGACCTACGCACATTTTTGACGGGTTTATTTTCCGTAAGTTGTGCGTATTTCGAAATGAGTAAACATACTCATCTCAAGATTTCAGAAAGTCGACAATTCCTTCTCTCTCCTCGGTCTTTCAAGAACGGACTTACTGGCTGATACCCCAATCCAGAACCAGGCACGGAATTCTAAGAGAGGTCATTAAGTTAGTAACATAAAGATGAGGTCAGCGTAACAAAGTCAAAGGGAAAAAATGAAAACGAAGCCAGAAAAATAGAATCCTTCAAGTGCAGAAATGTCGCATCTCAGCCCCTAAGAAAAGTTTCAAATGAAAACAAGGAGAAAAACGCAAATAATGTAAAATATGAGACTAAAATCAGGGAATGCGCAGAACAGAATGTGATAAAATATCCATGAATTGCAGTGTTGGGTTGTCAGCTGTAGCTCTACAGCTACAAACATTGTCTCATTAACTTCGAAATAGATTTGTACTTTACGAAGGACGGAATAGCGAAATTGATACAATGGCTAGCCTGCAGGCTGAATACCCGACAAATCGCTTTGCCATTCTTGACAAGGGCGAAAGCTGTTTTTCTTCTCCGCAGTGTGCAGACAGGATCTGGGGTACACCCAAACTTTCATACGATGAATTAACTCGGCCGAAGCTTAAAGCTGCTCACTCTTACAGATCTGTTGCAGCTATAGCTCCTCTTCCCATACTCCTTCTTGACGATGACTGAGATAACTTTACCTTTTTACCCTCTACGGCGGAACGCAACATTATTCAGGCGATACTCCACCGAAACACTGTAACCATTAATAATAATCGATAGCAATCGATATTGATCGATATTAATTGAATATAGTCGACGCCGAGCGATTATCGTCCATAAAAATCAATCTGGGTGTTACTCATGTTGCTCTGACATTTACTGTATGCTGAGAGGTGAGAAAGAAGAGTTGGTTTAAGTGTTTCACGTCACGACACTTACAATTGCTAAGATAATACAGGGTCGGCGATGGACGACTGAAGGGTCATGGAGCATTTGTGGAATCACACTGACAAAGGACAAGAGAAGTACTCGGAAAAATTCTGTTCCATTGCCACGTTACCCACCCCAGATCTCAAGTGCACTAGCCAGAGATGGAACCCGACTCTGTGCAGTAAGAAGCCTGTGACAAACAGCCTGAATTACGGCACGACCGTAAGGTTGGTATCGCTTACAAACTAACAGTATCGACAAATATGAATTGGTGTCACTCTGTTTTTTTATATACTAGAATCTCAACTGTTCTCTGAGCGCCAGCTCTTACCTCACAGGGAAGTAAAGTGTGACTCAATCACTCAAAAACAGCAGCAGCATTACATTAGGTAAATACAGGACTTCTTACACAGACCAAACAGCCAGTGTAGCCAACAGAACTTTCATTATTCTTCTCTTTCTGCTACCACTATTACTGCTGCTGTACTACTGCTACTACTACTACTACTACTACTACTACTACTACTACTGCTGCTACTACTACTAACACTACTACTTCCACTAACACCACCAAGAACAAAAGCAGTCTAATTATTCAGCACGTCTAACATGCAGGTAGTCTGTTGTTCTAATTTACCTGTTTCTGGTTAGATGTTCGTAAGATCTTGAGATGTGGGTAGAGTGTGAAACAACAGGAGACAATGGAACAGGACGAAAGAAAAGGAGATTTGATTTAAGGGCTAGTGCTTCCTGTATCTTATCGTTCCAGCAGCCAAGGGATTGTGACCCTCCTACCCCGGACGATGAGGGTATAAATTGCGTGCGTTTGTCTTGGGGGCCAAAGAATTGAGAGTAAGGTCCGGTGATGGTGGTGGCTGAGCTTCAAAACGCGCACATAAATCAAAGGACCTGCTGCCAATTATTGCTGCGTTACCATAAGAAACTTCACGACGGACAGGACAAGGGGTCATGCCGAGATAGCTAAGCGCGTGCGTGTGTTAGGATTGATTCGTGACGTTCGAAATAAAACCAGTGAACGTCGCAGCTTGAATAATAAATATCTACACCAGAGATGTAAGACAGGCGACCTAGAGTACGTGTTTGAAAATTTGTGATCTACGCTAGAGAAAAATTTCCCAACTTTCCTTTTTAATACATCATCTTATCCGCGTCATGTGCCCTGCTTAAGAATGCGGCACATAATACGTAGACACTTGCCAGGGTTTGATTCTGGAGTGCATTAATTTTGTCACGGAAATATGCTAATTTAAAATTTGTTTTCATGGCGCGTGTGAATCTTTTGAGCTACGTTTCATTTAGCATCAGAAAAAAATGTTAATATCATTCCTCCACACAGTCGACAAACCAACTAACCCAGCTTTACAAAATAGAATTTTATACGGTTTCTCGGTAAGAATATAAAAATGGCTCCAAATTTTAACAGCTTCATAATTACCAACGCAAACGATTTTCAGACCACCTGTTCGTAAGTGGACTGCGGCCATTAAATAACATGCAGCGCCTTTTCAGTGAAATCTGTGCCGAGAAAAAATTATGATAGGCGGCACTGTGATGGTCGTAACTTCTACTAGGAGGTATTTATGGGTGGGAGGAGTCAGGCAGTGCGTATACGATCAGCATACGTATACAGCAGTGGGGAAGCTGCTAAGTTAACTAAAAAATACAGAAGTTGTGTGTGCAGTGTTTCCAGCGAAGACACACACAGTTTTAGTGTTCTATGCACCTTGTGTACAGCCAGGTTATCCTGATGACCTGCGCCACAGCTAAAGAACTCATTCTGTCAAACAGCTCTAAACATTTACCGTGGGCTTACGTTATGTTCTCATTAAGAAAGCTATATTAGAATAGTCACTAATTATTTTTAAGAACACAGCATTAAGAACAAAACAATTGAAAGCTTCTTTCAATCAACACACTCACCTCTTAACTTAAATGTTAGTTTTGGTCTTCTTCTTCTTCTTCTTCTTCATCATCATCATCATCTTCTTCTTCTTCTTCTTCTTCTACTTCTACTACTACTACTACTACTACTACGGTGCTTCGGCTTGTTGTCAGGCCATGGCTTCCCGATTGCCGGGTATCGAAAAATTGAGCTTTTAAGAGGTGACAATATTACATCCATGCCCAATCCACAACCTAGGGGGCCAGAGTATCTCTTCTTGTCTGGCATCTCGCTCACAACATGCCCGGCTTGGGTGGCCGTACAAGCAGATAAACTACCGCCTTAATCATACTGTAATGCCATAGTTAACATGCAACAATTTGAAACCCACTTCTAAAGATCCTGCAGGTAGTGCCAGAACAGGCTGAATGCTTCATTTTTGTATTAATGTGCATAATTCAAATACTGTTCTATTTACAGGTGTCTAACGTTGGTGAACTAACGATAAATACGTAGGTGATGACAACAGATTGTAATAAGAAACACGTAAAACACAATACTGTATCAGATACTGGTAACAACAATATCAACAACAGTAACAGCCCATAACATTTACCGCTTTCAGTAATACAAATTTAACTCGACTAGCTTTCAGACACCCCATCAACTGTGAACCTCTTCAATATTCTGCTTCCTCTGTAATATTGAAGTTTCTTCTTTCGCGGCTCGACAGCCCCAGCGGGCCTAAGTCTCCTCCTTGTTGAGTTTTCGAGATCACGCTGAGACACAATACACTCGAGGGCATTCTTTGGAGGAGTGAACAGCCCGTCGCAGAGACCTCTATCTGACAACACTCACAAGAAACATACATCGATTCCTTCGATGGGATTCGAAGCCGCAATCTTAGCAAGTGAGCGGCCTTACACCCACTCCTTACACCGCGCTGACACTGGGATCGGCGAAATATTGAATTGTTATATTTAATAATGATTTAGTTTGCGTAAATAAAGTTACCAACACTGCGATTTGTAGGCATGTGTTGCAAGATTTGACGCTGTGTGTTTCCTAACTCCTTGTTGCAATCATCGAATTCTACTAATGCAGCTGGTACGTCACGTAACACAGAATACAAGTATATTATCTCTTTTGTTTATAGCAGCAGTCATTTTCTGAGATCAAATATCTGCATTCAACAAAATAATTCGGAATATTTTTTATTTGAAAATGAAGTATGTGTCGTTAAGTAGTTTTAAGTGCGTCAATTAACCGACACTGTCAGTTGCCAGGAATATACTGTATAGGGTCGGAAGTAATTTGTTTAAAAGCAGCACTATACAGTATAAATAATTTCATGTAACAGACATTAGACCTTTTCGTGCCCAATATTTCTTCATAACAGTTCTTTAACTTTTATGGCGCTACTCTTTGAAACATAAGTTAGGTTGTTCTGTAACTGAAGTTAGCGCGTTCTAGCGGACCCGGCTCACTAGGTGCCACCCCACCTTTTCACGTGAGGACAGAACCAGATCCACTTTATAATACGTTGTGTTCTTCTTGTAATAGGAGAATATGGACAGAGGCCAGAAGCTCTCTAGGCAACATTTGAAACATCTTCGACTACAAAAGCCACTGACAGAACATTTTGGTAGTTTCAATATGGAAACAAACTGACTGTACATGCAAGATTCTCTCTTTTCATAGGGAGAAAATAATTAAGAACTTAAAACAGAAGGTACCGGACCGGGCAGTTCAGCTGTCCCTGAAGAGAACAGAGTATAAATCAATTTTCGTATTTTTCTTTCATAGAAACGGTTTCGCACATGACAACCATGAATTCCAGCTCCGGGTCAGGCGTAATATTTTAATCTTTTAATAGTTCTCCAGAGACTATGGAATCATAAAAATGACTTGGAAGCAAGTTTATGTTCGATGCCTACATTAACAGTGATATTCATAACAAAGTTCCATTAACCATTCAAGTACTGACTGACATTGATCCAAATTATAGCCTACATATAAAGCATGCAGATCCTGCATTACAGACAACACAGACTGTCTCGATTTGAAAAGCTAAATTTTGGTAAATGATTTATTTAAGTAGCACACCAACAAATGTCTCAATTGAACAGCGTACGACTCACACATAACACATGGTACGCACAAGTCAAAATCTAACCAATATGGCCTAATTATTTGTGTATAATAATCATTCTTACTACATT
>Ga0123353_10014497_pt1 | contig 11371 bp, 14 predicted proteins | sample TergutLab28metaG_3_FD_92763 | JGI IMG/M metagenome (GOLD analysis project Ga0123353, IMG submission 92763) | Labiotermes labralis P3 segment gut microbial communities from Petit-Saut dam, French Guiana - Lab288 P3 | ecosystem: Host-associated > Arthropoda: Insects > Digestive system > Gut ... | reverse complement strand
TTTTTTTCCTGCATTTACATTCTTGTAGTATTGCTTTTGAAATTAAAGGCTGATCTTTGCATCCTTCTGATCCACTGCAGCACCCTTTCTGCTCTTTCGGCATCAAATTTTCATCATCCATATATTTTTGCATACTCCTGCTTATATGTCATAAGTTTGTATATTGTAGGCAAACATGTCACAGGTCTGTAATTCTTTGGATTTTCAGTATTCTCATTTTTTGGAATAAGAAATGCTACTCCTGCCATTAACCACTCCGGTATTTGATTTTCTTCAATCAGTTTGTTAAAAAGTGCAGCGTTATGCTTGTGTGTTGCTGTAGGTTGCTTAAGCCAAAAATTTGCTATTTGCTCTCTTCCAGGGGCTTTCCAGTTTAGCGTTGTTCTTAGCGTATCTGCAACGTCTTTTTCACATACTGGGCTCCATTCCATGCATGGATTTTGTTGGTACTGGTTTTCAATCCAGTGCGCCTCTCCATTATGTTGAACTTCTTTCCCACATATTTCCCTCCAAAAGTTCTCTACTTTCTTTGTATGGTGCATTTTTCACATTGAAATATGTCTGCCTGAGACAGTTATAAAATTTCTTGCAGTCTCTCCTAAACAGCTTATTTTGGTAATACTGGTTTTGTGTTTTCCTGTATCTAGATAATTGTTGCGTCTTTGCTGAAACCTTTTGTTTAAGCTCTTCAATCACTTGATCCAAATTTTCTTTCTTCTCTGTGTTATATTTCTCAAGTAATCTGGTTCTTTTTACGTTCTGTACTTTTCTGTTATCTCTTTTTATTTCCACCAAAGCCGACAGTTCCTTTCTGATATCACTTATGCTCTCCTGTATGCGTCTAACCCACGGGGGTGTTTTTGATCTCCGTGTTTCTAATTTATACTCTCCTGTTCCATTTATTTCTTGTGTAATAACCGTTGCTGCTGCATAAATGAGGTGGTTTAACTCATTAATATTTAAGTCTTTTCCATCTAGTATTTCATCCATTGCTTTATTTGCCGTTTGCATTATTGTTTTTATTTTAAACATATTTTGCAGTTTCTGTAATCTTGGTGTCTTGTCAATTTCTATTTGTGTCACCTGATAATATGTACCTTCAATGTTTTCTTTTAATTTGTGAATCTGATTACTTTATTGATGAATTTCCATTTCTTCTTCTGTTGTAGGTGCTGCATCCAGCTTCTGTTCACCATCCCTTATGGTCCCCAAGTGTTCTAGTTCTTCTTCTTCTTCTTCTCTTTCTTCTAGGTGACTTCTCTGACTTTCTTGCAGTTCCCTCCTTATTTCCTCGACTTCCATCTCCGTTATCTTTTTGTGTTTCATAACATAATTTCTCTGGTTCATTAGTTTCTTGGCATCCATGTACATTCTGCATTCTGGGTTATGTTGACTCCATATTTCATACACTTTCTTGCAATTTTCTGTAAAATGCTGTCTGCAATACATATAGCACCATGTCACTTATTTCCTCTCTTTTTTTCCCAAGCCCTTCTTTGTTTTACCTCTGTATGTTCCACTGTATTTTGGGCTTGGTGGCTTTGACTGTGAGTGAGTGGTCCGCTTTGAGTTGCCTTGTTGCAGTAACCTTCCTCAACCTTAGGAGTATTCGGTTTCCCACTACTCCTGATGTTTGCATTCCTGGTCTCCAAGAATAGGTGCTCTTCATTCATGTTTTTTGGGTTTTGTTGATTGCTCTGTTCCTTCATCGCTGTCCCACGAGTAGCTAGGGATGATAGGGTCCATTGCAGCAGAGCCCTGTTTGCCACAATAAGGCTTTGTGAAATTGGGTTTGCCAGGTGCCCAGAGATCACCGTTCATAGCTTCTAACCTTCCACCTCAGATGCTTCTGGAGGCCTTTGGCACGGTTGTTTACACCTTAGACTCAGGAATTTTTTTTCAAGGTTTACTCCTCTAGATCCGCCATGTTCCGTTTAAACAGGCCCACCTCTTGTTTGGTGTAGATATTCACTACACACAGACAGTCTTGTGTGCAAAGAAGTGGATGGCTTGTGCCTCAAGTTGCAAAATTGCACACCTGGATTGGTGAGTGTGGGGACACCCACATTGTAGCTCTCCTTCCTCCGTACTGTTCTCCGCCAGACAGCACAGCAACACACTCTCTCTCCTATCCTTCTCTCTCTGTAACCCCACTATCCACTCACAGCTCCAAACCAAGCCCAGTTTCCCAACACGGCAACTCAACAAGAGTATTCATTCTACTAGCCACACCTACCAAATCTGCCAACCAACCAATGGCAGGGCAGGTCGAACCGCGAGAAGTCTGTATAAAAATGGCCATGTTTCCAGCCTGAGAGCATTCAACACCTGCACCAAGAATCAGGTACATCAAGAAGGACGAGTCAACCGCAACGTCAAGAAGGACTAGGCAGCTCACCAACACCAAGAAGGGCCAATCTGCCCCGATATAGCAAGAACAGACAGCCAGCTCTGATACTACAAGGAGTAATTTGTCGGTGACAACCCAAAGGAGTAAGATTGTCGGTGACAATCCAGAAGGGAGTAATGTCATCTGACACCCAACATCACGACACCTCACAAGCGGCCATGCTGCCCGCTAACATCCGTCCACCAACAGGACTGGCAACTGCCACGCATCCTACGAGCTATCTGCAACGCATCTCGCTGCCCACTGCCATGGCCGACCGGACAGTGCTGTCACTTGCCTGGGTTCCACTGCGCGCTTACAATCGAGCCGTCACACAGTGCAGAGCTCACGGAGACAGGCTAGACTGCTGTATCATACGACTATACATAACAGCTCATCCTTACTGTACAAGACTACGACAAAAATAAATAACGTTATATGTGTTTACTGTGATTGTCACTGAAATGATCCTACAGTATCCCACATATATTGGTGACCCCAACGAGCGACACGACTGCATTTTACAGCATGATGGACACAACTGACTAGACTGTCAGCTCAGCGGTGTACGGAGTCGCTGTGCACTTGCAGCCCTTCTGGCCCATCTGACCGGCCATCTGGTTCGCTCAAGCTGAGGCGCAGTTCGAGTTGGCAGGCATCACACACCAGCGAACCAAGGTCAATTACGTGGTGTCACAACTCAACTAGCAGCAAGCGGCCGAGGTGGAAGACATCATCACTTCACCACCGGAGCAGGAGCCCTACGCTCGACTTGAGGCAGAGCTGGTGTGCCGGTTGTCCACTTCACGCGAACAGCGCGTGAGACAGCTCCTCTCACATGAGGAAATGGGCAACCAGAAGCCATCACAGTTTCTCCGGCACATCAAGAGCCTAGCTCCAGAGGTCCCGGATGATTTTCTTCGCACAATCTGGGCCAACCGGCTCCCACAGCACGTGCAAGCCATTCTTGACAGCCAGACTGAGGGCAGTCTCGATTCAGCCTCCCACCTCGCGGACAGAATTTGCAAGGTTGCCTCAGCAAGCAACTCCCCTTCGACGCCCGACACCCGACAACACAGCTGGGCTACTAGAGCAGATCAAGGAGCTCTCGCGACAGGTTGCTTCACTGTGGGCATCCCAAACACACAGCTGCCCGCATTCCAGAGTCCGCCACCACTCACACTCCAGAGATCATCGCAGCAGCACCCCCGACAAATCTCTGCAGCCCCATGACATCCGCTGGTACCACTGGCAGTTCGGGGACGAAGCCCAAAAATGCTCCCCACCATGCCCCCACCAGCAGAGGGACTTCCGCCAACAGAGGGACTTCTGCCAGCAGAGAGACTCCCACCAGCAGGAAAACTCCACCGGCGGACGTTAGTGGCAGCTAACATCTGCACCACCAGCTCTGGCTGCCTCTTTGTTATGGACCGCAACTCAAACAGCGATACCTAGTGGACAATGGGATCGACCTGTGCATCTTTCCATGTAGGATACTACCGGGGCGCAGGGAACACACAGACTATACCCTATATGCTGGAAATGGGACCACCATCCCCACCTATGGATGGGCCTCAAGGGGCCTGAACCTGGGACTTCACACGGCGTTTCATGATAGCGGACGTGGACCTACACATCATCGGGGTGGACCTGCTCTCCCATTATGGACTCCTCGTCGACTGCAGGAACAACCGCCTGCATGACGGGGTCACATCACTGTCCACACCAGGCCTCATCGCACTACCATCAGTTCCCAGTGTGAAAGTCATCGCAGGTGGCACGCCTCCAGACAGCCTCCTGGAGGAATTCCCGGTGACCAAGCCAGCAGTAAGCCACCGCAAGGTCCAGCACAACACAACGCATCACATCCACACAACACCCGGCCCACCTGTAGACTGCCGTCCAAGCCGCCTGGCACCAGACCGCTTGGCCGTCGCCAATGTCGTCCGCCCTCCATCTCGTGCCGAAGAAGGACAGTGGTTGGAGGCCCTGTGGAGACTACCGAGCCCTTAACGCTCGCACAATCCCTGACAGGTATCCAGTCCCACATGTACAGGACTACTCCCACCGCCTTTCCGTCTGCACCACCTTTTCCAAGATTGGCCTGGTAAGAGCTTACCCTGTCCACCCTGAAGACATCCAAAAGACAGCAATCACCACACCTTTCGGCCTTTATGAATTTCCCTTTATATCCTTTGGCCTATGTAACGCCACCCAAACCTTCCAAAGTTTCATGGATGAAATCCTCAAAGACTTGGATTTCTGTTTTGCATACACAGATGACATCCTTGTCTTTAGCCATTCTCCCCAAGAACATGACCAACACCTCCACATCCTCTTCACTCAACTACAAAATTACAGCATCCTGTTGAACCCTTCCAAGTGTGTTTTCCGTGTCCCTGAAATTTCATTCCTGGGGTACAAAATTTCATCCATAGGTTCACAGCCCCTCCTGGAATGTGTCGCTGATCTCCAAGCCTGTCCGCCTCCCAAGACCATCAGTCAACTCCGACGTTTCTTGGGAATGCTAAATTTCTATCAGCGTTTCCTTCCACACGCAGACACCATCCAAGCCCCTCTTCATGATGTCAATTCCGGCCCTAAAGTCAAGGGCTCCCATCCTGTTACCTGGAACGACGCACTCGTCTCAGCCTTCGAGTGCAAAGAGAGCCTGTCTTGAGCTGCTCTTCTGGCTCATCCACATCCAACCGCTCCACTTGCCTTGGTCATGGATGCTTCAACCACCACCATGGGTGCAGTCCTCCAACAGGGTGTGCAAGATGTCTGGCAGCTCCTCGCCTTCTTCTCCAGGAAGCTAAGCCCAGCACAGCAAAAGTACAGTGCTTAAGACAGGGAGCTCCTGGTGATCTGAGGTTGTGAGGTATTTCTGTCACATGCTGGAGGCCCGGCATTTCATCATCCTGACGGACCACAAACCGCTCACCTTCACCTTCCACCAGAAGAGATACAAGTGCCCACCACACCAGTTTAACCACCTGGATTTCGTCTTTCAGTTCACCACAGATATCCGCCACATTTCCGGCCAAGACGTCGTCGTCGCGGACGCGCTTTCCCGGGTTGAGGTAATCACCGCTCCAGTGACACAAGGCGCTTGCCGCAGCCCAGGAGAATGACGATGAACTACGGACACTGCTGGTGATTACCACAGCACTACAGCTTGAAAGAATCCTCATCCCTGGCACATCAGTCGAGCTGTACTGTGACATCTCTTCTGGTAAACCTCGCCCATACATCCCATCTCCTCTCCGCCGTCAGATCTTCAACTCCCTGCATTCCCTCAGCCACCCAGGGATTAAGGCAATGGCTAAGCTTGTCTCCCAATGCTTCGTGTGGCCAGCCATTCAGAAGAACTGCTGCACTTGGGCCCAAGCTTGCCAACCCTGCCAGCACTCCAAAGTTACCCACCACACAATTACTCCAGTTGGGAACTTCACCCTCCCTCCTGCCTGCTTTCTACACATTCACATTGATATTGTTGGACCTCTACCTTCCTCGGCAGGATTTCAATACTGCCTCGTGGCTGTAGACAGTTTCAAGTGCTGGCTGGAAGCCTTCCCCATCCCTGACATCACAGCAGAGACAGTGTCACGTGCCCTGCTGTCTGGCTGGATAGCATGCTTTGGGTGTCCACAGACAATCACGACCGACCAAGGACGCCAGTTCAAGTCGTAGCTCTTCCACAGCCTGGCGAAGATGTGTGGCATCCACCTCAGCAGGACGAACCCCCACCACCCCGCAGCCAATGGCCTCTTGGAATGGCTGCACCGCACACTGAAGGCCGCCATCATGTGTCATGCAGACGAGCAGTGGACCGTGGCCCTGCCAATAGTCCTACTCGGCATACGCACTGCCTACAAGGAGGACTTGTAGTCATCCGTGGCAGAGCTCATCTATGGCGAGCCCCTGTGGGTCCCCGGCGAGCTCCTTGTACCAGCCACCCCGAAGGTCGAGGCATCCACCTTCATACAGCAGCTCCGCCGCCACATGGACCAACTGTGACCAACCCCAGCAGCACGCCACACGCTGCGCCCTGGAGCCACCATACAGCGGCCCGCACAAAGTAATTGCCCGTACTGACAAAACGCTTGCAAATGTCGTGCGCGGCCGGCAGGTCAATGTATCAGTGGACCGAGTAAAGCCAGCTTACGTATTGGAAGGGACTCAACACGACACCAGCAGCCCACCAGCCCAGCCGCGCAGTGATCCAGTGAAACCTGTTACGACTCAGCCTCCACAGACTACTCGCTCAGTCAGGATGCACTGTACGCTTCCCAGCTCGGTTCACCACCTAAGCTCTCTTCTCCACCGGGGGGGGGGTGATGTGGGAATACCCACATTGTAGCTCTCCTTCCTCCATCTTGTTCTCCACCAGACAGCACAGCAACACACTCTCTCTCCTATCCTTCTCTCTGTAACCCCAGTCTCCGCTCACAGCTCCAAACCGAGCACAGTTTCCCAGCACGGCAACTGAACAAGAGTATTCAATCTGCCAACTAACCAATGGCAGGGCAGGTCGAACCGCGAGAAGTCTGTATAAAAATGGCCATGTTTCCAGCCTGAGAGCATACAACGCCTGCACCAAGAATCAGGTACATCAAGAAGGACAAGCCAACCGCAACGTCAAGAAGTACAAGCCAGCTGCAGCATCAAGAAGGACTAGGCAGCTCACCAACACCAAGAAGGGCCAATCTGCCCCAATATAGCAAGAACGGACAGCCAGCTCTGATACTACAAGGAGTAATTTGTCGGCGACAACCCAAAGGAGTAAGATTGTCGGTGACAATCTATAAGGGAGTAATGTCGTCTGACACCCAACATCACACCACCTCACAAGCGGCCGTGCTGCCCGCTAACATCTGTCCACCAAGAGGACTGGCGACCGCCATGCGTCCTATGAGCGATCTGCTAAGCATCTCACTGCCCATTGCCGCGGCCGACCGGACAGTGCTGTCACCTGCCTGGGTTCCACTGCACAACAGCACTTACAACCAAGCCGTCACAAAGTGCAGAGCTCACAGAGCGAGGCTAGAGTGCTGTATCATACGACTATGCATAACAGCTCATCCTTGCTGTACAAGACTATGACAAAAATAAATAACGTTATATGTGTTTACTGTGATTGTGTACAGTACTGACATGATGCTAGTGTGTCTGCAGCAGGCAGTCAAACTACGACCATGTCAGTACTGTACACAAACTGGAACTCATGTCACAAAAAACCCTGAAGTTGACCTACTTAGGTTGAAACATGTTATTTTAAGGCCCACATAGTACTACTGATATTATTATTATTATTATTATAATAAGACTGTTTGTGCAAGATAACCTATACTTTCTATTGATGTACCTCAATATAAATGAACCAAACATCTGTGTGACTTCAGGTTCTGCTGCAAAGTAGATAAGAACTGTGCTCTTCTGAGATATTACCATTACTTGCTGCGCAAAAACCCAAGAAAACTGTAGTTCTCAACCCAAACTTTTGCAATGAGTTTACTATATAACCGACCCCCTTATATATGCACAGCCTGAAAACGTAGTACCTGGGTATCATATATGATGAAGAAACAGAAAAGAACAGCCCCTGCCCAGGACAGCACAAACTCTAGAGCCGAGTTTGCTATGAAGTACTGCAACAAAGATCCAAAGACCAGGCAACTAAGAGCCGCAAATAATCTGTAAGAAACACATAACTTTCATTAATATGTACTTGACCCAACGCAGTAAACAAAACAAATCATGGCAAACCATTTTATTCCACTGTCCTACATGTTTCAGACATGCAGGATTATCTTCAGAGAGAATAATTAATACTGTTGGGCCAATGGTTTATTTTATGTGTTCTGTGTTGGTTTTTTAATCAACTATAATTTGTGATAAGTACATGGTCATGACACAACACTATAAGTTCATGAACATAATTTATAAGAACTGATGTTCTTGCAGCAACTGAATGCAACAGTGTGTCACATGTGATCAGCTGTGGTCAGTAGGGAATAAATATCAAGTATTTCAGAACCTGTCTTCATTGTCAAGGGCTCATGTATTGTTCAATGCCCACACATACATACAGTTGGCACTGGGAGCCTGTTGTATTTGTATTAGATCAAGCAACAGCAGAACAGTGGGTAGAATTGGGTGCCAAATGTCCTTCCATGTATTCCAGAGGTCAGCAGCAGCAGAACTGTCTGCTACAGGTGAGCCGAAGCATGAAGTGCAAAACTACAGCCAGGTAAGCCAGCAAAGTTTTGAATTTAAATGAGAACAGCCAGCATTACGCCTATATAAACACCTAAGTACTAACCTGAAAGACCCGACTTTTAGGTTAATACCAGCCATCTTCCCTCACGTCACATACACTCACCTTTACTTTTCAAAATTTTCAAATTTCAGTTTTGCTCATTCCCATTCCCAATGCATGATGAAACTTGTTATGAAATTTTGATATTAGGTTTGGGGTGCCAGCTTAGTGTAGTTAGTACATTGAATGGGCTATGGGCTGGGTGGCCAAGAAATTGTGGTTCAATTCCTGGTGCATGCAAGAGATTTTTTCTCTTCCCAAATCATCCAGACTAACTCTGGGACCAATGGAGCCTTCTATTCAGTAAGCGCCAAGACCCTTTTCTTGGGGTACAGCAGCCAGGATGTGGAGCCTACCACTCATCTCAAACTAGTGATGAGGTTAAGAATGCATGCTGTGTGTCCTAGCAGTATCACCAGTCTTGGTATGATCACTACTATAGATGTAATATCTGGTGATGGGTATCAGGCTCCTTGTCATGTAATTTTTTCCATTCATCCCTTATGTCCTTTGCCTTTGATCCTAACAGTCTATAAATTACTTTGTTCACTAACACTGGTCAATCTATACTCTTCTTATACAGTCTACTAAACTGCACAAAGTTGAAGGACAAAATGAAAATAAAGTCTAAGTAATGTAATATATCATAAAGAGGACATGTGTTTTTCTGTGTTGGAATAAGAGCATTTTTATACAGTTTACTATAATTCTGGGGCACTTACCCAAATCCTAGTGAGGAGAAATCCCGTTTTGATTGAAAAGTGTATAGTGACAATCCAATGACGACAGCCACTGTGAGAAATAGAGCTTTGAACACAACAACTTGATCAAAGTAAGTGAGGATCACTCCAATAGTGTATGCCTGAATCACAGTCTGAAAATAATAACAATTATCAAACAGCACGCTTTACATACAAAGTTTCATGAAAAAGTAACTTCGAGCACTTCTCCCACCCATGTAAAATCTGGATGTTTTTAAAAATAACCTTTTACATAAATTAGTATGTAGACATAAATATGAACTAAAATTCTTTTCATTCTGCCTGCAAAAACTGAAGAAATGTCTTACAACTGTGAACAAGGTAAATTACTTGGTACCTTCGGGATGACATCACAGAGGGTTTGTCTGGTCATGTATTTCACATTACATCTCAATGCTGATCCATCAAAGACCTGTGAAATTATAAGAATGTACAAGGAGCAAGTTGCGCATCATGTACTTACAAATGCAGCTAGAAGAATTAAGTTCGCAGGTGAATCCTTCCTCTTAATGTGGAGTGCTATTAGTACTATGATGCTCAGAACAAATGCACAGCTCATCAACCAATGACTGTAAACAAAATATTTAAGGGAGTCAGTGTAGCAAAACCTTTATTACACTTCAACAAAAATAAAAGCACAAGCCAGGACAGTCTGACTGCTACAAGCTTTAGGAAACTAACAAGCTATTATCTTTTCCATCTCTCATGAAGCTTCACCTTGTCTGGCAAATACAACTACCTAATAGAGGAGGGGGTTTGGTGCTGGAAGGCTGCTTGGCAGCCACGCAAATAACGGGATGAACGAAATGCCCCTATGCACCTGTCCTACACTGGATACAAGTTGCAGTGGACTTGACACGGCATAACACCCCATGACTTGAACTGCCATCGAACTGGACGTACGTTTGATAGTACCCAATACATCTTTTTTTCCCAACTCATTGGCACAACATATGAATGTATCTGGGATATTTTCTGTTTTAATTTAGAGAAAGCATCTAAAACAAACAGAGAACCATTGGACATAAAGATTCAACTTAACAAAAAAGATATTATCTGTTCAGAGAGCTTCAATGACAGAAGAAATTCTATACTGTTTCAAGTTCAAAATCAATTATTAGAAGTGCATGTACAGACAGCTTTCCCAACTTACTTTGCATGTACAAAGCTGCGTACAGCTGGTGTGAACATGCAGATCCCACTCACAGCGACACTTATCAACAGCTGGACTGACAATAAACCATAGACTTTCCGCAGAAAACCTGTGCAAAACAGCAATAAATCGGGTTACCACTTTTCTGATAAAGAATGCTATTCAAGGAAACTTCACTCAAAAATTGAAACAATTTAAACAGAGCTTTACTCCACACATACACAAACACTGTGCAGCTATTATAATGTATACTATTATTCTGGTCCAGTGTGTTGCATTTACACTATTTTGTGTCTAACATACATGTTATGATGAAACTAAATAGATAAAAGTCATGACCATATCACAGATAACATATCATCAACAAACCAGTATACACCAAGTATGATGCAGGGTAGCATCAAAACACATGTTAGACAGAAAACAGTGTAACAGGAAGGCAGTAGACCAGAATAGCAGTGCATACTCTGACAGACATCTAAAATTTAAACAGCCGCAATTAAACAATAATTAAAAAAACTGCAACAAAAGTTAAAATGTAAATTATAAATATAAACAGAGAACAAAATGTTCAAACTTCCACAGAGCTTGCAAATGTATACTACTCCACTACAGGTTAAACAACACAGGCAATGTATACAGGATGTCCCAGGAGGAATGTGCCAGACTTCGGGAGGGTGTTCCTTATGTTAAAGTATACTGATATAACCCAAAACACCTATATCCAAAGTTGAACGGTTACAGAG
>Ga0123353_10014496_pt1 | contig 11371 bp, 5 predicted proteins | sample TergutLab28metaG_3_FD_92763 | JGI IMG/M metagenome (GOLD analysis project Ga0123353, IMG submission 92763) | Labiotermes labralis P3 segment gut microbial communities from Petit-Saut dam, French Guiana - Lab288 P3 | ecosystem: Host-associated > Arthropoda: Insects > Digestive system > Gut ... | reverse complement strand
GGTGTAGGCGACTTCGCCGCTTCCTTCATTGGCGACTTTGAACGAGATGCGGAACATCTCTCCCGGCGTAACGGGAATATACGGATGCAAGACAACTGCCCAGTCGCGTGAACCGGTGTGCTTAATGTGATAGACCCCGTTCTCTCGGCTCAACGTGGCGGTATCGGGTTCGCGGGTCCAGATTGAGTCGCCGCTAAGGTTCCACGATGCCGTTTCCTGGGCGACGGCGTGGCAGGAAAGGATGGAAACGAGCAACAGAGCGAGAAGGGATTGTTTCATGGTCTAAAAGTAAGGGGGAGAATGTCAAGGAGCAATCTCATTGTAATCGATAGGTGGGGGAGATTCAACACGGGGCAAGCGCAAGAGCGGCGGGCTAACGCCACACCGCTCTTTCAACCTTCCGGCAAAACAATTCTTCCGCAACCCGTTGCAGACGCAAGTCGTTTGTGATACAATGCACCGAGTCCACGTACATTATACACGTACATTATATTGGAGAAATTACATGAAACGACGCGATTTTCTGGGTTTGACAACAGTTGCTGCCGGAACGTTGGCATTGAATCCCCTGACCGGCTTAGCACAAACGACCACGCCGCCAGAACCCGTTGAGCCGGTTTGGGTGCCGCTCACCAAAGATGTCAAAACAACCCGTATCGGCTTCGGTACAGGGATGCGTGGCGGAAATCGACGGTCGGACTTGGTCCGCGCTGGTTATCCCAAAGCCATCGAGATGCTTCGTTACGCCTACGATCAAGGGATTCGCCTTTTCGACTGCGCCGATATGTACGGCACCCACGATGTCGTTTCCCAAGCACTGCAAGGCAAGCCGAGAGATAGTTATGTCCTCGTTACCAAATGCTGGGTGCTTCCCGGTGCATTGCCGGAAACGGAACGACCGCTCCCGGAGGTGTTGATCGACCGTTTCCTTCGGGAATTCGGACCGAGAACAGAATACATTGATGTCGTGCAGATACACTGCATGCAGAACAATCGTTGGACACGCGATCAAGAAGCCGTGATGGAAAGTCTTGCAAGGGCGAAGAAGGCAGGAAAGATTCGGGCGCACGGGATTAGTTCGCACTCCAATGCTGCCACTGAACTTGCCGCTGAAACGGATTGGTGCGATGTCATTCACGTCCGCATCAACAGCGAAGGAATGTCGATGGACGGCAGTGGCGAAGCCGCCGTTGCGGAGGCTGTCCGAACGACCAAAAAAGCGCACGATGCCGGCAAAGGGATCATTGCCATGAAAGTCGTTGGCGAAGGAAGGATGAACGATATTGAAATGCGGAGGAAATCAACGAAGTTCGTGATGGACCTCGGCACCATAGACAACATGATCATCGGCTTTACCGAAATGGAACAGATCACAGAGTTTATCGCAAACGTCAAAGCCGCCGAAAGGTCAGCGAGTTAGGGAAGCGGCGAGTTAGGGAAGCGTTGGAGCGCCAAATACCGGGCGGGCTTACGCCACGCCGTTCTTGCGCTCGCTCGTGATACCCTCACCTCACCAACACAATCGCCAACGCCCTGCCGGTTCGCGTTTGATTCATTTTGAGAATAGCAGGCACTTCCAACGTAAGCGGTTGTCCGTGAACGACATTGATCGGACAATCGGCGGCGGGTTTCTCGTGATTTCGCGTCGGCGGGATCGTGCCGGTCTGCATTGCTAAAACAGCAGCAGCAAGTTCCACCGCTCCCGTTCCGCTCCCCAAATCGCCAAAATTTCCCTTCGTTGCCGAGACGGGAACATCGCCGAGCGTTGCCCGAATCGCTTCCGCCTCAATCCGATCATCATGCACCGCCCCCAAACCATCGGGATTGACCAATCCAATGTCTGACGGTTTCAAGTCGGCTTGCCGCAATGCTTGCTGAATCGACCGCTGGATTGCTAAACCGGTTGGTCGAATTTCGTGGAGTGTCGGTTCATTCGTTTGAGCAAAACCTTTGACCGCCGCGTAAATCGTTGCCCCCCGTGCTTCGGCAAACTCTCTGCTTTCGAGGACAAACGCCCCGGAACCTTCCCCCAGCACACTTCCGCAACGATCTGCATCAAAAGGACGCGGCAGACTTGCCGGATCATCTCGCCGGGGAGCGGTGTAGTACGATTTCACCCGCGTTTGAAAGTCCTGATTGACCCGATTGCCGCAACCGCCGCCGATCATCACGTCGGCATCTCCGCGTTCAATGACCCGCACGGCTTCGATGATCGCCGCCAAACTGGAACCCCGGCACAGCGTGATCGAATTGCTCGGACCCCTCGCATCAAGTCCAATAGAAATTTGGCAGGCGGGCATATTGGGGAGAAATTTCAACATCCAAAGGGGAAAAACATCCCGCATCGCGTCAGTCCCCCACCGTGCAAAGTCGTACTTCCCGTCGGCAATCCCGGCTCGGAACGCACCGAGCAACATATCGACTTCGGCACCGATCAAATCGGAGCCGAAAATAACGCCGAACCGGTCGGGATCGACATTTCGAGCGTCCCCCTCGGTAATGATCCCAGCATCCTGACAGGCGAGGCAAGCGGAGACAAACGCCATTTGGATGTCCCGGCTCATGATTTTGATGTTTTTCCGGGGCTTGACGTAATCTTTTGCGTGAAATTCCGGTACTTCACTCCCCATTGGTCGGAGCGACTCATCGGCGGTTTCGATGTTCAGGAAGCCGACTCCGCTCTCGCCGTTCAGAAGCGCATTCCAAAACGTGTCTTTGTCGATACCGACGGGAGTAAGAAGACCAAGACCTGTAAGAACGACCTCTCTCTTTTGCATAGCGTTCATTGTACCGAAAAATAGGAGGATGGTTAAGTAGGGGGCGAGAAAGGTGTCCTGGAAACCAAGTTTTTCGGAACCATATCTAGCAAACGCGGTTTAATCTGATAGAATAGGGAACTTAACACTTGACAAACCAATGAGAACAATGGAAAAAAATAGACAGGATCAATGTCGGAAACGGGTCGGTTTTACACTGCTCGAAGTGATGATTGTGCTCTTCATTCTCGTGACGTTGGCGGCGATGGCAATCGTTGCCGTTACCGGGACACAAAAGAAGGCGCAACAGCGGGCTGCGTTCACATATGTCAAATTATTGGACTCGGCAGTGAAACGCTACATGATCGATGTGGGACGACCGCCTGAAAGTCTTGACCAATTGGTAAACCCTCCCGACCCTAAAGGTGGTTGGGGTGGACCCTACATCGAAGATACGGCAACGAACAGAGACCCGTGGGGGAACGAGTATCAGTACGCCACACCGGGAACCAGAACCAGTAGGGAATACGAAATCTGGTCGTTCGGTCCCGACGGAATAAACGGAACCGACGACGACATCGGATCGTGGATGCCATCGCTGGATGAATAGAGTCCATGAAAGCCGGGAACGATGGCAGTGCTGGAGAGACCGGGTCAATCAATCTTTCGGGTCAATCGGTCTTTCATTTGCGATAAATCCGATTGGCAAAGACATACTCCGTGGCGAACATGCAGGCGAGCAGAAGCATCACCATCGCGTAAATTTCCTGTCCGGTGCGCCTGCGGGCAGTGCCGATGGTGATTTCCTGCGGAGTACGTACCACCTGGTATGTGTCCGCTCCGAAAAGGCGATCCAAAACTGTTCCGTTCACTCTTTGCAGTACCGTTGCACTTCCCGGGACATTCGCACTGAACCCCAAGTTCAATGCCTGTCCGCCGGCGCGAACCGTATAGTTGCCCGGTTCTGTTGTCGTTGGAACGACAATCTCTCGACGTATCGGGTCCGGTACGATGCGTTCCGATGATCCCTGTGGAGTTCCTAGCAAGGCATTCTGCGGAAGCGTCGCCACATTAGGACGCAACACCACTTGCTCGCCAACGAAAAAATTGGACTGCTGACTGCCGATGCCGACGAGATACTTGGCGATCCCTTCGGCAAGCAACATCCACATCCACGGTACTTCACTGCGAGTCAGATCATTCCAAACCCTAACAGTGTCTGCCGTTTCCGATACCGGGGTCGTTACCAATGCCGTCCGTCCGCGTCCCACTGTTTGCGTGAGGATTGCCGGGCGATTGTCCGAAAACCGCGCCGCAATGTCCGCTTGAGGCGAAAGTTCCCCCAGTTCCCAGTATCGGTAAACCGGCAACACACTCCACGGGAATTGTTCCATCGTGTATTCTGGAATCGACCGAAACGGCGTAAAAACAGGGGACACGCCCGGTATCATCCACGCACCCTCGGGATTCCGTGCTTCACGCACCAACTTTGCTCCCAGCACATCGGTCGCGTTTTGCTCATTGAACGATGTCAAGGTATCTGTTTTCGCACCAAGAAAAATTCCAACTCCGTAACCGGCGGCGGCGTAGTCGGCTAACTTTTTCCATGCTCCCTGTGAAAGCGACACTGGATCAGGATCGAGCACCACAACCGCTTGGTATTCTTGCAATTCCGTCATCGTCATTCCGGCAAGGTCTGACATCGGAGCCGTGGCGACGGTAAACGGGATGGTTTCCAATACGTCCTGAAGATCGATCGAGGACTCACGCACCGGCGGTTGCGCAAAAATGAGCACTTTTTGCGGTTGTTGCACCGATAGCGTGAACCAACTTTGGTCATCCATTGGCAAGGCATCGGAAGTTGTAAAGCGGAGTTTTCCCTGTTGTGTTCCCGGCTCGAATCCGCCGGTCAAGGTCATTGGGAAGGTAAATTGCGACACGCCGCCGGGAAAATCAATGGTTCGGGATGTCCGTACCGTTTCGGCAGTCGGGTCTTGAGCGGTGCCGATGAGAACGAGTTCAACCGTTTTCGTCGTTGCCGGTCCGGTGTGGGCGACCATCACTTCGAAGTGGACGGGCGTGTGGGCAATCGGCGTTTCGGGGATCAACGTGAATGACCGGAAAGACGAGTTGCTGGGTTCGGACACGCTAACATCGACGATGAAGATTTCACCGTCGAGTCGCCGCAGTCCGTCCGAGACAACCGAAATATCCCAGCCCGGAATGGAAAGATCGGAAAGTATGTAAAGTTCACGGTATTCTAAATCGCTTTCGACGAGCAAGGCGGCGGCACCTTGCACCACTTCGGCGACGGGGCGACCCATCGGTGTGATGCGGAGGCGGTCGATTCGGTCTTCGGCGGCAAGTTTATCGACTTGAAAGACGGGAGCCTCCGGTTCGCAACTCAAAATGGCAACGCTACTGTTCTGCGGGAGTTGGCGGAGGATCCATCGGGCAAAATCTTGGGCTTCTTCCAGTCGGGTTTTGTTTTCCGCCATGTAATTCATTCGGAGCGAGGTGTCGATCACAATAGCGGCGGCAATCGGAGCATCTTGCGTGCCGAAGGTTGTAACGAGTTGCGAAAGCACTCCGTCGCTTTGGGAGATGAAGGGAATTCCACCGAGTTTGAGCATCGGTCTTGCGAGTGCGAGTCCCAGCAGTGTGAAGAGCAGGATACGCATAGAGAGGAGCAAGATGTGTTTGAGCCGATAGTTTCGGCGATGCACTTCGATTTTTTGCAGAATGAACATCACGGCGGGAAACTCGATAATCTTCGGTTTCCCTTGCATAAGTAGGTGCAAGAGCACCGGCACGGCTGCCGCCGCCATTCCGCCGAGAAGGAGTGATGCCGTGGTGAGGGAAAACATTACGGTATTATAAACATCCTTGTTAGTTTTACCAGAGCCGCCGGAAGGAAAGCAAGGCGGCGTACTTGTGGATGAACGTTTGAAGGTTTGCGATCAGGCTACAGAGGTTGTTTTATTCGAGGAAATAAGGTAAAAATAAGGGTGCCTATCGCCAAAGCCCGGGCAAGTTTACGCCCCCGCTCATGTGCGTTTGTGCAATTTACGAATACGGCTCCGTTGGGAAAAACATTACGTTATGTCATTAGAACTCACACATCCATTGTATCTGCTTGGGCTGTTATCGACAGTCCTCCTCGTCGTTGCGCACCGGCGGTCCCTCATTGACCTTTCTCAACGGCAGCGAAACATTTCACTGACCATTCGCACAATCATTGTGATGCTCATTGTTCTTGCTCTTGCCGGTTTTACGCTCATTCTGCCGACACAGCAAACGATGATCGTGTTGCTGTCCGACCACAGTCGAAGCATTGATTCCGCCGCCGCCGAACGTCGGGACAGGTTCGTCGAACAGTCCCGACAAGCAATTCCAGCAGACCGCTTCGGCGGAGTGGTCTCCTTCGGAACAGCCGACTCCACCGACATTGCCACCGTACTCAATCCCGCCTTGGCAATGATTCCGCCAAATTACGTCCCGCATCTAGTTGTCATCAGCGATGGCAACGAAACTCACGGCAATGTTCTCACCGCCGCCATCCAAAGCGGGGCAGTCGTCTCCACTGTGCCGCTGCCGAGTTCCCGCGATCCCGAAGTGCAGGTTGCCGACCTCCGAATGCCTCATCATGTTCGGCAAGGGGAACCGTTTTACATCGATGTCGTCATCCAAAGCAACATCGAAACCGAGGCGGTCATTGCCCTTTATAAGACTCCCTTTCGGTTGCTCGAAGAAACAAGGCGGTTGCAAATCGGCGAGAACGTTTTTCGATTCCGTCAAACGATAGACAACCAACGGCAACAGGAATTTACCGTTACCGTCAACGCCCGACAGGATACGATTCTCGATAACAATTACCTTTCCGGGATGGTTTTTGCCGACGGCAGACCGCGGGTACTGATTATCGACAGCGACCAACGCACCACTCGGGATTTGACTTCGGCACTGCGGGAACAGGAAATCGCTGCCGAAGTCCGACCGCCGGAAGGGGTACCGAAAACGCTGGAAGACCTCAATAATTTTGAAGCCGTTATGCTCTCTGACGTATCGGCGGCGGCAATGTCGGTCAGCCAGATGAACCTGTTGCGGACTTACGTTAGCGAACTTGGCGGTGGTCTGATTATGCTCGGTAGTGAACAATCCTTCGGGTTGGGGGGATACTACAAAACGCCGATAGAGGAAATTTTGCCCGTGTACTGCGATCTCCAAAAAGAAGAGGACAAGCCGTCGTTGGCGATCTGTTTCGTGATTGACCGTTCCGGTTCGATGGGGGGACAAAGGATGGAACTTGCCAAAGACGCTGCCAAAGCCGCCGTTGAACTCCTTACACCGCAAGACTTTGCGGCAGTCGTTGCATTTGATAACGATCCCTACGTCATTGTTCCGATGCAGAGCACTGCCTCCACATCGACAATTATATCGGCAATCTCAACAATTGAGGCGGCGGGCGGAACGAACATTTATCCGGCATTGGTCGAAGCACATGAGCAACTGCGCCGGGTGCCGGCACGATTGAAGCACGTCATTTTGCTAACCGACGGATACAGCATGCCCGGAGATTTTGCAAGTATCACCCGGCAACTTGCCCGCGATCAAATTACCGTCTCGACGGTGGGAGTCGTTGAGGCGGACAATGAACTGCTCAAAATGATTGCCGACATCGGCAAAGGTCGGCACTATTCCTGCGATGACCCGCAGTCGGTTCCGCAGATTTTCGCCCAAGAGACGATCACTGCCAGCAAGTCGGCAATCGAAGAAAACCCCTTTATGCCGATACAAATAATGGCAACGACGGTTCTGCGGCAGGTCAATCTTCGTACCGCTCCGCCGTTGCTCGGTCATGTCGTTACGAAGCCGAAGCCGACGGCACAATTTATTCTGGCAACCGATACCGGCGATCCGCTTCTGATGTGGTGGCGATTCGGCTTGGGACAAACAGTCGCATTTACCTCCGATGCAAAGAACAAATGGGGCGCGGAATGGACTGCCTGGGAAGATTTTGGTAAGTTTTGGGCACAGATTGTTCGGCACTCCATGCGGCAGTCGCCGCAGCAAGGTTCGGCATTGGAAATTGAATCGCACGCCGAAGGAATCCGTATAACACTCGATTCAATGGACGAAACAGACCGATATGTCAACGACGCAACGGGAACGGTATCGGTCATTCATGCAGAAGAGTCGAGCGAACAATGGACGCTCTATCAAACCGCACCGGGAAGATACGAGGCAAACATCCATTTAGCCGGCACTCCGGGGCAGGCGATTTATCACTTACAGACAGAGTTAAAACTCGGCGACAAGGTATTGGAGAATCAATCTCGAAGTGTTCCGACTCGTTACTCGGACGAGTTACGGATTCGTCCGACGAATGAGGCGTTGCTACGTCAGTTAGCAGAATTGACCGGCGGCAATTACGACATTGCACCAGATGCAGTTGCCGGTTGGCAAACGGGACAGTCGGCACGTCAAGCGTTGCCACTTGGTCATGGTTCTTGTCCATCACGGCGGTGCTTTTTGCGTTCGATGTACTGTTACGCCGCGTGGAAATGTTCTGACATTCAATCAAAGCCCGCCGCGCAAGCAAGGACCTACCGCAACGGCAAAACTTCCCCATAAGGGTACTCCGCCTCACTCAGCGCATCCGCCGCATTCGCCCTTGCCGCGGTGTCCATCCACGACACCCGTATCCGACGACCTGCCGCTTTTTCCGCATCAATCTTTGCCAATAACTCTGCGCTAAGCGATGGAGGAGTCCGTCCCGGCACGGGTTGTTTCACCATCTGACGAGTCAAAGGCAAACGGTAAAGCGTGCCCGGTCGGTTATCTTGCGGATAGAACACAACAAAGCCCGGCTCCGACATTCTTATGTTTGATTGGGTTGCCGTCGCCTCCGGTAAGAAAAAGAGTACCACTGTTGGTCGCTCTGTACCAACAGCACTGCCGACAGCACCCGGCTCCCTTTTTAGCGGTCTCATTCGTTCGAGAATTTGAAAAATGTCGTCAATCGCCGCACGCTTGTCTTGCGGTCGCTCCGCGTTCTCATAGACTAACGCCGCCGACTGGACAAGAAGTTCGTAAAACCGACGCACAAAAGGCAACGCACCGGGACGAGTCCGCAAAAAGTCGGCAGTGTCCCGACGCATCGTCGTAATATCGCTGCCAAGCGTTTCCCAATCCTTATGCGTAACCGAGTCGTGAATCAAAAACTCCGCACAGAACAGGAGCAATTCAATGACTTCCGGCTGTGCCGTCGCCCCACGCGCCGGATTGTCCTGCGAGAAAAACTGCCCCCGAAATACCCGTAATTTTTGTGTGCGGCTTGCGCCGCCGCCCGGTTGGTAATAATGTAGCACCGCCTCGGCAAGTTGACTGGTCAGTGTATAATATGAATCATCAGCAACGGACAAAGAGGAGTCATACGTAGTGTTTATCCGCAGTATATGTGCTTCTTCCAAGTCCCCGTTCAACGCACTTGTGATCGCTTGTTTCCATTGGATTACATTGGAGCGAGAAGTACCTCCGCCTCCTGTCTTTAATGCTTCACGAAACCATTCAGTTCTGCCCATTGAACCTCGTTCCGTATTAAGTCCTGACGCAGCACCACTGAAAAGCCTGATGTCTCCCAGACGTTCCTGAACATGTAATTTGAGCAAATGGAATTCCTTATTGGAGGGGTTTTCTGAAATTGCCCGATCAATCTCTTCCAGTACCGACTGTAAATCGCGCCTTGCTCCGCTGACTTCGCCGTGATACCACCGCAATTCTGCGGAAACAATCTGGCTTTTCAAAAGTCTCTCTCGAACGATTGGTTCTCTCTTTCCGAGATATACTTCTGCAAAGATACCTACTGCCTTTCGAGCACACTCGCGCGCTTCGGCAATTCTCCACTCATTCAAAAGACTCTTAGCGGCTCCGAAATGGGCAATCGCTATTTTTTGCTTTTCTGCCCATGGGTGCAGATATAAGAGAACCGCTCCGAGAATAAGCCCGACGATCAAAAAATTCAACCCCACGAAAAACGCAACTCTTTTCACCCGACTCACCGGCGGCGGGATAATGTTTTGCCTTGACGACTGCACGTACCCATACGGACTGCTGTGCCGCATACTGGATCGGGAATCGGTCGCATCCATCGGCAGGACTTCTTGCATCAGCGTCCAGAGTTCGTCCGGCGACGCAAACGGTTCAAGGGCTTCGGCAAATTCGAGCGGCGTTTGAAAACGGTCGGCAGGGTCTTTCGACAGAACCTTTTGCACAATGGCTTCGATGGCAAGCGGCAAACCGGGAATGGTCTGCCGGAGCGACGGTACCTCACCGACGATGTGTGCCATCAATTTTTTCCGCATTGTGTCGTAACGGGAACCGCTGTACACCGGCTTGCCCGTCAGGAGAAAATAGAGGGTACATCCGAGACTGTACAAGTCGCTTCGCACATCGGCAGTGCCGGAATTTTCGCACTGTTCCGGCGAAATGTAATCGACTGTCCCGATGACCATCCCCGCCATCGTGAGCGACGAGTTGTAATCTTGTCGGCACTCTTCGGCAAATTTACCGAGACCGAGGTCGAGCAGTTTGACCGTTCCCCGATGGTCGAGCATCAAGTTCGCCGGCTTGATGTCGCGGTGGACGAGTTTGAGTTCGTGAGCGTTTTGGAGACCGAGCGCGGCTTGGCGGATCATTTCGCACGCCGCGCCGAGGGGGATGATTGGGGCAAGAGCGGGCGGGCGCAAGCCCCCCGGTTCTGTGTTGGATGACTCTTTTGGTAGGGAACCGGCGGGCTTGCGCCCAGCCGCTCTTGCGCTTTCGTTTTCATCATTTTTCGTTCGCACATTCTCCACCAACTTCTGCAACGTAATTCCATCGACGAATTCCATTGCCAGATAATGCACTCCATCGGCTTCGCCGGCATTGAGCGCACGGACAATGTTCGGATGCGTCAGACTGCCGATGAGTTGCATTTCCCTCTTGAAACGACCAACGGCTTGTGCGTCATCGAGCAATGCCTCGGACAACACTTTGACGGCGACGGTCTGTTGCAGGAGTTTATGTTTTGCCTTGTAGACGGTTCCCATTCCACCGCGACCGAGTTCGCCAAGGATTTCGTAATCGCCGACTTGCTTCAACTGGGCGGATTGGCGGTAGAGCGATTGGATAAGGTTTTGCTGGTCGGGAAAGCGTTTTTTCAGCGAACCCATCATACTGCGGATGTAATCCTCGGACTGCTGCGTTCCAACGGCAAACTGGATTTTGATTTCGAGTAGTTCTTCCAGCAGGGCATTGCGTTGCGATTCCTCGACTTGAAGGAGTACATCTTCGATGCGCACCGTATCTCCTCGCCGCAAGGCGGCTTCGAATTCGTCGCAGAGGATGTCAATCTGCTGGGTGGGCATGGTGTTATTGTACACGAAGAACCGTTTAGGGGCAACAGCGAGAGAAGAGGTGCTCGCATACTGGGTGCATAAAAGCTTCCATACGGGTAGTGCGACAATATACTGTTTCCTTTGTTTTGCCCACCAATAATCATACGATACGGTCAATTTGTGAATCCCGCAAATCAAGTAACAATAATCCGTTTGCGTACAAAATACTGGGCTAAT
>Ga0123353_10014495_pt1 | contig 11371 bp, 11 predicted proteins | sample TergutLab28metaG_3_FD_92763 | JGI IMG/M metagenome (GOLD analysis project Ga0123353, IMG submission 92763) | Labiotermes labralis P3 segment gut microbial communities from Petit-Saut dam, French Guiana - Lab288 P3 | ecosystem: Host-associated > Arthropoda: Insects > Digestive system > Gut ... | reverse complement strand
TTATTGTTTCGTATTTAGTCCATACCTTTCTATTTTATACTAAAAACGCTCAGATTTCAAACTATTTTTCATAAACGAATATATCTCTTTTTGCGAGTTCCGAGACCATTAGGTAGAACCTCTTGCCGATAAAAAAGCTCTCCGGCTCTACGACGCCACGTTTTCCCCCATCGTCATAAGCTATGATGATAGCGGCGACCGACGAAGGGTACGCGGTTGCCCGTTCCATAGACGTGATGCCCGTTTTCTCGTCGCTCCTCGCCATGAGTTCGTAAGCTTTTTCTGAGTATTTTCCGTTTTTCCTGCCTTTCCCTATCGCGTATAAATATGTAATATCTTTAATTTCCGGCTTTTTTTCAAGCAATTTGCCTAAAACGGCTTCCGCCACGTCAAGAGGGCGGACGATCTTACCTTCTATTTCAACGGGTTCCGCGCTGAAAAACCCCGCGTCCCTGAATGTTTTCATAACAGCGCAAAAGCCGGGATACCTGAGCGTATATTCGCACGCCCTTTTGACGCCTCTGTCAAGTAGGGTTTTGCTCAAACTGAACAAGCCGTCCGTCATAAAGGCTTCCATCTCCCCGTGCCCTTGCACCCAGAACCGCTCGGCTGCGTTTAATGGTTTTTCCCTCACTAATTTCCCGTCCCGGATAGCCATCGGCGGCGTGAGACACATATCGAGAAGCGCTTCGATGTTGAACAAGATCATGTAATCGAGCGGGGCTTCGCCCTTTTCCGCCGGAATGCCCCCTACATATATATAGAACTCATCAAGTTCATCGAATTCGCTCGCAAGCTGCCCGCCGCAGATATTGCCGAACCCCGGCTCGATCCCAAGGCCCGGGATAACTAGCGAATCGGCTTTTTTCAAGGCTTCGTCAAAGGCATAATGCTTGTCCCACAGCCAATAGTCTGTCAATATAGCTTTTTTGCCTTTTGTTTTTATTAGCGCGTTGTAAAAAGCTTCAGTCGTGTCCCAATTGTGAGGAAGGCTGTTTATTATCACATCTGTTTCAGACATGATCTCAACAGAGCTTTTTTCGTCAAATATATCAACTTTTTTGACTGTAATATTTAGTTTCTCGTCTTCTATCAATTTTTTCGCGATTTTAAGGTTGTTATCGTCGATATCGCTGATGACCACTTCCGACCCTGCGTCAAACTTTAAAATATCATAAGCGATGACCCGCCCCTGCAAACCGCAGCCCAAAATCAAGTACTTCATTTGTATCACCTCTCGTCTTTCATTTTTTAATAATTATATCATATTATTTATGACTGTGGTATAATACATAAAACCAAACTGCAGGAGGAAAAACAGAGTATGTATCTTTATAATGGCGAAGACCCGGATGACAAAAACAGCAGAGGGCTTAATATCTTGGCTTTTCTTATTCCGCTCGTAGGATTGGTACTCTTTTTTATTTTCAACGGTAAGCAGCCTATAAAGGCGCGCGGGATCGGAAAGTGGACCTTGTTCGGATTTATATTTGGCCTTGTTCTTACAATGTTCGGATTATAAATTCTTTCAGATTTTATCAGATAGATCGGCTTTTCCCTTTTTTATATAAAACGTGTTCCCTTTCGGTAGTTGTTCTTTTAATTTGTCGTTCATCTCCGCGGCTGTTATGAAAAGCTGCACCTTGTCGAGCGAACCGATTAAAAATTTTTGCCTTTCCGTATCAAGTTCCGACAAAACATCGTCCAAAAGAAGGACCGCTTCCTCTCCTGTTTCTTCTTTTATAAGCCGCAGTTCCGAAAGCTTAAGCGAAAGCGCCGCGGACCTTTGCTGCCCTTGCGAGCCGAATTTTCTTAGATCGGTCCCGTTTACCAACATTATAAGATCGTCCCTGTGCGGCCCCGTTTGCGTGTAACCCCTAAAGATATCGCTTTTCAGCGTATCCTTTAATTTTAAGATGAACGCTTCCTCGTCGGCAATGGCGCCGGATTCATATATCACTTCAAAGTTTTCCTTCTCGTTTGTTATTTTTTTATGTATTTCCCCGGCGATCTTTTTCAGCTTTTCAATGAATTCTATTCTTTTAAGGATTATTTTAGTCCCGTATTCCGCAAGCTTTTTATCCCATATGTCAAAATCAGCCTGGCTTGCGCCGCCGCTCTTAAGAAGGGCGTTTCTCTGCGCGAGCGCCCTTTTATAAGAGGAAAGCGCCGAATAATAAGAAGGTTTTATCTGGCTTATTTCCCTGTCCAAGAAATTCCTTCTTCTTTCCGGGTCTCCTTTGACGATCCTAAGGTCGTCAGGCGAAAAAACGACGATAAGAATATTTTCAAGAAGCTCAGCCGTCTTCTTTATCTTAACGCCGTTTATTTTAACGCCTTTTTCTTTTTCGCTTATTACTATCTCAACGCATGTCTCTTCTCCATCTTTCTGTGCGGTGATCTTTGCTCTACCGTATTTTTCCCCGAACTTTATCATCTCGTTGTCTTTTCCATAACGAAAAGAGCGCCCGAATGAAGAAATATATATGCCTTCTAAAAGATTTGTTTTTCCCTGCGCGTTATCCCCAATAAAAATATTTACTTTTTCATCGAATTTTAGTTTTAGATTTTCGTAATTCCTGAAATTTATTAATTCCGCTTCTTTGATATACATATCGCGTCAGGATATTCGAACGGGAAGGATGAGGTATTCGAAATTTTTTCCGGAAACCGGTTTTATAACGCATGGTTTAATGCTTGAAACCATTTCAAGCGCTATCTCTTCGTCGTCGATAACCTTTAAAACGTCAAGGACAAATTTAGAATTAAAACCTATTTCTATATCATTTCCTTCTTTGTTTACAGATATCTCCTCTTTGACGTTCCCCTCTTCTGATCTTGACGTTATAGTAAGAAGGTTTTCGTTGATTATAAATTTTATAAGATTGTTTTTCCCTTCTCTCGAAAGGATCGAAGCCCTTTCCATGCTTTCATAGAAAAGAGCTTTATTTATTATGACCCTGCATTTGTTTTCTTTTGGAAGGATGTCCTTGTATTTTATAAACTCCCCTTCAAGCAGCCTTAAGACTATTTTGACATTTTCGCATAAAAATATGGCTTTTTTCTTACTTAAAACAATTGTTATTTCTTCTTCGTTCTCAATGTCGGACAATATTTTATTTATGTCGTTGAGAATTTTAGCAGGTATAATTATATTTTGCTTTTTCTCATTTTTCACTTCTTCCCTTACTACCGCCATCCTGAAGCCGTCAATAGCTGTCATATTCGTATAATTTTCTTCAAACTCTATGAGCTCCCCGACTATTATCCCCTTGGCTTCGTCGATGCTTGCGGAAAAAGAAGTTTTTCTTATCATATCTTTCAGTAAATCCTTAGAAAATACAATTTTATCTTCCTCTTCAATTTCTCCTATTTCCGGAAATTCATCGGGTGATAAACCTACTATGCTGAATTCAGACATAGAATTTTTTATATTTACATTATTTCCTTCTTTAAGTTCAAAAATTACTTCTTCATCCGAAAGCTTTCTTATTATGTCAGTAAATAATTTTGCGGATACTACGGCTGAACCTTCTTCTTCGACATTTATACCGCTCATCTTTTTTTCTATCGCAATATCGAGATCTGAAGCTGATAATATCAAATTTCCATCAAGTGTAGCTTTAATTAATATACCTTTCAGTATAGGAAGCGTCGATCTTGACGTAACTGCCTTTGAAACTATCGTTAAAGCTTTTGATAGAGCTTGTTGGTTGCAGGTGAATTTCATTTTTTTACCTCCGGGTTTTTATTTTCTTTAATTACTTGTAGTAGTAGTAGTAGTGCCTGTGGATATGTTGATAATTCTGTTTGTTATTTATAAATAAATAATTTATAAGTTTTTTTCCTGTTTATAAACTGTTAATAAATAAGTTAATTTCCATTCAATTCATTTTCTATAGAGTCAATTATATTTTTAAGAGAATCGTTTGATTTAATTTCTTCGGATATTTTTTCACAAGCATGAAGGACTGTCGTATGGTCTCTTCCGCCGAAATACTCCCCTATTTTTGGAAAAGAAAGATTTGTAAGGTCTCTGCATATATACATAGCTATCTGGCGCGGATAAGAGAGATTTTTCGTTCTTTTTGAAGAATCCATATCGGAAATCTTTATATTAAAATGTTTGCAAACGCTTTTTTTAATAGATTCGGGCGTAACATTAAAGTCGGAAGAAGATAGTACGTCTTTCAATATATTTTTTGCGAAGCGCAGGTCGATTTTTTCATTCATAAGGTTTGAAAACGTCAATACTCTTATAAAGGCACCTTCAAGCTCCCGGATGTTAATTTTTATCTTTTCCGCAATGAGAGAAATGACTTCAGAAAGGCCGGCGTCTATGTCGATGTTTTCAACTTCCGCCTTTTTTCGAAGTATAGCTACCCTTGTTTCATAATCAGGCACGCTTATATCTGCTATAAGGTTCCATTGGAAACGGGAACGGAGCCGTTCTTCTATTTTAAACAACTTTCCGGGCGGCCTGTCACAGGATATGACGATCTGTTTGTTCAGTTCATAAAGTGTATTGAAGGTGTGGAAAAATTCCTCTTGAGTCGAATCCCTTCCCTCAAAAAACTGTATATCGTCAATTAACAATACGTCTAATTTTCTGTATTTTTTCTTAAATTCAGCCATTTTTTTATCGCCGATAGCTTTTATCAATTCGTTAGTGAACATTTCTGAAGAAACATAAAGGACTTTAAGGGCAGGTGAATTCTTTAGGATGTAATGTCCTATCGCATGCATCAGATGCGTTTTTCCAAGGCCGGACCCTCCGTAAATAAAGAGAGGGTTATACGCTTCGGAAGGGGCTTCCGCGACCGCGACCGCGGCGGCATGCGCATACTTATTATTGTTGCCGACGACGAAAGAACTGAAATTATAGCGCGGGTTTAAGTAAAATTCTTCGTTGAAGTTTTTTCCGGGAAAGTTGCTCTTGTTGTCAAAAAATTCAAATATGACTGAATATCTTTTTCCGAACGCGGTTTTTATAGCCGTCTCAAGAACAGGTATGTATCTGTTCGCAAGTATCGACTGATGCATTTCGTCGAAAGGTTTTAAGTAGATTCGGTTTGTATTCTCATCTGTCCTTAAAAACTGAAGGGGCAAAAACCAGGTTTCATAGCTTACTTCCGGAAGTTCAGGTTCGAGAAGTTCCAATGTTTTTTCCCAGTTTTTTTTAAGTTCGTCCATTGAAAGCTCCTCTGAAAAAAAGACTGTAGAAATATAATACAAAAAAAGTTATCCACAAGCAAGTGGAAAATTAAAAAATTAAATATATTATTTATCCACAGGGAAAAAGGCACAAAAATATTGACAGGCGCTTTTTGCGCTTGTATAATGTAAAGGTTAGAGGAGGTGTTAACATTGAAACAGACCTATCAGCCGAAGGTAAGACAAAGAAAAAAAGAACATGGCTTCAGAAAAAGGATGAGCACTAAAAACGGACGAAATGTTTTAAGAAGAAGAAGGATAAAAGGAAGAAAAGTGTTAACAGCATAGAGGCCGCCCCGAGTGGCTTTTTTGTTTGACAGTCGCTTTTGCCGAAAGGAAGTCTATGTTAAAAAACGCGGTTTTGCGCAGAAAAAGCGATTTTACGCTTATTTACAATAAAGGCAAATCCGTCGGAGAAAGATACGTTGTCATATTTTTAAAAAGTAACGATCTTCCGCATAACAGAACAGCTTTTTTAGCCAGCAGAAAAGTTGGAAAAAGCGTGGAAAGAAACAGGGCCAGAAGGCTCATGAAGGAAAGTTACAGGTTTTTTAAATTCAAGCAGAAGAAGGGATACGATATAATATTCATAGCAAGGAAAACGATATGCGGCTTAAAATGCGCCGAAGTAAAAAAATCTATGGAGGCCGCGGTAAAAAAAGCAGGACTATTGGAAAAGAAACTTTAAGAAGGTGAGCCGTTGAAGAAAATAATGATCTTTCTTATAAAAGGGTATCAGATCCTTATTTCGCCGCTTTTTCCGCCAACGTGCCGCTTTTACCCTACATGCTCAGCGTATTTTATTCAGGCGCTGGAAAAATACGGGGCTTTTAGAGGAAGTCTTTTAGGGATCAAACGGATTTTAAAATGCCACCCCTTTCACCCCGGAGGATATGACCCATTAAAATAACCGGAGGAACTTAATGTATACATTTATCAGTTTTATTGCGACGCCGCTTGGTATATTGCTCACATTTCTATATGGGTTAATTCAAAATTACGGGGTGACCCTTATTATCTTTACTTTGATCGTTAAACTGTGCCTTTATCCTTTATATGCCAAGCAGATAAAATCTACAGTCAGAATGTCTGAAATGCAGCCGAAAATGAAAGAACTTCAAAGGGTATACGCAAACGATAAGCAAATGCTGAACCAGAAGACCATGGAGCTTTATAAAAAGGAAAAATTCAACCCTGCCAGCGGATGTTTGCCGGCGCTGCTTCAGCTTCCGATAATTTTCGGCCTTTTTGCCTTGCTCAGAGATCCTATGAGGTATATCGAAGGCGCCGAAATGCTCATCGCAACGCACCAGTCATTTTTATGGGTCATGGATTTAAGCCAGCCCGACCCGTGGATATTCCCGGTTGGCGCGGGAATAACTACATTCGTTTCTTTCGCTCAGACGCAGGCGCAAAACAAGGGAATGAATGACATGAACCAGTCGATGGCGTCAATGATGAAAATGATGAAGTATTTCTTCCCGGTAATGATCCTTGTCATGGGGCGCTCTTTTCCGGCAGGGCTCACAATGTATTGGTTTTTCGGAATGGCAATTCAGATTTTATTCAATATTCACCTCAATAATGTAAAGAAAAAGTTAAAAGCGGAAAGCGAAAAAAGGAATAGAAGAGAGTAAAAAGAAAATTCGGAGGAAAAAGATCGATATGGATTTTTCGGAAAAGTGGGGAAAAGATGTAGACGAAGCCGTCAAATTAGCGCTTATAGAGCTGAAAATGCAGATAAATGAAGTCGAAGTGACGGTGCTAGAAGAATCGTCAAAAGGATTTTTCGGGTTAGGGTCAAAATTAGCGAAAGTTAGAGTCGAAAAAAAGACAAAAGAACAAAAAAAGGAAGAAGACACTAAAGAGCCAAAGAAAGAAAAAACAGCTAAAGAAACCATAAAGCCTATAAAAACAGTAAAAGCAAATAAAAAAGAAGCTCCGAAACAAAGGAAAATAGAAAAAGAAGAACCGGAAAGGCCCGAAGGCCTCGAGGAAACAAAAGAACATCCTGCTCTGCAATTCATTGAAGAGATCGCAAAAAAAATGGATCTTGAACTGGAAATAAAAGCAGCGAAAAATGATGAATGCGTGTATATAGACATAGAAGGGACAGACGCCGGTACAGTCATCGGAAAAAGAGGGCAGACGCTCGACGCGGTTCAGTATTTAGCGAGCCTCGTTGCGAACAAAGATAAAGCAAAGTATATAAGAGTAGTAGTAGACGCTGAAAGTTACAGAAGCAAACGAAGAAGAACGCTTGAACAATTAGCCGACAGATTGGCAGGAAAAGTAGTCAAATCAAGAAGAAGCGTTAAACTTGAGCCGATGAACCCCTATGAGAGAAAGATAATTCATGCCAAGCTTCAGAGCAATCCTAAGGTGACGACAAGAAGCGAAGGGGAAGAACCGTACAGAAGAGTAGTCATAGAACTGAAATAGATGTTCAGGGAAGAAACGATTGCCGCTATAGCCACGGCATACGGCGAAGGCGGGATAGGGATCATCAGAATAAGCGGGCCTAAAGCGAAAAACATCCTTGACAAGATATTCGTTCCTGCAAAGAAAAAAGAGGCGTCAGGCAGAAGATTGACCTACGGGGCTATCATAGACCCTGACAATAGCGAGGCCATAGACGAAGTTTTAGCCGTCTTTATGCCTGCTCCGGATACTTATACAAGAGAAGACACCGTCGAAATAAATTGCCACGGAAGCGTCGTCGCTTTGAAAAAAACGCTTGATTTAGTTCTGCGCTTCGGGGCGGCGCTTGCCGAGCCCGGCGAGTTTACTAAGAGGGCTTTTCTTAACGGAAGGATAGACCTGTCGCAAGCTGAGGCGGTCGTCGATTTAGTAAAGGCAAAGACTGAAAAGAGTTTTGATTCTGCGCTTAACCAGCTCGAAGGAAGCGTTTCTTTAAGAATAAAAGAAATCCGAAAAGAACTCCTTGAATTACTTGTAAAAATTACGGTAAACCTTGATTATCCCGACGAAGATATCGAAGAGATAACGTACGTAAAACTCATAGAGAGCATATCGCAAATAGACGATATGCTTAAAAAACTGTTATCTACCGCGGACGCGGGGCGAATCATAAAAGACGGCTTGAAGACGGTTATATCAGGCAGCCCTAATGTCGGAAAATCTTCTCTGCTCAATGCGCTTGTCAGAGAAAACCGCGCGATCGTTACAGAGATCCCGGGAACGACAAGGGACATAATCGAGGAGACAGTCAACATAAGGGGGATACCCGTCAGGCTTTTTGATACGGCGGGGATAAGAAGCACAGAAGATAAGATCGAAAAACTTGGAATAGAAAAAAGTAAAGACGCTTTTAACCAGGCGGACCTCATCGTGCTGATGCTCGACGGAAGCGGGGAACTAAAAGCAAGCGACATTGAGTTGCTTTTAGCGGCGGCGGGCAGGAAGGCGATCGTATTAATAAACAAGATAGATATCGACAAAAAAATTTATGAGGATCAAATATCAAATATACTTCCAGGTTGCGAGATATTAAATACGGCGGTAACGAAGGATATAGGGATAAAAGAGCTTGAAGAAAAAATAGAGAGCCTCGTATACGGCGGAAAAGTCAGCCAGAGCGAAAGCCTGCTCATAACAAACGCAAGGCATAAAGACCTCTTATCGCGGGCGGAAAGGGCCCTCTCGGACGCGCGTGAAGCGGCGGAAAGAAAAGAGGCGCTCGATTTTATAGAAATAGACGTCAAGGGGGCGTGGGGGCTACTTGGAGAGATCACAGGGGACACGGCGTCTGAAGATATAATAAACGAAGTTTTCGCAAAATTTTGTCTGGGAAAATAGACTATGAAATTAACATCAAAACATATGATTTTTATGAGCATCCTTTTATGCTTCGCATTGATCGGATTTCCCGGCGTATTCTTTATAAACAGGATAGAACCGGCTTTTTTCAATATACCTTTTATATATTGGTTCCCGTTTCTTATTTGGGTAGCGCTTTGCGCCCTTTTGTTTTTCGGTTATAAGACAGGGTGGAAGGGCAAACAAAAATAAACTCAGCCGTTGAATTTATATCCAAATCCGCGGATATTCACGATAAACTTTGGATCGTTCGGATCGTTTTCAAGTTTTTTCCTCAAATTGCTCATATATACCATGATAGTTTTATTCTCGCTCCCGAGGCTTTCGGATTTCCAGACCTGCTCAAAAAGCTGCTCCGCGCTGAATACACGTTTGGGATTTTTGATCAGCATCGCCAGGAGGTCAAATTCTTTGGCGGTGAGCTTAACCTCTTCGCCGTTCAGAAAAACCTCATAGCTGTCAAGGTTTACAGTAAGGCCATTATGGGTAAACACTGTTTTTTTTGTAGCCGGCTCGGAAGAGATCCTTGCCCTGCGGAGATGCGCCCTGATCCTCGCGACCAGCTCCTCAGGCAAAAAAGGTTTTGTCATATAATCGTCCCCGCCGGCGGAAAGCGCGGAAATCTTATCCATCGCTTCCGCTTTGCAGCTCAAAAATAGGATCGGGCTATTTGTAAGTTTTCTGATCTCAAGGCAGAGGTCCGTGCCATACATGTCGGGCAGCATTACGTCAAGAACGATGAGGTCGGGCTTAAAAGACCGCACCTTCTCAACAGCTGAGGCGGCGTCGTGCGCCGCTTCGCTTGAGTAATTTACTTTTCCGAGAAAAGACTGTATTAACGCGCATATCTCCTTTTCGTCGTCGATGATCAGAATTTTTTCAGTTGACATGGTTCTCCCCCCTCCGGTCAATCCTCCTGAGTATAAAGCGGTACGATTATAATAAAACAGCTGCCCTTTCCTAAAGAGCTTTCTACGAATATATCGCCCCTATGCCATTTTATGATCTCTTTCGCGATCGAAAGGCCGAGGCCGCTCCCTTCAAGATTGTTTGCTTTGGCATGTTCGTCTTTGTAATATATGTCAAAGATAAACGGTAAACTTTTCGGCGAGACCCCTATCCCGGTGTCCCTGACCTCAAAGACTAAATTTTTTCTAGGCGGGTCCAGATCGCAGGAGAGACGGATCTCCCCGCCTTTATTAGTAAACTTGACCGCGTTGTTGATAAGATTGTCGAAGACTTGTTCCATCCGTTCAAGGTCGGCGATAAATGAACGGTCCTTGTCGGCCGCTTTCTTTGAGATCGAATAATAAAAATTAAGGCCCGCGGATTCGATCACAGCCTTTTGTTTTTTTATCACCGTCTCAAAAAAATTGGCTACGGGGATCTCGGAAAACTGAAAAGAGAATTGATTATACTCTAACTTTGAAAGCTGGATAAGATCTTCTATAAGGCGCTGCAGCCTGAGGGATTTGGAAACGATCAAAGAAAGCGCCTCTTCGTGTTTTTCCGAATCGTCGATCACGTTGAACTCAAGAGCTTTCGCGTAACCGAGAATCGATGTCACAGGGGTTTTCAGTTCGTGGGAAATATATGAGAAGAGCGTCTGCCGCGCTTTCTTTGATTGAAGCAGTTCTTCTTCGGCAAGCTTCCATTCGGTGATGTCCCGTATTATGCCTTCGACAGATATCAGCGTTTCCCCGTCATAAACCGGAGAATTATGAAATTCGACCCAGATATATTCGCCGTTTTTTTTCTGCCATTGTATGATCAGCGAGTCCTGTTCGTGAGATTTAAACAGTTCCCGCAGCGACTTACGATCTGAATTCACTGTCAGTTCTTCAAAGAGGTTAGCGTTGTTATAAAACTCTTTCTGCCGGTACCCCGTCATCGACAAGGCAGCGGGGCTGACATAGGAAAAATAAGGCGCCGGCCTTAATATATAGTTAAATAATATATCGCCCGTGTTTTCGCCCAGAATTTTAAAAGATGTTTTTTCCGTCAGCATGCGGGTATAGATCCGCGATGTAAAAAGGAACATGAGATAGAAATTGACGAGCAATGAAAACAATATTTCAAACGAAAAAAACAAGCTTAAATTATAAGGCGAGAGCGATTTTAGCGCGCCAAACAGAAGAAAAACTATAAGCGCGCCCCCCTTTTCGAAAGGATGCGACGTCATTTTAAGCGCGGCTGCATAACAAAGGGCCGCCGTCAAAATGACCTGATATGCCGCTAAAGGGAATAAAACCACATTATCGGAAAGTGGGTACTGCGCGATGATGATAGTGAGCAGCAAAAGGACAAAAGAATAACG
>Ga0123353_10014494_pt1 | contig 11371 bp, 10 predicted proteins | sample TergutLab28metaG_3_FD_92763 | JGI IMG/M metagenome (GOLD analysis project Ga0123353, IMG submission 92763) | Labiotermes labralis P3 segment gut microbial communities from Petit-Saut dam, French Guiana - Lab288 P3 | ecosystem: Host-associated > Arthropoda: Insects > Digestive system > Gut ... | reverse complement strand
TAATTCCTGCCTGTTTTTTACCTGGGGAGCGTCCGCGAGGTTATTAGCAAGCGCAAGAAGCGCGTCTCTTTTGCTTGAATAATTAAGAAAGAGTATCCTGTCTAAAGAAATAATTGATTGTGCATGTATTGGATTAATTTGCGGATTTAAGTTGTTTGATGACAGCCTTTCATTGACCCATTTATCAATTTCCGACTTCTTAAAACGCCAGGCAGTTCTGATTTTTCCCGCGGGAATTTCGCCTTTTTGAGCGCAGTCATAAATGGTACGCTCCGATACTCGAAGGTATTTTGCTACCTCTTCAAGTGTAAGTATATCATCATCAACCATAATGTATAATATTGCACGATATGGTAGTAAATGTCAATATATTCAAGCCTATTCAACAGGTTAAGCTTTTTTTAACTCGTGTAAAGAATCGAAGGGAAGAAGCTCGCCGGCTGTAGACTGAACCAGATTTGGCCCGCTGCCCGCAAAGCGAATTGGGGTGTCTGCCGGCATAAATTCGCTTATTACCTGACGGCATGCTCCGCAAGGCCCGACAGGGTCTACAGAGTCCGGAGTAGAAATCGCAAGCGCCAGAAAACGGCGTTTACCCATTGAAATTGCCGTAGATATGGCGTTCCTTTCCGCGCAAATAGTCAAACCAAAAGAACGGTTTTCCATATTAACGCCCGTCACAACAGTTCCGTCTTCACACAACAAAGCCGCGCCTACCCGGAAATTTGAATAGGGAGCATAGGCCGAGTCCGCTATTTTTTCCGCTTCCTTAAATAAAGCGTCCATTTCTTCTTTTTTTACCATACTTGCCTCCTTTAATCTAATAATATATAATAATTCATGTTAACCGGGTAGAGGGGGAATTGTGGCGAAGCAGAAAAAAAAGATTTATGTTCTTATCGTTATTCTGCTTTTTGTTTTTTATTTTTTTGCCGCTGCCAGGCCCATACCCAATGAAACAGTCCTAACTTCCGGATGGATACGTTCACTTGCGGGCGCTCCGGCGGAAAGCCTGCCTAACCTTGAATATCAGGCCCCTTCCGGTAATGTATCAGAGCGGTTTTTACCGTTCACTTTAGGCAGCCGGTTTGGTTATGTTGATCCATCGGGACAATTTTCCATAAACAGAATACAAAACAACTACATTTACCTTGGCGAAAATATGTGGGCTGAATACCCGGCTGAACCTTCAAATATAGCAATTAATGATATTTTCGGAGAGACAATAATAAATATTGAAGACGCAAAAGGTTATCCTGTTTTACTTGATAACAGGGTTTTTATATTTGGCAGCGAACAAAATTCGTTATCTGAAATTAACGCTGACGGAAAATCTTTATGGACTTATGAATTCGGCGCTCCCTTAACCTGTATTGACGCTGCTGCCGGCCTTGTATTAACAGGCTCGCTTGATGGCGTAATTGAGATTCTAAATTCGGAAGGAAGGCGTGTTTTTTATTTTGAACCGGGCGGCTCCCGTTATAATGTTATTCTTGGCTGTGCAATTTCCAGTAACGGTTCACGTATTGGAATTGTCAGCGGTATTGCTCCGCAGCGTTTTCTGCTGCTTGAACGTTTAGGCAATACAGGCGGTGAGTATAGAGTTGTTTACCATGAATTTCTGGGAGACGGATTCAGGCGCCCTGTCCGTATTTCATTTATTGACGATGACCGGCGTATAGTGTTTGAACGCGCTGGAGGAATCGGCTGTTACAATATAAGATCAAGGCGCGGAATATTCATACCGCTGGACGGTTATATAACTGCTATGGATGAATCCGGCGCGGATGGGTTGTTGTTTTTAATTACTTCTCATCCAAATCAAAATAATGAGCTTGTCGGTATTAGATTTACGCAGGAAAGAAGGTTTCTTTCTAGGTTTGTAAATACGCAGGATTCCATTTTTATGAAGGCTTCATTCAAAAGCGATGATGTTTTTCTCGGCAGAATTCAAACCGGAGGTTCAGCTTCAATGCTCATTGCCGGAGGAGGAACGACATTGATTTCCTTTGATCTGGAGGATAGGTAAATGCGCGGAAAATTTCTTGCTGCTGTTTTAGTATGGATTTTTTTATCCGGTTCACTTTCAAAAATTCCACAGGCAATGAGCTGGCCAAGCGAAGACGCTGTTTTAATCCGTAATTTTGGCTCCAATGATAATGGCAGGGCTGTTCTTGGAATGATCTTCAGCGGAGGGACAGAAGTGCTTGCCGCTGAAAGGGGAGAAGTAATTTTTTCCCGCAGCAAAAACGATCCTGCATCCCGTCTTCCGTCTCCGCTTGGCGCGTGGACTGCTGTGGATCACGGAGACGGGTTAATCAGTATTTACAGCCGTTATGCCGATGAATCAGTTTCGTTAACGCATGTTGAAAAATCCCAGCCAATCGCTTCCGCGGGGAATTCCGGCTGGTCGACGCATAATGGTTTTTATTTTGTAATTTTTGACAGGCGGGACAGGCGATGGATTAATCCCGCAATGATTGTCACTCCCTTGTTTAGAACTAATCCTCCGCAAATACTTTCTGTAAATTTGGTTAATTCCCAGGGGGTTACGGTACAATCGAATAATTTAACCCAGGGACGTTATGCGGTATTTGTAAATGCGGTAAGCCCGCCGGTTCCAGCCGCTCAGCAGGCCGCAAGGAGCATTCTTGCGCCATATAGAATTATTTGTTTGGTAAACGGAGCTGAAGTCGGTTTGCTTAATTTTGAAGCGTTTTACGCAAGAGACGGTGTTCTGATGGTTTCGCGTAATGGACTGGTGCCCGCAAGACAGGTTTATGCTGTTTCTCCTGCCTTTGAAGTTGCTGAGGTTTTTCTTACAAGAGGACAGGTAAATTTGGAAATTATTGTGCAGGATATAGCCGGTAATTCCAGAAGTTTATTAAACCGTCTGGTTGTTAATTAATCATGGGAACATGGTCAACTCCTGTAATCGCTGTAAAAAGCGATATTGTTCCCTGTTCTTGCTGCAGTACTCTTTCTTTTAATCCTTCTCTTGATTGCGAAGGATTTGGTTATGTCCGCTGTAAATCCTGCGGTCTTGTTCAGATGAATCCTCAGCCTGTAAAAGAAGAAATAATCAGGCGTTACAGCAGCGCTTTCGGAAAAGAATATCTGGCTTATGAACTTGAAAATGAAAGCGCGTTCCTGAAACTGCAGCAGCTCGCTCTTGAGGACGCAGGTTTTTTCGAGCTGGAAAAGACTCATTTTCCGCGTGCGGCGGTTTCTGTCCTTGATATTGGCTGTGCCACAGGCGCTCTTCCTGCTTTTCTTCGTGATCGCGGATGGCGCGTAACAGGGGTTGAAATCTCTCCTGCGGCGGAATATTCGCGCAATGTCCGCAATCTTGATGTTAGAGACATTCCTCTGGAAGAAAATAAATTCCCTTCAGATTCTTTTGATGTGATCCTTGCTTCACATCTTATTGAACACTTAAACGATCCTTTTTCTTTTTTAACTGAAACACGCCGAATCCTGAAAAAAGACGGTTTTATTTTTATTACCACCCCAAATATCAGCGGTTTTCAGGCGCGGCTCTATGGCAGCCGCTGGCGTTGCGCGATTTTTGATCATCTTTACCTTTTTTCCAAACGCACTTTGTCAAAAATGTTAAAAAATGCCGGTTATAAAATTGAAAGCTGCCATACATGGGGCGGTATTGCAGCTGGTCTTGCTCCGCCGCGGCTGAAAAAAATAGCGGATTCTCTTGCGAAAAAATTCGGTTTCGGCGATGTAATGATAATACGTGCTAAAAAATAAAACAAATTAATATTTTAACAAAACCCATGTAGCGCCGGAGCCGCCGTGTTTTGCTTTTTCATAACCGCTTTCTCCGGCAAAGGGACACATTTCTATATATTTTTGTACTGTAGATTTTAAGACAGCGCCATTCTGTGAATGATTGCCTTTGCCATGAATAATACGCAGTTTTTCATAACCTCTTTCTTTCGCGTTTGCAAAAAATACATCAAGAGAAACCCAGGCTTCTTCGCTGGAAAGCTCATGTATATCCATAACAGCATCAGGCCTGGTATGAAAAAGACGGCGGCGGTTTTCTCCGGGATTGGACATTTTTTGAGCTTCGGCATCTTTATCGTAAATTTTATTATTATGCAGCCATTTATCCATGACATTTTTGCTGGAAGAATATGAGCCATTTTCCCATTTTTTAAGAATATCTCCAAAATCCACTTTTTCCCCTCAACTAAATCAGTAATCGGGCCCCGTATGCTGTTCTTCCGGTTCCCATTCCCTGCTTCTCCAGTGTTGTTGTTCCTGCTGTCTTAAATAATCAAAAATAATTTCTTTAGCTTCATTCGCCGCTTCCGTACGGGTTTCCCTATTGGCTTCCATATTGATTGACATAAGACTTATTTCCAAATTACGTTTAGCGTCAATTCTTTTGGGATCAGTTCTTAGGGCTTCTCTGAAGGCAGCCGCCGCAGAGAGAAAATCTCCTTCATCAAAAAAAATTATACCTGAATTATAATAATTTCTGTAACGAAGTTCATGGTGTTCATTTTCTGAAAGAGTTTTTAATATTTCCCGGGAATTATCATAATGTTTTAACGCAGCGGTACTTTCATCAAGTGAATGGAATGCCAGTCCAAGACCATACTCGGCGTAAGGAGCGGCGGATTCAAAATTTAACGCTTTTAAGTATGAAACAATTGCTTCATCATATCTGCCGCGGGAAGTTAAATAATTGGCTTCAAGCAGTAGCAATTTTCCTTCTATACATGAAGTTAAAATAAATGAAATCGCGATCATATAAACAAAAGGCGCGCCTTTTAGACGCTGTTTAGCGGATAAACGCGGAATAAATTTGGACGCTCCGTAAAAAATAATTGCCAATATAATAAATGTTGTACGGCGCTGTGTTGATTCACTGCGGCTATTTCCGGGGCTTGCTTCCTGCGCAAGGGACAGAAGATGGGCTGAAAGCAGGGAAGATGCGTCATCACGGTTGCTGTCAATGTAGATTCCTCCGGTTCTTTCGGCGGCCATGCGCATAACAGCGGCATTCCTTCGGCTGATAGGAGCGGGATTATTCATTCCCGGAACAGGCCGGCCTTCGTCACTGCCTACGGCGACAGTAGTTAAAATTATGCCTTCCCTGATACACCGGTTCAGCGCATTTCGCAATACGCCGGAATGAGCCTCTCCGTCAGAAACAAGGACGATCACCTTCCGCGCAGGAGAGGTGGTTTGAAAAGCATTAACCGCCGCTTCTACAAGAGATTCCAGATTGGTACTCCTGCCTGTTATGGAAGATATATCAAGGGATTCAAGATAATTAAAAACAGCTTCGTTATCATGAACAAGAGGAACTGCCAAATAACCCCTGCTGCGGCCTATAGCGGCGGCAAAACGCGCGCCTGAAACAACGGTTGTGCTTTCCCTCGCGATTGAAAGACCGCGTTCAAGGCGTGACGGCGAAACAAGACGCGCGTTTGCTTCGCTTTGCACATCACGGATATCCATACTGCGTGAGACATCAATTGCAAAAACTGTGTCAAGGCCGCGGCGGTATTCTGAAAATTCAAAAGCTGCTATCCGCCTTGGGCCGGCAAGGGCGATTATCGAAAACCCGATAAAAATAAAAAATAAGACAGTAGAAAAAATAAGTTTCTTCTTTAATTCCTCCGGCAGATTTTGACGCAAATTTCGCCTGACAAATCTTACAATTGCCAATAAAATAACAGCCGAAATCAGAAATTGAAAAGATAAAGACCTTCTCTGATGTATGACTCTGGATCTTAGTACTGTTATTTCCGTTTCGTTTACAAGTGAAAAGGCGGCGGAAAAAGCTTCGGCGGAAGGAGCGCTGATGAATGTTCCTCCACCGTAAATGCTTAATCTGCGCAGGCTTTCCGGATCAAAACGGGAATCGTATATGCCGGTACGGCGGATTCTTGTATACGGATCGATATAATCAATCGGCACTTCTCCTGCGGAACCAGCGGCGATAACCCAAAAAGACACACCCATATCGCGTAACACTCCGGCGGCTGTTTCAGGATGAATTGTACCTGCGTTATTTTCTCCGTCTGTAATAAGAATCGCTATTTTGCGCCTTGCGTTTGATTTTTCCAGATGATACGCGGCAACAGCAAGCCCCATGCCAAGCGCCGTTCCGTCTCCCAGTTCCCCAATTCGAAGCTCTTCCAGCCTGAGCATCAAAGCTTCTCTGTCTGCCGTAGGAGGCACAAGAAGGGCAGCGTCTTCCCCTACTGCTACAAGCCCGATACTGTCGGAAAGACGGTTTTGCGAAAATTCAGAAATTAATCCTCTGGCAGCGTTAAAACGGTTTTTTCCCTCCATGTCCAATGCTGCCATGCTGGGGCTGATATCCAGAATAAAAATTATATCCGCTCCCCGGTTTAGCCAGACAGTTTCGGCGGTTTTAAGCATAGGGCCCGCAGCGCTGAAAAACAAAAGAAAAACACCAAGAAGTTCAAAAAATTTCAGCAGTTTGACAAGGCCGCCGATTTGCGATGTTTTGAAAGGAATACCGCCGGGAGCGCCTAACGGGATTAACGCGACAAACGGATTTTTCAAACGGGAAAGGATAAACGCCGAAAGAGGTATAATTATAAACGCCGCGGCTGCTAAAAAAGGATTATCAAAACCAAAACTCATGATACCTGCCTCTTTTTGGTATTTCTTAGGGTTTCCAGAAAGTTGTGCAGATCTGTTAATAACCGGAGTATTTCCTGTGAGCTGACATTAGCGCCTGAAAAACGAAGTTCATCGCAGCCGCGGAAAAAATTATATAAAAATGACGAATTAATATTTTGAGCTTTTAATTTTTCAAAAGGCATTTTTTGAAATTCATACGCAGTCATCGCGCGGCAATTTATTCCGGTAAAAAAAGAAAGGAATATCCTGAATTCATCTGAAAGTTTATCAAGAATAATCCTTTTATCTTCCCCTTTTAATACAGATTTATAAAGACGCTTTTCCGTGATACTCATGGAAACAAAATTTTTCCAGCGTTTCCATTTTTCATTCCATTTTCCAAAAAACATACGCCCTTTAACAAAGAACCATATTGTTAATAATATAACCAGAGTCAGGACAGCCATTGTTCCATAAAGCATAAAAGCAGTTCCCGGCATTGCAAGGGAAGATGCCGGGCCAGAAAGCACTAAAGATGAACGGCTGTCCAATATGGAATTCACTGTAACACTGAGTCCTGTAAAACGGTTTTCTCCAATTTCAATGGCAGGAAATTCCAAAAGACCCGGAACAAATGCTGTAAATTCAACTATTAATCTGCTTCCCCCAATACGCTGTTCAAGTATTATTTTGTGAAAATCAATATTGGGATGTGAAGGAAAATCAGGCGATAATTCAGAAAGAACAATATCAGCTTTATTTTGATCTGCGGCAGGCAGCGGTAAAATCAGAACAGCAAAGTCTCCAATAAATATTCTGCGGGGGATTAGGTGCGCGCCGGTTTGTGAATAAACAATAGCGGGAAACAGAAGAAATAACAGTAAAACTTTTAATATAAAAGATTTTATTTTCATCTGTGTTTCCGTTGTTTGTACTGGCTGCGGCTGCCAAAAAATTTTATCAGGGCAGAAGGCGCATCTGCTGTAGTTAATAATTCCAGAAACGCAGCCCCTGAACGCCTGCATTGAGATTCCCAATGCACATAACGTTCTTTCTGCCATTGAGTCCAGTTCTCCTTAAAAGATTCCAAACCCGCCGCCGCTTCAATTTTAATGCCTGTTTCCGGATCTTCAAGCGTAATTATTCCTTGATACGGAAAATCAGCCGGATCGCAAATTCGTAATGCTATACAATCATGTTTACGGCAAAGGTTTGTCATTTCATGTTCCCAGTTTATGCTGAAAAAATCGGAAATAATAATAACAAGAGAACGTCTTTTTAAGAGGCGATCAGCGCCTTTTAATGCAGACGCGATATTGCTGCCGCTTTTGTCCCTGCGCTGCGCTACTTCATTCTGATATTGAAGCGCCGCCATTATCAAAGCCATTATGTGTTTTCTGCCTTTATGCGGCGGGAATACCCTTTCTATATCTTTGTCAAAGAAAAAAGCTCCTACCTGCTGGCCTGTATGTTCTGCGGAAAAAGCGATTAACGATGCGGAAATTAGAGCCTGTTCATAAGGACTTAATCCCTGCCGGGAAATATATCCCCTGTGCATGGATGGTGAAATATCCATTAAAATTAAAATTGTTAATTCCCGTTCTTCCCTGTACATCTTTACAAAAGGATGGCCAAAACGCGCGCTCGCGTTCCAGTCGATTGAACGGATATCATCGCCGGCTTCGTAGTGGCGCGCTTCGTCGAACTCCATTCCCTGTCCCTTAAAAATGGATCTGAAATTTCCAGCAAGCATCTCTTCGGCAAGACCTGCGGAAATTACGGGAAGGGCAGTAATACTGCGAAGCAGTTGACTTGCTTCCATACGCTTATGGGACAGGGACGTGAGCTAAAATTCTTGCAATGACAGCATCTGCATCCATCCCTTCGGCTTCGGCTTCATAGGAAAGTACAACGCGATGGCGTAACACAGGAAGGGCTGCTGTTTTTACATCTTCGGGGGTGACAAACGCGCGTCCCTGAAACATTGCAAAAATCCGGCTGCATCTGTAAAGGGCAATTGAAGCACGGGGAGACGCGCCGAATGAAACATAACGGTATACTCCCTCTGTTTTGGATCTTCCCTGTTCTAACGAAGGCCGGGTAGCGGTGACAATCGATACAATGTATTTTGTTATTTCTTCATCGATATGAATGGAATCTGCTTTATTGCGTAAAAAGAGGAGAGCTTCGTTATTCAATACAGGTGAAAGAGGGGGGAGTTTTGCGGAAGCTGCAGAAAACGGCTGGCTATTTTTTACTATATCCAGTTCTTCTACAGGCTGCGGATATACTATCAGCAATTTCATCAGAAAACGATCAAGTTCCGCTTCCGGAAGTGAATAAGTGCCTTCATGTTCAATTGGGTTTTCCGTTGCGAGGACAAAAAAAGGGTCGGGCAAGGGGAAACTGGTTTCCCCGATTGTTACCTGTTTTTCTTCCATTGCTTCCAGCAGGGCAGACTGTACTTTTGCCGGCGCTCTGTTAATTTCATCCGCAAGAATTACATTCGCGAAAACCGGCCCCCGCCTGACAGAAAAACTTCCCTTTGCCTGTTCCCAAATCATTGTTCCGGTAAGATCAGCCGGCAAAAGATCGGGAGTAAATTGTATTCTCTTAAACTCAAGCCCGGTAATTTCCGCAAGACTCTTTACCGCGAGGGTTTTAGCCAGCCCGGGTACGCCCTCCAATAAAATATGCCCGCCTGCAATAAGAGAAGCCAGAAGTCCGTCTATCATTTCCTTTTGACCGGTAATACGAACAGCCATTTCTTTCCTGCATACTGCAAGCAGAGACAGGGCCCGGTTCAATTCTTCTTTTTGTATCATACTCTATTTTATCCCAGCAATGGCAATATAGTCGAGCCTGAATATCTACAATCGTGACAGCAGATATGACTGCAAAATCGCCACAGGTTGAGTTATAAAATCTCCTTGTTGGGTACGATAAGGTTGTTTTGAACATCCAGTACTTCAGTAAATTCGCGGCTGTCAAAATGAGCATAGTGCCGGGTCATCGACATGGATCTATGTCCTGTAACTTTTTGAACCTTCAGCGTATTAACATTCGCCATTAGCAGGGCGGTATTCAAAAAATGCCTCCAGTGATGCAGCGCTATTCCGCGTTTTTGCCGTTCTTCATTTTTAATACCAATTCTGTCAAAGGCAAGTTTTGTTTCCTTGTATATTCTATTGCTGGAAATCGGTTCATTACCGCCTGATTGGGAGAAAACAAAACCATTTTCGTTTTTTCTTATAAGAACCAAGATTTCATCGTACAGGGATGGCGTTATGGGGATATTTCTTGAGTCCTTGGTTTTTAATGGCCGGATGGTTTTTTTATAGTATTGAGCGCATACATGAATATGATCTTCGAAAACCCGCTCACTCTGTAATCCTATAATCTCACTCAGTCTCATTCCTGTGCAGGCGGCAAGCTTATTAAACAGATATACTTCATAACTGTCCCATATTTCCCTCCAGTCTGCAGGAAATAATTTTTGCACTTCTTCAGTTTTAAGGATTTGTACTTCTTTATTATGCGCTATCAGTTTTTTAATTTTATCCATCGGGCTTGATGTAATCAGCCTAAGCCGTACTGCTTCTTTTAACATTATTTTTAATGTAGCTATTTTTATGTTAATGGAAGAATTATTATATCCTTCGCGTGAAAGCTGCATGATCCATGTTTGGATGTTTTCCGGAGAAATCGCAGTTAGTTTCATTTTTCCGAAAAATGGTTTAATTTGAAGATCAAGGCTGGTTTTGTAATGATCGATTGTTGACGGCGCAAGCGGATTTTGTACCTGCCTCCACTCAAGATATTTACATGTTTTAATATTCCACCAGCCTGCAGCGAATTCTTCAAATTTTACAGGTTTTTCTCCCGGTATCAATTTTCCTTTCTTGTATAATTCTATACAATGTTTTTTTGCAGCGGTTTTTGTCCGTTGTCCTGTTGAATGTCCGCAGACTCTTTTACCGTTATTATCATAACATTGGTAATAGTATACTGTAACCGTTTTTAGTTTCCTTGGATAAATTGTAAAAAGTTCTCTGTACCTCACATTAAGTCCCCTTTTAATTTTGCTTACATAAATGCTTACGCTGCAAATATGTTGAATATATCGGTAGTATTAATTGCTTTACCCAGCATTAATTTCTTTTTTTTGGAATTATTACGGCAGAGTCTCCTGACTAAAAGTAACCGTAGGTTACTTCCCCTTGTCAATTTATAGGAGGATTCTAGTAATGAAAAAAATTCTAGTAGTCTTATTAGTCCTTTTTGTAGCGGGAGGAGTATTCGCACAGGAAGGTAGCTGGAGCTTTGGTGGTACAGTGGAAATCGGAACACGTATCGATTTTGATCCGATTCCGGGAAGTAATCCACCTGATGAGAAGGCATTAACAAATGGTATTGGTTATCATGCTTGGGACCAGCCTAGAGCCAGAGCGATACTTGCTTATAACAGGGCAGGGCTTACAGCTGGTCTTGATGGTAATACCAGAGGTGATACCGAGCTTTTTGCTTCTTTCATAGGAGAAAACTTCAGAGGTAAAGCAGCATTGTTTGGTATGGAGGATTTTATTTTTTCATCCCCTAACGATAGAAGTAACGCGCTTACTACCAACAATAACAACGTAAAGCATCTCTGGGGTGCATACAACTTTTTTGATGGTATGGTAAATCTTCAGGTTGCTTACAGAAGCGAAGATGTTGAGTTCTGGACATCAGATAAAACTGGTACCTT
>Ga0123353_10014493_pt1 | contig 11371 bp, 7 predicted proteins | sample TergutLab28metaG_3_FD_92763 | JGI IMG/M metagenome (GOLD analysis project Ga0123353, IMG submission 92763) | Labiotermes labralis P3 segment gut microbial communities from Petit-Saut dam, French Guiana - Lab288 P3 | ecosystem: Host-associated > Arthropoda: Insects > Digestive system > Gut ... | reverse complement strand
GGTGCTGTTGAGTTCGGCATAGTTTCGGAGCGGATCACGTTGCTGTTGTTCGAGCCATCGCAGGGCAACTCGCCGGGCAATGCCGTAGAGCCACGAAGCCAATTTTTCCGGTTCGCGGAGTTCCGGCAGTTTTTTCCAAGCCGTAAGGAAGGTTTCCTGTGCCAGGTCTTCGCTTTGAGCGTAATTGCCGACGACGTTGAGCGTAGCGGCACTGACCATGCCTTGATACTGCCTGACGATTCGGGCAAACGCCTGCTGGTCGCCAAGGCGACTTTGTTCGATTAAGGTGATGGTGTCCATTTGTGTTTCAAGAGCCGCAAGTGTAGCGTAGCGAAACTTGCGGGTCATTACGTTGCCTCTTACTATAAGGCAGTCCGGGAAAAAGAGGAGAACGTGACAAAATTTTTTTGGAAAAAAATCCAAACGCTCGTATCAATGACTGTCATGAACTGGTATCTTCCATCGTTTACCACTACCCTTGCTACGTTTTCGTTGGTACTCGACTGATCTGTTTAGTTCTGTACATTTAAGGATCACCAATGCCGGTTTTCCGGCTTCACTCTGCGGTATCATTCTTACCGTCTGCGTCCCGTCGAACTAAAATTAGGCACAGGCTGACGCGGCAGGCTCCCCGGAGGATAATAGTGCAAATACTGGTTGAATCCTGCCGGATTCCTTTGCGTCCTTGGGAGTTCTCTGGGAGCCGATAACAACATACTCCCCCCGCTGGATGACCCACTGGGAACACCAGCAAGATCGCGCACTCCCACACCGCCGCTGCTACCATAACCATCTCCGCCCTGTTGCAATACCCGCAATGCCTGCTGCTGTGCCTGTAATTGGCTTTCTTGAGCGGCATACGCTTTTAGCATGTCCTGGTGCGGTCTCACGACTCGATTGTAATTGTCAATGCCGCTGGTATTACGGGACCGGTCAAACATACCCATCCAGGGGCTTATCGGCGGCGGCAACTGCGCAAATACGGAAGACCCCGCCCAAGAAGCGACAATCAACGAACACAGAACCGGCTGCACCAATCGTCTCAACATCACACACCTCCACTATGCCCATTCTATCCTATACGGGGAAAATCACAATGGTCTTAATAACCACCACGCATGTAGTATCGCTCGCCACCACCCTGCAACACATTCCCGTAGAATCGGGTTGCCGTCGAAGCCCCTAGCAACGAGAAGCCCATGATTCGTTCAAACGGTGCAAAGACTCTCGCCAACGTACCATCGAACGAAGTGAAACGATCTTCTACCACAAACACCCGGTCATGCGGAAGAAGTTGGTAGTTGGTATCTGGCTTTCCATAAGCAGTAATATCCACCCAGTCCACCGGCAAAACGACAGGCTTGTTGGAATTTCCCACCGGTCGCGCCACCCAAATTCGCTTGGAGGAATTCGGCTGCAAACCATCAGTGTTTGCAATAGCATCCAACACGGTTTCATTGCCGGTAAAAGGAAATTTCAACACCCGTTCCCCCAGTGCCGACGACTGAAATATCACGTAGTACCCCTTACTGTTGTATGAAAAAATGTCCACGGCAACTTGCGGATGTTCCAAATGTTTGGAAAGGTGAAATTCAATGGCATCTCTGCACTCATCAACAGTAAGCCCATTGACATACACTCGACCGTATGAACCGAGAGTGATGTAACCATCGGGACCAATGGTGTGATTACCGGCAATCTGCTGCATATCCCCCATCCGAGCCAATTTGACAGAGACGACAGGATTGATGAGCCGACCCATTGTATTATCGTCTGTTCCGCTCAAATGCCGGGTAATAGCCTGTTGGGCTTCCTCAACGGACAGTCCCTCGACTCTTACAGAACCATAAACGCTTCCAAGTTGGATTTCCCCCCCCGGCTCGACCGCAAAAGGACCATCAATAGGGTCTTCAATCGGAGTTCCGAACACAACAACCACAAGGACATCGAATATCCGCAACCTGTACGGGGCTTTCGGTGCCAAGTGAATCGCTTCGACGTTGATGATGTCCGGCGGTTCCAGAAAATAAAAGGGTAACGACGACTTTGCCGTTTCTTTCGGAACATCGCGGAAAATAGGGGTTCCGGCAGGTTTCGGATCAAAGAATGCCGTCCGGGAAACACAACCGGCAAACAGGATCAATGCGCAAAAGCACAAACAACACACTCCGCATAAAGAGGAATGCAGTCTGGCTCGACCTTGCGAAACGAATGATACCTGAAAAGTGTCCATTCTAATTACGTCTATGTGTCCGTGTCGATTGTAAAACACACCATGTCCACTTTCGGCACATTGGGGCTAACGAAGCGTGTGAAAACAATACTGTCAAAAAAATCAATATAATCCCTACATTTTTATGCCACCGGAACCACCGAAACCCGTGTTCGGTAAGCCGGTCCGCAAATTTCGTCGGAACAGAGCCACCAATTTTTAAATTGCGCCGTTTGTACGCAATCTGACGACTGCGGCTCTGCTCTTTGACGAAGTTGACTACCACATCACGACGGCACTGAGGGAACCGAGGTGTGAAACCGTGTTTTTGCTAGCATCGAGATCGTAGTCGGCAAAGAGCCGGAATTTTTGCGTTTGCACCAATTCGCCCCCCACACCGACATTTACCCAATCCTTGCCCCACTGGACGCTCCGAACATTTGCCGAAACGTTATAGTTATTCAATGAAATCGCCGACATCATATAGTCATCTCCGGCAATCTGACAAATGTACTGCACACGAGTCCGAATTCTCATGCACTCTCCCCGAAGTCCTACCCGCAACGATGCCGTAGTCAAGCCATCAGGATTGATTGCCATACCGTCCAAAGTGGGTAACTTTACGGCAAGATCGTCTATGCCGATACTCTGGAAGTCTATTCCCACGACAGGTGTAAAGTTGAGAATCTGCATCATCGGGAAGGATCGGGCAAATTCCAACGAACCGAAAATTGTGTTTCCATCAAATTTCGACTTGCCTCCTGCCCCGTCATACGTGTACTGCTGCATTCCGTAACCGATCATCGCATTTGCCGTGATTTGCCAATAGATCGGTATTTTTGCATACGCTCCGATCATGAAGTCGTCTGCCCTGACCTTGCCCAAATCGTTCTTGATGTTCGGGTTGCCGTAATTGAAAACCACGCCGGCAATGATTTGATTCGTAAGGTTCATATCACCACCGAGCATGAAACCGACCCGTGTTAATGTATAACCATCAAATGTGGTGCTGTCTCCATCCCCTCTTTCCGATTGGGCATACGGATTGAGCCAAAGCCGCATTGCGCTACTTGGTGCTTTGACTTGCCCCAGTGTAAATGGACCCCGATTCGTCGGCTTACCGGTGGGAACGGAATCAAGTTGCTGAAACACCATCTTATGCGGGGTGCTCATCACCATTCGAGCGGCATCGCCGATCAGTTCTCCCGCCATTGCCGCACGGAGTTCTGTCTTCAGTGCCTCTTTGCTGAGATCCTCCAATGCTTTCCGAATTTCTTTGACCGATCCCGATACCGGTGCCACAAAACCTCTCATCAATGCCGACTCCTCTTGAAGACGCTCTCCGATAGACTTGTCAATCAACCCGGCAACGGTAAGGGTATTGCCCTGCTTCCATCCGATTTCTTCCGCATATTCATGAACCGTCAGATACCGCACCGTGAGATCAAGCGAGTCTCCCGACTCCGTGGTTCTTCGTCCCCATTCGGACCGATACAGTGCCATTTGATTTGCATTGAGGATTGCAAGGTGGGCATTGGTAATTCCTTCGCTACCGGTAACATCAATAATGTTTTCAAACGTATACGTTCCCAACTGACATAGATCATTTTCTAACGAGATTTTTGCATTGTTTCCCAATACAAGTTTGTCGGTATTCACTGTCGCTGGCAGCGGTGTTCCGTCGAGAAGTTCTGTCGGCATGACTTGTAATTGGAGCGTCCCTCCGGCAATGTTCAGAATTTCCGTCGTAATCATGCCGTCGTTCGTGATGATTCCGCCATTTTTAATCGTCATGGTGCCGGTCAGTTCTAATGCTACGCCGCCGGTTATTTCCAATACGGCTCCATTTTCGATAACGACACTGGTGGCTCGCTGTGTTTCGTCCATACCGCCATTAAGAATGGTCGTTCCGGCTCCCACAAGAATACTGCCGTTTGTCTCCATTCCATTGATAATATGTGTTCCTTCACCGAGTTTCCAATAATGTCCTCCACTTGCTTCGCCGGTGAGTGAACCACTTGCAAAGGTCATTCCTTCGGGAACAATGAAGTATCCGCCAGATTCTCCCAGAATGGTATTGATGTTTTCGGCAATCAGATAATCTGCTCCGCCTTCCGGCATATAAGTTTCGATTGTTCCGCCGTCCAAGAAAAGATTGACCGTCCCATAGTTTTCGTCTTCATCTTTCTTGAAAAATCCGGTATCTTCGGCACCGGCAAACCGTAACTTTCCTGAGACTTCAATGTCGTAATCCGACGAATCGTTCGTCAGTTGTAACATTGCCCCCGCTTTCAGATCGAACGTTCCCCAGGTGACGGCAAGCGTTCTGGCATCGTGTTCGCCGCCAAACATGTCAAATGTGTCATAGACGATGAAATTGCCGACATTGGTCATTGTGCCTGTTACTTTACCCACACCGACGGCAAGGTTATGCTCTCCGCCGAGATACAAACCCGCGATCTCAAAGTTGTCAAACATGAAATTTTGTGTAGTGGTTGCCGTCATATCAATCGTTGTTCCCACACTCCCCTTGAGGGTGCCGACTTCTACGTTGCCGGTAAATTCGACAATTCCTTGTTTCACGTCATATACACCCTTTCTGAGACAGACATCCCCGACAATGTGTGTTCCTGTACCGGTCTTTACAACACCACCGTTGCTACTCGAGGTAATTGTTCCACTCTGAAAGATCACGTTTTCAGCAACGTTAATGGTTCCGCCTGCTGAACCGATCACCGCATTGATTGTGTTTGCCATCAATGTTTCGGCATCGGTCGATTCGGTGTCTCCCTTATAGATTTCGACTGTTCCGCCATCCACAAAAAGGGTCGTCGCCATAAGATCATGTTCTTCTTCCGGGGCGGTTGCCAAAAATCCTTTGAAAATGCCGGTACCGAAAGCACTGGACACTCGTAACTTGCCCCCTTCCAAAATTGCAATGTCATTTTTAATGTCTGTTTCTTCGGTGTCATTGGTCAGTTGCACCATTGTACCGCTAGTGAGGTCGAGAACCGCCGTCGATCCTTCAATAACAATTCGACTGGCTTGTTGGATTGTGCCCGTACTGTTGAGAACGGTTGTTCCCTCTGCAATGATGAGGCTACCCTCAATCGAAAGACCGTTGACAATATGCGTTCCTTCGCCGATCTTGACGTAATCGCCAATGCCCGTTACCGACAAATTTTCAAACGTCACGTCTTCGGCAATGTTGATAGTTCCCCCCTTTTCCCCGAGTTTAACGTCTGCTGAAAGGGTGAATTCATTCAAATCTCCCTGATAGATTTCGATCATTCCACCATCGACCAAGATGATTACATTTCTTGTTGCGTGATAGATACCGGTATCCGTTGCACTGGCAATTCGCAGTGTTCCCTCTTCGTGAATGACAATATCGTCAACGTTTTCGCGGACGGGCAGTTTGTCAGACAACACCGACAGAATTTTTCGCAGGGGGGATGGTATTTTCTCGTGGTTTTTCAAATCAGACAGTTTTCCAGAGATCGCGTTGAGAAGTTTGTGTTCGTCCAGATTGTTTGTCAATTCCAACATTGCACCGCTACTCACGTCTAATATCGTGCCTTCCCCGATGACAACGTTGCCTACCTGATGAATTGTGGTCGCACTTCCTTCTGCGTCTCTATCCCCAGCCGCTAATTCCCGATCTCCTGCAAGAACAATGGTTCCTCCTTCGAGAATAAGTGCTCCGCTAATGTTCAATCCGCTTTCCCGACCATCGGTTTCATCATGCCATGAGCCTCCGATGATCAATGTTCCGTCGCCGGTCTTTGTCAAATTTCCGCCGCTGCTTTTGCCGTCAACAAAGTCATCAATTTGCCGGGCAGCAACGGCTCCTTTTTCGATAGTGACTGTTGCACCGCCTTTGGCAATGTGGATGTTGTTGCCGTCAATGTACCAGACCCCTTCCGGTTCGTCCGCCGCAATGCTAAACACTATCGTGCTGTTATTCACGACAACGTCCAGTAATCCGTTTTCGCCAGCAAACCCGCCGAAGTTGGAAAAGATGTAATTTTGCTCATGTTGTTCCTGACGTGCGGCAAATTCTTCATCCGTTTCGTCTGCTTCCTGCACCAATTCCGTTTTGGCAATGCCCGACCATGTGAGTTCCAATGTCGAATTGATGATTTTGACCGGGTCTGCTGGATTGAGAATAACAACGACCGCACCGGGATCGAATTTTGCCGTTACGTCTTCAAAGTTCAAGCCCAGCGCAACACCGTAGGTGGGGGTTCCGTCTTCGTTTGGTTCTCCCGCTGTGACGTGCCAAAATGGATTGTCATCGTCGTCCACCTCGACTCCGTCCGGTGTTACGTTCAATACCTCATCGTAGAAGAAAATATCACTGGCGACCGTAGGGAGAAGTTGTTGTTCTTCCCCTTCCTCCTCTTCTTCCGCATATACGGGGTAGGATAGGGCGGCGAGAAACACGGCACATGCCGTTAGGAAAGTCAAAAATGGAGAACGGAAACGCAAAGACATTGCCTTTTCGAGGGGTAAAAGCCACGTTGTATCCCCTATAATCGGCACAATCGTTACAAACCTTTAATTTTATCATAAAAACGTCAAGGTTATGTCCAGAAAGCAAATACGGTAAGAATTACAGAATCCATCCAAACTTACGCTGCCGATAGCATCGTCTTGCGGGAGGATGCTTGCTGTGCCAATTCCACTTCAGACTCCCGTTTACTGTCCATGCATGATCACGGAGACGAAACTGCTTCCCTGCTATTGACCGCACCCAGTTCCGCCCAAACACCAAAACTGAACATCCCTTCCGTATCAGTGGGATAATCCGGCGGACCTGCACCGTTGCTATTGATGCTTTTGTGCAAATTCTTCGTGTTAATCGAATCGGGAATAAACCGCACGGAACGATCCAAAAAGGAAACGTTAACCCCGCCCGGATGATTGCTCGATGCCGAAACCAAAGCGAATATGTCATAGTCTTGACCGTAGGGGGGCATGAGTTTGACAAAGGTAATACTGGGGTCAAGGTCGGCAAGGGTGGCAAGGGTGGCATCGGGGAGAGGGGTCTTGGACATGTCGGCACAATTCGGATTATTTGGCGGTAAAAGCGCATAGAACGCATATTGCCTCTGCTCTCTGGACCAGATGTCTCTTCCAAGCCAGTCGTCGCCGCCACAACCAGAGGGCACACCATCAGAGAAAAGCCCGCCTCTGCCTCTAAGGCTCCAACAATTTTCCGGTGCCATGGTGTAGTGAGCGGGTTTGTCCGCCACCGTATCTTTATAGGTAGGTCCGTTGTTATCTTTGCCGATAAGACCTTCACCGAACGCAATGGTATTGCTCAATCCGCTGGTAATTGTTGCCATACTGCCAACATGATCGTATGTACGTGCCCAGGTTCGCGGCATGTTCAGGTATTTGCGGATGGTGGGATTTGCATCGGGATCGTTCGCTGCATTGGGATTCTCTGTGTAGTAGAAATCAATTCCCACCATGTCGCCGCGGCAAGCCCGGTAATTCGAGAAGGGACGATTACGATTGCGTCCCGCACTGTCCGAAGGGCAAAGCAACGAATCAAGTCTGATATTGGTTGTCCCGGTCTCATCTCCGATGAGTCGGTCATAAAGGACCGATTGTTCCACAAATGGGAGAAGCATTGGAAACAAACCGCGGTGATTGTGGTTCTGATCGTTAATCCGCAGGTTTGAATCAAACGACGATGCCGGAAACCTGTTATGGGCATCATGAAAACCGTGGAGGGCAAGGGTGAGTTGGCTTAGGTTGTTGCTGCACGTCATACGTCTTGCGGCTTCTCTTGCCATCTGAACCGCTGGCAAAAGAAGGGCGATCAGCATGCCGATGATCGCAATGACGACGAGAAGTTCAACGAGTGTAAAGGCGGTTCTGTGTTTCATGATTCTACTCCTGAAAAAAGGTTGATGAAAAGTGTTTTACAAATTTTTTCCGAGCGGCAATCCGAGGACTGCGCTACGTTCCATCTCCGGCTCCTTCGTTGCAATCCAGAGTTTGCGGCACTGAATTATACTTCACGATAATTGCCAATTCGTCCAGTTGCTTGTCCGCTACGAAACCCGGTGCGCCGGTCATCAAGTCCGCCGCTTTCGTCGTCTTCGGAAACGCAATACAGTCCCGAATGTTGTCCAATCCGCCAAACAGCATCACCAGTCGGTCCAAGCCCAGTGCAATTCCCCCATGCGGCGGTGCGCCGAACTGCAACGCCTCCAACAGAAAACCAAACTGCTCCTTCGCCGACTCTAACGTAAAACCAAGCAGATCGAACACCTTCGATTGAATTGCCGAATCGTGAATTCGCACTGTTCCGCCGCCGAGTTCAAAACCGTTGAGAACCAAGTCGTAAGCCTGCGCCCGAATTTTACCAGGATCGGAATCCAAATAGGGTAAATCCCCCTTGAGGGGCGCAGTAAACGGATGATGCATCGCTATCCAACGTTCCCCTTCGGCATCCCAATCGAACATCGGAAACCGGACGATCCAGCAGAAATTCATTTCGTTCGGGTCAATGAGTCCTAACTCCGCCGCAAGCCGCCGCCGCAGACCGTTGAGTACCTTGCACGTTACCGAAAAAGTGTCTGCCGAAAACAAAATGAAATCGTCCGGTTTAGTACCGAGCCGCTTCGACATTTCGGCAAGTTGGGCTTCAGTAAAATTTTTGGCAATCGGTCCTGCCAGTTTGCCGTCGGCATCGACTTTGAGCCACGCAATCCCTTTCGCTCCGAATTGTTCAACAACCCAGGTGTTCAAGCCATCAATATCCTTTCGGGAATACTTTTCGGCGGCACTCTTGGCATTGATTGCCCGAATACGTCCGCCGGAATCGGCAACGCTACGAAACACCCGAAACTCGACCTCTTTTGCAATGTCGGTGAGATCAATGAGTTCCATTCCGAAGCGGAGGTCGGGAGCATCGTGTCCGAATCGCTCCATTGCTTCGTCGTATCCCATTCGGGGAATCGGCAGCGGGAGTTTTCGACCGAGTACATCTTTCATAAGCCGCACCACCAATCCGTTGATCGTCCCAATAATGTCTTCGCTGTTCACAAAGGACATTTCAACATCCAACTGGGTGAATTCCGGCTGCCGATCAGCACGAAGGTCTTCGTCCCGAAAGCATCGGGCAATTTGGAAATACCGGTCATAGCCGGCGATCATGAGGATTTGCTTGTAAATCTGCGGCGACTGCGGCAGAGCGTAGAATTGTCCCTGCGCTATGCGGCTTGGCACGAGATAATCCCTTGCTCCTTCCGGTGTACTTTTGCCGAGCATCGGAGTTTCGATTTCGACGAAGCCGAGATCGTCGAAGTAGTCCCGGATGACTTTGGTAATTCGATGTCGAAGGAGCATCGTTTTCTGCATCGGTGGACGGCGAAGATCGAGATACCGGTATTTGAGCCGGGTTTCTTCGGCTGGCACTTCGGGAGCGGAAGGCTGAAATGGCACAACGGCAGTACGGTTCAGCACGGTAAGTGATTCGGCAGCAACTTCGATTTCGCCGGTGGGAATCTTTTTATTGACGATTCCTTCGGGACGTAGTCCGACAGTGCCGATGATTTGTACGACATCTTCGGGATGGAGTGTCCGCACCACTTCGGACAAGGTTTCATTGTTTTCTTGCAGAAAGACGATTTGCGTGAGTCCATAGCGATCCCGCAGATTAATGAAGAGCACACCGCTGTGATCCCTCACGGAATCGACCCAGCCAGCGAGCGTTACCGATTGACCTTCATGTTCTTTCCGTAGTTCACCGCAAGTTTTGGTTCGTAACATGGGGAGCATTATAGCATAAAACACCGGAGCCGCAATCGCAGATTGCAATGAAAAACGCGCAAGAATAGTGGGAGGTACATCGTCCGGCGACACAGTCGCTGGCTCTCACCTCGAAAAGGCACGATCAAGCCATCTTGCGGCAGTCAGTCGGGAGGCATTCGTATTGCATTCGGCATCCTGTACAAGGTCGATACGATACGGTGCAAAACCAGTCCAAAGGCAACGACTCGAATCGTAGAGTACGAGTCCGAGAGAATCATCCGCTCCATCCAAAAGGAGAAAGCCGCCGTTGTCCGCCGGTCTACCATCAATGGTTTGAAGGATTCCTGTCTTGTGTGAAAGGGGAATACTCGTTCGTGCTTTGCCGAAACAATCGCGATCCAAACGGGCAGGAACGAAAATCTTCAAATTAAAGCCGTCTGCTGCGGACACAATTTTTTGTGCCCATCCCGAAACGGCGTGGCATCCGGGAACAAGAATCACGCTGTTGCAACCGTTGTAGCGGATGGATTTCAGTTTTTTCCGGACAAACGATGTGGTACGAGGTGAATTTTTCCAAACGTTTTCGGCATCCCAGGCTTCCAGAAATATCTTTTGCGCACGGAAACGGGGCGTTCGCTCTTCGGAGTGCGGCGTAGCACCGGCGCACGCCGACCCAGTAAGGAATAGAGCAGTGGCTTGGCAGAATTCTCTTCGGTTCATGTCATTTCGAGGGAGTAACCCCTTTTTTAAGCAGAATGTTGCCGTAAGTTCGTGTTTCCGTTGTCATCACAACCACGAACGCCTGTTTAGCGCGTTCGTAGAATTCAAACCGGTCGATTCGCTGGATAGGCGGTGTGCCGGGAGCATGTTTGTCGATCATTGCACGAAACGCTGGCTCGACGGCGGGATCAGCCTTATCCCCTTCCTGAACTGCCATCATGATGACCGGTGCTTTGACGGCGTGGTCAAGAGCCATGAGGGGCAAAATCGCATCGAGCATTTGTGTAACAACGAGTCCGTCGGCACGGATGACATTGGGGTTGACCGAGTGTCCCGGAAAATGAGCATCGGCTAACACGATTTCGTCGCCGTGTCCCATTTCGCAGAGTGTTTTCAATAATTCCGGGGAAATCAGTGGGGAAATACCTTTCAGCATAAGTGGGTTCCTTATTGTTAAGTGAAAACGAGCAGCAAAAAGTTGGAGGCATTGTACATTGCCTCAAAGCCGATGTCAACTCCCAAAAGGGGTCCTCCAGGCGAGTTGCCAGTCCGCTAACAAGTATTTTGTGTCAAATCGGCAAGGGAGTCCGCAAATCGCAGGGCGTTGGAGTTGGCTTCGCCGACTTTTTTATCTTCCGAAGACAGCCCCCCTGTCAGGTAGCCGAG
>Ga0123353_10014492_pt1 | contig 11372 bp, 9 predicted proteins | sample TergutLab28metaG_3_FD_92763 | JGI IMG/M metagenome (GOLD analysis project Ga0123353, IMG submission 92763) | Labiotermes labralis P3 segment gut microbial communities from Petit-Saut dam, French Guiana - Lab288 P3 | ecosystem: Host-associated > Arthropoda: Insects > Digestive system > Gut ... | reverse complement strand
GAGCTGGCGAGGGGCTCGCTGAAGCAAGTACGCGATATCCCCGGAATCATGATTGACGAGATAATACGGAAAGGGGGCGTTGACTAATGGACCCGCAACTCATAGATTGGGAATTGGTTGGAATAAAGCAGGACACTCTTGCTGGGGCTATGGGATTCGCCTTTGCCGGTTTCGGGGAAAGCGCTACCCTGTTCTTTCAAAAGTTCAGGCGTTCCGGGTGGATGGCCCGTTTTGAAAGAAACGATGGGCGCGCAACTACCGGGTGCTCGGGTTCGGAGTTGGCGCTGATGATATATGACCAGTCAGGCAGGTCTTATCAACGCGCGGATTTTGAGGACAAGTGCAATTTTGACACGATCACTTCGCCCGTAGAATACTGGATCGGTTATGCGCTCGGATACTTACAAGGCAGATCGAATACTCCATTTAGTCAGATATTCCGGCGTTTTCCGATCGAGAGCTGGTACAATATGTATTCACTACACGAAGTTAGCGATGAAACTTTATGGGACAAAACACTTGGCGGCAAGCCGGGCGACACGGAGGATTATGCGAAGCCTCAACAGACATCAGAACCATATCCATTCGGAGGCAGGCAGCACCCGTTCAGCAATTACTATCCTGCGCCGACCGTCTATGAGGGGATGGCTTTTTCGACGAGTGAAGCCGCTTTTCAATCTGCAAAGACGCTTGATGCAGACGCCCGCAGGGCTTTTATCAATATCGACCCGGGTAAAGCCAAGCGTGACGGGCGCAGCCTGAATCTGCGTCCAGATTGGGAACAAGTCAAGTATCAGGTGATGCTGGATGTTTTATCTTCGAAATTTCAGGATCCCGTCCTTCGTCAAATGCTGCTTGATACAGGAGACCGCTTGATTGTCGAGGACACGACAGGCTGGCACGACAACGAGTGGGGCGATTGCCATTGCGAAAAATGCAGGCATATCCTCGGTAAGAATATGCTGGGAAAGGCTTTGATGGAATTACGAGCGATCATACCAACAGGTTGAAACCCGACAGTGCCGTCCTTTTTGTCGCTTCCGGCATTTATGGTCATGATTATGACTGTACGGTTATAACTGTCCCCCTGTGTTATTATTTGGAAAGGCGGATTACGAAATGTTTTGTAATAATTGCGGAGTTATGCTTAATGATGGCATGTCATTTTGTCGCGAGTGCGGCGCTCCGGTACCTGGCGCCAGCGCTGGGTCTGCGGCTATTGTAGTGCCAGCCCCTGTAGCGCCCACCCCTGTCGCGCCCGCCCCTGTAGCACCCGCCCCTGTCGTTCCCGCTCCACCTGCTCACGTTAAGGGTAAGAGCCTTAAGAAGATTCTTATCCCCGTTGCGGCGGTGGTGGTGGTTATTGTCGCGCTTTTTGTTGTATTGCTGGCCACTGACAATTTGCCTTTTGGGCAAAACAACAGGAATACTCAATCTACGAGAAGCGAGACGAGGCGCTCCCGGGATGACGATTCGGATAGTGGCGGAAGCTTGCGGCAGTCGGTGTCTTCTTTATTCCCGGGCCGGGATAGTACAGACTCACCAGCCGCAGTACAGGAGGTTCCCGCTCCTATGCCGTCGGATCCGGGCGGTTCTGCTTCAACCGCGCCCGCCCCTGATATTCCCGTTCCGCCCCCGCCTCTTATGGAATCTCCGGCTTCCGATTATGCCGACCATATAGATATCATTGTTGACAACTCGCCTATTTCCGCCATAAGCCCATTTGAGCCGGTGGGAAACACTACTTCGTCTAATTGGGTCTTCACAATGATCTATGACAGGTTGTTGGAGTGGGATCAAAAAAACGGGGTTTTTATGCCCTCGCTGGCTGTTTCATGGGAAACGAGTGACTTCAAGACTTTCATCTTTCATCTGCGTGATGATGTTTATTTCCACAATGGGGATAAAATGACCGCCGAGGATATTATGAGAACCGTAAATTATGCAAAAGAGTTCGGCTCCGGGTCTCCCGGTGAAGCGCAGTGGGCGTCCGTTGATGCTGTGTTAGTTCTTGATTCGTACACCGTTGTGTTTGAGCTTAGCGAAGTAAATGTCGATTTCCTGTACAACTTATCCATGCCAAGCGCCGGCATTCTCAGCGCCAGGGCACTATTGGAGTACCCTTATGGTTTTACGTATGTCGGTACCGGTGCATATATAGTAGATGAATTTTACCCATATGATTATGTCTATCTTGTACGTAATGAAAATTACTGGGATCGGTCAAAAAATATCGTAACACAGAGCATGGCTTTGCGGTATATTCCGGAAATTGTCACCCGCTCGATTATAATGCAAGTCGGGGATTGCCAACTCTGCTTCGGCATAGCCCCGGAAGATGTGCTGTTGTTCCGGACAGATCCTGGAAATTTTGAAGTGTTTTCTGTCGTTAATAACAATATGCATGGTCTCACTTTCAATATGAAAGACCGTATCACAGGTGATTATCATTTCAGAATGGCTGTAATGCACGCAATGGATAAAGAAGTGATCGCATCTGTTGCAGACGGAGACCTGGCTATCGCAGATACATCCGGTACGATCTGGGGTTATGATACTGAGTTCCGGCACAGTAGCATACCGGCAATCTCGTATGACCTCGACAGAGCCAGGGAACACCTGATAATGTCGGGATATAACGGCGAGGCTGTTGAACTCGCGGTTATGAATTCTTTACATACCAGAGCGGCGGAGGTATTGCAGGCGCAGCTTGCGGCTATCGGGATCAATGTCACGATTACGGTTTATGATTTTGCCACTTTTCTTGCGATAACGTCCGATCCGCACAACGGCTCTCAGATGACTTTCTCAAATCTAAGCATGAGTTTGAGTTCGTCTTCTTACCGAAGCATTCTCTATCCGGGCGGCCGTCAAAACAGGATGTTTTACGATAATCCGGAAATTGCGCATATGTTGGACGCTGTTTCAGCGGTTGTTGATGTAAACCAACGCAGAGGTTACTTTATGAGTATGCAGGAAATCGTCGCCCTGGATCCGCCGTTTGTAAATGTTTTCTGGCGTAAAGCGGAGGTAGTGGGGCAAAGAGGTATAGGCGGTTTGCGTTTATCCGCAGACACCTTGTTGTATGATTTGAGGGAAGTTTATCTTATCAGATGATGTTTTGACGGAACATGCTGCCCCAGCCAGGCTACCTTGTCAACAGATCAAACAGGAGGGTTGTTTATGCAGAAACTGGATGTAACCGCAAAAGACGGATCCGCAATTACAGCGGTTGCTTATAATGCCGATAGCAGTTCCGTGAAAGGCATTATTATTGTCAGTTATGGTTTTGGTGAACACTACAGCATGTATACCGGGCTCGCCGATGTACTGGTGCAGGCGGGTTACGCTTGTGTGTTATATGACTTGCGGGGTCACGGCCCGGCTCCGGATGGCCGGCAAAACTGGTTTGGTGTAATCGATAGTTACCAATGTTTCCTTGATGACCTGGACAGCGTGACTGAAGCCGCCATTTTGGCGGCTCCGGGCAAACCCGTCGTTTTATACGGTCACAGCATGGGGGGTAACATTGTCGTAAACTCGCTGCTCCGGTCATCATCAAAATATGCTTGCGCGGTTATCGAAGCTCCGTGGCTTGGTCTATACGTAAAACACAGCAAACTGCTCATCGGCTTTGCTAAGTTCGCAGGCAGCATTTCCTCCGGAATAACAGTCGTGAATAAGCTTGTGGTCAGCGACCTGACTTCAGACCCGACCAGGGCGGAGCTTTATGTCAGCGACCCGCTGTACCATAACCGAATCTCTTTTCGCATGTATACCGGTATCAGGACCGGGTGCGATTACGCGCTTGAAAACGCGCAGCGGCTGAATATTCCTGTGTATATGGCTTATGCCGCGAATGACAGGATAGTCAGCAACGAAGCGTCACTGGTTTTCGCGAAAAATGCCGGTGATAAGGTGACTGTCAAGGAATATGAGTCATGCCACGCTATTCATAACGATGTAAAAAGGGAAGATTATTTCCGCGATATGATAGATTTTCTCGATTCGCATTGCCGGTAGAAATAATGCGGAGGTCTGAGTCCTGTATAACCTACCGGTCCTTTTTACTAAATTTATGCTGTAATGCCAAAGTGTTTCGCTCCCAAAACACGCCGTCTGAATATCCTTGTATGCCGGTATCGGTATCCGCCAGCTCCAGCCGTTTCTGAGCTAAAGCGCAGTACCCGCCTTCGCGTTCTATCCCGATATAATGACGGCCCAGTTTTTTGGCGACAACAGCCGTCGTACCCGAGCCGAGAAAAGGGTCCATTACTATATCGCCGGGATTTGAACTCGCGAGAATCAGCCTTGCGAGCAGCTTTTCCGGTTTTTGCGTCGGATGATCTGTGTTTTCGGGCATAGACCAGTATGGTACTGAAATATCGTCCCAGAAGTTTGACGGGTATGTGTCGCGAAAACCTCCCCGCTCGCTCTCTACCCAGTCTTTTGGCCTGCCGTTTACCTTATATGGGGCTATGACCCTGCGCCGCATTTTTACATTATCTACGTTGAACGTAAAGATTTTTGGCGATACTGTGGCAAACCATATGTCTTCCATGGAATTTTTCCAGTTACGCGCCGCGCCGCGCCCTTTTTCCCGCTGCCATGTTATGCGGTTTTGAATATAAAAGTGTTCCTGCAGCAACTTACCGACTATCATGCTGCTTTTCCAGTCGCAGCAGACGTAAACAGCCGCGGCGTCCTTCAGAAGCGGCTTTATTTTTTTTATCCATGTTTCGGTAAAACTCCGGTACTCGTTATCATCGGTTTTCCTGAATTTTGAATCGCCGAATGTTTTGTTTAGATTATACGGGGGATCCACTATAAGCAGATCCACAATCCGGTCGGGCATTGCGCATAATACATCAAGCGCATCGCCGTGTATAATGCAATCGTCCGCTTTGCCGGCTGGATATGTCTTGGCGCATTTGCTCAGATACCGCTCCGTTTCCGCGCTATCTAGAGTTATAGTGCGGTTGCGCTCCGCTCTGGTTTTTTCCATATAAACCCCGCTTACTTCTTTTTATATAACCATTATACACGCGAGTCTTTACACATTCTATACGAAAAATCTCATTGTTTCATCGTGGATTTTTGTTTTTTTACAGGTTGACTATTTCTTGAAAAGATGATATTTATAGAATGATAAACGTATTTAATGACAAACAGGCATTCAGACATCACCACGTTTGTGTGAAGTACCAACAGGAATCAAGAGTATTACAGTAACACATTGTATTTGACCTTTGTTTTTGTAGGTTCTTGCGCATAGAAGGAGGAAAACTTTTTGGCAAAGGTTATTAGAACAGACGAAATAAACAAGTGTATAGGCTGTTTTGCATGCATGCTGACATGTTCTGCTGTGAACAGTAAAAACCATTCGATCCGGAAAAGCTGTATCCATATTCAAACCAGCGGAGGGTTGACCGGTAAGTTCATCGCAAACATTTGTCAGGCATGCCGGGAGCCTTACTGCGCGGAGGTTTGTCCTTCCGATGCGCTAATCCCGCGCAAGGGAGGCGGCGTTTTGCTGGATACGCATAAATGTATCGGTTGCCGACGGTGCAAAAACGCGTGTACCGTAGGCGCTATAGGTTTTGACGAAGACAAGCGAAGGCCGCTGATTTGCCGTCACTGCGGAACATGCGCGCAGTTTTGCCCGCATGGTTGTCTGCTCGTGAAGAACGTACCGGATTGAGAGGTTGAGAATTAATTATGATTTATAAAGATTTTATTCGCGTTTTATATATTGATTTGCAAGCCAGTAAAATCCGCGTGGCTGAGCGGAAGGACCTGGTCCCATATTTAGGCGGCGCCGGTGTGGCGACGAAACTGCTGGAAGAGAACCTGCACCCCGATTTACCGCCGCTGGCTCCCGAGCAGCCGGTCATATTTGCTATCGGAGCGCTGGCAACCATATTCCCGGTCATGACCAAGACAGTCGCCATGTTTATCTCACCGCTGACTGGCGAGCTTGGCGAATCACATATGGGCGGGCGCATGGCTATGACCATGTTTGAAGCGGGTTATGACGCTATAGTTTTAACGGGGAAATCCCCGCGCCCCATATATCTTGCGCTCAGCGAATGTGATGTGCAATTTCGCGAAGCCCGTTCTATTTGGGGAAAATCGCCAGACGCCACCTATCAAATCATCCGCGACCGCGAGACGGGGCATGAGGGAAAACGTTCAATACTGTGTATCGGGCAAGCGGGCGAAAATCTGGTATCATATGCCTGCGCGACTATAGAACTGTGGCGGCACGCCGGGCGGCTGGGCCTGGGGGCTGTCCTCGGCTCAAAACTTGTTAAGGCGATCCATATAATAGGCGGTCTCAGCATCCCGATCGAGAACTTCAAGGAGTATTTCAAGGTCTACAGGGAGATTTTTGCCAGGGCTACCGAGCATGGCGGGCCAATGGCAAAGTACCATGACGCCGGTACGCCGATCAACGTCGAGCCGCTCAACACAGCCGGCGCTCTGCCGACCCTGAACCTGCGGCAAAACCGTTTTGACAAAGCTGCATGGATATCGGGCGATTTCTTCGCGCAAAAGCATCTGATCCGTAAGCTTGCGTGCGTGGGCTGCCCCGTGGGTTGCATTCACATAGGGCAGGTCCGGCGGGCGTTTTTCGAGTCGGGATATGAATATGAAACCATATTTGTAGGATACGATTACGAACTGATATTCGCGCTCGGTTCATTCCTTGGTATACACAGCTCCCACCATATCCTGGAGCTGATCGACGAGGTCGAAAGGTATGGGCTGGACGCAATGAGTACGGGCGTGGCGTTAGGCTGGGCTACCGAAGCTTTTGAAAACGGGCGTATAACCATAGAAGATACTCTCGTGCAGTTGCGGTTTGGTGAAGCCGAGGGGTATTGTCAGGCAATTAAAAATATCTCCGAGGCTCCGAATGAGTTTTATAAGAATCTGGGCAAGGGCGTGCGGCACGTCTCCGAGGTTTACGGCGGCAAGGAATATGGTATGCAGATCGCCGGAAACGAAATGGCGGGTTACCACACAGGTTACGGTTCTCTGGTTGGAACAGCAGTCGCCGCAAGGCATTCCCATCTATGCAACGGCGGGTATTCTATCGATCAGGGCATGAAGGACACGGTTCTCGATCCGGACGGTATGGTCGACGCGTTGCTCAGCGAGGAGCTGGAGCGTTGCATGCTCAATTCGCTTGTTATGTGCCTGTTCGCGCGAAAGATATATGACCGCGAGACAGTGCTTAAAGCGCTTGGCGCTATCGGTAAGAAGATGACCAACGAAGATCTCACTGAGATCGCCCGGCGCATTTACGCGGCAAAGCTGCGTGTCAAAAAAGCGCTTGGTTTCGATCTGCAGAGCGTTCGTTTCCCGAAACGGTTTTTCGAGACGCCTTCTATGCAGGGGGTTCTGGATGAAGCGACGGCTTATGAGCTTCTGGAGAAGTACCGCGAGCGGCTGAGCGAGTTTGACGAAGAAGCAGCGGCGGAGGAAGAAGAAGCCGTCTGAATAAAACCGGCAAGAAAGTAAAACGACGGTTCATGCGCTTTAGTATAGCTCATGAACCGTCTGTTTGTTTTGTCTGGTTTTGTCTGGTTTTGTCTGGTCTTGTCTGGTCTTGTCTTGTCTTGTCTGGTTTTGTGTCGTGGTTATTACTTGTTGCCGCTGGTTAAATCGCTTTTCTTAACAGCTATCGGCCCGATAAAGGGCAACTCGATATACTTGTATCCATACGCTTTGATCAGGACATACAATACGATTATTGTAATTATAATGCCGATAATGGTAGAGATTGTACCGACTACGACCCATGCGCCCCAACCGCCTGACAGGAAGCCGATCGCGCTATATATATTTCTTGGCGTCATTATCCAAACGATGATCTGGAAGAGAATGGCGAGCGCGGCGCGGACAACTCCTATACCTAAAGCTTGTACCGCATAGAATTTGACAAACCTGCTTGATTTTTCCATCATGAAAAATACAATCGGTACCGCCCATGCTACCCAGCCCAGGTACGGGATCCAGCTGACAACTGCCATCGCAATGAATATAACCACTACGGCAATGTTAGCATCCATACCAAGCGATGATTTGTGAGGTTGGACGGCAGCGCCGGGCGTTGGAATTTCATTTTGCTGATACTGCGGCTGCTGCTGATATTGCTGATATTGCTGCTGTGGCTGCTGGTATTGCTGAGGCGGCGGTGGCGGCGGCGGCGGCGGTGGTGGCTGAGGCGGCGGCGGTTGCATTGGTTGTTGCGCCTGCTGTGGTGGTTGATATTGCTGCTGTGGTGGCTGATACTGCTGCTGTGGCGGTTGATATTGCTGCTGTGGCGCTTGTTGTGATGGCGGCTGTTGCTCCTGCTGTTGCACCGGCGCTTCGTCTACAGCGCGTCCGCACTGCGGGCAAAATCTGACGCCGTCTTGTACTTGAGTCCCACAACTATTACAAAATGCCATGATATCCTCCCCTTGCTAAATATAATAATAGTTAGTTAACTATCATTTTTTTTTTGATATTCATTCCACTTTGAATACTGTTCCGTCAGCCAGGTTCATATGGTAGTTTGAGCCGAAAATAATCGAAAAATGGAATATTGGCCTGTCTACGCGAATCATATATGGCAGCGAGTGTTTCAGTCCTGCCGGCATGTATATGTACGTACTTTTGGTTAAGAGATACTTCTCTCCTTCTACGTAGAACTCAACTTCCCCGCAAAGATCGGAGGGTTCGTCGGGGTTGGAGCCTATAAAGCTTAGTAGTTCGTTTTTATCATGCGAGTGCTCTACTCCGCGTGTGACGTCTTTTACAACGACTCCCTTTATGCTATCCTGTTCCCCGCTGGCATGTATGATCCATGCGCTGTTCAGTTGAAAATCCGCTCCCGCCATATTACTCGAGTCGAGCCAGAGGATCCGCCTGCGACCCATGTCATTATACCGCTGCTTCGATTCGGGACCGGCTATTACGTCCGGCAGGATTATGTCCTGCAGGAAATACTTATCGTATTTCCTTTCATTGTCTTTGCTCACTACATCAGCTTCTTTTTTTATGATTAACTGCAACACAACTATGGCATTATAACACAACCGGATTGAAATTGCTATACTTATCGTTGTGTTTTTAGCTTTCCAGCCTGCCTTTTGCCGTCAGGTCGGCGCAAAGCTCGAGTATCGCGGCTTCTATAGATGCGTCCGGCGGATATACGCGGTCAAAACCGAGCGCTTTGAATTTCACTTCATCATCTTTGAAATCGTGTTTTCCGACGCTCAAGTTCCCGCCTATCATCAGTATTATATCGTTCAGACCTGCTTCAGTACATTTTCCGCGGAACCCCTGCAGATCTTGCTCGGCCATGCCGTAGAGCGATGTGATCATTATAGCGTCCGCCGCCGTCTCCTGCGCCGCTTTGATAAACTCCTCGGGTAAAGTCTGAGCGCTCATAGCTGCGACTGTAAAACCGTTCTCGCGCAACACTTTGGAAATCAGCTTTGTGCCGATCACATGCGCGTCGACGCCGACGCTGCCTGTCACGACAGTGAGATTTGCTTTTTTTATCGCTTCAAGATGGGGGTTTGTCGCTTCTTTATCAAAGACTATTTTATCTTTTGGAGGGATCAGCGTTCCCTCGCCCAAGGTCCACATGTCCGAGACAGAAACTTTGTATGTCATCTTGCGCCCTTCGTATTGCTCGCGTTGTCTTACCTTTTCCCGCTGAAACTCGCGGACTTCCTCAGGAATGGGTACGTTGCCGTACTCGAGGTAGCGTAATGCGCCTTGTAGATCGCGCACCCCGAGGGTGTTGTCCTTGAGGTGCATGCTTATCGGGAACGGCGAGTCAAGCACGCCTTCGTCGAGCGCTTTTACGATCCCTGTGCAGACGTCGCCTTCGCCGAGTTCCATTACCCGCTCGATTATGGCGCTGATCGCCAGCTCCGCCATGCGTTCTTCATCGTCTATTTGCCGGGATTCTATCTCAGGTTCCTGCTGTCTCACAACATTGTAGATCCAGCTTGCCGATCTGTATGTCTGCTGGTGGGCTTCGATGCTGGGCACTCCGAATGCTTCATCCACGGTTTTGACAAAACAGGCCGGCAGTTTTGCAAGGGCGCCGATCATAGCCGTGTAATTGATATATCCAAAAGCCATCCCGACATCTCTCGGGAAGGGATACAGGAATGATTGGTTGCCGATAGAACCCGGCGTCTCGCAGTCGGGATATCCGTACTTGTCCAGGTACTTACGAAACAGTTTTTCCGCCGCGCGAAACTCGCCCAAATCCTGCGCCATGTTTCCGTTGAAGTTCACCATCGGCGAGAAGCTCCTCGCGCCTTGTCCCGCCGATACGAGAGCTTCGAGCAGCATGCAGGCAATGCTGACATAGTGCGGTATGATGCCGTTTGGAAGCCAGCCGTGGCAGGCGTGGTTTATCAGGTGTCCGCGATCGGCATAATATCCTGAGAGCCGCGCGCTGAGCTGCAGAGTCTGTATGCATTCTTCGGGCGTGGCGCGTTTGTCAAAACCGGAGAGCCAGCCGAACATGCTTTGCGGTATCGCGCTCATGCCAGACGCGAACGCGATCTCGGCGATTATAAACTGGCCTTCACGCGAGCTGCGGACGTCGAAAGCGCCTTTGCAGGATTCTACTACCCGGCGCGTGTTTTTTACCCCATGGTTAACTATCGGAAAGCCGTTCAGTTTGGGTTTGCCTGTCTTGATGCTCTCGTCAAGCGCATGCTGCGCCATGTCGAATTTCAGGTTTCTGCTGTAGGAGTCGGTTGTAAAGGGGAACATAAACACGCCGACTTCGTTTAGCGACTGTAGCAGTTTGATCTCGTCTTCCAGTACCGGCGTGCCGGATCGCGGGTAGAGGCTTGTCTTGCCTTCGGTTTTGTATTTTTTGAGCATCTTGACCATGTTCTTGTCGTCAGGCAGGCTCTTGTTGTATGCAACGGCTTCCTCGAGGTCTACCTCCTTTCCGGTTGGCCAGAGCTCAAGCGCTTTTTTATGCATTTTCAGAAAGTCGTCTTCCGGCATTTTCTTATCCCGGACTTTGATCCCGGATGTGTCTATCATGTAATTGTTTTCTCCCTTCCACACGTTGGTTAGTCAGTTTCGTGCATTATATCATAGCCGTTGCAAATAAAGTAGGCAATAGCCGCCAGTTAACTATAAAACCTTAGTTAAAAATGTCTCTCATTAATAAAAACAAGCTTATGAATGGCAACCGGAGTGAACGTCCTTCCCCACGCTGGACGTTCATGGAGGGCGGCAGCAGGCAGAGTAGAGGCTTGCCATCACCACCGCAGTTGTCCGCGCCTGAGCGAGCAGGAACCAAAAGCCCCCGTCCATCGTCACCGCCACAGCAGCAT
>Ga0123353_10014491_pt1 | contig 11372 bp, 5 predicted proteins | sample TergutLab28metaG_3_FD_92763 | JGI IMG/M metagenome (GOLD analysis project Ga0123353, IMG submission 92763) | Labiotermes labralis P3 segment gut microbial communities from Petit-Saut dam, French Guiana - Lab288 P3 | ecosystem: Host-associated > Arthropoda: Insects > Digestive system > Gut ... | reverse complement strand
TAATACTGTATTCACAGCAATTGGTATTTGTCATACTAGTTACGTTGACTGTCTGCTAGCGAGGTCTGGATGGAACACTTCGTTCAGTCCATGCCTTGGGATACTGAAACTTTATTAGATTATATTGTGGTTTTGTGCATTATACGGCGTCTTAGTTAGACTTCGAATATTCAGTTAGTAAAACCAGCCGTTCTTGTCACTTGAATGTGAATCTAAGTACTTGGATACATACATACATATTAACTTGTTATAAATATATATCGCTGATAAATTGATATTAGTATTATTGTTTCATTGGTTTAAAACAAACGTGCATATGAGTAAAAATCAACAGAAACATATGAATGGAAATAAATAAACACGAATAATATTGTCTATTAATCAATTAGTGTTGCAAGGAAAACAAATCATGATGTGTTACATTTACACTTTTTCTTCACAGCTGGCAGCACCGTACATGACAGGCACCCTTAATAGATTTTCTGATTCGTACTTGTTTGTCAAGTGAGAAACACTCAGCAACATCCACATTTTTAAATGGCGCGTATTTCGGTTTCGGAAGTTCCGACAATTAAGTTCTGTAGGAATTACTGCTTCTGCCGTGTACGTGTTTCTTGCGGAGTTTCTCTCTCTCTCTCTTTCTCTTCACGGAGAAGTGTCCAGTATTTCGCCACCATGCAGCGTCCCAGTTCTTGTTTTCAGGTCTCTCTTCAACTGTTCTTGAGTATTTTCGACAACGGCCACCAAGTCGTCTATACTGTGTTCTGTTCAGACTACCTACTTAGCATTGCTGCGTGTACATTAAATGTGCAGTCGCCACGCTGCTACAGTCAGTGTAAATACATCGGCTGTTCTGTGGCATTTCAGATGTTACAACGGAAAGCATTGGGTTTATCCGAGATATTGGTTGATTCTAACCGATCTACACGGAGTGGTGTCCCATAAGACAGGAATCTACATCAGCGTTGCTGTGGCAACCCCAAATATCGGGTAAACCAAGTGTTTGCAGGGTGGCAGGTACAGGGACCGCGTACTGTACAGTAAGTGTTCTGAATTAAAATTTGAACCACATAATATCTGGTTCAGTGGAAGCATCGGAGATGCCGTTATATTATAGTGGCATTCCGGATGCTTCCATGTTAGTGATGGTTGCTGTCATGAATACAAAGTTTTTATTTAATATAAGCGGATCTCTTTTAGTTTGACTTACTGCGCTGTTTCCTTCGCCAGCGCTACACAAGGTGCGTCGTCATTGTCAGGAAATATGTGAACGGTTTCCTCAGTAGTTTCAAACTTTTTCTGTGCATTTTCCAGCTGCCTTAAACCGTGTTCACTGTCACGTCCAGAAAAACCATGGCGATAGCGGGGTTATTGTAATTTTGTCTGTACGGCGCTTTGCAAAATACATCCTCCGTGTTTGAAATAAGGCTGTCTTCATGTTAGGAGATTCAGTTCTGATTTGCTCGGCTAATCTAATCACGCCATTTAATAAGAACGTGTGTTAATAAATTTGGATGCTTTGCTTTTATAGGCGGCAATGCAGCCAGCATAAACGATGCTGCTCTGTTTAGAGAATAAGAATGTTTAATTTACTGCACTGTGATGTAAAATGTCGGATACTTTATTGATAAACAAGCAGTTGTTTGGCTATTAATATTTATCAGAGTTTTAGAGTAAAAAAGGTGGGGGTTGGAAAGTATGCCCACATCCACTTTTACTACTGTTGGGTATAGAAAGGTAATGTACCAACCAAGAGCATCTGGGTTTGTGTACGGCGATCAGATGCAAGCGTATTAGTGTCGTCTTGTATTGCTGCAGGTAAACCTCTCGTAATGTTTCGCAAGGGCCGAATGAATTGGTTGCAAATATTTTTACAAGAAAAAAGTATTTGAAACATGTATTGCCTTGCTTTTCTCATCTGAGTAGAACCGATCTCTTGTCCCTTTAAATTTTCCGCCTTATATGTTTGCTTTGTGTTTACCTTCTTGCACTTGAAAGTACAAAAATGTTTTTTTTTTGCCCACTTGACACCTGGAATGACCAAATAGTACTACACCACAACAAGCGATTCTAATAACAGTTGAATGACATTGAAACACGTGTTAGAATGTGTGGGATAGAAAACTCTATTGGCACAATACCGATTTATCTCAGTAATTGGCCAACTTGATGCACAAAATTTTTGTTTTACAGTAAGTTTATTTCATGGCTCTACATGTTTCGAGCACATGTGCTCATCATCAGGAGGTCAAAACTGCATTACACAGCCTCTGGTATCATCACACCTATAGGTGGCCGTCTTGTGCACGAGTTGGTTAATTACTGAGCTAAATATACTGAGATGCACGGTCAGCAAAACGTAAAAAAAAACCGATTGTTACTCGCCTATTTATTGCTATATTGACATATAAAATTTTGCCAAATGGCGCCAGGCGATGGAATTTAATAAGCCACTGTCCAATCAGGCTGCTTCTAGTTCTGTTGCGGTAGATGAATCAGAGAAGTAACAGAACATGCTTCGGGGCGACGTACAGAGTGGTGTAAAAACACGTAAAAATTACAGAGTGGAGGGGAACACGTGATTTATTGTAGCATGCGTTTCCAAGTCGCAGCTGCAGTTGGAGCTTCCTGCTTCTGATATCGACTGTTCAACGTCTTGCGTTGCGAGTAGTTGGAGGGGCAGTATAATTATGGGCTTGTAATGTCAGCAAAGTGAAAGACATTGGCCAAACCCCTTCTTGTTATGCTGCAGAAATGCAGTGCTGCTGCTCTGAAAAGGGAAATGATGCATGCGTGCCCGCTGTGACGCATGTAGACCATCATGAATTGAGCAGCTGCTTAACAGATCTCAAGTTCCATTTCAGATCAATTTATATACAGCGAATTACAAAGTGAAGCATTTATGGGTACTATAACATTCCTCAACTATATCCGAATCAGTTTAAACGTACTTTTGAAAATTTGCGTGTATTGTTACTGCAAAAAATAAGCATTTGCCTGAGTATCCGATGTCTGCTTGACGTACCGGTTAAAATAACACATTTCGACCTCATAATCTCTGTGGTTACTTTCATGACTGTATTTTCTTTCTCGAAAAATTTCTCCGGACCAGAGTATAATGCAAACACTTCTAAGACGGAAACTGTTGTCATGTGAGAACAGTGTTGTGGAAAATAATATGCTCCATTGTCTGTTACGTTCTGTTCATATACACATGCACGATACTGCGCTTCCTGGAATTTGTGACAATGGACTTCCCTCTACAAAGGGGAACAGGATTATGCACAACAAAACATATCTGAAATGTTGGCAGCACTGCTGGAAAAATAAGAAAGGAAAGGAAAGCAGGCTGAAAGTGTGTGCTCTTTGTCATAAATACATGCGATGTGTGCTCTGCAGTATTTTGATACGAAGAAATTAAAAGTGTCATTATGCTGAACTGAGCAACACGTCATGAAGATGTTTTGGGGAGTGGAAGTTTAGCTTCGCGCATTCTTAACCTCGGCACTTGAATGAGGTGAATGGTTGGCTCCGCGCCGCGGCCTCTTTATTACCCCCGTCCCCCGTCCCCCCCCTCAACCACTCAAACCCCTGAAAGAGCCACGTGGTATCCATTACGGTAGGAGAAAGGGTGGGCGTCGGAGACGGTCTAGGCACAGTGGAGGAATATCTTGTCCCTATGAGGTGTGTCATCCCCGTTGTGTTAAATCAATAACAATTCTTATGTATTATACATACAGTCTAATACAAATATATTTTCAATGAGAAATATACAGTTACATTGGGTACAACTACGTGTTTCTGCCCTGTGTATTGCCTATCATCAGGTTGTCCAGACTTGTCGAGCAACTATACAATAAGCGGGGTATTCTGGAGAGTGTGGGGGGTGGTGGGACGATGTTCCGGCCCCGTGTATTGGCCATCATCAGGTTGTCCACCACCCCCCACACCCTCCAGAATACCCTGCTTATTGTATAGTTCCTCGACAAGTCTGTAGACAGCCTGATGATGGCCAATACACAGGGTCGAAACATGTAGTTGTACCTAATGTAATTGTAGATTACTCATTGAAAATATAGTTGTGTTATGACTGTGTATGAAACATGTAGTTGTACCTAATGTAATTGTAGATTACTCATTGAAAATATAGTTGTGTTATGACTGTATGTATGATACATAATAAGAATTGTTTATATTTTGTCTCTGCCTGGAAATAAATTCCGAATCCTTGGCTTCCAGCCGATAACCATTTCACTGTACCAACTGGGGTGTACCGGATTCTGGAAGTAAGTACCTGCCTTGAAGACTTCTTTGTTGTGCAGAAAATTGTTTGTGTCCGCTGGAATTCCTTTAAAAGTAGGGTTTTCTGTGTTTTCAATCTTTTTAAAAAGAAATGTTGCACTCCTCGCACCGCCTGCCACCTCCTCACACATGGGCACTTCCTGCAATGTCTGTGAGCTTTGTTCACGGTAAATCTGAAATGAAATGACAGGCAGGTCGGGGCCTGCAGTTCTATTTGTAAACAGTTTATGCAACACCCACCAGACCGGAACGTTTACTGAGCATTCCTGCTAATGAGGTCACTTTAGACTTAACATACGCAGGTTTCAGCACTTGTCTCGTATAAAGTCCAGAAGTTAGTAATCTTAAATTTATGCTGTATGTTTGTCCACATAGAGTGAGAGAAGTTGTGTTTAGAAGTACATAAATTTAAAAGGTAAAGGTAAAGGTTATCCCGTCCTCGGCATGAAAGCGTGAAGCTGAAGTAGAACTATACTAATAATTCTTAACCTCAGCGCGAGATGAAGGTGATTGGTTATCATCACGCCCCCCCCCCCCCTCAGGAACGAGCGGGGTGGGCCCTAGAGCATGTCTGGAAGATTTGAAGGATAGAAGAATCCCATACCCTTCCGGGATTCGTGCCCCGGATCGTTCTGCCCGTGGCCCAGTCAGTACACTAACTACGCCGTCTCCGCTCGGTAATAGGATCTCAGTTTTTACCTTCCGCATTTATATTTTAGGTTTCCCGGTAAACGTCTTGCATTACTTATAATTCACTTGTTTGGGTTAGTTCGGTAAGGTCTTGAGCGGAAGACTAGGCCTACATAATTATATCTGATATGGCACTCCAGTCCCTCTGACGACGGTGTGGTTGGATGCCCGTTTCTTTTATTCCACCTGTTTCTTTGTAATTACATTTGTCCATTTGCTGACAGATAATAATACAAAAAAGTATTTATTCCAGAGTAAGTTATTAGTGTGCCGGTCCCAGTGGCCGCGCGGTCTAAGACGTAGGTCTACGGCCGCTCGCCTGCTGAGATCTTGGGTTCGAATCCCACCGGGGGCATGGATGTCTGTCTGTTGTGAGTGTTATGTGTTGTCAGGTAGAGGTCTCTGCGACGCACTGATCACGCGTCCAGAGGAGTCCTACCGACCGTGATGCGTCGTTGTGTGTGATCTAGAAACCTCAAGAATGAGGAGGCCATGGACCGCGTTGGGCCGCAACGCCACGGGGGGGGGGATTAATGTGCGTATTTGAACTAGTACCGTGGGATTTGTTGATACGGCAGCGGATCATCGACCTTCATAACCTATTCTTTATTACGAAGCATTAATAGTTACGTATCTAGTTCTGACGGAAAAGTCTGTACACCGTAGTTAAAATTCGCGACAGCAATGTTAGTGGTGTAACTACTGTTCTTTTTTGTTACAGGTGAGTGGCGTCCGCGAAGAAATGTGGCTGCATCTGTTTGGCTGTTGGGAGCAAGGATTCTATCTACACAAATCGCGTATCGCGCTTATCCCAAAGGGCTGGGTATTCCGACTATTCTGTTCCGTTCATATTGTCGCTGTGAATAGTTTCACAGGGCTTCCATTCTATTCATCTTCTATGAATCATTGTAGCCGTCCTCTCATCCCACACAAGCTTGATTTCGCAGTACAAAACTACAGAAATGTACGTTTAAAGGGCAGAGGGACAAATGCGTCTCTGTGTTGAAGTTATTTTTAAAAGCCGGTGTTGTTTTATCAATACGGCATGCAATTTTATGCTTGTTGCACCGTGCATTGTGATATAATTGTATATGATAAATCAACAACATGCATTTCTTCTAAATTAATATTGTAATTTTTAATTTTTGATGTCTTCTGTGTGTTTCGAACCCGAGGGTTCATCTTCAGGAAGACGGCTATACATACAGGTAAGGTGGAGTGTGTGTTACGTGCATCAGTATAAGCAGTCTAGTAGGAAGAAGAGTGTGTTCGAACCTGAACCCACTCTTCTAGTCTAGTAGGCTAGACTAGACATCAACAATTAAAAATTAAAATATTAATTTAGAAAAAGTTCAGTTTGTTGGTCTACAAAGTATAGCGGCATGTAATATTTACATTTTATTGTCTGCTGTCCGTTTACATCTTAATTAATCAGTTTTAAGACCCTGTAATATCCTCAGCACGCTTGAAAATGTTTAAACTATGAATTCGTAATTTCTGATGGCGTAGAGGAGAAATGCATGTAGGGTTTTGGTGGAAAACTGAAGGAAAGTGACAACTTTCAAGACCTAGGCGTAGATTGGAGGATATTATTAAAATGGATCTTAAAGTAAATAGACTGAAAAGGCGTGAACTGGATTAGTTTGGCTGAGCACGGGGACGTGCGGCGAGCTGTAATGTACTGTACATCGGCTTCATAAGATGCAGATGCAGGGAGTGTCTTCCCAAGCTGAGGAACTCAAGAAGTACGCTGTTCAATGGAGTTCATCGTTTCTGCGAGCGTATGTGTACACGCAAATTGGAAACGATTGAAGCAAGTTTTGAGATTCTTAATTTCAAACTTTCGCCGTGCTCTGAATGTTGTATTATTCCTTTTGGGCGATTCCCCGGCGTTATGTGCCGACGTTTCGGAACATTGTCAGTTACATCTTCATTACACCTCCAATGAAGATGGAACACGGTGTTCCGAAACATCGGCACATAAAATTCAGACCCCGGAGGAATCACCCAAAAGAAAGAATAAAACAATTATTGACATATTTATAACACATTCTCTTCATTGTTTCTTTGGGGGTAGCGGGGTGAAAAAGTAGCATATTCTTAACGGACAGTAGCATGTGCAAATGATGTTCTTTCTGTGAGCTGATTTTTTTATTTCCTTATGATTGTGATTATAAGTAACGATTTGCGTATGGTTATCCGTGTTTCGATCCAGCAGTGTGGTGCACACACGCACTGCACCTAAGAACTTCGGCCGGTATCTGCCTATACCTGCGTCATACTGACGGAACGCTGAAAGCCAGTTAATGTTTCGTGTGGGCGTGTTCCACTGCACTGCCGCACTGGTGCATCTCGCACCCAAGTGCAAGATTAGTGCAAGTCCATATCCCGACTATTCGAGGTTTGGAACATATTCGTAATGTAGCTGGACACGCATTCCTGGTAACAAGTTTAAATACACACACTCACGCATATGCCGTACCATTGCCGCACGACGAGCACAGTGGTCGTGCAGCTGTTACTCTGCGTGTCCGCTGGAATTCCTTTGCAGTGTTGAACCCTGGTTAGATGGAGGCTGTACAAGCAATAGTCACACAGGGCTTGAGTATTTAAATAGAACGGGGTAGAATGCTTTCATATGCAGTGTCAAGCAGTCTTCCTGGAAGACTGCTTGACACTGAATATGAAAGTACTACGATCGTTCGAAACATGGGTAATTATTTGCCAGTGGACGCGACACACGACGTAACGTCCCAGACAACTTGACTATTCAGCAACATGGCTGGGAGAACCTTAGATCTCTCAGGTATTCCGGCTTTCGATGCCGAAGAACTGCTAACGTTTCGGCGTAAAATCTTGTTATGGTAACGGCGACGACACACGGCGTGGCAAAACCCTGAAATCAAAAGACATACACTTGCCGTTGCTCCTGAAAACTCGATGCAGGCAAGTGTTTCGCATCTTCAGCATTGTGCCACCACGATAAAGTCAGTCAGTCACTCTGAGCTGTGCACTGCCAAGCCTTGCCTCCTGGCTGGCAACAAGCGGTCTTACACGGACTGCCGCTAGACACCAGTTCTAGTTTGCTGTATCGTTTAAGATGACTAATCTTATGGGAAATGACGCCGTAGGCTGTACTGCTATGAATAAGGAGGCAGCACGCTCCTTCAAAACGTCGGTATTTACCAGCCTGCACAGCATCATATACCATATGAGAACTTTTAGTTAGTACCTTACTTGGACATCGATTCGTCCTATGATTCGGCAGTGACCAGTCGCTCTCTGTGGTAACGGTGGGAGGAGCCTATTGTTGGCCAGTACAATGCACAGCGGAATGTCCAGGGTGTTATGACATGTCCCTTGTGGGGCTTGTTTGTGTGTTGATGGGTGCAGCATAACACGAGACAAAAGATCCGCAGCCGTCGGTATGAGTCAGACGCCCAGAAGAGGGATGGACAGATACTTGGTAAATCGGAAGCGACCACAGTTTCGTTCTTCGGCCCAATTTTCATTTCAAAGGGGGCGTGTGCGCGACAGTTTTTAATTATATTTGTGAAATAGGTAATTGGTTAGATTAAGATGAGAGATGTCCCTGGTAATTAATTCAACACTTCAGGAAGTGTTAGCGATAAGGAGGCGTCTAACTTTCCTGACATAACTTATCAAGATGAAACAACAATAACAATTCTGGCGACGCAGTTAGTATAAAGCAGTAGCACAAAACAGGCGGTAGGATTGCTGCTGGTAGGGCCTTCCATGCCAGACAAGTCAAAAGTGATGACACACACAAAGGGATACCCTGGTCCTCCATAAAGAATAAATTGTTACGACACCTACATAAGAGTCCGTGAGGGATAAGGAAAAGGAAGCCAAAGCCGAGCAAGGGCTGAAGTGTTGCTGCTGCTGCTGACGATGGTGATTAATAGCATAAAACAGTGCCATGTTGGGTGTAGAGACGAATGCGGGGCCGTGAATGTATAAGACTACGTGGAAGAGTGTCCTTTCTTTGGTGAATATGGTTAAGAAGAAAATGTTCGCGGTTCCAGGACTGAATCACTGTAACGCTTGTTAATTCACATTTCAAAGAGTACCACTGTCACGATGTAATAAAACTACCAACAACAGATACGATAACCCGAGAGAGAACAAGTGAGGTGTACGCACGGCGCAGGTTCTGACTCATCCCCTTTGTTATTGCCTCTAGATTTGCAATTTGCGAACTCCGACGTTTGATGTTCTCCCATGATATTAATGAAAGTGCTCTCAAATGTGTATGTCTGCGGTGCTTTGCTGAGGTCGTCAGCGAGCCGTTCTCATTGTGCAGCCCAAATGCATACAAATGTGCAAATTCAGTGTTCCACGCTATATTCGTTTGCAGCTAAAGGCTAATTGGTATGGGCTACCCTTATTAATAGCGTGTAACAGGTAACTTCAAACAAAACACAAATAAAGTGTTTTAAACGGGTCCTTCCACTTTCCATTCAACAAACGCGTGAGCTGTGAACCGTGAAATTGCCACTACGACGAATTCTTCCCGTTTTGTGTACAGAAATTAAATTGCGAGATTTTAGGCCGTCAGAGCAGTGTTGATGAAGAATCAGGCCTTGTGGGATGTCAGCAGTCGACACGATGCTAACTAAAAAAATTAAATTCGCACGCAACTGTTTAGTGTTAGTGGACAGTTATTCAAACTTGTCGAAGTCAAAACTAACATTACGCATATTTGAATGAATTAACATTCAATATTAGACCTTCATTACTCCCGTAACAGGAAATTATAAACATGCAGCTGTGTACCTACTAATACATGCCCCCAGTATGCACACGTATACACACAAGTGCACACGCCCGTGGGCTTTACACGTGTAATTATTTTAAATGATCCCAATCTAAAGTCATTTCCCATCGGGTCGCTTATACCACACACCAATATCACGTGCTGGCTCTTTACCACACTGATTGTCGGAGAATTTGTGAGGTTGTTGGAAGTCATTTAAATGTAGTCGTCATACAGGTTTCTGTACGGTAATACATGGACTGACCACATCGTTGCAAGAAGGGTAACTGTTGACGGGAATGGCCGAATTGCAAGTTCTGCACAGAAAGACGGTACGCACGGATAAGCAAAATGTGTTTTTGAGCAGCAGACGCTTGCTGGGGAAGAAAGTGGATGATAATGGTGCTAGTTTGAAGACATCTCGTGACAAATGTTTGACGCGATCCGCCCAACACACGGGTATATCTGCGTCACAGCAACGAAATGCGACAAAGCTACGTTTGCTTTCATGTAACACAACTTGGTGCAGGAGCTCTACGAGGCACATCACCTTTTGTTGACCCCCCAACCCCCACCACTTCAATACACAGTAGCGAGATACGTTGGAGACGCACGCACTTGTAGGGATTTTCAAGTAACGTGTTTGCACTTCTTCGCCAGGTGTTAAAAGAAAATTGGAAATTGGAATTCCTTTGCAGTTTTTCGTGAAATTCTCAAAGTTAATACGCACAAAAGTCCGTTGCGGCTGGCGAGTCTTGGCGAGTCTGTTGGCTTACGTGCGTGCACACACGTGCACACGCGTGTGGAAGGACAACGAAATTTAATAAACGCTCGTTAGGATGCGAACGCGCCCAGTAAGGGTGTACAGCGTAGATCAGTAGCCCCCCTTTCCCCCGGGACTGGCACCGGAAGGATGTTACTTCACAACATTACCACGCTGTTTTATTTTGTCTGTTTAACAAATCGTCTCCCCTTTCATATTAAACATTTTTAATGTTAGAGGGGAGAACTTCTAATGCAGTATATCAGCGTTTACAGAAGGCCAGCTGATGGATCGCAGTTAGAGATGAAACAAGTAGCCGTGAATAAAATCGATAAAATCTAGTGTTGTTTGTGACCGATTTAATACATGTATGTGTACGGATCTATCGTTCTGCCTGTTGTCTTGTGCGAGTGTGGAAGTTTGACCTCTGGCTTTAATGTAAGAGCAAAAAATGGCTCAGAACGGTGATTTTATCCAAGAGAGATGAAATGATAGGAACTGTAGAATAAGTGCGTAATACGAGTGTCGTAATTGACATTCTATATAGGATATTGTTAACACTGTTAATTCAAGGGAACTGAAACGACCTGCCTGATTACACGGACTAGTGTTGGTCTCTTTTGTACACTTCATTTAAGGTTCGAGCTTTATAAAATGTCTGCAATTTCTCGACTAGTTGAGCAACTGTCAACTTCTCAAATAGAATTCTACTCAGTGCAATTACTTTGTTGCATAGGTATGTGTACAAATACACGTTCGAAAACATTATGGATTTCTGACTGCCTCGTGTCCTACTCATTTAGCACGAGTTTTGTGTGTGTGTGTGTGTGTGTGTGTGTG
>Ga0123353_10014490_pt1 | contig 11372 bp, 10 predicted proteins | sample TergutLab28metaG_3_FD_92763 | JGI IMG/M metagenome (GOLD analysis project Ga0123353, IMG submission 92763) | Labiotermes labralis P3 segment gut microbial communities from Petit-Saut dam, French Guiana - Lab288 P3 | ecosystem: Host-associated > Arthropoda: Insects > Digestive system > Gut ... | reverse complement strand
TCCATACCGAGGCCGACATAGGCAAAAACAAAGCCTTATCCGCAAGCCAAAAGCTCAGAAGATATAATAGCGAGATAACCGTAACGCCTGTCGATTCGCACCTTAACGAGGAAAACGCCAGTAGCCTTATCGCGGGCAGCGACATTGTCCTTGCTTGCGTCGACAACAACGAGACCCGCCTTGCCCTCAATAAAGTTTGCGCTGAACTCGGAGTTCCCTTAATAGACGGCGGCGTCGGCGGCTTCGAGGGGTATGTTCAAATTACAAATTACAAACTACAAATTACAAATGAGAGCGAGAAAGAGTTAGGAGCAAGATGTGAAGAGTTAGGAGTAAAGGAAAAATGTCATTGCGAGGAGCGTAGCGACGCGGCAATCCAGAGAAAATTCCCCTCTAAGATAGAGGGGTGCCCGCAGGGCGGGGAATGTGACAAATTAGTCGATGCGCAACTAGGAGCCGCCGTGAGTGTAATAGGCTCGATTATGTCCCTGCAGGCAATCAAAACTCTTCTGGAAATCGAAACCGATTGCTCTCTGCATTATATAGATTTATTGTCTATGAGAATTTTGCCAATAAAACAAGGCTAAAAGAAACGGGGACACGATAACGCGCCCCGCCGTAATTTTTTCTCTAATTCTTATCCCCTAGTTTTTATTTCTTCGGTATCAAGCCTTTCTTGCCTAATACCTTTTCGATATAGGGTAGCAGCTTATTGTTCTCCTCGCGGATTTTGTCGGCGCCCAAGTCTTTCATTTCTTTGTCCATTCTCTTCATAATGTTGGCAAAAATTAAGCCCTCGGCGGCGGAAACGTAGGTAAAGACTAACCTTTCGGGGCTTATGCCCTGCTCGGTCAAAACCTTGTGCAGCGCTTCCATACGCTCTTTCATCCAAAGGTTGCCCTCTATGTAGTGGCAGTCCGTCGGCAAATGGCACGCGCCTACAAAAACCATTCCTGCGCCTAGGCGGAAAGCCTCCAAAACAAAGTCCTTATCTACCCTGCCCGCGCACATTGTGCGTATGACGCGGATGCGCGTCGGATACTCGAAACGGCTCGTCCCGGCGAGGTCCGCGCCGGAATAACAGCACCAGTTGCACAAGAAGCCCATAATTTTTTCTTCGGGTTTGTCGGCAAGCGCGGCGCGAATCTGCGCAAAAATCTGCGCGTCCGAAAAATGTTTTTGGTCAATCGCGTCCGTCGGGCAGTCGGCGACGCAGGTGCCGCAGCCGTGGCACTTGGCGGGATTAATCGCCATTGCGCCCTTTTCGGGAGCGGTAGGCGCGCCGTAGGGGCAAACCTTTTGGCAAATTCCGCATTTTGCGCCCTTAGAGCGCAAACATTTTTCAGGGTCGACAACAGCTACAATCGGCTCGATTTCAACGAGTTTTTTAGAAAGTATGGTTGCCGCCCTGCCCGCCGCGCCGCTGCCTTGCGAAACGCTGTAAGGTATATCCTTAAGCCCTTGGCACGCGCCGGCATAGAAAATTCCGTCCACGGGCGCGTCTATTGGCTTAAGCTTCGGGTGGCTTTCTAAGAAGAAACCGTCAGTGCCGCGCGTAACGTGCAGTATGCGCGACAGGTCGTCGGTGCCCGGGCTGGGGATTCCGGCGGTGCTCAAAATTACCATGCCAGCCTCAATTTCTATCGGCTCGCCCAAAATCGTGTCGTCCGTCCTAATAATAAGGTTGTTATCCTTAGTTTCAAGGATTTGTGACGGCTTCCCGCGCACAAAGTTAATCCCCAGCTCGCGAGCGCGGGTATAAAACTCCTCGAAGCCCTTAAACGGCGTCCGCATATCCATGTAGAGTATGTAAATTTCGGTATCGTGCTCGTGTTCCTTTATGAGAATCGCTTCTTTAATCGCGTACATACAGCAGAAGCCCGTGCAGTATTCGTACTTTTTGCGGTCGCGGGAGCCGACGCACTGTATAAAGGCGATAGTTTTTGGCTTTTTGCCGTCGGAAGCCCTTACGACCTCGCCGCCCGTAGGCCCGGCGGCATTGATAAGCCTTTCGGCTTCAAGCGCGGTAACTACGTTAGCGTACTTTCCGTACCCAAGCCTCTCGTCGTCGTAGGGCTGATAAAAATCGCAGCCCGTGGCGACCGTTATGGTGCCGACTTCGATTTCGATAATCTCCGCCTTTTGCTCCATATCTATTGCCTTGCGGCCTCCGCAAACCTCCACGCATTTGTAGCAGTCTATGCAATGCTCGCGGTTGACGGTAAAAATGAGAGGGACGGCCTGCGCAAAGGGAACCGAAATCGCTTTTCTTGTACCTAAATTCAATTCCCACGCATTTGGATATTCGACGGGACAAACGTCGGCGCACTCTCCGCAGCCCGTACAGCTTTTTTGAATAACGTAGCGCGGGTTCTTGCGGATTGTGACCTTGAAATTGCCGATAAAGCCGTCGACGTTAGTAATATCCGCGAATGATATAAGCTCGATATTTGGATTACGGGCGACCTCGACCATTTTGGGCCCCTCTATGCAAATAGAGCAGTCAAGCGTGGGGAAGGTCTTATCGAGCTGTGCCATATGGCCGCCGATACTCTCGTCCCGCTCCACAAGGTAAACCTTGTAGCCCATATTAGCCATATCCAGCGCGGCGTTTATACCCGCGATACCGCCGCCGATAACCATCGCGCGGTTGGTAACGGGCACCTGAAACCTCGTAAGCGGCTCCAGCAACCTAACTTTAGCGAGAGACATACGTATGATTTCTTTGGCCTTTTCGGTCGCGTCGGCCTTTTGGCTCCCGTGGCACCACGAGCACATCTCGCGGATATTCGCCATTTCAAACAAGAAAGGATTGAGGCCTACCTCCTCCACGCACTTACGGAAAGTGGGCTCGTGCATTTTGGGAGAACAAGCCGCTACAACCACCCTGTTTAATTTGTGGTCTACTATGGCCTTTTTGATTTCGTTTTGGCCGGGGTCCGCGCAGGTGTAACGGTTTTCCTTAACGTAAACCACATCCTCCTGTTCTTTGGAAAACTCCACAAGCCGGTCCATGTCTAAGGTTCCGGCTATATTTAACCCGCAATAGCAAACAAATACGCCTATTCTCGGCTTCTCGTTAATGTCGTTCATCGTATCTTACCTCGATTCCTTTAATTTGTTGACGGCGGCTCTCGCCTTGACGGCGCGCGACGCCGCAAGCTCCTTGTTAAGCCCCGCCGCCGAAGTGATTCTCTCCAAGCCTTTGTACCACGCGCCCGACTCGCTGGGCGAATGGCGCACAGCTGTCCTGTTAATTTCAAGCGCGGCAGGCTCCGGGCAGACGTTTTGGCACGCGCCGCAGTATATGCAATTATTATTATTCGCGCCCACCTTGCCGTTTTCTATGTACAGCGCGTTGACGGGACAAACGTCCAAGCACTTGCGGCAGCCCTTAGGGCAAAGTTCGGGCTTAATATTAATAGAACCCTCTATGAACTTTGTAACTTTTACGGCGTTTTCGGGGCATTCCTCCCAGCAAATCTGACAGCCCGCGCAAAGCTCTTTTTTGATGTCAACCGCTGTTTTTGTTCCCTCGCGCTTAACGTCGATAATCGAGAGGGGACACTTTTCGGCGCAAATCTCGCATGTTTTCGGACACTTCGCGCTGTCTATTTCGATGTCGCGCGTCAATACGGGGAAAACGCCCTTATTGACGGCGGGCATCCCTTCTTCGCCGTTGACGGTAATTTTAATCGCCGAAAACGGGCAAACTACCGCACAAATGCCGTGATAATCGCATTTGTTTACGTCCACGTCGATTTTTGGCGCGACTGCCTTGCCCTTTGCCTCTGTTGCGGGGAGGAGGCTTATCGCCTTCCGCGGGCAGACCAACTCGCACAGGACGCAACCCTTGCACAGAGCACGGTCGACCGTCAAAACAAAACGCTTGGTATAATATACCTGCCCTATTTCGAGTTTTTCGTCGGTTTCTTTTTTGTAAAGTTTCATATGCGCTTATCCTTTTTTCAAATATTCTATGATAGAAGCGGCGGCGGTTTTGCCGGCTATGACGGCTTCGATTAAGCTCGCCGTGCCGCTTACCGCGTCGCCTCCGGCAAAAACGCCGGGGATATTCGTTTCCATAGTGCGGGGGTCGACAGAAACTGCGCCGCGCGCAGTTTCAACGGCGGAACCCAAAAAGCCGAGTTCGGGGTATTGCCCGATTGCCAAAATCACCGTGTCGGCGTCAACCGTCTGCGCGGTTTTTTCGTCGTAAACGGGATTGAATTTTCCAGACGCGTCGAACACCGACTTGCAGCGGAGAAAGTCGACGTAGCGAGCCCCACCACTGATTGTACAAGTGTTGCTGCTGTCGTAGCAGTCCGAACCCTTAATAATCTTCGGCCCCCAAGAGGGGTTAAGAATAACCCCTTCATTAACGGCTTCGCGGATTTCCCACTCGTGAGCGGGCATTTCTTCACGCGCTTCTAAGCAGAAAATCTGAACTTTTTCCGCGCCGCAGCGTAATGCGGTGCGCGCCGCGTCTATGCCGACGTTCCCGCCGCCGATAACTACGACGTTTTTGCCGACATTCAGTTCTTCTTTAAGATTGTATTGGCGCAGCAATTCAAGCGCGGGGATGACTCCCGCCAGGCTTGCGCCCTCTATGTGCAGCAAACGGTTGGCCGCCGCGCCGCCCGCGACGAATACCGCCGCATATTCCTTGCCGCTTGCAAGCCTCTTAAACAGCGCGTTAGTCACCTTCGCGTTGGTTTTGATAACGACGCCCGCTTTTTTGATTTTTGCGACCTCCGCCGCCACAATCTCGTTAGGCAAACGGTAAGAGGGTATGCCCGCCGTAAGCATCCCTCCGGCTTCGGGCAGAGACTCAAATACCGTCACGCGGAAGCCGGCTTTGCGTAAAGCCCACGCCGCGGTAAGCCCGCAGGGGCCGGAGCCTATTACGGCTACCTTCGGCGCGTCCTTTGCTGCCGCAGCTTTCTTGGCCTTCAGTTTTGCCGAGGCCGATTTGCGCACGGTTTCCCGCGCGGAGCCGTAAAAGCCCTTCTCGTCATGCTCCGGCAGGCAAATCCACGCGTAAGACGCGGGGAAAGGCATTTCCTCCGAAAGAGTATCCAAAAGCCCGCCGAGGCAGTCGGCGAGATACTCGCGGACGTTGCTGTCTTTTAACGCGATTTCCTTTAAGCCGTGCATAAGCTCGTGTACCTTGACGTTTTGGGGGCAGCCCTTAGTGCAGAGCGTACACGCCGAGCACATTATGAAAGCCGCCGAAACAGGTGTGCTCCTTATTCCGAGCCTTGCCGATTCGAGAATCTTGTTGGGGCGGTAAACACCGAGAACCCGCGCGAGAGGGCAGGTCGCGGTACAGTTGCCGCACTGGTAACAGTACTTAAGCGTGTCGCCGCCGTAAAATTTAGCCAAAGAATGCTTAAAATCCGAGTCGACGCGCTTGCAGTTTTTTTCGTTTAATTCCATTATTAATTACCTTGTTTTTGTATATTTTTTGCCACAAATTCAGCTTTGATTTTATCTAAAAGAGCCTTAACGGCTTCTTTAGCGCCATAAACTAATATATAACCGTCCGATTGAGGCTTTGAATTTAAGCCTAATTCCGCGATTAAATTGTCAATCCCGCCGTCGATAGTTATATCCGAAGCCTTAAGTCTGACCGGATAGTCGCCCTTCGGGACGCCCGAAACGTAGCTTGAGATTTTCGGCGTTTCGGAAACGTTTTCGCCGTAAGCCGCCATAATCTTTTGCTGCCAAGAGTCCGCGTATTCCTTGCCGATATTCGCCTCCGCCATTATCAGTAAATTCATTTCGGCGGCTTGCAACTCAACGGAATTTTGCATTATCAAATCCAATTCGGCCGGGCTTTGCTTGTATATAAGGACTAGGTTTCTTACCGATTTCAATCCGTCGGTAATGCTTTGCGGGACGGTATAACCCTTATCCAAGAGTTCCAGCATAAGGGCTTCGAGTTTATTGCAAACGCCGCCGTAATTTGCCATTTATTCACGCCCCGCCTATTTGCTTTCTTCCGAAGCCGCAACTAACTTCTGGACGGCTTCGATGCGCGATTTTTGCGATAATACGTCGTTTGACGTTAATTCCAAAGCCTTTTCGGGGCACCACTCGATACAAGAGGGGCCGCCCTCGCGCGTTCCGCAAAGGTCGCACATACGCACGACCCCGTCGCGGTCAATTTGTATCGCCCCGAAATCGCAGGCGTTTATGCACCAGCCGCAGCCCGTGCAAAGCTCGTAGTTTACGACGATTACGCCGTTTTCTTCCGACTGCGTAAGCGCTTTGCGCGGGCAAACCGCCACGCATGGCGCGTCCTCGCATAGCCGGCAGTTAAGAGCGGCGTTGGTGTGCGGGTAAATGCGCACCATTCGGATTCTGGCGCGGGTGGGGTTATATGTACCGTTTTTTTCCATAGAACACGCGTATTCGCATACGCGGCAACCGACGCACTTATCGACGTCGAGGCTTACAAATTTATGCCTTGCCATAATTATTTCCCTCCCTTTGCGGCTTTGCAAATGTCCGCGTAGGCACCGAGCCCGAGCTCTTTGATTTTTGCGGGCGTTGGAACGCCGTCTAAATCCCAGCCCCTCGCGGTATAATAGCCGTCGAGCAGAATGTCGAGCTCTTCCTGTGTGACGACGCTGCCCGCGCCGACCCCGTAGGGTATTGGGTCTTTCATCGCCCTAGGTGGCAGGTTGTCGTCCATTCGGGTCAGCCCTTCGCGGATATTAAAAATCCTCGCAAGGGTATTCATCCTCTCTCCGGCAAGCCGCATTTCGTCCGCCGTCATCGGAATACCCGAAACCTGCGAATAAACCTTGGCAATATCGTCGTAAATTTTCCAAATCGTGCGGGTGAACTTGCAGATTATCATCGAATCTATGACGGCGTACAAATCTTCGTCGCCCATGACCAGCTTGCCTCTTGAGGCATCTACTGAGAATCTATCAACTTTTCCGCTTAAATCCCAGCCGTAACTGCCGTGGCGTTGGTGGTCTGCCCCTCTGCGCGAAACGGCGTAACCCAGCGCGCAGGTTTTCAAACCTCTGACGTCGTAGCCCGTCATTTCTAAACCCTTAATGTGCATCGCGAAATATTCCGAGCCCTGCCCGATTTTTTCGGAGGCGATTTTTACACCGTCTGCGAGCAGCGCGCCTATATCCTCTTTGAGGGCTATTTTTTTAACCATTTCTACCATAGCTGCGCCGTTGCCGAATTTAAGGTCCAAACCGCCGGTATCTTTAAGGGTGATAAAGCCTTTCTCGAAGCATTCCATCGCGAAGCCCACGACAATGCCAGTGCCTATCGCGTCCACGCCGTAAACATCGCAGTATTCTAAAGCCTTAATAACCGCGTCAAGGTCGTCTACGCCGCAGTAGGAGCCGAAAGCCATCATCGGCTCATACTCCACCCTCGCAAGCGCGCCCTTAAACTCGCCTTCCTTGACTTCCGCGATGTGTTCGCAACGGCAGGGGCAGGCCGAACAGCCTTGAATTTTGGTGACGTTACGTTCGTTTACGCGCTCGCCGCTTATTTTTTCTACGCCCTCAAAGGACGCCGCTTGATAATTGCGTGTAGGCAGTGCGCCTTGGGCATTCATTGTTAGCATATTTGCGGGCGTACCGAGTGTCCTGTATTTGGCGGTAGCGGGGCCTTTTGCGCGCTCGTGCAAATCCTTACAGAATTCGCTGAGCTCCTCCGGCTCCGCGACGTTAACGTCGTGCGTCCCGCGCACGGCGACGGCTTTTAGGTTCTTGGAACCCATAACCGCTCCGAGGCCTGTCCTGCCCGCCGCGCGGAAATGGTCGTTAATCAAACAGGCCAAGCGCACGAGGTTTTCTCCTGCCCGCCCTATGCCCGACACACGGACGTTTTGGTCGCCCAGCTCGTCGCGTATGGCTTGTTCCGCGTCCCATGTGCTTAAGCCCCAGAGCTTAGAAGCGTTACGAACCTGCACTGAGCCGTCATCTATCCAAAGATAAACGGGCTTAGATGCGCGGCCCGTGATGACCACGATGTCGTAGCCCGCCGCCCTTAAATCCGCGCCGAATTGTCCCGTCGAATACGCCTCGCCCAAAAGGTTCGTGGCGGGGGACTTAGCAAAAACCCCGAATTTCGAGGCCGTGCAGGGCACAAGCGTGCCCGTAGTCGCGCCCACGGCATAAATAAGGGGGTTTTCGGGGTCGAACGCGCCGACGCCCGGTTTTAGGTTGTCGATAAGCGTTTTGATGCCGAAGCCGGTTCCGCCTATGTAAGATTTGGCAAAGGCTTCGTCAAAAGCCCCCGTCCTATGCCTTCCGGTGGTTAGGTCAACATAAAGAATTTTTCCGGTATACGCATACATATAGTTTATTACCTCTATATAATATTTTTCAGTTTTTATCCGCCGCCGGGGAAAGAAGGCAGCAGCGCAATAACGTCGCCGTCCTTAATCGGCGTGTCTTTGAGTTTTTCACGGCCTATGATTGCACCGTTTATTAAAACAGTCAAATCGTCGCGCAAACTCCCGTCAGCCTGCCAAAAGATTTCTCCCTTGAACGCGCTTCGATACTCGTTTGAAAGCGACTCCAACGCCCCGTAAACAAAAAAATCCGGCGGGACAGCGATTTCATCGCCGTCTGTTCCCGCCGCCGCTCTGACAGAGCCGAAAAATTGAAACTTCACCTTACCGATAAAGCCGTTTGCAGATTCAATTTTTTGCCTGCTGACTCTCAAAATTAATGTTCCCGCCTTGTCAATATATGTAATTAATGCACATAAAATATAGCCGCTCATATACGACCGAACTTATTCTACACGATGCCGCAAAATATGTCAATACTTTTTAGCGGTTAAATTTTTTCCAATTTGAAAAAGTGAATGATGTCAATTATTGACAAACGGTGTCATTTCGACTGAAGTTGAGAAATCCCAACCGCTTTATAAATTGCGCCTCAACCGCATAGCCTCAAGCTCATTTTCAAAGAAATACTCCACCCGCGCAGACTCAAGCCGTAAGTTGTCTATTAGGCTTTTTTTTAGGACGCTTACAAAATACTCCTGCATTTTACGGTCGGATAGGGAATAGGTGTTCGCAAACGCTAAAAGTCTGCCAGCATCCTCCTCTTTTGCGCCGAAACAATATTTCTCGAAATCTACTCCGTACCACTTGCCGTCATATATAATAAAATTCCTGCCGTTAACATCGCCACGGATAGGTATTAGTTTGGAGTTTGGAGTTTGGAGTGTGGGGTTATGGGTGAACGCGGAAAATTCCCCTCTAAGATAGAGGGGTGGCTGCGAAGCAGACGGGGAATGTGATAAATGTTGAGATTTCTCCGCTTCGCTCGCATTGCTCGCTTTAGTCGAAATGACATCATTATTCGTAATTTGATAAAAATCCGCAAACCACGCCGCAAGCCCCTCGGCCGCTGCGGTCAATTCGGCCTCGCTCGGATTTTTTGCCAAAAAATCCGGCAGGGTGTCCCCCGGAATATATTGCAGGCAAAGCGTGTTTTCGACAACATCCAAAACCTCGGGGACGGCGACGTTGTCCGCTTTGAGTTTACATAAATATTCCGCTTCGAGATTTGCCGCGGCCGCGTCCGAAACGGTTTTTTTAACCGTACCGTCCGATAAATATACGCTGTTTCGTTTGGACTTAAAGCGCGTCACTGTCCTTTGCCCCCGATAATAACCTGTATCTCCGCCCCAGAAACATATCCGTCAAGCTCGCCCGCCACGCCCAAAACGGCGTTTTTTAAGACGGTTTGCACAAACGGAACCATTTTGATACGCTTGCCGCCTACGGTAAGGCTAACGCCCTTATCGGCAACGCAAACGCCCCTGTCTTTTTCGCCGCGCAGCACGGCTTTTGCAAACTCCGTACAATTCATCCCGCAAGCCGAGCAGCATTCGGCTGGAAAGTTTGGCAGCCTGTCATAAACTTTTTGCTCGATTAAATCGACAAGAATTTTTACGTCTGTCGTCGCGTCTATAAACGGAACACCCGCAACTCCGCACTCCACATTCCACACTCCACACTCATTTGTAATTTGCCCCGAAACGCAAAAGGTAAAACCGTTCAGCTTTTCCCGTAAATCCTCCTCGCAGTGCGCGGTAACTATATTCGGGACGGGATAATCCTCCACGCCCTCCAAAACCACATAGTCATACGCGTCCTCATAAAAATCGAGGAGCTTGTCCATAGCGAGCTTTTCGGGAAAGAGTAAATCCGTTTCGTAATACCCGCGGGCGGTGACAAGACCCGCGCCTGCCTCTCGGTGCCGCCGCGTATTACTTTCGGGCGACGGGTCGATTCGGAAAGCTTCATAGTGAATTTCCTTTACAGAACCGACGCGGTACCCGCGGGCGCAAAGTTCGCGGATAATGTTTTCGATTGTCGTCGTTTTGCCGCTTTGTTTAACGCCGCATACGCTGAAAACCTTCATAATTTTTTCCTCCTAAATTTGCATATTCCATCCGCCGTATACAGAGCGTCCGATTGTTAAAACAATAAACGCGGCTATATAAGCTATTAATATTAAAAACACCATCACATCTTGTCCGCCGAACCTCAACTCCCGAAGCATTGTACGAGTATTATATGCCCTAAACGCCCGTGCCGTCATAGCGTCGGCAAGAGCCTTGCTTTTTAGAACACAACCCACAACGGCGGGGGCAAGAACGTAAGTATACGCCCGGAATTTTTTGAAAATTCCTAATCTCCTTATGTCTATACCGCGGACGGCCATTGCTTTTATACGGTTACTTAGCTCCCTGCGCAGCATCGGCAGAAAACCCAGAGTTGCCGTAACCATAAAGCCGATTTCATACGGGAATTTGAGTTTTATAAGCGCGTCGGCCATCTCGCGCGAGTCCGAACTTATTGCGATTGCCGCGGCGATAACAACGGTGCTCATTCTCAAAAAAAACGTTATGCCGCCGATAACTCCCTGCAAAAGGGCGATAAGCGCAAATGCCGTTACAAAAAACCATAGCCTTTTGGCAGCCTTCAACAAATTTACGCCGAATAAAATATTAAGTTCCAACGCTAATATGAGCCCGCCGGAAAGAAAGATTATGTCGGGTGTAAGTACCGCAAGCGCGCTGAGGGCGGCGATTGCGAATATTTTTGTGCGGGGGTCAAATTTCAATTTTTACCCCCTCAAAAGCCGTTTCATCGTGCATTATCACTAACACGCCGCTGCCGGAGGCGACGAATTTCCGGACGTAACTGGCGATATACTGCCGCCCCTCGGAATCCAAAGAAGCGGCGGGCTCGTCCAAAATAAGAAATTCCGGCGCTGAAAGCGTCGTTGCGGCAAGCGCGAGCCGCTGTTTTTCGCCTGCGGAAAGCGTAAGAGGGTGCCGCTTCGTTAAATCCGACAGCCCGAATT
>Ga0123353_10014487_pt1 | contig 11372 bp, 14 predicted proteins | sample TergutLab28metaG_3_FD_92763 | JGI IMG/M metagenome (GOLD analysis project Ga0123353, IMG submission 92763) | Labiotermes labralis P3 segment gut microbial communities from Petit-Saut dam, French Guiana - Lab288 P3 | ecosystem: Host-associated > Arthropoda: Insects > Digestive system > Gut ... | reverse complement strand
TGCCGGGGGAGTCTGAGGGTGCGGACGGTAGTGCTAAGGCTCACGTTAATCCCATTGGGAGTATCGCTGCTGATAACCTTTGCGCCACTGATCTGAGCCCCCTCAGAGGGTTTGGGATTAGCAGGTCCTGCCCCTAGCGCGTCCCTGTGTGTCCGAAAGCTCCCGCGCCTCGGTCGGTTGTTCCGAGGGTTGCGACAGGAGTGAACAGCGGTCGCACATAGGGTTGAAAAACGAGCTGGGCGATACGTTCACCGTTTTGCACGGTATAATCTTCTTTGCTCGTATTTAAAAGAAACACCGTTATTTCTCCCCGGTAATCAGGATCGATGACGCCGACCCCCTGAGCCACGACAAGGCCTTTGACCGCACCAAGGCCACTACGGGAGTAGATAAATCCGGCAATGCCGGGAGCAGCCGGTTCCACCGCGATGCCGGAGGGTATGGATCGTCGTTCTCCCGCAGGGATAAGAAGAGAACTGCCATCTATCAGACAGGCGCGCAGGTCTGTTCCGGCTGAGTCCGGGGTGGACGGCGCAAGGCCATGTTCTCCATAGATGGAAGCGGCATTCCGAAAAAAAAACACATTTATGGTCGTATCGGGGCGAGAAACACTTGTCACAATGGAGCTCCTATGAAACAATAAACCAGATCAGACAGCAGTAGTAGTAGTTCTTATCTGTCAGTTCTTATCTGTCAAAACTTTCGTGAACACAGAGCGCAAGCACTTTTGACTTACGCTGCTCCGGGCCGCAAGTCAAAGGTCAGAGAGAGTGCCTGTACTAACTTGAGGAGATTTTGATGCAACCATTACGCATTTTTTCCATCATTCCCAAACTGCCCCCCGAACTCGACCCTCTGTGGTTTCTGGCGCACAACTATTGGTTTGCCTGGAACAATGATATCGAACGCCTTTTTTCCGATATTGATCCGCAACTGTGGGAAGACAGCTATAAAAATCCGGTTTGGATGCTGAACCATGTTTCCCAAGACAGATATAACGCCCTTGCTGGAGACGCCTATTTTAAAAACAGGCTGACCATGCAGGTGGCAGCCCTGAAGCAGTATCTGACCATGCCTTCTCCCTTCAGCTTTGAGGATGTACCCCCCGGTGAGCCGGCTATTGCGTATTTCAGTCTTGAATTCGGGGTCAGCCTTTGCCTGCCCATCTATTCAGGCGGCCTCGGCATTTTGGCGGGCGACCATTTAAAATCCGCCAGCGATTTGAACGTTCCCTTGATTGGTATGGGTCTCGCATACGCTCACGGCTATTTTCGCCAGTATATGACGCCGGACGGCTGGCAGCAGGAGCGCTATCCGGATTATGACTTTGAGCAGATGCCCATGCAGATTGCCACAACGCCTTCGGGTGAACCGGCCGTTGTGCATCTTTCCATAGGTGAGCGGCCTCTGACGGCGCAGATTTGGGAAGCCAAGGTCGGCCGGATCAGCCTTTATCTGTTGGATACCAATCTTGCTGAAAACCCGCCGGAATTCCGTAGTATTACTTCGCGGCTCTATGGTGGAAACCTGGAAATGCGTCTGTGGCAGGAAATTCTTCTCGGCATCGGCGGCATCAAGGCCCTGCATGTGCTGGGCTTGAAAACCCAGGTTCTCCATATGAATGAAGGCCATTCCGCCTTTGCCGGGCTCGAGCGGGTGCGTCTGCTGATGAAGCAACATAATCTGTCCTTTGAAGTGGCTGTGGAAGTGGCGGCCTCGGGCAGCATTTTTACCACGCATACGCCTGTTCCGGCAGGCAATGATCGCTTTCCTCCCTCGCTGATGCAGCAGTACTTTGAGCCTTATGCCCGGGATATGGGGCTGGCCTTCAAAGTATTTCTGGGCCTCGGGCGTGAAGACCCCCGCGACGACAGCGAAGAGTTCTGCATGACCGTGCTGGCTTTGAAACTTTCACGCTTCAACAACGGCGTATCCATCCTGCACGGGAAGGTTTCGCGGAATATGTGGCATAAAATCTGGTGTCAGTTCCCAGTGGACGATGTGCCCATCGGTTCGATTACCAACGGCGTACACGCGCCTACCTGGGTAGCGCCTGAAATGGGCAGGCTGTACGACCGCTATCTCGGCGGCACCTGGCGGGAGGATCTCGATAGCGCGAGAATATGGGGCATGGCCGCGGGCATTCCCGATGTGGAGCTGTGGCGGACACATGAACGGCTTCGGGTTCGTCTGGTGGATTTTGTGCGTATGCGCCTTCACGCCCAGTTGACGGCCCAGGGCGCGCGGGCGAAAGAACAGCAGGCGGTGGAAAGCATCCTTGACCCGACCGCGTTGACCATCGGTTTTGCCAGGCGTTTTGCTACCTATAAGCGGGCGCGGCTGATCATGGATGACTTGGAGAGCTTGAAGCGCGTGATCAGTGATCCTGAACGTCCGGTGCAGTTTATTTTTGCGGGCAAGGCGCACCCGCAAGACAACGGCGGCAAGCAACTGATGAAGGATATCATCAACCTCTCCAGGGAGCCGGAATTCCGCATGAGCGTGGTCTTTCTCGAAGACTATGACATGGAAGTCGCGGCTCACCTTATTTCCGGCTGCGATATCTGGCTCAACAATCCGCGGCGTCCGCTGGAAGCCTGCGGCACTAGCGGCATGAAGGCCGTTTTCAACGGCGTTCTGCAATTCAGCACCCTGGACGGATGGTGGGATGAGGCCTGGAAATCAGATAACAGTCTGGGCTGGGCCATCGGCAAGGGTGAAGATTATGACGACCCCGATTATCAAGATAAGGTCGAGTTGCAGACACTGTATAAGGTCCTGGAATCGGAAATCATTCCTGACTTCTATGAAAGGGGCCGGGGCGGCCTGCCCACGGCCTGGATCCGGCGGATGAAAGATGCCCTGGTCGAATTCGGGCCGCGTTTCCACTCCAACCGCATGGTGCAGGAGTATGCGGACACGGCGTATATCCCTGCCGGTATTAACCATAAGAATCTGTACCGCGACAACTTCGCGCCGGCGAGGGAGCTTTCCGCCTGGCGCATGAACATCATGACCAAGTGGGGAGGCCTCAAGGTTCAGGATGTGGAAGCAGTCAAGGAAGATACGCTGTATGTAGGGCAGCGGTCCGTCGTCACGGCCAGAGTTTTCCTGGCGGACATCCCGGCGGAGCATGTGCGGCTTGAGATATACATGGGGCAGCTCGGCCAGGATAACAGCTTTGCCAACAGAACGCTTTTGCCCATGGAGCCTGAAGGCGGCCCCCAAGACGGTTGGCAACTCTATAAGGGCACTCTTGATGCTCTGGAGGCGGGACGTTTTGGTTTCACCGTGCGGGCTATTCCCGTACATCCGCTGTTGCCCAATTCTTACTCCCTGGGCCTGCTTCGTTGGGCAGACGAGTAGGAAAGCAATACTTCAAACTGAAAAAGGCTTGTCTCCTGGACTGGAGACAAGCCTTTTTCAGTTGTTATGGGCGAGGGTGGAACAGTGTTATTTTTCGGTAGTGGCTCACTGGCGATGGATCACGGCAAAAGGAGCCACTACCTATTTTCCTGCCCTGCCGTCGTCGCAAGCTTCCCCGGAATTCAGTGTGGTTGATTCGCCATAGGCGGCAGTTACGCAGTGCCCATCCTGATCGACATTGTCATCAGGTTGGGCTGACATAATCTTGTCCGGCTGGGAGCCGGAAGTGCCGAATCCGGCTTCTTTCATTTCTTCGCTTTCTTGTGTCGTAGTAATAGCCATACTATATTCCTCCTATAGATTTTGGACTATAGCATGATTTGTATATCTGTCTATACCATTATTGGGGCTCCGCCTCAAAACTCCTGAGGGGACTCTGTCCCCTCAGACTCCCCCGGCAGGGGCCGCAGTAACACGCCGGTTGTACCATTGCATTATCCAGCGATGTGAGCAACATGAGCCTTTATGGTAACTGCTTGCCCCCTGCACCCCTCAACGCCTGAAAACAGCGAAGCTGTTTTCAGGAAATTGCGGGGTCAAGGGGACTCAGTCCCCTTGCGGGGAGGTTTGGAGGGGCAGAGCCCCTCCAAAGTGCTTGCTTACAAAGCGACAAGCAGGACGATGGTTTCTCCGGTGACAACGATGAAACCGAAAAAATCACCGCTGTATCCGCCTTCACGGCGGGCAAGCCGGGCGAGCAAAAGCAGCACAAAGGCCGTTAGAAACAGGCAGAGAAAAAGAGAGGCCAAGGGCAGGCACAGCGCTCCCCAAAACAGGATAAAGGCCGCAGCCAGAAACAGAGCGGTTTTATTTGTCGTTTTGGAGAGTAGAGCCCCAAGACCGGCCTGGGGGTGTGGAAAGCTAAGGGAAGCAAAAATTACAGGCAGGCAGCGCCCATAGAGAGGGGCAAAAAAAAGCGGAGCAATTTTCCCCGAGAGCAGAATGGCAGCAGAAAGAATAATTTGTCCGCTCAAAACCAGGATCAGGCTCGTGGCTCCAAAAGCTCCAATGCGGCTGTCCTTAAGTATGGTACGAAAGGCATCACCGGTTTTTCCACTTCCCAAAGCATCAATAATATCGGCCAAGCCATCCAGATGCAGAGCCCGGGTAAGCCAGACGGAGCCGAGAACATAAAACCAGGCCTGCACCCAAGGCTGTCCGGCAAAAAAGCCGAAAGCGAAGGGGGCGCAGAGGAGAGCGCCCAGAACAGCCCCGACAAGAGGATAATACAGGACAGAAGCGGATAGTTCCTTCGGGCTGGCCGACAGCGGCGGGGCCAGACGGGAAAGGAAGCCCAAAGCCAGAAGAAAGGGTCTGGCCGACCGTATCAGGCCGGATAAGCGCGAAGGACCGGCGGCTGGCGTCTGCTCGGGGTCATGCATGGAGCGTCGCAAGTTCAGCTTTTGCGCATTGAAATGTTGAAGGCCAGCGCATAGAGGTGGTGGAAAAAGTCCACATATTCAACATGAACGTCTTCAGGAACAAAAATACGCGCCGGAGCATAATTAAGTATGCCTTTCATGCCCGCTTCCACCAGGTGGTTTGCGGCCCGTTGAGCGCGTTCGGGCGGTGTGGTGATAATGCCGATGCGCACGTTGAGATCCGTGACTCGTTCCTTCAGGCGGCGGGTACAGACCACCTCAAGGCCGGAGAACTCTTCTCCTATTTTAAAAGGGTCGCAGTCAAAGGCGCCGACAATATTGAATCCGCGTTTGGAGAACTCGCGGTGCCCTAAAAGTGCCTTGCCGAGGTTGCCTACACCGATTAGAACGCAGTTCCACTCGTGATCGATGCCCAAGGATTCCGAAATGGACTGAATAAGGGCGGGAACATTATAGCCGACGCCGCGGACGCCGAATTCGCCAAAGTAGGTCAGATCTTTTCTGATTTGGGAGGCATTGACGTTACAGGCTTTTGCGAGAGGACCGGAGGAAATGACCTTTATTCCTTCCCGTTGTATATTTTCAAGCACCTGCAAATAGATTGAAAGGCGTTCAATAGTGGCGCGCGGGATATGATCGGTTTTGGTGGGCATGGAACTATATAATTCGGAAACACAAAGAGTCAACGATTCAGAAAAAAAATGAGGAAGCCGCAGTTGCGGCTTCCTCTCAAACAACAGGCTTTCGCTTAGCCAAGGGGGCCGGACAGCGGGTTGATGAAAAGTATGATCATGTTCACAACCAGAGCGTAAATAGCCAGAGATTCGATGAAGGCGAGACCCAGAATCAGGGTTACCATCAGTTTGCCGCCGGCTTCGGGGTTGCGTGCGGTGCCTTCGCAGGCAGCCTTGAGGCCCATGCCCTGACCGATGCCGCAACCGATAGCGGCGAGGCCCATGCCGATGGCCGCGGCCAGATAGGCGGAACCAATCGCGCCGGCATCCATGAAGCGGCCATCAGAGGCGACGGCAACGCCGGTCATGGCGAGAAGGGCAAGCAGGCTGAGGCTGATAGTAAGCAGTTTACGCATGAGACAAACTCCTTGAGTTATATGTTGTGGTCAATATGACCATTCCCCTAATGTAGCGGGCAGCCTTGAATAAGGGGCTGCGGAAAAGCTGTCCGCGCTTTTCAGGCTTGCGCGGACAGCTTCTTGATTTTAGTGGGCTTCTTCCATTGCGCCCTGCAGGTAGATCATGGCCAGCATATAGAAGATGAAGGCCTGCAAGCACTTGGCGATGAAGAAGAGGAAGTAGATCGGGAAGGTGGCGACAATGGGGGCCAAGGTGAAGAAGAGCAAGAGCACGATTTCTTCGCCGCGGATGTTGCCGAAAAGACGCAAAGTCAAGGAAAGCGGACGGGCCAGATGGCTGATAAGCTCAATGGGGAGCATAAGCGGCGCCAGAGCTTTCATGGGGCCCATGAAGTGCTTGATATAGCCCGGTCCCCATCTGCGCAGGCCGATATAATTGTAATACAGAAATACGAACAGCGCCATGGCGGCGTTGGTGTTGATGTTGGCGGTGGGAGCATCGCAGAAGGGAATGAGGCCGAGAAGGTTCTGCACTATAATAAACAGGAAGATGGCGCACAGGATGGGAAAGATGGTGCGGCCCTGTTCCCCGACAGTGGCAACGGTGAATTCTTCCAGACCGCCGATAATCACTTCCATGAAGTTCTGCAGGCCCGTGGGGACCATTTGCATCTTGCCGCGAAGGAGGAATCCGACGGTAAAAAGGATGATCATCGCAACCCATGTGTAAAACACATGTAAATACTCCGGAGCGACTCCAAACAGTGAGGATAATAGTACTGGAAATTCCATAAGCGTCACGTCTCCTTGACGGTTTTTCGAGAAATCCTCGAAACTCCCCACAACAGGATGCTCGCTACTGTGGAGGTTAACCCGAGCAGCAAAGGCGCCAGAGGTACCTTAAGCCAGACAATAAGAGCAAAAAACACGATGCCGATAAACAAAAGCCGCGCGCTGAAGCCGATAAACTGCCGCAGACCGAGCGTCGTTGAATACTGCTGTTGGACAAGAGCTTGGGCCGAGCGGCTGATCTGCCACAGGCTGAATGTCGTAATCGTGGCTCCGGCTCCGAAGGCCAGGGGCCACAGGCTGTACCAGAGCAAAATAATCCCGACCGTAAGCGCCAGGCCGGAAATGATAATTTGCGTGCACAAGAGGTGCCGCGCAACGGGAAGCGCAAAACCCATAGTATAAAGGCGGCGTTCAATGGCGTGGCGGATATGTGCAAGTGAGGCGGTCATTGCATTCCTGGTGAAATTTGCGCCTGCTTACCGGCGCTGAATTTTATCTTCAGGAGCGGCGTCCTGCGAGGCTGAACGCGCTTGCTCTTCTTCCTTCTTTTGCGAAATCACCAGACGCTTGGTGTCCACATACACGTTTTTGAACCCGGCCACAATGCCGAAAACCATAAAAATTCCGGTCATCCAGGGAAAGGTTTTCAGCCATTTATCCAAAAAATAGCCAAGAAGGGTGCCTACGGTGATGCCGCTGACCATGTGCAGGCCGATTGTGCCTGCGCGGGACAGGGCGTTCAGGTAGCCTTTGTCGGTAACTTTAAAGGCTTCTGCAATCTTCCTGAACAGCATGAGACACCGGCATTGTCATGTTTTTTTCAAGCTCGTGCACGAATTCACAAGATGTTGTGCATTTATCACGGCGCGTCGGTGAGGTCAAGGATTAGGAGTGATTTTTCAGGTAAGAAAATCAGCAGGAAAATCGTAAAATGGTCTTGACTTTTTCTCGCGTGTTCAGCAGACTCATCGGGAATCATAAACTGCATGGCGAGAAGGAGCGGCTGATGTTCACATACTCACACATTTTTGTTGAGAATCTTTCCAGTTCGGCAGATGCCTGGGTCGGTTTCGGCCTGATCTGCGTGTACTTTGTCTGGATGCTCAGCATGGCTGCGATGCGCATTAAGAAAGCCGATCACATGGATCATTAAGAGCAGTTTACCTTTGAAAAAAACTGCTCGGCAAGGATTGGCCCACAAATCCCTACCGCGAGACGCTTGCAGGCGGGCTTTGCCATGTTCTCGGGAAATCCCGGGGGTCGCATTAATGGCAATGTCTGAGGCGTTGCCACTGCAATCTTCAGCGACTTTCGATCCGATACCTTAAGCAAAAGGCATTTCAGGTAACTTTTCGCTTGACTTTACAGGACGCAAAGGATACATGCGTCTTTCTCTTTTTTCGGAGGATGTGAATCATGTACGCGATTATTGAAACGGGCGGAAAACAGTTCCGCGTGGAAGAAGGCAGCAAACTTCGTGTTGCGACGCTTGTTGCGGAAGTCGGTTCCGAGGTGATGCTGGACAAAGTGCTCATGCTCGGCGGCAGCAACCTTTCTGTGGGTACTCCCTATGTGGCAAGTGCCCAGGTCAAGGCCCAGGTGGTCGAACACGGCAAGGGCGACAAAATTCTGGTGTTCAAGAAGCGGCGTCGCAAGGGTTCGAGCACGCTTCAGGGGCACCGGCAGAACTATACCACAATCAAGATTACGTCCATTTCCGCGTAATCCCAAGGAGCTGCAAGATGGCACATAAAAAAGCAGGCGGCAGTTCCCGCAACGGCCGCGACAGCGCGGGACAGCGCCGGGGCGTGAAGCGCTTTGGCGGTCAATCCGTTCTTGCCGGCAATATCATTGTTCGTCAACTCGGCACCAAGGTGCATCCGGGACAGGGCGTCGGCCTTGGGCGTGACTTTACTATCTTTGCCACCCGTGACGGCGTTGTCAAGTTTGAAAAGTACGTGCGTAAAAACCGGGTTCTTACCCGTGTGCATGTGCTTCCCGGGCGTTCTGAATAACTCGGTCTCAGCATGTTTTTTGCGGGCAAAAGCGGTTTTAGACCGTTTTTGCCCTTTTTATTTCTCGCTGGAAGATGCTAGAGTTACTTTGTCCTAGTATGAAATGCTATAGCTTATGGATGCACTATGCGTTTTGTTGATGAAGCCATAATTACGGTCCGCTCCGGTAGAGGCGGCGCTGGTTGTGTTTCCTTCCGCCGGGAAAAGTTTGTGCCCAAGGGCGGGCCGGACGGCGGTGACGGAGGCAAGGGCGGCGATGTCATTGTCAGGGCGTCCTCACGTTTGCTTTCACTCTATGATTTTCGTTTAAAGCGTCTGTATGAAGCGGAAAACGGGCGGCCGGGGCAAGGTTCGCAATGTCATGGCAGAAAAGGGGAAGACCTGATTCTGGAGCTTCCTGTGGGCACGCAACTGTTTTTGCTTAAAAACGGCAAGCAGGAAGGCCTGATTGCTGACCTGGAACATGATGGGGATGAGATTTTCCTGGCCAAAGGGGGCAGGGGCGGTATGGGCAACGAGCACTTCAAGTCGTCTACCATGCGTGCCCCCCGTTTTGCCCAGCCCGGAGAGCCTGGAGAAGAATTGACCCTCGGTCTTGAATTGAAAATTCTTGCGGACTGTGGTCTGCTGGGGCTGCCGAATGCGGGAAAATCAACATTTATTTCCAAGGTTTCCGCTGCCCGGCCCAAAATTGCCAACTATGCCTTTACGACACTTGAGCCCAACCTCGGGGTTATGATTGACGAAGCCGATTATGAACGCCGTATGGTTATTGCCGATATTCCGGGACTTGTAGAGGGCGCGCACACCGGCTATGGCCTGGGGCATCGTTTTCTCAAGCATGTCGAACGTACGCGCTTCCTTGTTCATATTTTGAGTACGGAAGATATGTCGCAGGAGGACCCTTTTGCCGGTTTTGACCTGATCAATAACGAGCTTGCGGAGTTCTCTCCGGAACTTGCCACCCGCAGACAAATAGAAGTGGTGAACAAGATGGATCTGTTGCCGGACGATCAGGCTGCTGCTTTGCGGCAAAGGGTCGAAGATGAAGGCAGGGAGATATTTTTTATTTCCGCCCTTACGGGAGATGGACTGGAACCTCTGGTGGAGCGCATGTGGCAGCTTCAGGCCGAACTTGAGAAGAATGCCCCGGTCGGCGAATTCGCTGCTGCCCGTTTTTCATCCAACGATGCAGACGTGAGGCAGGAGGGTAGCGAGGGCGATGGTGAGGAAGAAGGCTTTGACATTGAAGTGATATATTGCAAATAGTGGGAGCAGGGCAGCCGCGCCGGCGGGATGCCATTTTTGTGAAGGTACATGTTGATGGGCAAGTTACGCATACTGATAGTGGAAGATCAAGACTCTTCCGTTGCTGCGCTTGAATCCATGGCGCGGGAAGAAGGGTACAAGGTATGTGGCGTTGTTGCCCAGGGCGGCGCGGTTGAGGAGGCGGTGCAAAGACTGCGTCCGGATGTGGTGCTTATGGATGTGCATCTTGCGGACGACGTTTCGGGCATTGAGGCTACGAAGAATTTGCTGCGGCGTGTGCAGGTGCCGGTAATCGTCACTTCCGCGACCGAACGCCTGGACGAGCAGCGGAAAATTGCTGAAAGCGGCGCCCTCGGCTTTATGCAGAAGCCGGTTTCTCCCCACGAGTTCCGGGTCAATCTGCGTATTGCCAAGCACCACAATGCCGTCATGCGTAAACTCAGAGACAGCGAGTTGCTGTACCACAGTCTCTTTGATAATGCGGCCGTGGGGATCTATGTGTGCCACGATGACGGGCATTATCTTGCCGGCAACAGGACTTTCGCCCGTATGCTCGGCTATGCCGGTCCCGCTGAAATGCTGCGTATGGTACATTCCGTTGATGAACAAGTATACGTGGAGGAAGGGCGGCGTGAGACCCTGTTGAAGGAACTGAAAAAGGGAAAAACACTGAGGGACGTTGAATCCCAGGTCTACGGGCGTGACGGCAACAGGCTTTGGGTGTCGGAGCATTTAGCGCTGCATTTTGATGAAAATGGCCGCTTTCTCTATTATGAAGGTGTGGTTATTAATATCACCGCCAAGAAGAAGGCGGAGACGGACAGGGCGCTGGCATACGCCCTGGTGCAAACAACCATGGACGCCATTACCGACTTTGTTGTGGTTGTGGATCTTGACGACAACATCATTGTAGCCAATAAAGCTTTTGAGGCGGAACTGGGCGCGATTGTCGGAGCACAGCGCGTGTTTTCCTTTGTGGATGAAGTGAAAGGACCTTTAGCTATGTTCAGACAGATGGTGCAAAACACGCCCGAACAGGTTCATCCCCTGCGGCAGTATTGTCGCGTATCGGGCTATGATGAGGAGTTGGATGCAAATGTTTCGTCCTTTATCTCTCCCGAGGGTGAGCTTGTGGGGGCCGTTATAGTCATGCGTCCGAGGTAGTGCCTGAGTTTGCGTGATACTTCGTCAGGCTTGTTTGTGCGACCGGGGCAGGGCCGAAGAGCCCAGCCCCGAGCTCACAAAGCTGCGCCTTCCTCGTCTGACGCCAAACTCAGGCACTACCTCCGGTGAGCAGTCGTTATTGGATGGATTGATTCGTCGTATATTTTCATACTTTGGTGATTCAATGAAAAAGCATCAGTTTGTGAAAGTCAAATGTGACTGCCCGTACAG
>Ga0123353_10014485_pt1 | contig 11373 bp, 10 predicted proteins | sample TergutLab28metaG_3_FD_92763 | JGI IMG/M metagenome (GOLD analysis project Ga0123353, IMG submission 92763) | Labiotermes labralis P3 segment gut microbial communities from Petit-Saut dam, French Guiana - Lab288 P3 | ecosystem: Host-associated > Arthropoda: Insects > Digestive system > Gut ... | reverse complement strand
GCACCAGGCGGAGCTCCTCGGTATATCGATGGGGGTATAGCGTAATTATTGGACGGTTGGTTTTGCCGTATGCCTTAAACGCCTTGTAAAGCAGCCGATTCTTTTGTTCCAAAGCTGATGCGCAAGACAGCCTCTTGCGGAAGGTCTTTTCGTACGGCAGAAAAGTCAAGCTCAAGAGATATCTGCAAATTATCGTTTTTCGATATGTCTTTATCCCAAATTGCCATGACAGGTATTTCTGTATGTATGTTTTGTAAAAATTCAGCGCTGTCAACCGGCGCTGACTCAAAAGACGGTTCTCCGTACTCCGTTTTCATTGAGTTCAAGACACTTGCATACAAATCTGCCGCTGCGTTGATATCATCAAAGCTCTCAGATTTATAATAAAACGTGTATAGTTTCCCGCCGTCGCGTGGCCCAAAGAGATATGTCGCATTGCTTCTTAAGCCGAAAACCGTTTCGTCAGGAATGAAAAGCCTGAGTTGAGCTGAATCCCTGTTTCCCCAAGGCAAAATATCAGGTTGTGATAAAACCTCTTTCAACGTTGTCCCCGGAGAAAACCCGGCAATCAGAAAAGAGGTATCATACTCCTTCACTTCGATTTCGCAGTTTGAAAATGAATAATTCTGACCGGGCAGTGTTTTATGTGTTATATATAGATTTATCTTTATCTGATGGTTTTCCCAATATGCGCCGACAGTACCGTTGTTTTCAAGAGCATCTGCAAACGATTCTTGAGTGTCTTCAACCGGAGAGCCATATCTTTGAGAAAGCCATATTTTCATTGCTTCATAATCGCCCTTGACGTCAGCTTTATTTTGATCGTCGCTAAATGAGATTTGATATGTACCGCCGAAGAGTTTCCGGTTTTCATCAAAACGCAGCGTCACCCCGACAGGATGGCTAAGAAAATCTGTGACAAGAGAAAATAGTTCCAAACTATAAGGTTTATTTAGTGACTTAGTAGCTAACACGGCGTCAAGAGTATCTCCCCACGCTACACTGCCGAAAACAGGATAATCATCGAACGCGGGATCCGTTGGGGATGGGGCAGTTTCCGCCGGAGGATTCGTTGGATTCGTTTCTGTTGCTTGAGGATCCGTATGCTCGCTTGTACATGCTATCAGTAGTGAAAAAGACAAAAACAGAACTATTAATACAATCGATCTTCCTTTCCATATTGTATTCATATCCATTTTCTTCTCAACCAATACTGATTCGTGTTTTCAGCTATACAGAGCCAATTACGACAATTACACAAAATGCCTATTGTTTTCCCGTATCACTGATAGTTGTCCAAGCTAATATACTTGACAGGTGAAACCATTTCAACTCACCGAAAGGGAAATACTATTCGAGGGGTATAGCGTTTATTAGTCAGTTACTTTTAAGAGAACCCCGCCCCCTCTCAGCTCGGCCGCAGCCTCGCTATGCGTCCATTCTGCGTATTCCCTGTTTGACATCATAATAAAGTTGTCTTCTTTTGGCGGTTGCGAAAGATAAATTGTGACATGATTCAGCTTGTACGCGGCTTCAAACCCATAAAATGACAGAAATGTTGGATCGTCAAAGCCCACGGTACAACCATTGCCGGAAAGAATCTCTATTCTGTGCGCAGGTTCTAACCAGACATACTCAGTCTTTACGAATTCAAATTCAGTGATTTCGGCATAAACGCAATCGTTTCTGTTTTCATACAAAAACGACCGTCGATATTCTTCTGCTGTAATTTCCTTACAGAACGTTTCTATTTTTGTTTCTTCATTATGCCAGAGTCTGCCATCATCGTTTCGGTCTTTATCATATGATATTGTGACATTGTATTGATAAGTATTTCCGTTATACCATGTGTTATGGTTTGGAATCCTAAAACAGCTTAAATCATAGACCTCATCAATAACTGTCTTATTACCTGTACCTCCATAACTAAAACCACAGGCAGACAATAATCCAGTGCCGAGTATCAGTGCTGTAAATACTACCATAGTAATCAAGAAAAACTTTCTTTTCATGGCGTCCTTTCTTTTCTTACAGCCCTATGATAACACAACAACAATAAAACTCGATCCGTTAATAATAAACGTAACCTTCCCGCTTATTGTAGCTCCATTACTTTTTTTACAAGATAAACTTGCCGTAATACTTCCAGTGCTTACACTTGAAGCTGATACGGAATGATTTGAATAGTTCGAGTTCTTATAGGGAAAGCTGTTCGGCGGGTACTGGGGATGTACAAATGTTTTAATATTCGAACTATCTGTTACATATAGTGCCGCAAGCTGATATGTAAAACAAACAGTACTACCATCTTTTGCATCCCCTCCCAAATATACAATATTCGCTCTCGTTGGATCATAAGTAGCTGTAAAATTGGTGAGGGTCAGCCCATTAGCATTGTCAGATGCCAGATTAACTACAGTTATAGGGACAGTAATAAGAGAAGAACTCCTCGCTTCTTTTCCGTCAGCAAATACAACGCTTACCGACGACAAAAACAATACCAAAACCATACAAATATATAAAATACGTTTTCTCATTTTAATCTCCTTATTATTGTTACTATCGTTGAAAAATGGTTATATAACTCCTTTATATATACAATCCTTTTTAGTTCCTCCTTCCATAAACACTTAGATATTTAGCCATTATAGAAAGTATATCAGAGTATATAATGAGCAGGATTCCCAGATAAGTCAATGTACTTCCCTGATACGCAAAAAGGATCCCTTTCCATCTGTTTCATATGTAGAAAGCAACCCATATTGGTTTTCAAATGCATCCCAACTGAAAACGCATTCCCCCAAATCGGTGTATGGCTTTTTATTAAATATTAAACGTATATTTGTTCCATTTTACAACAAGTAAAGCCCCTCGAACAATTGAAATTCAAGGGGCCAAAATGGAGCTGTCCAGCGGACTCGAACCGCCGACTTCCTCCTTACCAAGGAGGTACTCTACCGACTGAGTTAGGACAGCGCGGCAAAAAGTATTGTATCATATTTCGGCTTAGTACGTTGACACCAGCTTTCCGATCTTTTCTTTGATCCGGGCAAGAGCGTTTATGACAGACTTGGGGTTCTTTTCGAGTTTCTCGGCGATTTGAGCGGCACTCGCGCCCTGCGAGTAGGCGCGCCACACCGTGCGCTCCATCGCCGAAAACAGCTCCTTGGCATTGCTTTCCACATAGGCCAGAAGGTCGGCAAGCAGCACGACCTGCTCGGGGTCTGTGGCCTGCGGCGCGCGCAGCATCTCTTCAATATTCGGCTTGCCGCCTTCGCCTTCCTTGTCGCCCACAGCGCTCTCTATCGATACATACTCGTTTAAGAGCATGTGCTTTTTCCGCCCGGCCATCTTGACCGCGTTGATGATATGCCTTTTGACGCATAATTCTGAGAATGTTTTGAAGGACGCGCCCGCCGCCGGATCGAAAGTTCGGATCGCGCCGAGCAGTCCTATCATGCCCTCCTGTATGACGTCGTCGCGGTCGGCCCCGACCATGAAATATACGTTGGCCATGCTTCTCAGCATGTCGCGGCTTTCCGCGTATATTTTGAGCAAAGCCTCGTCGTCGCCCTCTTTGGCCCTGACGGCCAGATCGTCGAGTCTTACTTTCGCCATCTTGAGCTCACCTCAAACAGCACGACGGCCGCGGCGGCTGAAGCGTTCAGGGACCCTATCCGCCCTTTCATGGGTATCGAAACCAGAAAATCGCAGCCCTCCCGCACGATGCGGCTCATGCCCTGCCCTTCCGAGCCTATCACAAGGCATACCCCGCCTCCGAAGTCCATGCCGCTATAGGGCTCTCCGTCCGGGTCGAGGCCGTATATCCACAGGCCCTTTTCTTTCAGCTCGTCGAGCGCCGCCTTTATTCCCGGCACTTTTGCGACCTTGATATACGCGGCCGCCCCTGCGGAGACCTTCATCACAGCCCCGGTCACCTTTGCCGCGCGCTGCTTCGGTATCAAAACTCCGTGAGCGCCGGCGCCTTCGGCTGAGCGCAGTACGGCCCCGAGGTTTTGAGGGTCCTCGATTCCGTCAAGCGCGACTATAAAAGGTGTCTCGCCTTTTTCCGCCGCAGCCTTAAGCATGGAATCGATATCCGAATACGAGTAGTCCGTTATGATGGCGGCTACGCCTTGGTGCGCCGCTCCGCCGCATTCCTTGTCGAGCGCGATCTTCGGCAAGATCTGCACGGGGATCCTCGCTTTTTTCGCGAGCGCGAACAGCTTTTTGCCTTCCCCTTCAATATTCTTCTGCATCATGAGCTTCTCGACGCCCGCTTCCGCCCGGATCGCTTCGTTCACAGCGTTGCGTCCGTATATCAGTTTACTCATGACGCCCCCCGCCGGTTTGTATTACCTCGTCCACTATTTCCATGGCGAGGGCGGAGAGGAATTCGGCCCTGTCCTCGCGGCCGGCCATATAGTGCCAGCCGAGCAGGGCTTCGAACGCCGTAGCGAGTTTGTAGTCAACGGGATCAGCGCTTTTCGGGACGCTTTTCGGTTTGCGGTTCCTGGCCCTGCGCACGAGGTCCAGCTCTTCCTCGGACAATACCCCCTGCTCTTTCATCCCTCGTATCACCCCGGCCTGCGACGCCGCGTTCACATAGCGTACGGCCTCTTTGTGAAGCCTGTCGGCGGCATAGCTTCCGCCACCCTCCGCGAGCCTGCGCCGCACCGACAGCTCATAATACGCGTCCCCGAGAAACGCCAGCGTAGTAAGGTTTAATGCCTCGCTCAAGATTTCTCCCTGATTATCTGTACGCCCTGAGGGGTGTCCTTCAGCGTGACGCCCTTGGACGCGAGGATATCCCGTATCTCGTCGGCCCTCGCCCAGTTCTTTTCGGCTCTCGCTTTTCCTCGCTCCTCGATAAGCCCCTTAAGCTCCGCTTCTTCGCCTTCATCCGTGCCGTCGCCATCCCTGCCTTTTTCCTCAAGCAGGCCCAGCACGTTCGTAAGCTCGAGCAGCAGCGCTCTCGCGCCCGCCGCGAACTCTTTCGACGCCCCGCCCCGCGTCCTTTTGTTTACGTCCGCTATCAGCTCGAAGATCGCGGCGATCGCGTCGGCGGTGTTCATGTCGTCGTCCATCGCGCCTATGAATTTTTCGCGGTGGGCGTCGAGTTTCTCCAAGGCATCCCGCTCTTCTTCCGTAAACGGCAGGTCTGATTTTTCCGTCAGGTGATCCAGGTTTTCCTTCGCGTTGCGCATTCTGGCAAGCGCGTTTTCCGATTGCTCAAGAAGCTCGCGGCTGAATTCGATCGGGCTGCGGTAATGACCCGCCAGCAGGAAGTACCGTATAGCCTCGCCGTCATACTCCTTCAGGATGTCCCGCACAGTGAAAAAATTGCCCTTGGACTTGGCCATTTTCTCGCTCTCCTGCGTCTCCTCGTTCCTGATGGTGATGTATCCGTTGTGCATCCAGTAATTCGCGAAGCAGGCGCCGTTCGCCGCCTCGGACTGCGCGATCTCGTTTTCGTGATGCGGGAATATCAGGTCCTGTCCGCCAGCATGTATGTCAATGGTATCGCCGAGGTACTTTTTGGCCATCGTGCTGCACTCGATATGCCAGCCGGGGCGCCCTTCCCCCCAGGGGCTGTCCCACCTCAGATCCTCCCCCTCCTTGGCGGCCTTCCAAAGCGCAAAATCCAGTGGGCTTTTCTTGCGCTCGTCCACTTCCACGCGCACACCCGCCTTCAGCTCGCCCGGATCCTGCCCCGAAAGCTTGCCGTACTCCTTAAAGGCCTCCGTATCGTAGTATACGTCGCCGCCCTGCTCGTAGGCGTACCCTTTTTCCACAAGCGCCCCTATGAACGCTATGATTTCCTCGATGTTTTCCGTGACCCTCGGGTGGAACGTCGCCTTGCGCACGCCGAGCGCGCCGGCGTCTTTGAAATACTCCTCTATATATTTGTCGCCTACCTCGCGGGAGGATATCCCTTCGTCCCTGGCGCGCGCCAGGATCTTGTCGTCTACGTCGGTAAAATTTTGGACGAAGGCGACTTTTTTGCCGCGATACTCGAGATAGCGGCGGAAGGTGTCAAATACGACGAAAGGCCTCGCGTTGCCGATGTGGAAATAATTGTACACGGTCGGCCCGCAGACATAGATTTTGACCTCGTCTTCCTTAAGAGGCGTGAAATCCTCTTTCCTGTGGCTAAGCGTATTGTAAATCTTCATATATAATGGCTCCTCCTAAAAACAGTGGCGGGTCTTTTGACCCGCCACATTTTATCACATTTTTTGCTTGTCTTTTTTGTCCGGCCTTAGCTTATCCAGTTCATCGGCTCCTGAGCCACGCCGTTCACGCGCACCTCAAAGTGCAGGTGGAATGCCGACGAGCGTCCCGTCGAGCCGACCGTCGCGATCTGCTGGCCGCGTTGCACCACCGTTCCCGGCTCTACGTTCAGCGTGTCGCAATGCGCGTAATAGGTCTGCAGCCCGTTGCCATGGTTTACGATGAGCAGGTTGCCGTATCCGCCATAAACGCCGGCGAATGTGACAGTGCCGTATTGGGCCGCGAATATCGGGGCTCCGCGCGGCGCGATCATGTCAGCCCCGCTGTGTCCGCCCGAAACGCTGCGCGACAGGAACCAACTGTTCAGCGGCCTTCCGAGCGGCCCGTTCCCGCCGCCGCCGGTATTGTCGCTCGGGCCGACGAACGCGTCCGTGCCCACCATCATCGTGCCTACGAGTACCAACTCGGGCACAGGCTCTTTCAGCGTAACTGAGTTGATCTCTACCGTGGAGTCGACTTTGCCGTTGACTCTGGTCACTGCCCTTGTCACCTCGCGTATGCCGAGTTCCCCTTCTTCCTTGACCTTGCGCTGGCCAAGGAACATATTGCTCGTATTCTCTTCAATCGTTTCAAACTGCATATCCTCGACGAAGGACTCTATCCCGACCGTCTCATAACTCAGGTAAGGTATTATAAGAGTCGACGAGAACGTGTCGCCGTCCCTTACGAAATCAAAATCGTATTCGCCGTAAAACTCCGTCAGTTCGTCTTCCGTGATCCCAAGCGCCTCGCAGATAAGCTCTATGCCGTCATCCTTTTCGGCGACATAGGTCCTTTCTTCCCTGACCCCGGCAAGCAGGTACGAAACTACCTCGTCGGGTTCTTGCACGTCGACGCTGTCAAGCATCGTCGTAGCGCTGCTGATCTTCACGTCTTCCCGGAATTTTCCGTTGTATTCGCCCTCCAAAGGAATATACGGTTCCGCTATCTTATTCAGAACCTCACTCGCTTCCTTTATCGAACCGAGAGTTGCCATTATCTTATCGTCGATCGTGATATTGTAAACAGTCGCCATGATCGCGCTGCCGTCAAGCAATGTGCCGATAAGGGTGTCGATCAACGCCTCTTCTTCGTCTATAGGATCTGCTGGGTCGTCAGAGCCGAGTCCGCTGAAGAGCCCCGTCCCCGAACCTTGCCCGGGATCATCCTCCGTGATTGCAGCCTTGGCGCCGTCACCCGCATCGCCTTCTTCCGCCGCCGCGGGATCTGCGGCAACCGACAGGGGCTGCTGCTGCGGCGCGATGACAGGCTCCAGCGAAACATTCGTGTCCTGAATGAGTATCTCTGTGTTTTCCGTACCGACCTGCTCCGAGATCTTTTCCTTGGCGCGCTGCAGGAGCGACGCGTACTGTTCCTCGTTTTCGACATAGCCGACTACCCTGCCGTCTATAGTCACCGCCATCAGCTGTGAGCTTACTATAATAGTCGCAAGCACGATCGCCGCGATAGCCGTGCCGCTGACGGCCGACAGGCCGACCTTCGTCCCCGTCTCCATGCGGGCGGCGCGATAACGCGACATGAGCAAAAGGCGCGGCCCTTCGAGCGTGACGATCGCGAATACGGTTTGGATGAATAAAGAAAACCTGCCCCCGGCGCGCCGATCCGCCGCCGGAACCAGAATGAACACGATATTTTTGAATAACGAAACAATGCTTCTCCAGAGGATAAAACCTACGATTTCAAATCGGATCGATATCCAATGTGACTTAAGCTCTTGCCCGTTTCTTGTTTGCTTATACTTATTCTCTGCCATGCTGTTGTCCTTATTTGCTAATGTTACAGTATTTTTACAGCGCCGGTCAACCCATTCAGGTATGTTTCACATAAGCTTCACTTTGTGAAAATTGGTATATCCTTCCTTGTTTTAAAGATATCCGGGGCATTTTCTGCCTCGACCGCTTCCCATAACTCCTCCTTAAGCCAGTCAGGATACATGTCCTTTATACCCCGTATTTCCTCTTTTGAAACAAATGCGATATCAGAAAGTACCTGGTCGCCTAAGAGTTCGGGGTCTTTTCCCAGTTCCGGCCGGCCTCCTATGGCGCTCGCGGCGAAAAAGTTTACGAAACGCTGCCCGCGCGGCCCGGCTTCTTCCACATGCCAGAGCAACCGGCCGATACTCACGATAAGGCCCGTTTCCTCGAGAACTTCCCTGATGGCGGCGTCACGGCTCGTCTCGCCTTCCTCTATGGAACCGCCCGGAAGCATCCATACTTCGCGCCCCTCGGCCTCGTAACGATGCTTTACGAACAGGATGCGGCCGCCTCCGTCCGATATGGCTACGCGTACGCCTCCCGCCCACATGTCAGCGGCCCTCCTTCGATTCGCGCGCGGCGCGCAGGACAGCCTCCATTCCCGAAATCTCGGCCGTCTCGGCGCCGTCTCGGCGCTTGTACTCCACGATCCCTTCGGCCGCTTTTTTCCCGACCGTTATCCTTATGGGAAACCCGATGATGTCGGCGTCGTTGAACTTGACGCCCGGCCTCTCGTCGCGGTCGTCTATCACGGCCTCCACGCCCTCAGCGAGAAGGCCCTCATACACCTCCTCCGCAAGCGATGCGGCCTCGCCGCCCGCGTTGCCGAGAAGGCAGACGACGGCGTGGAGAGGCGCCACAGCCATGGGCCATATGATGCCCTTGTCGTCGTGGCATTGTTCTACGATCGCGGCCATTGTGCGAGTCACGCCAATGCCGTAGCAACCCATCGTGATAAGCCGCTCCTTTTGGTTTTCGTCTTTGTACGTGGCGCCGAGCGCCTCGCTGTACTTCGTGCCGAGCTTGAATATCTGGCCGACTTCCATCCCCCTCGCAAGGCTGAGACTCTCGCCGCAAAGCGGGCATGGATCGCCCTCGTGCACGAGCTTGAGGTCCGTTACCATGTCCGCCTCCCAATCGCGCCCGTAGTTTACGTTCACGTAGTGGTAGTTTTCTTTCAGCGCGCCCGCGCACAGGTTTTTCTGGCCCGGCACCTCGCTGTCGCATATGACGCGGCAGTCATGCAGGCCTACTGGCCCCGTAAACCCCGCGACGCTTCCCGTAACGGGGCCCATGACGCCTTCGTCGGCAAATTCAAGCAGGTGCTCGCCTACGCCCCCGAGCGCGTTTCTGAGCTTCACGAGGTTCAGCTCGCGGTCACCGCGTATAAATACCGCAATATGCTCCTTGACCGGATAAGCGCCTTCTTTTTCGACTTCGTCATAGACAGTCATCAGCAGCGCCTTAAGGGTCTTTTCTTTCGGCAGGGAAAGATAGTCAGCCACTTCTTCGATGGTTTTCGCGAGAGGCGTGTGCTTCTCTTCCATTTCCAAAAGCGCCTCTTCTCCCGCGCAGGCGTCCACGCCGTCGGCCTGCTCCGCCGTCGCCGCGAAATCGCAACCGCCGCAATATACCACGTCGCTTTCTCCGAACTCTCCGAAAGCGATGAACTCCTCGCTGTCCTTTCCGCCCATCGGCCCCGAGTCTGCCTGTACGGGCCGGAATTCAAGACCGCACCTTGTGAATATTTTCGTATATGCCTCTCTCATATTCATGTAGCTCGCGTCGAGCCCACCGGCGTCGCGGTCGAACGAATACGCGTCCTTCATGATGAATTCACGGCTGCGGATCAGGCCGTAGCGCGGCCGCGCCTCGTCGCGGTATTTCAGCTGTATCTGGTAGATATTCCGCGGCAGCTGCCGGTACGAGTCTATCTCGCCGCGCACGATGTCCGTCACCACCTCTTCGGCCGTAGGGCCGAGCGCAAACTCGCGCCCGTGCCTGTCCGCAAGCCGCCAGAGTTCCGGCCCGTAGACCGCCCACCGCCCGGACTCGTGCCAGAGCTCAGCGGGCTGCACGGGTGACGTGATGATCTCCTGCGCCCCCGCCTTGTCCATTTCCTCGCGTACTATATTTTCGATTTTCCGTACCGTCCGCCAACCGAATGTCATGAAATTGTATACGCCCGACACGCTCTTGCGGATCATGCCCGCGCGCAGGAGCCAGATATGGCTCGGTATCTCGGCTTCGCTCGGGGCTTCCCTGAGTGTTTTGAAATGCGTTTTCGACAGCCTCATTCTTCCTCCCCGCCTTTCGTGTCTTCCTTTTTCTTCAGCAATACCACGGCTTCCGCCGCCATTCCCTCTTCACGGCCCGTGAAGCCGAGCCTCTCCGTCGTAGTCGCTTTCAGCGACACGTTTTCGGGGCTCGTACGCAGCGTTTCCGCAAGCCGTTTCTCAATTTCCCCGCAATACGGCGCCATGCGCGGCCGCTCGGCCACGATCATCAAATCCACGTTTCCGATCTCGAATCCGCGTTTGTCCATAATAGAAACCACCTCTGAAAGAAGCACCTGACTGGATACTCTTTCGAAAGCGGGATCTGTGTCCGGGAAGAGCTTTCCTATGTCGCCCTCGTGCAGGGCTCCCAGAATAGCGTCCATGAGCGCGTGCGTCAGGACGTCAGCGTCGGAATGGCCCAAAAGCCCCTTGTCGTGCGGCACCTGCACCCCGCCGAGTACGAGCGCGCGCCCTTCCACAAAGCGGTGCGCGTCGAAGCCAATGCCGGCCCGAAGGCCGGAGGCCTCGTGATACAGGAACGAGTGATCCGGCAGATCGTCCGAAAAAGTTATCTTCACGTTCGCTTTGTCGCCTTCGACAAGCGCCACGCGTACGCCGTCGGCGAATACGGGCGTGCCGTCGTCCGTAGTAGTGATTCCCTCCGCCAGCGCGTGTTTATGCGCCTCGCGGATAAGGCTAAGATCGAAACCCTGGGGAGTCTGTACCCTGCGCACCTTTTCGCGGTCCGGGATCCCGGCCGCGAAGCCTCCCTCGTCCGCGACGTACACCGTGTCGCTCACATGCGTTACGGGTACCGCGGCCCCGTGTTCGTACGCCGCTTCGAGCACCCTTTGGATCAGGTCATCCGAAACGAAAGGCCTCGCTGCGTCGTGGATAAGCACGAGCGAGTCAGCCGGGTCCTCACGGACCGCGTCAAGGCCGGCGCGTACGGAAGCGGCGCGGTCCAACCCGCCGTGAACGACCTTTACGGCGATTCCCCTGCCGCCGTATTCCACTACCAGTTCCTGCTTCGCGCTGTTTACCTT
>Ga0123353_10014484_pt1 | contig 11373 bp, 9 predicted proteins | sample TergutLab28metaG_3_FD_92763 | JGI IMG/M metagenome (GOLD analysis project Ga0123353, IMG submission 92763) | Labiotermes labralis P3 segment gut microbial communities from Petit-Saut dam, French Guiana - Lab288 P3 | ecosystem: Host-associated > Arthropoda: Insects > Digestive system > Gut ... | reverse complement strand
TTTTTCCGTCGCACTGCGTTAAAATTTTTCGAAATACGGGCGTATTCCTGCAAAATTTCGCCTTGTGCGGCGAAAAAATCACTCAAAAATCCACACACGGGGATTTTTCAAACACGCCCTAGACATCAGTCATAACTCTAAGAAAGAGTTATGACTGATGAGTGTTGAAAACACTCATCGCAAAACCAAGAGTTTTACAAGAAGTCTATTGCGTTTAATCGGATTCTGTGCTACAATGATACAGTAAAAATTTCCGAAAGGAATGGTCTGATTATGAAAAAACGCTTGATTTCAATCGCTATAGCCGCGTTGCTGCTTTGCGCGGCGTTTACCGTGGCCGTGTCGGCCCGGGAGGAGCTGCCGGAAAGCAAGCCGAAAGAGTTGTTCACCACGTTTGTGTATCCCAACGAGGGCAGCGAGTTTATGAAGCTGCATTACCTCGTGCCTGAGTCCGTGTGCCGCTTTATCGCCTTAAGCTCCGGGGAAAAAATTGAGAAGTATGGCTTTGATGTGAAATGCGTCATGCAGGTTGACTGGTCCGTTGGCGGCGAGCGCAACTGGCATTACAACAATTCCTGGGATTCGGGCAGGGGAGACTTCCGTTTTTATTACCCCGGCGTTGATTTCATCGGGGAGGGCGAGCTGTTTTGGCTCACCTATCAGGATCACAGGCAGATGCTGGGCGACGCTGTCGTGACGCGGCAAAACGAATACGGTGAAAGCTACAGGGTGTTCGATTTTGAAAACCGCGAGCTGTATATCCGCGCGAGGTTCACGTATATTGACGGCGAGGGCCAGGTGCGCTGGCTGTCCGATTGGAGCGACTCTTTCCGCGTGAACGACGCTTATGAGGGCAAAGCCGCGGGCGAGCTTGGCTCGTCGGACTTTGGTCATGCCGTGATCGGACGGCAGCCCGTTTTTGCGGACGGCAGCGTGTATTTTGATCTGAGCTTTGACGGGGACGCGATGGAAACCGCCTGGAGCATCAAGACGCTCACGGGAATGGATATGTTCCTTCAGTCGGAGGTCCGTATCAATGACGGCGAGTGGGAGCCGCGGATTATCAGCGAGGACACCAATCCCTACGGGATCGGCGCGAGGATGGTCTGGATCGGCGGCGACGCGGAGGCAGGCAAAGTGGAGTTCCGCTGCCGGCTGTACTATGGCGGCAACCCGGAGCGTAACGTCCCGGCGGCTGAGACGGCGTGGAGCGACAATATTGTGATCGAAAACGGCGTTTTGCTGCTTGCGGAAAACGTGGATGAGCCGGAGGATGACTGGGAAAAGCCCGAGGGCAAAAAGATTAGTTTGATCTATATTTGGATCGGCATCGGCGCTTTGGCGCTGATCCTGATCGTCGTCGTTTTGTTGAGTATGCTCAAGGGCAAAAAGCGGACGTCTGAAATACAGAAGTCGGCAACCGAGCGCCTTCAAAAGAACCGCGAAAGCGGCGATGCGTTCATGGACGCCGTGAGCAAAAAAGATAGCGGACAAAGCGGCAGCGCAAGGCCAAAAAACGGTGCGGCGGACTTTGACGTTATCGTCGATGATGATGGAGGTTCTGAATGAGCCTTGGTTCGATTGCCGCCGGCGGCGTTCGGAAAATCGCCGTGCGAAGCGGCAGAAAATTAAAAAAGCAAGGTCCCGCCCCGGCGATTTCGGAGGAGCGGCCCGTGCATATCAAAAACACCCGCGATGAGAATTTTACCGTCGGTTTCGCGAAGCGTGAGACCATGCCGCCGGACGTAAACGCGAAACAGTACTGGATGGCGGGATTCAAGTCCGGCCAGCTTGTCACGGGCGTTATTGACCCGATGACCGTCAGCGCGATGTGGATCGGCTGCGGAAACGAGGGCGGCATTTTGATGGTCAGCGCGGACTGCATCGGCCTTTCCCGCTGCGAGGTGAGCCGCGTCCGCGAGTCACTGGGCGAATTTGCCGAAAAGTCCGGCTGCAAGTCGATCAACATTTCCTGTACGCATACCCACGCGGGCATTGATACATTGGGCTACTGGGGCAAGACGATTCTTGGCCCGATTCCCGGCGACGGCAAGGACGCGGAATTTATGGAGATGTTTTTGGACGCGATACGCGCCGTCTGTATCGAGGCATACCAAAACCGTCGGGAGGGCAAGCTGTTTATAGGTTCCGTCCATGTGCCGGAGGCGTTGGGGGGCGGACGTCAGCCCACGGTGTTCCACGACGTGCTTACGCGGATACGTTTTGCGCCAAACGACGGCTCGGCGGAGACTTGGCTTCTAAACTTCGCGGCGCACCCGAACACCATGGGCGGAGATAATGCTGAAATCAGCGCCGACTATCCGTATTACCTGCGCGAGGAGATCAACAGGGTCCGGGAGACGAACGTGCTGTTCACGGTCGGCGCCATCGCGTCGATCAACGCGGGCGAGTACTGCGAGGACAGATTTGAGCGGACGAAAATACAGGGCGGGGTTTTGGCTAAAGCCGCGCTTTCGATTGACAACGACGAGCCGATGAAGCCGGAGATCACCGTGCTGTGCCAGCCGTATTATTCGCCGGTAGACAACGGCGTGCTCTCGCTGATGGGGCTTATCAAGACGGTGAACGCGCTGAAATTCCCCTGTGACAGGGGCGATCTGGGACTCGCGCTGCAAACTGAGCTGACGTACATAAAAATCGGCAGCCGGCAGATACTCCTTTTGCCGGGCGAGGCGAAGCCCGAGGTTGCCCACGGCGGTTACGCCCCGGCTGAGACGTCCGCGACGGGGCAAGGCGCTGAGATCAACCCGCCGCCCCTCTGCGATATCGCGGGCGACGAAAATCTGCTGGTGTTCGGCGTGACGAACGACATGACGGGCTATATCATCGCGCCGAACGACTTTGTTTTGCATGAGTCCGAGCCGTATCTGAGCACGGGAAGAGATCGCAACGGCGTCAGGCATTACCATGAGACGAACTCTTTGGGGTATTTGACGGCCGAAACGATTGCGGATACGTTCAGCAAAATGATGAAAAGTTTACCGTAGAAGTCAATGGATATTTTTACGCGCGTCATGAAATTTGAAGTTCCGCCCAATTGCGGAGAAAAAAAGCTCGTTGCTTTCTTGCGCGGCGAGCTTCATTTTTCTTATTCGCTTGTGTCGTCTCTGCGGCACACCGACGGCGCGCTGCTGCGAAACGGCGAACACGTGCGGACAATCGACCGCGTAAATCCCGGAGACATCATAACCGTGTCCGTGCCGCAAGGCGAGTGCCGCATCGAGCCGGTGGAGATGCCGCTGTGCATCCTGTACAAGGACGAGGACATGCTCGCGCTGAACAAGCCGCCGACCATCGCCATGCATCCGACCCACGGGCACAGAAACAACACGCTGGCGAACGGAGCCGCTTATTATTTGCAAAATCGCGGGCACAGCGGCGCGTTTCGGTCGGTGGGGCGGCTGGACAAGGGTACGTCCGGCGTGGTGCTGTGCGCGCTGAACCCTTACGCGGCGGCGCGGCTTTCGGAGACGGCGGAAAAAACGTACATGGCGCTGTGCGAGGGCGAGCTGTGCGGACAAGGAATAATAGACGTGCCGATCTACCGTCCCGATCCCGATAAGACCCTGCGGGCCTGTGATCCCGGCGGGCAAAATGGCGAACGTGCCGTGACGCATTACGAAGCACTAAAAACAGGGAATGGCATGACGCTTCTGCGGCTGAAGCTTGAGACGGGCCGGACGCATCAGATACGCGTGCATATGGCGCACATGGGATTTCCGCTGGTCGGGGACGCGCTTTACGGCACGACGCGGGAGGACGTGACGCACCAACTGCTTCATTGCGCGGAGGTGCGGGCGGTTCATCCGTATACGGGGGAGAGGATGGTTTTCAGTGCGCCTTTGCCGGATGAATTTTTGATGATTCAGAATTAAAAATTAGATTGTTTTAGATTTTTGTTTTGGGCGATTATACCCCTCCGACGCTTCGCGCCACCTCCCCTTGCAGGAGAGGCAGTGGTTGCCGATCTGCTCAAGCCTCCCCTGCAAGGGGAGGTGGCACGAAGTGCCGGAGGGGTACAACTACCCCCAAAAGGTCTAAAACGGCAAAAATAAAAAAGCGTCCAATGGCGGATTGAATAATCGCCATCGGACGTTTTTTTCTGTAAAAATATATTTTTAATCAACCAAAACTCTTTCTATATCCGCGCTGATAAACATCGGATTGACCGCAAACTCACAGATATTTCCCGCGTTGCACTGTATATCCGTCACATCCAGAACAAGGCTTGTCTGTCCCGATCTGCCCAGCAGCTTCGCTTTTTTGCCGTTTATCGTACCATACGGCGCGTTTTTATCTGACAGAAAAATGTCGTTATAAATGTATCTCAGCTTGTCCCTGAGCCGGTATGCGCCTTTCGCTCTTTCCATTGATATACCGTCGCTGTAGCCCAAGCTCACGACGGCGATTGTTACCGCTCTTTTCGTTTTGTACACATTGCCGTATCCTATATTATGCCCCTTGGGAAGCCGCTTGACTTCCTTGATGTCCGTTTTCAGCGCTCCTATACTTTTCAGCCCTGTGTTTCCGGCGGCGACCCGGCCGATAAACGCGGAGCCGACCCTTACCGCGTCAAGAACGGTATCCGGATATTTGAACAAGGCGTTTGAACTGGCGATGTGATACAGGCCGTTAAATTCCGTTTTTTCCTGAATCACATTTTTCACCGCGATAAACTTTTCCATCTGACGGTCCGTAAACTTCTTTTTGCCGAAAGAACACGAAAGATGAGAGTACACGCCGGTGATATCTATGTTTGAAAATGAGCTGAAAGCGCTTACAATACCGTTGGGGTCCCCATGTGAAAATCCGCTCCTGCCAAAGCCGGTATCGATCTCCATGTGCGCGTTTACCCTTTTGCCTTTACTTGCGCAAACCTCGTCAAGCAAACGGCCCGCCTCATAACTGCCGATTGTCGCGGTCAAATTGTGGGTTACGATGATCTCCAGATCCTCTTTAACGCAAGTCGAGGTCAAACACAAAATGTCGTCTTCGAAGCCGTTTTCACGCAGCATAACCGCCTGCGGCAGATCCGTTACGGCAAAAAAATCTATCCCGCCGGACTTCAGCGCCCCGGCAAGATTAAGCGTGCCCACGCCGTAACCGTTTGCCTTCAAAACGGCGATGACCCGTGCGCCGCCCGACTTCTTTTTAACGGTTTCGATGTTTTCCGACAGCAATTTTTGATCAATTTCCAGCTTTTTCAATTCCGTTCCCTCTCCCGCGCCGTATTATAGCCGTAATTAACGCAGTCACAGCTTCGAGCGCAGTTTCTTGTAAAATTTCAGGGCGTTTGTCAGCAGAAAGTACATCAGCGGTTTGGTCACAAGCGTCAGCTCCCCGATGAACTCCGTGAAATCCCCGTTGAAGCCTTTCTTGAAGCGGTACAGGCCGTAGATCGGCTTGGTTTCGTCCATGTCGCCGGACACCCCGCGAAAATCGTAGACGCGGACGCCAAGTTCCGCCGCCCATTGGATCATGTGCCATTGCAGGAGATAATTGGGCATTGCGTCGCGGTGCTTGTTGCCGGACGCGCCGTAGATATACCAAACCTTGTCGCCGAAATGCACGGCAAGGGTTCCCGCCACGGCTTCCCCCTCATAATACGCCATGTAAAGGCGGCAATGCCCGCCCATAACGTCCATCATCGTTTCAAAGTACGGCAACGGGCGGGTGGCGAAGCCGTCGCGCTCCCCGGTTTCTTTCATCAGGGCACAGAACAGCGGCAGCTTCGACTTGTCCTCGATTTTGACGTCAACCCCGCGGCGCTGGGCCAAACGGATGTTGTAGCGGGTTTTCGAGTGGAAAGAGGCCATCAGCTTGTCCTCGCCGCGGCCGTTGAGGTACAGCCTGAACACGAACCGCGGCTGAATTCCATCAAGCTCATTTTCAAAGTCGCTGCCGATGACAAATCCCAACTTTTGTACAAGCGCGGCGAACGCCTCGTCGTCGGCAGGCACATCGGGATCTATCTTGATGACATAGGAGCGGCGCTTCTTGGCCAAAAGCTTCGCGTCGGCAATAAGGCGGGTAAAGGTTTCCTCGTCGTGCGGATCGCACACGGGGCCGCGCGGGCTGTACATCAGCGTGACCCCGATCCCGGCAATCCGCCGTATGAGCACAGACATGACGCCGGCGATGGCGCCGCTGCCGTCCCGCTCAATGATGCCCTCCCATTTCCATTGCTTTTTGACTCCGCTCCATTCCGGCGCCTGAAGCCAGTGCCCCTTGGGATGATTCCAGACAAAATCGTTGTATTCCCGCAGCGTTGATTGCGCGCAAAGTTCCATGTTGTTATAAATCCATTCTGATAAATTTTTAACCTTTTTCTATGCGGAAAAAGGTTGTTTTTTTGCGCTTGAAAAGTTCAAGCCGAATAATTACAAAGTTTTCGGCCCTGTTATATAGAAGCTATGAATACGGCTTCATAGATCAACCGGAGACTTCATTTTCCCTTTCACGCTTCCTTTTTGCCGCAAACGCGGCATAAGCCTGTACATCCTCAAGAACGTCATCATCTATATCAGTTCGTCCCCAAAGGGCGAATTTCAGGCCATTGTCATCTATCGCGCTTTTTCCGTCAGGCGGAGTGGGGTTGTCCGTTTGATTGAGAAGATAATCAATTGATACGCTAAAATAATCCGCAAGCTTTTTAAGCGAATCATTGTCAGGCTCGTACTTTCCATTTTCCCAATAAGACAATGTGCCTTGAGAAATTTGCAGAAGCTTCGCCAATTCCTCCTGTAAAATCCCCTTATTATTTCTTAATTCCCTAATTCTGTTCATGACTGACACACTCCTCGATATCAATATAGTTGATATTATAGTATGTGTAAAGAAGATATAAAGAAAACTTAAAAACATTTCAAAAACCCATTGACATATAAATAAACTTGATATAAAATAGTGATATCAAGTTTGCTGATATAAGTGGAGGCGAGAAAACGTGAACATAAAAAATCTGCGTGAAGCGGTAAAAATGACACAGAAAGCCCTTTTCCTAAAAATGGGGATAACACAATATAAAGATTCATCTATGTCATGTATTCCCGGACAGCAAATGGGCAACATAAACACACAGCCGTAAATAACATTAAATTCCTGGAAAGGTAAACTAAAGCAATGGACTTCAAGGAATACGACTTCCTGCCGGTGATCTTAGGCGGCGACATCACGGCCTACAGCTTGGTACGCTCCTTTTACGAGCAGTATCAGGTCAAGTCTCTGGCGGTCAGCATGTCCCGGGGCGGGCCTGTCGTCATGAGTGGGCTGTGCGAAAACCTGTACTGCCCGAACCTCGAAAGCGAGGAGGCGCTGATTCCCACGCTAATGGAAATCGGTGAAAAATATGGGAAAGATAAAAAGCTGATCGTTTTGGGTTGCGGCGACTGGTATGTGCGCATACTGATTGAGAACAAGGACAGGCTGTCGGAGCACTACATCGTTCCGTACATTGACGAGGCGCTCATGAACCGCGTAACGCTCAAGGACAAGTTCTACGAAATAATGGAAGAGCTGGGCATTCCTTACCCCAAAACTTTCGTCTATGATTGCCATACACATTTCGATCCCCATGCGGATAAGCCCCAACTGCCGGAAAAACTCGGTTTTGATTACCCAGTAATAGCAAAAACCGCCAACAGTGCGATGTACCACTACGCGAAGTTTCCTGGAAAGAAAAAAGTGTTCTGTTTTGACAGGCGTGAACAGCTGGAGGAAATGCTGCGAAATCTCGCGACAAGCAGCTACGATTACAAGTTTCTGATTCAGGACAGGATTCCCGGTGACGATACGGGTATGCGCGTGCTGACCTGCTACTGTGACGCAAGCTCCCGCGTGCGCTTCGCCGCGCTCGGACATACGCTGCTGGAGGAGCACACGCCCTCCGCCCTGGGAAACCCCTGCTGCATCATCAACGAGGCGGACATGGAGGTCGTCAATCAGGCGCAGCGCTTTTTGAAGCACATCGGTTACGTGGGCTACGCGAACTTTGATCTCAAGTACGATCCCCGCGACGGCCAATATAAATTCTTTGAAATCAATATACGCCTTGGCCGCAGCAACTATTACGTGACAGGCAGTGGATTTAACGCCGTAAAATGGCTGATCGACGACTACATTGACCGCAAGGAGTTCAAGGGCCTGACCGTCGCGGATCAGGAGCATTTGTTTACCTTCGTGCCGAAATATGTCATCAAAAAGTTCGTCGGCGACGCGGAACTGCGCGACCGCGCCCTGCGGCTGATCAAAGAGGAAAAGTGGAGCAACCCGCTGATATACGGGCCGGACATGACGCTGAAGCGCAGGGCGTATGTGGCGGCGTATGAGCTGAATCAGATCAGGAAGTTCGAGAAATACTATGTCAATTGAGAATTGAAAGTTGAGAATGGAGAATTTTAAGATATGATGAACCGCGCGGTAGGCGTCATCGGCGGCTTGGGGCCGTCAGCGACAGCGTATTTTTACGAGCTTGTGCTGTCAAAAACCGCAGCGAAACGCGACCAGGATCACGTGAACATGGTCATTATGAACCACGCGAGTATCCCCGACAGAACGGCGTTCATTTCAGGCGAAAGCGATGAGTCGCCCCTGCCGTACCTGCTGGACGACGCGAAAACGCTGGAGGGGCTGGGCGTCGGGCTGATCGTTATCCCATGCAACACCGCCCACTATTTTTTTGACGATATAGAAAAGAGCGTGTCGGTTCCCATGCTGAACATCGTGGAGGAAGCGGTCACGGAGGCGGAAAGGCGCGCGCCGGGACTCACAAAGGTTGGCGTGCTTGCCACTGACGGTACGCTGTTGGCGAAAATATATGAAAAGGTTTGCGCCGGTGCCGGAATCGCCTGCGAGGTTCCCGGCGCGGACATGCAAAAGCAGGTCATGGAGCTGATTTATGGGGGCGTGAAAGCCGGTCACAAACCTGACGGAGCGGCTTTCCGGGGGATGATAGATCATCTGCGTTCAAAGGGCTGCCAGTGCGTGATTTTAGGCTGTACGGAGCTGTCGGTGGCGAAAAGGGCGTGCTCGGTCATGGATTCGGATGTCGTTGACTCGCTGGAGGTTTTGGCGGCCAGGACGGTTGAGGAGATTCGCAGTCCGGAACTTATCCGTTTTGAAAAAAAACAATGCAAATCACAGGCTCTAATTCTTAATTCTCAATTGTATTAAAGGGTTGGTATTTTTTTATGTGCGGATTCATAGGCTACATCGACGACACGACAAAGGCGGAGGACTCCCAAATCAAGGCGATGGCGGATAAAATAGTCCACCGCGGGCCTGACCAGTACGGCTGCTACGTGGAGGACGGCGCGGCGCTTGGCTTTCGGCGGTTAAGCATCATCGACCTGGACGGCGGCGCCCAGCCCATCGAAAACGAGGACGGCGGAAAGACCCTTGTTTTCAACGGCGAGATATATAATTTTGCGGAGCTGCGCGAAGAGCTTGTAAACGCCGGGCATGTGTTCAAAACGAATAGTGATTCCGAGGTCATATTGCACGGCTACGAGAAGTACGGCCGGGATCTGCTGAACAGGCTGCGGGGAATGTTCGCGTTTGTCATATGGGACAAAAAAGCGAGAAGGCTGTTCGGCGCGCGGGATATTTTCGGCATAAAGCCGCTTTATTACTACCAAAACGGCGGCACATTTTTATTTGGATCGGAAATAAAGGGCTTTCTCGCTTACCCGGGCTTCGTGAAAGAACTCAACGAAAAGCGCCTGCCCGACTACCTGTCGTTTGAGTATATCCCGGACCGCGAAACGCTGTTTCAAAACGTATACAAGCTTTTGGGCGGCGAGTGCTTCACCTATGAAAACGGTGAAATGAAAATACAGCGCTGGTTTAACTTCAAATATGAGATCGACGGCACGAAAACGTTGGACGAGTGGGCCGGTATCATCGCAGAGACTTTCCGGGATTCCACGAACGCCCATAAGCTCGCGGACGTGGAGGTGGGCTGCTTTTTGTCGAGCGGCGTTGACAGCTCCTACACGGTGCACGAGCTTCACAGGCGGCAAAAGCTCAAGACGTTTTCCGTCGGCTACGAGGAGGAAAAGTATTCCGAGCTGCCCTGTGCCCAAGAGTTCGCGCGGGTTGAGGGTGTGGAAAACTATGCCGTAAAAATTTCGGCGGACGATTTTTTCGGGATCGCCCCCACAGTCCAATACCACATGGACGAGCCGCTGCCGAATCCGTCGGCGCTTCCGCTGTACTTTTTGGCGAAAAAGGCGTCGGAGCACGTGAAGGTCGTGCTGTCGGGCGAGGGCGCGGACGAGCTGTTCGGCGGCTATAACTATTATAAGGAACCGCTTGACTACCAAAAGTACATGAAAGTGCCGCAGCCGGTGCGGACAGCGCTGTCGGTTGCCGCAGGCAAGCTGCCGAAGTTCCGGGGCAAGCGGTTTTTGGTGCGCGGACGCTACCCCATCGAGCGGCGGTACATCCGCAACAACTATGTGTTTGATTACGGTGAACGCGGCCAATACCTCGCCCGGGAAATCGAGTCGAAGGACCCCGCGCACTACACGAAGCCCCATTTCGACAAGGCCAGGGGACTGGACGACGTGACAAAAATGCAGTTTGCCGACCTGAATACGTGGCTGCTTTACGACATTTTGTTAAAGGCTGACAAGATGAGCATGGCCAGCGGTTTGGAGCTGCGCGTGCCGTTTCTGGACCGTGAGATGTTGAAAACCGCGCTGGCAATCCCGGCGGAGCATCGCGTCCAAAGGGACAAAACGAAAGTCGCGCTGAGACAGGCCGCGCTCGCGAGTTTACCCGAGCGAACGGCGAATATGCCCAAATTAGGCTTCCCTGTGCCGCTGAACGACTGGTTGCGCGAGGACAAATATTATGGCTTAGTGAAAGAAAAATTTGAGAGCGATACGGCCAAAAAATATTTCAACGTGCCCAAAATTATCAATTTGCTTGACGAGCACCGCCAAGGTAAGTCCGCAAACATGAAAAAAGTATGGTCGTTATATACATTCATATTATGGTATGAGGAATATTTTGTCAGACGCTAGATTCCAGATGGTAGACTTTAGACGCAGTGAAATAGACAAACAACCTTTCCGCCCCACGTCTAATATCTACAATCTAACGTCTAGAATCTAGAATGGTACGCGCGGGTAAGTTGAAGCCTACGAAAAAAACCGCGAAAAAAGGGCTTGACAAACGGAAAAATATCTGATAATATAGTCGAGCACCTCAGACGTGCCGCAGTTACAAAAGCATCCCCCCTGCACCTTGAAAATTAAACAACGATAAACAAACCCTTGAAGATTCAAAAAGAGTTTTGTTGAAACAATTATTAGCTATATGATGAACCGCATGACGGTATCGTAAGGT
>Ga0123353_10014483_pt1 | contig 11373 bp, 5 predicted proteins | sample TergutLab28metaG_3_FD_92763 | JGI IMG/M metagenome (GOLD analysis project Ga0123353, IMG submission 92763) | Labiotermes labralis P3 segment gut microbial communities from Petit-Saut dam, French Guiana - Lab288 P3 | ecosystem: Host-associated > Arthropoda: Insects > Digestive system > Gut ... | reverse complement strand
TTTTTATGTTTATCAATTTTTATATACCTTAGAATTTTAACGTTTTAAACACTTCAGTACTGGCAGTGCAATACGTACTTTAGAGTGCTGGACTTGTATCCCTATAATTCCGTCAGATTGGCATCCCGCTCCCTATATATGCAGTAGTTTTAATAACTGTTGTAAATCTCATTTTACTAAGTGCATTTTTGTGGATGTACTGATTGTAAGTATATATGCACGGCATGTATAATACAAAAGGCAAAGGAAACTGCTTCCACAAAAGCCGGGGAACCCCGAAAATAGAGGCAGAGTTTCCTTTCGAAATGTTAATTAATGCATATCACACTATACTGCATCGGAAGCCGAGACATCGTAGTCAGTGTAGTGAGTTGCCTATGCGCTGGATACATAAGGAATTGTGGTTCGATTACCTGTAGATTTAAGAGATATTTTCTCTCTTCACAGGGTTTAGATCGGCCATTAGGATCACCCACCCACCGACTGAATGTGCAACAAAGGCTTCTTGTCAGGGATGAAGCGGGTTGGAGGGCGAAGCTGACTACTTAACTCCACCTACTGCCAGGGTTAGAGAAGAGTGGCGTCATAGCTACACTCTGTATAGTTTCATGCCTTGCACACTTGCACACATCTTTGCCTTTTAATTTACATTTCCCTATCCTGCACCACACACTAGAAGGCAGCTAGTCTGCATCAGGGAGGAATTTTGAGTTTATGAGAAACTCGTTTTTATTTCGGGGCCGGTGCCCCTAGTTTGAGGCAGATAATTCGAGTACGTAGAATATTATCCTGTTTCTTTCGAAATGGTAGCTGTATGAATCGCCCATTGTCACATCTGAATGCAACCCACTTTTGCCCACGCACGGTATTTAGCTGGATGCAGATTATGAGTAACCTCAGGCTCAGTTCGTGCTAAAGATGACGGTCAGGGATGTCTCTACAGTACATGCACGGACAGCACTGGCGGCGCTCGAGATCATTTCGGTTTGCTTGAAATATGTTTCAAAGGTAAGCAGCACTGGATTGTGATTTCAATACGTCCGGATTAAATATTCTTTCAAAGAATACCAGCCCTCAAGTGACAGCGCAAAAGGCAAAATTAAAAACACCTGACCATTTTTAAAATTCGCTCGTAAAAAAAGCACAGTTTTTCAGACTGGAAAATGAAATTAAACTATTACGTATAAACAACAAAGTTTGGACAAATAACTTTACCATTCGCACTTTGAATTAGCGAATATATAGAGTCTGTTTTTGGCGCGACAGCCCCCAGTAGACCGAGACCTTCTCATTCACGAGGTTTCTAGATCAAACACAACGATGCACTAAAGTCGGTAGGACTCCTCTGGACGAGTGATCAGCTCGTCGCAGAGACCTATAACAGACAACACACAACACTCACAATAGGCACACATCCATTCTTACAGTGGGATTCGAACCCACAATCTCAGCAGGCGAACAATCGCAGACGTACGCCTTAGACGGCGCGGCCACTGGGACCTGCTAGTGAATATATAGGGTAGAAATTGAAATTAGCCTAGTTGAGTTGTATTGTGGTGTTGTGCATGTATTCTGTGGAATAGATTATTAGATTAACAGACACAGCGGAGATGAATTGCCTAAAAATCCGAGTACTTTCTTTTTCCCAAGTAAGTATTATTCGAAGTTTTCTCCATGCCCATTTTCATCTAATTACCGCTGGATGACTGCGACAAGCAATGCTCTTGTAGTTTTCGGCATGAATTGGGCAGAATGCAACATACTTTTACAATTTTCTTCCGTTTTCGAAGTGTTAAGCTCAGTTTTACAACAATTATCTAAATATACAACTAGTCTTATAATTTTGAAATTTTGCTGACCGTGCATCTCAGTATATTTATCTCAGTATTTAACCAACTTGGTGCACAAAATTTGTTCCACAATCAGTTTTATTTCATGTCTCTACATGTTTCAAGCACACGTGCTCATATTCAGGAGGCCAAAATTGCATTACATAGCCTCTGGTATCATCACACCTGTAGGTGGCCGTCTGGTGCACGGGTTGAGAGATGACTCCTCTCTCAACCCGTGCACTAGACGGCCACCTATAGGTGTGATGATACCAGAGGCTGTGTAATGCAATTTTGACCGCCTGATGATAAGCACATGTGCTCGAAACATGTAAAGGCATGAAATAAAACTTATTGTGAAACAAATTTTGTGCATCAAGTTGGTTAAATACTGAGATAAATAGTCTTATAACGTACATGGATGTTTACAATCACTCAGAGCACGTCCTTGTGCTATCGTTTATTACTTGGTAACTAGTTTCGACCCCGAATGTGGATAATCATCAGACTATAGGTACAATAACATGAATGTGTACAGAAGCCAAGTATCATAAGTTTGGAGATCTCACTTTTTTAAATTTAGATTTTTAAAGTGAAAACCGATATTTAGTATCAGTATGCATTCATCTTCTTGTATAATGGTCTGATAATGATCCATATTTCTAAGACGTGGGTCTCCGGCTGCTCGCTTGCTGGGATTGTAAGTTCGAATCTCGTCGGGGACATGGATGTCTGTGTCTTGTGAGTGTTGTGTGTTGTCAGATAAAGGTCTCTGCGTCAGACCGAGGAGGCACTCGCCCACTAGGGCTGTTGAACCATGGTACAAAAAGGCGTATATTCGGGGTCGAAACTAGTTTTCAATTAATAAATCATGCAAAAGAGTGTGTTGTGTGTGATTGTGAACACGTAAATGCACTGTATTTGTAGCAGCAAACGAGTTGTTTCAAAAAACATCTGGTCCGTTAATGACCTCATTTCTTCAAGTGTTCCATTCAGAACTACCCAATGTGTTACATGCCTCCCCTTCTGATCTTAAAAGTTTTGATAATGTGATATCACGAGCGCGATACTTTACTTCCACTTGTGATTATTCCGTAATACGAGAGACGGAATTGCACATGCCTATAAAAAGCATGAGTACGTAGATTTTATACTTTAATATAAATGTTTTCAGATAACAAAGGGGGGGGGGGGAGAGAGAGAGAGAGAGAGAGAGAGGCAATTCCAAAGTGAAAGAAGCCAGTATTCCTTGAATTCAATTAGCTCAATATTTATTTTTAAAGGCAACCTTTATTTTTAGTGTTTTTTCTCGTGTCAGTGTAGGCTAATAGGATTACTCAATTAGATGTGGGACTCTAGGCGCTTTGTTTGTCGTTTGGTTCGTCCGTCAGACTAAATACAGAACCGCTTAAGCACACATTTCTTGTACTTCTGTATAGGTTTTTTCCCATCCGTTCAAACAGTACGTCTACAGTTTAAGTAGCCAGCCAGACCCATGTTTATATAATACCGTTTGTTTACGCCCTGCTGACAAGAAATCCTGTCCGCTAGAGATGCTGCACTGTCGGTCAGATCACGTGTCTTTATTGTGTCCGTCTACGTTAAGAGATACAGACTTTGCAAACAAGAATATAATTCTGATTGGATTCGTCAAAACACAAGGACCAAAAAAAAAAAAAACAGAAAATCTGTGAAAATCAAATGCTTCGTACAACCCCTATCGTTCTGTCCAATGCTAGAGAAAATGAACTGAAATATCAAAATCATTTCAGGACTGTTCAGTAGACATTAATTGTGTACTACAGAAAATAACACGAATGGAACATTTTTTTGACTTACGAAACTTGAAATTCTTGTAATGAGTGTACAAAACTTAATTTCGCGTCTTATAGGAAACACATCCTTTAGGTTACAAGGGCCAATAATCCAACTGTGTTTGGTGACGTAATCGCTGCTTATTTCGAGAATCATATGAACCCATAAGTACAAGATGTAGGCAGAATTCAGAGTTTTGAAACTGTAAGTACACTTCAACATTGTGCTTCAGATTGGTGAAGTGGTTACTCGATGGAAAGCGTACGTGCGATGAGAGGGGATGAATGTACATGACAGGCGATGAAGGGACATCTTGGTTCTAGGAAATGTGTCATCCCCGTTGCGTGTGTGAAACTTGGAAAATTGTATGTAGTCAAACACAACTGTGTCACATGAGGTGTATTTAATGATTATATAATGGACAACTACATGTTTCGGCCTGTACTGGCCATCTTTAGGTTGTCTTAGGGGAACCTAAGATCTTATTATAAGCATGCACGCGCGTGCATGTCTATAGTAAGATCTTAATTTCCCCTAAGACAACCTGAAGATGGCCAGTACAGGCCGAAACATGTAGTTGTCCATTATATAGTCATTAAATACACCTCATGTGACACAGTTGTATTTGAATAAATACAATTTTCCAAGACATCTTGGCTACCAAGACTTTCTTTACTAGAGGCTGAATCATGAGAGATAGTGTAACCTAATCTTATTTCAAGCAACAGTCCATAATTTTTTATAATGTGTTTTGATTGCGATGAGACTGGGATCAATCTACACCCGGAATCTAAGACAGAGGACACAATGTGGGTTATCTAGAACAGGGTGCTGGGACGATGTTTGAAACTGAAGGGGAATAAAGAACAGGATTGTCTCCACCCAATATTACTGTGGTGAATCCAGCATGAAGGATCGTATAGGCGGTGTCTGTGGCACGTATCGGAGAGAATACAAGGTTCTGGTGGGAAAGCCTGAAGGAAAAGGACTACTTGGAATACGTATGCCTAGATGCGATCATACTATTAAAATAAGATTTAAGTATATGGGACAGGAAGACGTTGACTGGATTAATGTGGCTCAGGATGCGAACAAGTGGCGTGTTATTCCAAACACGTTAGTGAAATTTTTGGCTCCATAAAATGAGGGAATTTTTTAATTAGGTGAAAGACCCTTTTATTCTCAAGGAGAGCCCATCTGTAAGTAATTAGTTATAGACTGATTGAATAATTAACCAAGTAACCAAGCAATTATATAACTAATATCTCCAAGAAACAGAGACCTTCTTGAGAAATTATTTCATTTTAACATCTTGAGATGTATATTTTGCAGTCCCGTTCCAATGTCAACATCTCTTTTTCTTCTATTTTTGGCCTCACAATATCTATACTTTCTTATAAATTACTTGCGTATTCTAATTTTCGTAGTCTGCAATACTTTTCTTCTTATTTACATGTTTGTTCTAGTAAATTAAACACGTTATTATCCAACTAATGCACAATATACAATATGTAGATGCAATGAGAATTATAAAATATTTAAAAGTGCTCCAACATGTTTCGGATCACAAAGGATCCGTCATCAGGGAGCCCTGCACAGTGTTTGTCTAAAAATTACAATAATGATTTTATCGTGTCCGTTGACATGGACAAGTTCAGACACGATAGAATCATTCTTGTAATTTTTAGCCAAGCACTGTAAAAGGCTCCTGATGATGGACCCTCTGTGATCCGAAACATGTTGGAACACTTTTAAATATTTTGTAATTTTAATTATATCTACATATTATATATTGTGCATTAGTTGGATAATAAAGTATTTAAATGTCTATTTCTATTGATACACCGTGCAAGTTGTCGAGTTACTCAATTATTACACCAACGTCTGCACATATATAAAATTTATAAAATTTACACATTAAAACATTAAAAAACTCCGACATATTTCGGTCCTAAGACCATCATCAGGGAGCTATATATTCCTTGCTAAAGTCACACTAGAAATAGTCAAAGATTAATTTCGTTGTACAAGTTGGGTGTTGTGGCAGCATGCCGTGTTGTGCCGTGCCCTACAACGGATGTGCATTCTGTGCTTCGTTGCGTGATACTCACGCATGGCACTCTTCGCGACATAACGTTACACAACACGGCATGCTGCCACAACACAAAACTTGTACAACGAAATTAATCTTTGACTATTTCTAGTGTGACTTTAGCAAGGAATATATAGCCCCTGATGATGGTCTTAGGACCGAAATATTTCGGAGCGTTTTTAATGTTTTAATGTGTAAATTTTATAAATTTTATATATATGCAGTGGTTGGTGTAATAATTTTTTAATTATCATTGATGCACGGTGCAAACATGAAGATTGTTATAGTAAAAATGATGTTCCTATATTACTGGTCCAATATTCTCACTTTGCAATAGCTTGCTACTTCTTTACATTCAGCACTCTGTCGCTGAATGTTACACATAGTTCTCCTGCTTACAGTAGCCTTAATTACGTCATTCTTATCCCGGTACCTTATGGGCCAAATCTGTCCTAGGCCGCTCCTTTATTGGTCATTGCCTTTAAATATTTAATTCCTTGGGAGCTTCAGTACTTATGTAATAAAATAAAAACAATGTCGTAATTAGAAGTTAGCTACAAAGGCCAATCACCTTCTAATTTACACCCTTTTCACTCCGTATCAACACAGTGTTTTATTTCCTAAGCGGCAGTATACGCACGCAATATTGTCTGGCCTTCTAATTATAACTCTGATTGTTATCATCTTATTGTGCTGAGAGGGCTGTTCAGGTACTAGCGGAGAGTTTGGGAAACAAAAGACGAGGGCATTAACTGTAAAAAGTACCTCCCACAGAGAGTATCTCGTCTTTTGTTCCCCACTGTAATAAATGTTCCATATCTATATTACAAATCCGCTGGACAGTGAAACGAAAGTTGGTCGTAACTTTTGCTTGTGTCTGTACTTCTCTAATCGTATGATCAAAAGTTCCGTTTCGTCTCTAAGTGCGAGTATCTTTAAAACTTCCTTGTTTCCTTTTCTTGTAGCCGACTTTTCAAGCTGGTGCTCACCCCCTTACATCCCCATAGTGTGCCGCAACTCTCATTTACCACCCTTTACACCCCCGCAGCGTACCATAGACGTAGGCTTGCCCTGTCTCTGCTGGAATTCTAATTACGTAAATGGAGAAGGTTTATTATAAAGTAAAGATATACACCCACATCAGAAAGTAAGAGACAAAATTATGGGTGTGTCTGTAAGAGAAAATGAGAAAGCTGATGTGGTTAAGTAAAGGGAAAAAAGAGGGAAACGTACAGAGAGACTTGACAGTTCTCAGAGAGCAGGGGTGTGCAGTGGAAGAAGAGCCCAAGTGTTAGGAAGGCACTGTAGATGGCATTGTTATAGAAAATAAAGATGAAAGTAAACATCTGGATACAGATGGTCCATGGAGTGGCATTTCGTAACGAAGTGTTTTGATGTAATAGAATCATTAATATCACGTGTCCGAAATACATGTTACGTCGCTATGAAAAAGAAAATATTTCACTTGGCCTTGCTGAGTTTCTGGACTTTGTCCATCACCTAGTATGAAACTGGTTCTGTTTTGTTTCTTCAGACGTAAATATATGAAGACAACTGTTCAACTGGGTATTTTGGAACTAATGCTGGTCCCTGAACCACTGGCGCAGTGATGTCACGTTTGATAAGTCTTCCTCAAATCATTTTAAAATCCAAACATATTCAACGTTTCTTGCCCTGTCCTTCCGTCCGTCTGTCCATTTGCCACTAAAGTTTATCAAATAGGATGCTGTCCAAGGAGTTTATCTTAAGGTCTTCCCACACTTCAGGCACCTGGTCTTATTTTTTATGACGACTCATCCACGTCGTGTTTCAGATAACAGGAACCACAGTAGATTCAGTCGGACACAACAATTTATTTATTCAGTATCAACTCAAGGATATGATTCGGTCCAACGAGCCATTATCGAGTTGGTAAGAATGGAATACAAACTTCAAAATTTGATGTTCAGGTGATCGTGCATCGTGATAAATTCTTATAATAAAACAAACTAGATGCACTAATTTCTCAAATTAATTTTTGGAATAAAACTCTACATGTTTCGGACAGTTCCTCTGTCCAACATCAGGAGTTTTTCACTCTACACACAGCAATGGTATATGTCATACAAGAACTGCAGTTCCGTCCTGATCCTGCTGGCAAGCTCTCAGCAAACCTCTATGACATACACATTGCTTTTTGTACAGTAAAGAACTCCTGATGATGGACAGAGGAACTGTCCGAAACATGTAGAATTTTATTCCAAAAATAAATTTGAGAAATTAGTGTATTTAGTTGGTTTTATTATAAGAAACTTCAGAATGGAAATTGAGTTCTCTCTTTATTAAATTAATATATAATACGCACGACGGATTAGAGTTGAGTAATTATTCTATTCAGCGAAATAATGTTTAATGTCATGAGAGACACTACGCATGGAACACTGTCTGAAAGTTTGTCTAATTCTACATTAATTTTGTATTATAATTCTAATTTTTAGTCTTTAACGTAATTTTTATTGACTTTTCTAAATGTAACCCTTAACAATGAAGAACATAATCAGCTCTACTTCTACATAATTAATGTATATTAATGTAAGAAATTGCGATCGCTCTTTCCGTTCTAAACCTTGCATTTAATTTCCATTCCTGTCAAGCTGATGATGACCGTTGAGCCTAATAATGTTGTTGAGTTGATAATGAATAAATGAGTTGTTGTGTTCAACTGAATATACGCTGATTCTTGTTAGCTAATCTTCTTTTTTACTTACCGCGGAGACCCGAGATCTATCCCATAATGGGCCACCTGGGATTTGTGGTGGAGATAGTTGCAATGGGCCGGACATTTCTCTGGACACTTACGATCTTGTCATGCCCGCTTTCACAACATCATTAGTGCCTGCCAGAGTAGGCACATTCGATGCCACTGTAACGAGGGACTCGGGCTCACCCCTCACCCCTAACACCCCCCCCCTAGTAATTCAGCTGTACTCCAATATTACATATTTTTTTTGCTTCATAGCTTGTTAATTGCATTCCAGACTTCGAAAGCCGCTAATTTTCTTTGCACCTTCCAATCTTGCGTTTGTACAATCTAGCCAGACTGATTCCTTCGATATTGGGTCCGAAATTCATTCAAAGCTGTATTTGAAAACTCAAATAATATTCTAAAACGCTGTTTAGGGAAGTAATGGTTGTTTATCTGCAACACAAATGCACCATAAGTGAGCAGAATATAAATTTTTTTAAAATGTTACAAGTCGGTCGTAAATTTAAATTTTTCCCTGCACTTAAATGAAGTTCCACGTCACGAATCCGCATTGCAGTGTTGAGGTATATCTCACTTGTTATAATATACAGAGTACTCATTTTGTTGTGAAGAGCGAGCACTGATGTATTTACGCTGGGAATACGAAGGTGTAATGTTGCAGGTATCGGAGACCGGCGGTCATTTGGGTTAAAATGTGCATCCCTGGGAGGCAGGGTAAAGTAGTTAGAGTTGAAATGGGGAACTGAATCTACGTCTTGTTTCCCAGAATTGTTTTAATAACCAGATGAAAGCTCTACAACACTGCGGGAACTGTGCATAGCTATTATTCATATTATCGTTTTAGACTCCAAACGTAACCAGCCAGCCAACTAGCAAGCCGTGGTTACTTGGACCGAGGCAAAGCAGCCACTTGCCTGCCAGTTCCTACTAGGGACTTCCTCTTATGCTCTCCACACAGTCCATGGTAGCACAAGTGCCCTAGAGACATGCCAGTTTCCAGGAGGTCTTCTCCCAACCCTTCCACAGAATTTCCATGATTTCAAAGTGATTATTATTCAAAATATGGTGGCCCAAAGAGAAATGCCTATGCGACTTACTTTGAGATTAAAATCATACAAACGTATTACGCGAAATTCACAAAGAAGTGTGCAGGAATACAGTGTTTCTGAATGAGATTTGTGAAATGTGATACAGCTACTTTGAAAGCGCAAAATGAGTAGAAAAGTACGATAATGCTACATTCTGTATCACCATGTCCACCTTCGTCTAAAACGTTAATCTACACTGTATCTAATATGAGCCATAATACTTTTCTGCTAAGTTTGGGGTCTCGGAAAACAAGTACAATCCCTTCCAAGTTACTGAGGTCGATGTCTCCGTCTGACGAAGTGTACTTTTACAAATTTTGTTATGAAAGTGTTGTGGGCTTTATGTCACGTTATAATAACTGTGGAAAACGTGGACACGGGCTGTCATGGAATATGTCAGATCAGGACGAATTCAATGAAACTACAGACATGCCAACTGGGATAAACAATCTTCGAAGTGAGTTTCGAATCCTGGACCTCTAGGCTGCGAAGCAGTACTGTTAACCACGTGTACCTTGAAGTCATTTAATGACCAACTTGCTATTGGTTATCGTTGTGTGGCACTGAACACGTGTAGTGCGTACTGTTTATACACTTCCTCAGTGTTGTTAAATACTGATGGAATGACTAAAGCATAATCATAATTTATTTGATCATATTACTGCATTGTGAAGGACCGGTATGGTAAATGTGCCCAATGTTATAACAGCTTATTGTGTTTCGTGACGTTCTAGATTGTGGGCCGGGACGGCGCAATTGGTATAGGAATTCGCTACGGGCTGGATGGTCCGGTGATCGAAACCCAGTAAAGGAGAGATTTTCCGCTTCCGTCCAGACCGGCAATGGGGCCTAGCCAGTCTCCTACACAATGGATACCGGGTCTCTTTCCATGGGGATTGAGCGGCTGGGGCGTGGCGTTGACCAACCAACCCCACTCTAGTGTCGAGGTTAAAGAAGGAGATGAACTGTACCTCTACTGCCAGTGCGAGTCTTCATGGTCTGTTCTAGGGTGAAATTTACCTTTACCTTTACATTCTAGAGTCGCCGCAAAGCGAGTGTGCGTTCGTTCCTCTGTCATTTTTAATGTCTCAATTTGGAAACGGGATACTTTATTGATTTCTTATTTAGCTAGCCGTCGAAAACCTCTCACATTTCTATAGCCTACTTATCAGTGGTCCGTCTTAAAATTTTATCCTGATGTCATTGGTTCTACTGAACATCCAGACGTACTGAGACTCTGCTCGAATAGCGGGGAACGAAGTCACTTGGAGTGAGCTTCAGACTTTTATAAAGCGTACTGGTTACGTGAGGCACCAACAGGTTTAACAATAAAAAACTGTACGTTCCACGTATTCGGTGTATTTACGTGTTTTGTATTTGTCTCAGAATAAAGCAGCGACTTTTGTCCTATATAATATAATCTGACTGGTTTTTGTAACTGAGATCAAAAGTATTTTCTGCGCGGTACGAAATGTTAACTAACGGTTAACGCTTTGCCTCTAAAGGGTTAAAGGTAGTCGCTATTTGAAATGCAGAAAACAAAAAGTAATTTACAAAGATGCTTCAAGGAAAATGAATGAAATGCTGCAGAGAAATCTCATATATATGCTAAGAGATGAAAACCCAAATATTGTTAAAGGTTTAGCATCAAAATGTATAAAAGTAAAAAAAATTGTTTTAAGAAAAAAACCTATATTTATCTCAGTATTTAACCAACTTGATGCACAAAATTTGTTTCACAGTAAGTTTTATTTCATGCCTCTACATGTTTCGAGCACATGTGCTCGAAACATGTAGAGGCAT
>Ga0123353_10014482_pt1 | contig 11374 bp, 8 predicted proteins | sample TergutLab28metaG_3_FD_92763 | JGI IMG/M metagenome (GOLD analysis project Ga0123353, IMG submission 92763) | Labiotermes labralis P3 segment gut microbial communities from Petit-Saut dam, French Guiana - Lab288 P3 | ecosystem: Host-associated > Arthropoda: Insects > Digestive system > Gut ... | reverse complement strand
TGAAGTCGGCACAGATCCCGATATGGCTCAGGTAAAAGTGCAAAACCGCGTCCAACAGGCGATTAACCGGCTTCCGGCAGACGTGCAACAACAAGGTGTTTCCGTCTTCCGCCGTTCTAATGATACTCTGGGCTTTATTGTCGCCCACTCGCCAAACGGCACATTCACCAGGCTGCAAGTAAGCGATTACATTCAAAATAACGTCAGAGAAAACCTAACCCGTGTGGACGGCGTGGGGGAAGTCAACGTTTTTGCCCCACCGCTAAGTATGCGCGTGTGGCTAGATGCCGATAAAATCGCCGCCCTTAACATTCCACTCAGCACCATATCCAGCGCTATTTTAAGCCAAAACGTCCAGCCCTCGCTCGGAAAGATTGGCGCAATGCCCGGCGATGGCACACAGCAATTGGTATACACATTGCTCAGTAGCGGGCGTATCAATGATGTTGAAGAATTTAAAAAAATCATTGTAAGAACTGCGGAAGATGGTGGTCTGGTACGCTTGGAAGACATTTCCACAGTCGAACTCGGACAAGAAAACTACGCTGTTGAAGCTCAATTTAACGGATCACCGTCAGTGGCAATTGCCATTAACTTGCTTTCAGGCGCTAACGCTCTGCAAGCAATGACAAACCTCAAAACAGAATTGGACAGACTAGCCGCCACCTACCCTGAAGATCTTGAGGTTTTCATAGCTTTTGACGCCACCGAATACATTGAAAGCTCCATTGCCGAAGCAGCATTTACCCTGATGCTAACCTTCCTTCTGGTGGTTGCTGTGTGTTATGCCTTTTTACAAGACTGGCGCGCAACCTTGATACCGTCTCTGACTATTCCGGTATCCATATTTGCCACCTTTGCCGTGCTTTTGGCTCTGGGATATAGCTTAAACATGTTAACTTTGTTTGGCCTTGTGCTAGCGATTACGCTTGTGGTAGACGACGGCATTGTCGTTGTCGAACGTGTTCTGCACATAATGGAAAACGAAAAACTTCCTCCGAAAGAAGCCACAATCAAGGCGATGAGCCAAGTATCCAGTGCGATTATTGCCACAACGCTGGTGTTGTTGGCTATCTTTGTGCCAATTGGCTTTTTGGGCGGTATTACCGGAAAAATCTACCAACAATTTGCCATAACAATTTCCACGGCATTTATTTTCTCGTCAATCAATGCGCTGACTCTCTCGCCCGCTTTGTGCGCCACAATCTTAAGACCGCTAAAACCATTTAAGAGCGGCCCGTTGCATTGGCTGTCTGAGACAATAGATGACTACCGTAACCTCTACGCCAGCATCGTTGCCGTTGCCAGCCGCAAAATCAGCGTTATTGCCACGATTTTCGGCCTGATTGTTCTTGGCATTGCCGCAATTTTGACCATCAGCCAGACCACCTTCCTTCCGAATGAAGACCAAGGCGTGATTATGGCAGATATCCGCCTGCCAGAGGGGGCTTCACGCCAACGCTCCCAAGATTTTGTTAATCAAATAGTTCCGGAAATGATAGCTGAAGAAGGTGTGGACAGTTGTTTGGTTGTTATCGGTATGAGCATGCTCAGCGGTGCCGGCGAAAACGTCGCCTTTGCGGTTCTCAGACTCGACAATTGGTCGGACCGCGCAAGCAAAGAACTGTATTCTACCAATATTATGAACAGACTCCGCGCCAAACTCAGCGCAAGACCTGAGGCGGTTATTAACTTTTTTGAAATGCCCGCAATTGCAGGACTTGGAAGCACAAACGGCTTAGACTTCCGTTTTCAGGCGATTGACTCCGATGATGCCCAAAAACTTGATGAAGCCTTGCAAACATTCCTTGCAAAAGTTAACCAGTCTCCGTACACTTTGTTCGCTTTTACAAACTACAACGCCACAACGCCCCACCTCTTTTTAGAGATTGACCGCGCAAAGGCAGAGTCTATGAAAGTAACCACCGGCAGTATTTATGGACTGATTGGCCAATATTTGGGCTCGGCTTACATAAACGACGTCAACTTCGGCACACAGGTTAACCGGGTGATTTTGCAGGCAGACTGGCCTTTCCGTAAAAACATCGAGGACATAAACAGCCTCTATGTTCAAAATGCTTCCGGTCAAATTGTCCCGCTCGGAGGTTTGGTAAATACAAAAAAAGTTTTAGCACCTAGTAACATTTACCGTTACAACCAGTATCCTGCGGCAACCATAACCATCATGTCTAACCCGCGTTTCTCAACCAGTGAAGCCATGGTTGCTATGGAACAGCTTGCTCTTGAAGACTTGCCTAGAGGATATGGCTATCAGTGGTCTGGCATGAGCTATCAGGAAAAAGACAACAAAGGCCAGGTCGGTTATTTGCTTGTGCTCTCAATTATCTTTGCTTATCTGTTCCTCGTTGCCCAATATGAGAGCTGGAGCATCCCCTTATCGGTTATCTCTTCGGTATCGGTAGCTATGGCCGGTGCTTTGGTCGGCTTGTTCCTACACGCCTTGCCTCTGAGTATTTATGCCCAGTTGGGACTTGTTTTGATGGTTGGTCTATCGGCCAAAAACGCCATTTTGATTGTTGAGTTCTCCAGAGAAGAGCGCGAAAAAGGAGCCTCTATCAGCAGGGCAGCGATGATTGGTCTAAAAGAACGTTTCCGCGCGGTTTTGATGACGGCTTCCACCTTTATCTTGGGTGTTCTGCCAATGGTGCTCGCCACCGGCGCCGGTGCCAACAGCCGCATTGCGATTGGTGTTCCTGTGTTTTACGGCATGCTTATCGGAACCCTTTTGGGTCTGATACTCATCCCAATGCTGTACGTCTTGTTCCAAACACTGACCGAAAAGTTATTCCCACCAAAAATTGAAACTGTGGAAGAATAATGTCGAAGAATTGGCTGTTTTTACTTGCGCTGTCAGCCGTTTTGGCAGCGCTCCTAAAACTTATAAACATCCCGGCTGCTCTGATGCTAGGCGCGATGTTTGCCGCCATTGTCTTATCCGTAAACGGTTTTGAAGCCAAAGTTCATAGATGGGCTTTCCGCATTGCACAAGGGATGATTGGGAGCATGATTGCCGCCAAAATACCGCTTACTTTTTTAGATGAATTACAAAACTCATGGCTGATGTTCCTGTTAGGCGTCACTTCTGCCGTCATCGGCGCAGCTTTTATCGGCTGGGTACTAGCTAAAAAACAAGTCTTGCCCGGAACAACCGCAGTCTGGGGCATGTCTCCCGGAGCAGCCACAGGGATGACTATAATGTCAGAGGAATTTGGCGCCGATATGCGTTTGGTAGCTTTTATGCAGTACACGCGGGTTGTCTTCATGGCGTTTTTAGCCTCTTTAATCTCTTGGTTATATATTGCTGACAAAGGTATCCCTCTGCCACAGACAATATGGTTCCCAGAAATTAACTGGTATAATCTCACCCTGACTTTTGCAGTTATTATCTGTAGCAGTATCCTTACCATAAGGTTCAAAATCCCTGGCGGCTCTCTGCTTTTGCCTCTGGTTTTCGGTTTAGTCCTGCAAGCCTTTACATCTTACCGCCTAGAAGTCCCCTACTGGCTGCTGGCAATCGGCTATACCACAATTGGCTGGAGCATTGGTCTTCGTTTTACCAAACCGGTTTTAAAATATGCTTATAAGGTCTTCCCCAAAGTTATGCTTGCCATAATCTGTCTTTTGCTCATCTGCGCCGGCGTGGCTATTCTTTTAGTGTATTTTGCAGATATTGACCCGCTAACTGCTTATTTAGCTACCAGCCCTGGCGGAATTGACTCAGTGGCGATTATCGCCATGTCCAGCCCGGTGGATATGCCTTTTATCATGGCAATGCAAGCCTGCCGTTTGGTCTTGGTTGTTACTTTAAGCCCTGCTCTCGCTCGTTTTATCAGTAAAAATTTGAATAAAAATGAATGCTAAGGTCTACCGCCACTCTTGCCACCGGGGCGAGAGTTTTGCTGTCTCCGGACGGCTTCTTGGTCGGGGTAGCCATCGAAAATATACCCACGGTCAACATAGTGCCCTCTCTCATCTTCCTCAATCAGGCGGATAGAACAATTGTTAGGATTAGGCTCTTTTTCAAACCATTCGAATTCCTTGTGCAAAAATTGCATTGTGAACGCCCTGAGCGTTGTTCCATGAGAAACGATGACCACATTCTCAATCGGGTCTTCTTTTGTGGAATCCCGCATTAAGGTCCCGAAAATTTGACCAACCCGCAGACAGACATCATATCTGCTTTCTCCATGCGGTGGTCTTGCCCAAAACTTGCCTTGAGCCTCTTCACACATTTTGAATTTTTTATAAATCTCAGGAAATTGTTCGGCTTTTTGTTTTTCATCCAATCCATCAAAAAGCCCAAAACTCTGCTCGGCCAATACAATATTTTCCCGGGTATCGCGAATTATGCCGCGATTTTCGCCCAACCCCTCCAAAAATCCATCTTTGGTCTGGCGGGTCCGGAAATAAGGAGAGTTCCACAGCCGGAATTGCTGCCTTTTAACTTCCGGATGATGATGAGAAAGTTTATTAATATACGCCGAAAAGAACTTTCCAGACATAACTGCCTGTTCCCAGCCTTCGTCCGTCAATTTAATCGCATGGTCTGGCGTATGGGTATAAACCGTAAAGTCTTTGTTCCCCTCAGAATTTCCATGCCGGACTAAAAAAATCCTCTTAAGTGTTTTTGCCATAATTAACCCTCTCCATTTTGAAGACATTGTGGCACATTTGCAAAAAAGTGTCAATAAGAGGCATAAAAATCCCTTGACTATCACCGCTAATTATCTTAAAACAACTTCTAATAACCGGGTCCTTAGCTCAGTTGGTTAGAGCAGGCCGCTCATAACGGTCTGGTCGCCTGTTCGAGTCAGGCAGGACCCACCAATAAAAAATCTCTCCCTTGTGGAGAGGTTTTTTATTGCCTGAATCTTGAAATTTATTTATATTATCCTCATATATAATAAAAGAAAACCAAAAGGAGATTCCTATGACTAGCCAACCAATTAGAAACCCCAAAGAAGATCATCTTATCACCTCGCAAAACGCTGCATTGCTTATTATTGATTACCAGCCCACGCAGGTAAATTCAATAAACTCCATGAACCGCGCGCAGCTTATAAAAAATATCGTCATCGTGGCACAAATAGCAAAAGCTTATGATTTGCCTATCATACTGTCTACTGTCAACGTTAAGACCGGAGCTAATAAAGAAACCATTCCCGCGCTTAAAGAAGCACTGGGAGATATCCCCTCTTACGACAGAACATCTATTAACGCATGGGAAGATAAGGAATTTTACGAAGCTGTAAAAGCAACCGGACGGAAAAAACTGCTCATTGCTGCCCTATGGACAGAGGCTTGCCTTTCTTTCCCAACGCTTGACGCCATACGCGAGGGTTTTGACGTCTATCCCATCGTGGATGCTGTTGGCGGAACGTCCTTATTAGCACACGAAACAGCCCTGCGCAGGGTGGAACAAGCCGGCGCCAAACTCACAGGCATCGCCCAACTTATCTGCGAACTGCAACGTGATTGGAACCGTAAAGAAACCACAGACGGATTTTTGAAAATAATGTTTGATTCAGGCATTTTCCTGAAACTTTAATAAGGAGGCACTTATGATAAGACATATAAACCATAAAAAGATGGGACACGCTGACCATGGCTGGCTTGATACCACACATCATTTTTCTTTTGCAAACTATTACAACCCCGACAACATGCAATTCGGAATCCTGCGGGTTCTAAATGATGATATCGTGGCCGCCGGAACCGGATTTGGCACTCACCCACACAAAGATATGGAGATAGTCACCTATGTGGTTGAAGGAGAGCTAACACACGCTGACAGCATGGGCAATAAAGGAGGGGTCAAACGTGGAGAAATCCAATATATGAGCGCAGGAACCGGGGTGCTTCACAGCGAACATAATCTGGGGAAAGACCAAGTGCGTTTTTTGCAGATTTGGATTTTGCCGGACGCTGCCAATCATACCCCTAATTACGGCGATTATCGCTTTAAATGGGAAGAAAGGGAAAACAAATGGCTTGAATTAGTTTCTTCAGTACAAAACAAGAAGAGCGCGGCTCCGATAAAAATACACGCAGACACCAATATTTATGCGACCAATATTGCAAAAGGACATGACAGTACTTTTAAAGTTGGCAAAGGCAGACAGGCCTACCTTGTTTTAATTGAAGGAAAAGCAGATATAAACGGCATTAACTTAAATGCAAAAGACGCACTGGAAATAGTGGAAGAAAACATAACCATAAAAACAGACAATGTGGCCCATATCCTTATTCTGGAAATGGAAAAACCCGGACAAGGGCAATTCAAAGGAGAGTAAACTGTACCACAAATAAAAACACCGCCCCTCGTGGGTGGTGTTTTTATTAGTGAATTTTACATGAGCTCTCGGACAGGCTTTATCTATCTTTCTTGTTGACTCCCTTTCTAGTGGTTTATAATATACATGGGATCAATTATTTAAGGAAGTTAAGAGAACAAAGATGACAGATGCAGCACTAAAAAAAATGATACTCCCAAAAGAATTGGAAGAGATATCCCGTAACAAGTCCGAACACATTATAATCCCGGAGACCCGTGAGGAACTTTTCGGATTGGCAATGGGCGATAGCGGAAAGAACGTCCATAATAAGGTATATGACATCGAATACGACATTCCCGGCAAAGGCACTGTACGCGAAGCCACGGTAACTAGGTGCAAAAACGGTCTGGTTCTCAATTATGACGATACCTACATCCGCCGCAGAGACCCCAACTGCATGGTAATCGCCGATAATCTGCCTACTGACAAACAGACGCACAAAGAACGTTTCGGCAAAGAATTTGATTCCATCCGCAATGCCACATTTGAATGGTTAACAGCGCAGGATAAATTGATTTTTATTCCATTTATGGCAGGCAATGAACGTCTTGGCTTGGGCTATCCTTCTATCCTTGTCGTTCCTGCAAATGCAGCGGTATTTGCTTTGGCTCTCACGGATCTACAGGGATTTATCCCGGCAAGCGAAGTGCCGGAAAACTTCGAACCAAAAGCGGTTGTATATGTCGCTCCGCCTTTCAGACACACGCACTATGAAGGCAAGCAAGTCGTCGTCCATAACCGCAGTTCGGTGCATGAGGTTTTTTCATTCAACCTGTATCCGGGACCTAGTGCAAAAAAAGGAATTTATGCAGTGCTGTTGGATATAGGCGAGAAAGAACAATGGTTGGTCGCTCACGCCGCAACCGTTTGCGTCGTCACCCCATATGAACTGTCGCTTGTCATCATGCATGAAGGAGCTTCCGGCAGTGGAAAAAGCGAAATGCTGGAGACGCTGCACCGCCGCCCGGACGGCCGCTTGCTTCTAGGCACAAACGTCGTAACCGGTGATGAAACTTTTGTTTCCCTTGCCGATGCATGCGTCTTGTACCCGGTATCGGATGACATGGCTTTTTGCCACCCGTCCCTCCAAAACCAAAGCGGCAAGCTCGTCGTAGCCGATGCTGAAAACGGTTGGTTTTTGAGGGTGGATCATATTACGGGCTACGGAATTGATCCGGATTTGGAAGAAAGTACAATCCAACCGAAGGAGCCACTTGTATTCTTGAACATGGATGCGGTTCCGGGCTCCACTTGCTTGCTGTGGGAACCCATCATGGATGCCCCCGACAACCCCTGCCCCAACCCACGCGTCCTCATGCCGCGCAGATTTGTTGAAAACCAACTCGACGAAGCCGTCGAAGTGGACGTGCGTTCTTTTGGGTTTCGCCAACCGCCTTCCACCCGTAACAACCCGACCTACGGCATTATGGGAATGTTCCACATCCTCCCTCCGGCTCTTGCCTGGCTGTGGCGTCTTGCCACTCCCAGAGGTTTCGCCAACCCAAGCATAATCAGCTCCGGAATCATGGAAAGCGAGGGTGTCGGCTCATACTGGCCATTCACCACGGGAAAAATGGTTGCCCAAGCCAACCTGCTTCTGGAACAAATCGTAAAAACGCCTAATACAAAGCATATTCTCATATCAAATCAGCATATCGGTGCCTATAAAACCATCTTTGCCGGAGAGCACCTAACGCGCGATTATCTGGCAAGACGAGGCGGAGTAACATATAAGAATAGCGACTTACAAGCCAGCCGCTGCCCTCTTCTGGGATTTGTTCCCGAAAAAATAAAGGTGGACGGCCAACATATCCCTCAATACTTTTTCCATACCAACCTTCAACCGGAACTCGGCGATGAAGCCTATGACCAGGGCGCAGCGATGCTAACCGAATTTTTCAAGAAGGAATTGCGTAAATATCTCACACCCGACCTAATGCCCTTGGGCCGCGAGATTATAGAGGCTTGTCTGACAGACTCGGCTGCGCAAGATTATTGGAGATTCATATAGAGTGAAAAATATACAGATTTCAAACACGGCGGCATCCATTGGCGAATCCCCCACCCTCGCGATTGATGCCAAGTACAAAAACATGCTTGCGGCAGGTGTAGATGTCCTTGGATTTTGCGCCGGAGAGCCGGATTTTGACACACCGGAGCATATCAGGCAGGCCGCGATTGACGCAATAAACAGCGGATTCACCAGATATACCGCCGTCTCCGGAGATTTAACTCTTCGAAACGCGATTTGCGAAAAGTTTAAAACCGATAACGGGTTGGAATACAAACCTGATCAAATAGTTGTCTCCAACGGCGCAAAACAGTCTCTTTTAAACGCTTTTACAGCAATCGTAAATCATGGAGACGAAGTCATAATCCCGACACCTTATTGGGTTAGCTATCCCGAAATGGTCAAACTGGTCGGTGGCATTCCTAAAATGCTTATGACAACGGAACAAAGCGGATACAAATTAACAGTGGAAATGTTACGCAAAGCCATAACGCCGCAGACCAAAGCCATTGTCCTTAACTCCCCGTCCAACCCTCTCGGCATTATATATTCCCAAGAGGAGTTGCAGGCATTGGCCGATTTTGCCGTGCGTAAGGGGTTATATGTAATTTCGGATGAAGTCTATGAAAAGATAATTTTTGACAAAGCTAAGCATATTTCCATAGCATCTTTGAGCCCGGAAATTAAAGAATTGACCATAACGGTAAACGGCGTATCCAAAAGCCATTGCATGACGGGTTGGCGCATTGGCTATACGGCAAGCAATTCAAAACTTGCTAAAGCTATGGCCAATATCCAAAGCCACTCGACGTCAAACCCTTGTTCCATATCGCAACGAGCGGCTTATGCTGCCCTAACCGGCCCGCAGGATGAAACGATAAAAATGTGCAAAACCTTTGAGGAACGGCGAGATTTTTTAATGAAGCATTTGGACGAGATCCCAATTATTTCTTATATCAAGCCCCAGGGAGCGTTTTATTTAATGCTAAACGTAAGCCGTTTGCAAAAACTCGGAGAAAGCACCGATGATTTCTGCCAAAGATTGTTGGATGAGGCAAAAATTGCCCTCGTCTCTGGAAGTTCCTTTGGCATGGAAGGCTTTGTAAGGTGGTCATTCTCAACCGGCTTAGAAAACATAGAAAATGGCTTTAAAAGGCTAAAAACATTTGTGAAGAAATAAAAAAGCTATAGGAATTATCTGTTGTATTGACATTTATGCTCTCTAAGTTATCCTTAAACTAAAATTTAATGTACTGATCGTTCTAAAAAGGAAAAAATCATGTCAAAAAAAATACTGGGAATTATTCTCATAACAATATTATCTGCATGCGTGGCTGTCGATGAGGAATACAGAACTGAGACGGTTCCGTATGAAGAAACGGTCGTATATCAAGAAGTCGTATACCAAGAAACGGCTGTCGCCAGTGTCAACACCACTCAAATCATCAATAACAATAATATTATAATTGCCCAGCCTGCTGTTCAAGCCCCTGCGGCAAGACCAGCCTCTCCGAGACCAATAACCCAAAGCAAAAGCCATGTGGTCACGAAACCTGCACCAACGCCAAAAGCTGTGAAAGCTCCGCAACCTAAAAAAGTTCCCGAACCCAAAGCGCCTCCTAAAGTAACTAAGGAAAAAGAAACAATCGTCCAGAAAAAGCCTGCACCAGCACCAAAAGCTGTGAGCGTTCCACAGCCTAAAAACACTAAAACGCCCGCCAAAGTAACCAAGGAAAAAGAAACGGTTGTACAGCAGAAAAAAGTCGTCAAGCCTACCCCTGCGCCAGTTAAAAAAGCTCCTCAGAAAAAAGCCGGTGAAAACGGCGATAATCAGGATGAAGACGACGATAATCAAGGAGAAGACAACGATAACCAATAAAAAAACATAAGGAACTCTATGCACACGTTACCGCTTTTTACCACCTTTGTCACCCTGTTTGTTGTTGTCAATCCGCTGGGGGCTATTCCGGTTTTCTTCTCGCTAACGCAAAACTTACCGCAGGAAGAACGCCGGAAAATCGCGGCAATGTCCGCCCTGACAGCTTTTCTGACACTGCTTTTCTTTGCCCTGCTCGGCCAGCACTTCCTATCCTCCATGGGCATTACCCTTAACGCCTTCCGCATCGCAGGCGGCATCATGCTGTTCATCATCGCATTGAACATGCTGTTTCGCGCCCCACAGAAACCTCAGGAAGATACCCCGGTCAAAAAAGAGGATATCGAGGCCATCTCCATCTTCCCTTTAGGCATTCCGCTCCTGGCAGGTCCGGGAGCCATAGCAACGATTATCCTGCTGGACAACGAACAACACGGAAATCTGGACAACACCATCTGGCTCGTCGTGACTGCTTTCATCGTATGCTTGGTATCAGGTATCCTTTTTTGGCTGGCAGCGCGGTTGTCACGGTATATCACACCACTAATCAGCCAAGTGATTACCCGCCTTTTCGGCATTATCCTGGGAGCCCTAGCCACCCAATTCGTAATTGACGGCATTCTCGGCGTGTTCCATTCCGCAGGTGTATAGCTTCATGGAAAATAAAAAAATACAACTTACAAAACTCATCCCTGACATCCTTTCCACAGGCGCAATTCCCTATGAGTACAGCCAGATAAAATCCCCGGTTTATGACATGCTTATTGCTAAGCTTTCCGGAGAAACAAAAAGCGTAAATCATCCTACTCTCATCAACGTAGGCGGCATCCCCGGAGCCGGAAAAAGCACATACTGTGATTTTCTTAGAACCCCAGACTTCGTCTACATAAATTTCGACGATGTCATGCAAAACATCGAAGAATATAAAGCTGACGTTGCATGCCTCGGAAATGCTGAAGCCTTCACAAAATGGGAAATCCCCGCCCGCATCATCGGCTACGAATTGCTCCGCGTTTCAATCGAAAACAAAAAGAACATCCTCTTCGACCACAGCGCCATCTTCGAGAGCCACATCACCCTCTTCCAAAACCTAAAAACCATAGGCTACACCCTAAAATTCTTCGAAATCAC
>Ga0123353_10014481_pt1 | contig 11374 bp, 7 predicted proteins | sample TergutLab28metaG_3_FD_92763 | JGI IMG/M metagenome (GOLD analysis project Ga0123353, IMG submission 92763) | Labiotermes labralis P3 segment gut microbial communities from Petit-Saut dam, French Guiana - Lab288 P3 | ecosystem: Host-associated > Arthropoda: Insects > Digestive system > Gut ... | reverse complement strand
GTATTGGCCGAAAACTCAAAAAAAGACGAAAACATTGTGAAAGTCGAGAATTTCCCAGTAAAATCAGAGACGGCGACGTTGGGAATCGAACGCCCTAAAAAGAAGCACGAAATCCGAAACAAAATCCAAAGCGGAAAATTCCAAACCCCAAACGGCGACGCCATACGCCTTGACGTATGACATCGCCGTCTGGGTTTGGAGTTTTCTGTTTTGGAATTTGGAATTTGTTTCGGATTTCGCGGCTTCGGATTTCGGATTTACCCGGGGCGGTTCTGACCATACTCGCGTCTGGTCGTAGTATGGTCAGACTTGCCGGTTGGTGGTATAACGTTTCTATGGCGTGTGTGGAGCGGACATCTTCGGTAGCGCGAGGCGGGAGCGGGGCGCGGTTTGTGGTCACGCGATGGAGTGTGGTTCTGGCGGCGGCGGGTCGCGGCGGAACGGACGGCGGCGTGGCGGCGAGCACGGCGTCGTCGCGGCGGGCGCTGGAGGAACTGTGTCGGGCGTACTGGTTTCCGCTGTACGCGTTTGCGCGTCGGCGGGGACACGGGCCCCAGCAGGCGGAGGACATCACACAGGAATTCTTCGCGCATCTGCTGGAGAACGAGGGGTTCGTGACGGTGGACCGCGCCAAGGGACGGTTTCGTTCGTTTCTGCTGGTGTCGTTGACGCATTTCATGTCCGATCAGCGGGCCCACGCCCGCGCCGTCCGGCGGGGCGGCGGTCGGCTGGCGGTTCCGCTCGATTCCGCCGCGGCCGAGGCGACGTACTCCAAGGCGTTGTCCGACACGATGACGCCCGAGCGGTTATTCGAGCGCAGTTGGGCCATCGCGGTGCTCAACCAGGTGCTGCTGCGTCTGGAGCAGGACTATGCCCGCCGGGGAAAGGGGGCGGTGTTCGAGGCGTTGAGGCACCATCTGGACGGCCAGGCGGATGAACGTTCGCACGCCAAGACCGCGGCCGCGCTGGGGGTCTCCGAGGGCGCGGTGCGGACCATGGCCCATCGGTTGCGGCGGCAGTATCGCGAACGGCTGCGGGAAGAAATCGCCCAGACCGTCGACGACGACCGGTGCGTGGACGAGGAAATCCACTACCTGTTGAACTGCCTGTAATGCCCGCTACCGGCCCTGTAGTCGTTGCACTTGTTCGAGGGCGTCGGGGTGTCCTTGTTCGGCGGCTTTTTGATACCAGCGGAGGGCCAGGATGAGGTCCTCCTCGACCCCGAGACCGTCCTCGTAGCAGATGGCCAGGGCGTACTGGGCGTCGGCCAGACCCGCGAGGGCGGCTTTGCGGTACCAGCGGAAGGCCACCCAGTGGGGATTGATGGTTTCGTCCGTCGGTTTGATGTCACCGTTGGCGAAGCAGACCCCGAGGTTGTACTGGGCCTTGGCGTGGTCCTGATCGGCGGCCTTGGTCAGCCAGGTGGCGGCCTGTTTCATGTTTTGCTTCACGCCCGTTCCGGTTTCGTAGCAGGTGGCCAGGGCGTATTGAGCGTCGGCGAATCCCAGTTCGGCGGCCTTGGTGTACCACGCGACGGCCTGGACGGCGTCCTTGGTCACACCGTCACCGTATTCGTACCGCAGCCCCAGGTGATGCTGCGCCTTGACGTAATCCTGATCGGCGGCCTTGCGGATCCACTCCAGCGCCTTGGCGGTGTCCTGGGGCAGGCCGTAGCCGTTTTCGTGGCAGAGTCCGAGGTTGTACTGGGCGGCGGCGTAATTCTGGTCGGCGGATTTTTTGTACCACTCGACGGCCTGCTTGTACGACGCGGTGATTTTAGCGGGGTCGGGGTCTTTCCGGGCCTGCTCCACGCCGGCCAGCAGGGCGTGATAGCCGCCGAGGTTGAACTGGGCTTCGGCGTGTCCCTTTGAGGCCGCCTTGGTGTACCATTCGACGGCCTGGGCGGTGTCCGGTTTCACGCCCACCCCGTAGAGGTAGCACCCGCCCAGGGCGGATTGGGCGCCCAGATGGTTTTTGGCGGCGGCCTTGGTGTACCACTCGACGGCGAGCACGGCGTCGGCCTTCACGCCGTCGCCCTTGGCGTAGCAGGTGGCCAGGTTGAACATCGCCTCGGCGTTTCCGTTCTTGGCGGCCTTTTCATAATTGGCTGCCTGTTTCTCCGCCTGAATCTGTGCGGCGGATTTCTCGGCGGGTTTGGTCGTGCTGGCCGTCTGCGCCCACGCGGCGGGGGAGAGGATCAGCGCCAGCGCGATCACGGGGGACATCGAACGGACTTTCATGGATTTCATGGGTTACTCCTGCTTGTTTGATTGAAGTTCCGCCAACCGTTCGCGGGCCCGCACATGGCCTTGATCGGCGGCTTTTTTGTACCACGCGCCCGCTTCGGTGAGGTCTTGCGCAAGACCGCCCCGCCCTTCGGCGAGGCTCACGCCCAGCCAGTACTGCGATTCGACATGCCCTTGTTCAGCGGCCTTTCGCCACCACGCGGCGGCCTGGGCGTCGTCCTTGTCCACGCCGATTCCCTGGCTGTAGCAGTTCCCCACGGCGTTTTGGGCCATGGCGCTTCCCTGCTGGGCGGATTTTCGATACCACGCGACGGCCTTGGGGAGGTCCTTCTCGATCCCCTCGCCAAACTCGTAGTGCCATCCGAGGTTGTACTGACCTTTCTCGTCTCCGTGTTCGGCGGATTTTCGGAACCACTTGACGGCCTGTACGTCATTTTTCTCCACGACCGTTCCCTGGCGATAACACACGCCAAGCCAGTTCTCCGCCGACGCGTCGCCCAGTCTGGCGGCTTTTTCGTACAGCGCGAGGGCTTTGGCGGGATCCTTGTCCACGCCGATGCCGTCTTCGTAACACATGCCCAGGCGGAGCATGCCGAGGGTCGCTCCTTCGTCGGCGATTTTTTTGTACCACCGGAAGGCCATGGCGTGATCTTGTTTGACGCCTTTCCCATGTTCATAGCACCAGGCCAGGTTGTGTTGCGCGTCGACATGCCCCATGTCGGCGGCCTTTTGATACCACTGGAAGGCTTGTGCGGGATCCTTGTCCACGCCTCGGCCATGATCATAGAACAGGCCCATGGCGTAGATCGACAACACATGCTCCTGCGCGGCGGCCTTGCTGTACCACTCGAAGGCCTTGACGAGGTCTTTTTCGACGCCCAGACCGTGTTCGTATCGCCAGGCCAGGCGGTGCTGTCCCATGGAGTGCCCCTGCTCGGCGGATTTTCGGAACCACGCGACGGCTTCGACGTAATCCTGTTTCACGCCGGCCCCGAAGTGATAGCACCAGCCCAGGTTGTGCTGGGCGGCGGCGTGTCCCTGCTGGGCGGATTTTCGATACCACGCGGCCGCCTGTCGGGGGTTCGCGGTGGTGCCGACTCCTTCGTCGTAGCACCAGCCCAGATAAAACTGGGCGTCGGCGTCGTCTTGCTCGGCGGCTTGTTTGAACCATTCGACGGCCTTTTTGGCGTTCGGCTTGACGCCTGTGCCGTTGACGAGACAAAGGCCGAAGGCGCACTGGGCCTGGGCATGGCCTTGTTCGGCGGCTTTGGCGTACCACTGGGCGGCCTTTCCGGGGCTCGCTTTCACACCGTCGCCTTTGGCGTAGCACAGGGCGAGATCGTACTGGGCCTGGGCGTCGCCCGCCTGGGCGGCGGTTTCATGATCCGCGGCATCGGCCAGGGCGGACGAGGAGATGACCAACATCGCCGTGGTGATCAGAATGTGTTTCATAGTCAGACTCCCGCACATGATACCCTATCATACCGATTTCTCCTCGCCGTGGCGATGGGTATCCTCTTGCGTTTTTTCGTTGTGTCTGTGCCTGCGCGGGGCAAAACGGTATACTGACCCCATGAGACACGGCGTGTTGGTCATCCTGATGGCGGCGGGGGTGTGGGCGTGGTCTTGTTCAGACGGGCGAGGCCGGGTTCCGATCACGCCCTCGCGGGAGATGGAGGCGGTGTTTCTGTCGACCGATCCCGACGGGCCGCCCGAGGCGGAGTCCGACGACGATCCGGCCCTCGTTCCGCCGTCCGGGCGCGAGGTCATCGCCTCGGCCTCCATACAAGTGAACGCCACCTTCATCACCGTCGACGACGTGCTCCAGCGCAAACGCGCAGAGTTCCAAGCCCTTCCCGCCGGGCTCGACGAGGCGGGGTTCCGCCAGCAGGCCCAGACCATCGTGCGCGACGGGGTGCGCGAACTGGTGAGGCAGGCGCTGGTCTACGACACCGCCGCCGCCCGACTGACCGACACCGACAAGGACCTACTCACCCAGGAAATCAAGCTGGCCCGGCAGGACCTGATTAACCGGGCCGGCGGGTCGCTCGGAAAACTCCACGAGCAGTTGGCCCAGGACAACCTCACGCTCGACGGTGTGCTGGCCGATCACCGCAAGCGGCTGATCGTCGAAATGCACCTGCTCGAGCGGACGCAACGGTCGGTCTACGTCAGCCGGAAAATGCTGTGGGAGTATTACCGGGCGAACGAGGCGAAGTTCGCCTCGCCCAAGCGTGTGGCCATGCAGGTGATCGTGGTCGACGCCCGCGAGCTGGCGACGAAGGCGAGGGACACGTCGGCCGCGGGGCTGGAACGGGCCCGCGCGGAGGCAAAAAAACACATTCAGGACGCCCAGGCGGAGTTGGAGGCGGGCGCGTCGTTTGACGACGTGGCGAAACAATACGCGACCTATTCGACCGACGCCCGCGCCGCCGACGGTGGGCGTTGGCCTCTGATGTTTCAGGGCAGTTATCGGCTCTCGAAGGTGGAGGCGGCCGCGTTCGATCTGCCGCTGGGACAGACCAGTGAGATCATCGCCGACGGTGACTGTATGGCCATCGTCCGGGCGGCCCGGATCGAACCGGGCGGAAAAATCAGTTTCGAAAACGCCCAGGCGGACATCGAGAAAACCCTCCGCGACGAACAGTACAACGTCCTGCAGGAAACCTATTTCCTGGACCTCATCAAAACCGCCTACATGCCGCAAAACGTCGAGTTCGAACCCCGTTGCGTCCAGCACGCGGTGGAAAAATACTGGCGGAAGTGACGCGGGCGGCAGGCGACAGGCTGTAAACCAGTGGCCAAAGGAACGACTCATGAAACGATGGCAAGTGGTTGTCGTGGGAGTGCTGGTGGTTGGCTTGGCGGGCTGCGCGTCGCGCGATGGCGAGCGGGCCAATCCCGCGACGCAACCCGCCACGGCCTCGACGCAGACGGGTGAGGCGGAGTGGTCGGAGGCGGTCGACGGGCTTCGCGGGCGAGTGGTGATGCACCGCAAGCGCGTGTTTAACGGAACGGCCATCATCGACACAACGCTGGAACTGCAAAACGAAGGGGACAAGACGCTGGCGTTTTCCTGGGGCGTGGCGCGGACGCGGTACATCGTGGCCGACGCGCAGGGCAACGAACACCCGCAGCATATGCCTTTCAGCGGGTCGTCAGGGGAACGAGATCATGTGGTTATCGCCCCTGGGGAAATCGGTGTCATCGACCTGACTGTGCGCGGCATGGTGGTCGACGCCGACATGGTCGGCGCGCTGGGTTTGGGCATCGCGAGGGACAACTGGGAGTTCCCCTCGGCCGACACGGATTACTATCTCACCGTCGCGTTCACCGTCTCTCCGCTGGACGAGACCGTTACAGCGCGGCAGCCTTGGAAGGAAGCGTTGCCCCCACCGCCTCCGCCCGGAAGCGTTCCGTGGTACGGAACGCTCGAATTGCCTCGCGCGCGGATTCCGCTGACGCCCGATCCGCTTCCGCCGAACGTCGGTGAGTTGATTGAGCAACTCGGCGCGAAGATGCTCGAGAGGCCCAATCACGATTCCTCGCGCGAGGCGGCTGACGCGCTGTCGCTGATCGACGACGAGCGGGTCATTCCATGGTACGTCAAACTGGCGGTGACGCGCGTCTACAGTGCGAAATTTATCGCGCTGAGCCGGCTGTCCCGCTTCGACACGGACGCCGCGCTGGAGGGTATCCAATCGTGTATGGCCGTGCGGGGGGAGGATTTTGATTATCCAAGTTCTCCCACGGTGCATGAAGGTTCGGCGAGGAATATCCGAGTATCCGCCGCCTATGCCCTGGCTCGCTGCCGGCACCCCCAGGCCAAGCCCCTGCTGCTGACCATGCAGGACGATCCGCACAGCAGCGTCCGCCTCATTGTGCTGCAAACGTTCGGCAAACAGGACGTCAACGAACCCAACGCCCGGGAGGTGGATGACCTGATCGAGAAACTGCTCGACGACCCCGACGGGATGGTGCGACGACAGGCCAAAGAGTATCAGGAACTCCGCAAAAACAAGTCGGCCGCCAGGTGACGATGCATACGATGTCGTAAGGGGGACACTCTCGCATGTCGGAACGGAGCGGGCGGGCGGACGGGCGGGTGGTGGTGGAGGGGCTGGAACTTCGCCGGCTTCGCGTGCGTCTGACCAGCGACGACCGGCGGGTGATTACGCTGCCGTTTCTTCCGGGAAGCGCGGTTCGCGTTCGGACGCTCTTTGATCGCCTGGAGCGGCTGGACGAGCCGGCCGTGGAGCAGGCGTTGTCGGAGGTGGTATCGGGGTACGCGGGACGGCATCACGATCTAGAGACGACGCTCAAGGAGCATTTCGCGATGGGTGCGGCCTTGGCGGGGCTGGCGGCGGACTGGTCGGACGCGCGGCGTCGGTTGGCGGGGGCGTTTCTGACGATGGAGTATTCGATCGAGTCGACGGCGTTGTTCAATCCGTCGATCGTGCCGCACCCGGACCAGTCGGACGTGCCCGCCGGCGGGGTGCGGATTCTCATGAGTCTGCGGGCCACCGGCGAAGGCCATGTGTCGTCGATTGTTTTTCGCACGGGGCTGATCGACGCTCAGGGCGTGGTGAGCATCGATCCGCCGGCCCCGCTGGTTTCGCGGGCGCGGATGGTGGGGGACTGTCACTACGAGAAGCCGCTATTCGCACGGAAACTCCAGGAAATCGGCTTGGACGAGGGCGTGATCGTCGCGGCGTTGTCGGGGTTGCGGGAGCGGTTCACGGTGGTTGAATTGACCGAGGCGGTTCGCAAGGCGCGGGCGTCGCTGGAAGGGCCCGACTCCGCGGCGCAGTGGGAGACGATCGTGTGGCTGGCCAACAGCAACTACCATATCGACCTGGAATTCCGTGAACCGCTGTCGGCGTTGGCGGTGTATCCGATGAGCGACCAGGAGGCCCGCGGTGTGGAGGACTTGCGGCTGGTGCGGTTTGTGGAGGCCGACGGCACGGCGGAGTATTACGGCACGTACACGGCCTGGAACGGTGTGCGGATGCTGCCGATGCTGATTCAGTCGCGGTATTTTCGTCGGATCGAGGTGCACTCGCTGAACGGGCGGTGCTCGCGGAACAAGGGAATGGCGTTGTTTCCGCGCCGCGTGGGCGGGCACTACGTGATGTGTTCGCGGATCGACGGGGAGAATTTGTATATCAGTTACAGCGATTACGTGTATTTCTGGGAGTCGGCGGCGCAATTGTCCGTGCCGCGCGCGATGTGGGATTTCATGCAGGTGGGCAACTGCGGATCGCCGATCGAGACGAGCGAGGGGTGGATTCTGCTGACGCACGGTGTGGGCCCGATGCGGTGTTATTCCATTTCGGCGCTGCTGCTGGACCGCGACGACCCGCTACGCGTGATCGGCCATTTGCGCCAGCCGCTGCTCCGCGCGGTCGGCCCGGAGCGCGAGGGGTACGTGCCCAACGTCGTCTATACCTGCGGCGCGATGGCGCACAACGGCAGCCTGTACATCCCGTTCAGCCTGGCCGACGAATCCACCACCATGGCGGTGGTGGGGCTTGACCCGCTGGTGAACCGCCTGCTGGACGGCGGAGGGGCGTAGCGGCGGCCAATCCGAACATGTCGACACGGTATCATCGTTGCATGGTCTTCCGGGCTTCTTTGTACAGGCGGAACAATATCGTTACCGGATTTTTTTGGGTCTTTCTCGATGGTTTTCTATGAAACGTCCTCCGCTTTGGCCGTCGGTTTATCGGGGGCCTGTGGGGGGGCCTTCTGGGTTTCCTGTATGGCGCGCAGCAGCCGGTCTCGGCCATAGTAATACAGGAAGGAGGCCCCGATCAACAGCACGCCCAGCACCACGAAAGAGATGATGCGGAACGGGGTGCTGATGTGGGCCATGTCCACCAGAAACACCTTGGCGATCGTGCAGCCGAACAAACCGATACCGGCCTTTCGCAACAGGGAGGAGTTACGCACAAAGCCAAGAATCAGCAGGGCGGCGGCGTACACCCCCCACAATACCGACATCGCCGCGAACCGGGCCGCGGGCGCGTGTTCGCCGAACCAGGCGGCGGTCTCCAGATTGAGGCTGACAAAGAGCAGGATCGCGAACAGTCCCAGGAGGATCGGCCTGCCTGACCGCCATGCGGCTGTGGTGGGAAGCCAGACCGCCGTCGCCGGAAGAGCGGCCAGCGCCACCCCGATCGTCAGCCAGCGTTCGACGACCTTGGCGGCGAAACCAGGTTCATAGACGAGTCCGGTGGTGAGTCCGAACACCGTGGCATAGTCGTATGCGTAGAGCTTGCCCAATGTCATCGCCAACAGGATAAGGGCGCCGCCGGCGATCCATGCGCCGCCGTTTGGTCTGCCGACCCGTCGGGCGGCCCAGATGAGCGTCGCGGCCTGTGCGGCCCAGAAGACGGTGATCCAATGCCGCGAGAAAATGACGGGCACGGTGATGATCAGGAACAAAAGACCCTGGACCATCGCCATGACGAAGGGACGCTGGTCCGCGATCCGCCGCCGGTACAGCCACCACGCCAGCGCGACGGCCATCAGGGCGTACGCAAGGGTGATAATGCCGACATATTCGATGGAGGCGTGACGACTGATGGTGTACTGCGAAAATCCGAAGGCGATGAAGGCATTGGGCAGGGAGGTCGCGAAGGCGAAGGTGGTGATCTGACTGTCTCGCCGCAACGAGTAGGCCACCGGTGCGAGAAAATGAATGACGTAAAACAGGTTGAGAAAGAACGTGGTGACCCAGAATTTTTCCTGGACGTAATGGCTGACGAACCAGCCGGTGAACAGCAGCCAGGTGAAGGCGAAGGCGAGCGTGGTCAGGAGACGCCACGCCCGCAGCCTCGCCAACGCCAAGATGGTCAGGTTCAACACCGCCAGATAGGTCATCAGGACGATCTGGTTGTCGGTGCCGGTGCTGAGGATGAGCGGTGTGGCGAAACCGCCGATCAGACCGAGAATCGCCATCCATTGTGCGCGGTGAACATTGGCCAGCGCTCCCGCCAGTACCGTGACCGCCACCAACAGTCCGAAGGCAACAGGTTGGCTGATCAGACTATAGATGTGAAACGCCGCGAAACCGGAAAAATACAGAATGGCGATTCCGCCTCCCATCAGGGCAAAGCCAAAATAACGGTACATCTCTTTACGCCGGAACACCTCCCCCGCACCGAGGCAGATAATACCCGCCAAGTAGGCCAGCGCCACGCGCCCGGCGGGACCGATCCAGTTCTGGTCGAACGAATACTTCAGAAAATATCCCAATCCCAGCACCATAATGATGATGCCGATAATGAGAAGCCATTTTTGTCCGAAGTGCAATTCGGCCAGACCGGCGGCGGGTTTCGGCTTCGCGGGTGGCGGTGGCGGGACGGGCGTTGCGGTCACGGCGATTGGGGCCACAGGTGGGCGATGGGCGACGGCCACTGTCGGAGCCACGGCGACTGGTGGTTCCGAGGATTGTGGTTTGGCAAGAGGCGGGAGTTCGGGTACGGCCGGTTGTTCCTCGGTCAACGAGTCTGCCCGAAGCGTCGCCGACGCCGTGTTGTGCAGGCGGGACTCGATCGATTCGAGCCGTTTCCCCATCCGGTTGAAATTCTGGTTCAGCCGCAGTTCCAGGTTGCGCAAATCCTCATCGAACCGGCCGCGTGTCCAGGCCAGGATGTCCTTGAGTTCCACCACCTCGGACATCACGTCCGGTTTCAGCCCATCGGGGACGCGTTTTCCGCAATGTACGCAGGTGTCATTTTCTGGTGTCAGCGTCATCTGGCAAAAGGGACATTGCATGCTGTTCTCCCGGTGAACGATCCTGTTTTGGTTACTGTTTTCCCGGTATAATACCATCGCCGTTTACGAAAACGAACGGAGATGCCATGGAAATCTCAACGTGCCCGGACTGGGAAAATCACGAACTGCCTCACCGCAACCGGCTGCCCGCTCGCGCCGGTTTTACGCCCGCCGCCGATGGGACCACCGCCGATTCCGGTGGGGAGGCGCGGGGCATGTCCGGCCGATTTTTGCTCCTGAACGGGCGGTGGAAGTTTCTCTTCGCCGACAACCCCCTTCGGCTGCCGGACGATTTCTTTCAGCCGGACTTTGATGACGACGGCTGGGAGTTGATTGATGTTCCCAGGTCGTGGCAGCTTGCCGGATACGGACGACCTCATTATACCAATCTTGTGTATCCCTTTCCCGCCGATCCGCCACGCGTGCCGACGGAAAACCCCACCGGATGCTATCGGCGGAGTTTTGACCTCCCAGCCGCCTGGGACGACCTGCGCGTGATCCTGCGGTTTGAAGGGGTGGATTCGTTTTTTCACCTGTGGGTCAACGGTGTCGAGGTCGGTTGTTCCAAGGGGTCGCGCGTGCCGGCGGAGTTTGACATCACCCCGCACCTGCACGCCGGCACGAACCAACTGTGCCTCCGCGTCCTCCAGTGGTCCGACGCCAGCTACCTCGAAGACCAGGACATGTGGTGGCTGTCCGGGATTTTCCGCGATGTCTGCCTGCTCGCGCGACCGGCCAACCATATCGCCGACCTGACGATTCGGACCCTTTTCGACGACCGATACGAAAATGCGCGCCTGGTCCTGAGCGTCCCCGTCGCCGGAGACGACCCGCGGCGCTGCACCGTCGAAGCCCGTCTGACCCACCCCTGCGGAACGGAATGGTTCCGCGGACCGCTGGCCTGGGACGCCACCGCCGGGGCGTTCGTCCTCGACCGCGACGTGACCGCGCCGCTCCACTGGACGGCGGAGACGCCTGTCCTGTATCCGCTGGACATCCTCCTTAAGGACGCCGATGGAACCACGCTCGAAGCCGTTCGAGAACGGGTGGGATTTCGCCAGGTGGAGATCAAAGGCGGGCAACTGCTCGTCAACGGTGTGGCTCTCAAGTTCAAAGGCGTTAACCGCCACGACCACCATCCCGATCTTGGCCGCGCCGTGCCGCTGGAAACCATGCGCCGCGACCTGGTCCTCATGAAACAGCACAACCTCAACGCCGTCCGCACTTCTCATTACCCGAACGATCCACGCTTCCTCCAGCTTTGCGACGAGTACGGCCTGTACGTCATCGACGAGTGCGACCTCGAGTGTCACGGATTCTGCACGGTGCAGCACCACGAGGGTTCG
>Ga0123353_10014479_pt1 | contig 11374 bp, 9 predicted proteins | sample TergutLab28metaG_3_FD_92763 | JGI IMG/M metagenome (GOLD analysis project Ga0123353, IMG submission 92763) | Labiotermes labralis P3 segment gut microbial communities from Petit-Saut dam, French Guiana - Lab288 P3 | ecosystem: Host-associated > Arthropoda: Insects > Digestive system > Gut ... | reverse complement strand
AAAATGAAGGTAGGCCATTAAGCACAATGTGACAGCATATGGGGAAGTAGAGCTATAGCTGCAGTAATCTGTAACCTCAGTACCATATGGTCAGCTTCACACTCTCAAATGCATCTTCCTTGAGGAAAAAGCTCCTAGTGTCCATCCAATATGAGACTGACTGGGTCCCAGACCAGGTTTGGACAGTGTGGACCTGCTGGCATCATATCACACTTCCACGGTTGTCCAGCCCAAAGCCTTGTCGTAGTTTTCACTGTGATACCCTAGCTCCCTTTTCCATACCAATAGGCTTATAAAATACAGCTTGTTGATATTTATATGGGGGCATCCTTCACACATGCCGGTAAACAAAATGTGCATTTGTATAAAGCAGTGTACGAAATATGCAGATAATTAGCTGCCAATGAAAATGTAGCTTGATGGTCAGTAAGTAGACATGTTTGACAGAATGAACGGTGTGTTTGAAATTGTAATATGTTATTAATTTTGTGATTTCTGAACAGGTTTGATGTGCATACTATTTGTGAGGTCTAGTCATTACTCTTATAGCTCATTAAAAAAATATGTAAATACATACTTTTTTGTTCTGTTGATGAATTTGTACTTAAAAATTACTTACAGTGCTTGTAAAGGAAAAGTATAATATACAATGTATATAACAGAGTCAAACACAACTTTGCTTTTTATTAAATTAAATTAGATTATAATTCCAGTAACATGTTTTGGCCCTATTTGTAGGACCATCTTCAGGCTGATCTTTAGACAGGTGGAGTGTACTCATTAACATAGAACATCTTCAAAACAGGTACTGCCCACCACCAGCAGAATACTTACAACTCCATACGTACATTATAACCTACAAGAGGAATTTTTTTACCTTCACCTAGATACAAAAGTGATATTCTATATGAATACAGCTCATTTACTTTCTCATACTACAAGAACATTAATGTAAGTACTGTAGTTTACTTACTAAAACAAAAATGTGTAATAACCTTATTGACCAATTTATTAATGCTAAATATGATATCTATTATACGGGCACAGACACGCATAACTACAACTACTTCTGACTGAATGCCACTACTACAGCTAATCAGTATCAATCATAGAGAAAATACTTCGTTTTCCAAGAAAAACTTCACCACCAAATTATAGTAAGAGAGACTCCCAGTCACTGTATACCCCACTTAACCATCTGCCATTTCTATTTTATATGGTTTTAAAATCTCTTGTATAAAGTACCACACTTAAAATTTTAATCTTAAATTTCTTATATGATATATTCAATTGTTTTAGCCAATCCTTGTAATACGAGATCTCGTAAATTGAAGGCATTATTAATTGTACACTCCACCTGTCTAAAGATCAGCCTGAATATGGCCCTACAATTGGGCCAAAACATGGTGATGGAATTATAGTCTAATATAATTCAATAAAATGCAGAGTTGTATCTGACAGTATTATATAATTTTATGTTATATTTTAGCTCATATTCAACACAACAGGGATGTCTCACTTAAAAAAAAACTTGTAAGGCAATTTAATTCAAAGTACAACTCATCTGTTATATGCATAAGAATTTAGTTGAACATTGAACTTAATAATATTTTGAGTTGTACTCATTTGAATGTTGTGATTTTGTTATTTATTCCACGTGTATAGTTATTCAAACTTTTGTATCAACATTAAAGTCTTCAGGGATATGACATCACATAGACACATCATCATATCCCATCAGCAATGTTGTGAAAACCTCCTTTCCCATTACTTTCAGATTCACATCCTCTACATACAAATGCATATGTGTTTATTTACAAGAATCGGGATTTTGTGAATATTTAATACTTTCTTAACACTCCTCTTATTGTGCTGCTTTGCAAATGCTTACTGTAGTGTTTATCACATCAAGCAGAGAAGAACATTTCCAACTGCCAGGCTGATTATTACAGTGTCAACATGTCACTATAAACCAAGAAATGTAGATTAGCCAGTCATTTTACTGGATAGTTAGCTGTCATTGTGTATGATTCTTCATTGCTGCATATGATCAGTTATAGTGTTACACATTAGTGTTGACATAATCTCCTGCCATCATTGTGTAAAACAACCTGCTTTACTGGGTTAAAAATAAATGCTGTTTGTGTGCATAGATACAGTATACATAGTCTGGTAGGCAAAATCAAAATGAATGGCCAAGGTTTTTTTTGTTAAATGGAAAGTGATGGATGATAATGTCAGTATCTGTTCAGGGAAGTGGTAAGGATGAGAGCTAGTGTTTGTGGTATTTTTGTACTGTACTGGTGCTGTCACCATTGACCCCATGGATCTCAGAGAAATAAGATACGAAAGTGTAGACTGGGTTGAATTGATTCAGTGTGGGGGGCAGATGGAGTAGGTCTTTTATTAACAGTCCTGGAAACAGGGATATTCTCATCAGCTTAATTACATTCACTTCTCAAGAAATATTTTACTTTCAATTTCTGTATTTAACAATAAAGAACGTCTTCATTAGTCATTATCATTATTATGTGTTGATAGTTATACAACAGTGGGTCAAGTTATGACAGAGCTTTCACAATTCTTCTGTCCTTCCATAACTATCCTACTTGTATCTGTGTCCTCACTTTCCATGCTCTTGTGTATCTTTCTGCACTGAGCCTCTTTACCTTGACTTTGTGTCCCTGACATCATAGTCTCGTTGCCTCATTTTTTATGTCTGCTATTGTCTATTTGCGATTGTCAATTTGTATGGTATCAAACAAATTTCTGTGCAAGTGATGTGTAAAACATACGCATACTACTCTATCCTTTATTTTATCATCTTCTTGTATTGTTTCTACTTTCAGATCTGGACTTACTTCACGGTTTGGGATTTAGTTTCTTTTTATTTGCTGCTTTCCACCTGTGGGAACTGTTCATAAACTTCATATACTCTGCTTACATCTCTTTCAGTCACATTTCTTCCCCCATGTATATACAACTCTGGTTAAAGTTGTGTGTTTCAGTATGACCACTCACAGAACTGATCACTTTCTCTATGCCACAGGCTCACCTGAGAATTGTGCATGGATTGCTACAGCCCATCTCAATGTCAGGTGTCCACATTGTTCACGGAATTTTGTCAACAAATCAAATCTCAACATCCACATCCGGGATGTACACAGTAATGAACGTGGACCATTTGCATGTCTGCAGTGTGGCAGGCAAGTGAAGAATAAGAGCTGTCTTCGTGTACATATGTACCAGCAGCATACAAGAAAAGGGTCTACTGGAAAGACAGATGTGGACCCTTGTTCTGCCACCTTGAGGACAGAATTGTGGTTGAGAGAGAAGCCAATATAATCTTCTTCACTGTGAAATATACAATTTCAAGCTGACTTAAGTCTGCCATATTTCCTCTTCAGTTCTGGACAATCTCAAGTGAATGCAGAGTGGCCATGAAGATACTGACACATTCAAAATTATCATGGTCACGCCTGTGGTGGATACCAGTGACTTCCGCATCAATGTCTTAGTCACTGGTGTCCATTACAGTTACTTCCCCCCACATATCTTCGGCAGGATACAGTGTAATGAACATGCTCAGCCATAATAGACACATTACTGTTCTACCACCAGATATCTAATAGTGAAAAAGCCAAGACTGTGTTATTTATGGCTACTAGATGACAGTATAAAGATGGCTGGATCTTAATCCCACTTGCCTCCAGCTAGTGATGAGATTGAAGAAGTATGGATCTCTATGGCCATACTTAAACAACTTTAAGACATAATTGCAGGGAACAGGGATAGTTGTACCATTTCATCTGCTGATTAATTTGTATAATTCTGAAATGTTGTTGTATCCTTAGGCCATCTAACAAATCTTTATATGAGACCTTTGATAAGACACAAGGTAGGCTGAAAATAATACCATATATGGTGCATAAATGTTTGTTTGCTTTAATTTTTTGGTGTAGTTAGGTTGATTATAATTGGGATGTGTCTTAAGCAGTAGGGTATGAGTATGTTTTCTGGGTTTGTTTGTCTCCAAACGAAGTACACGATGGACTATGAATGTCATAGTGAAATCTTGTATTCCATAAATGTAAGAAATTTCTTGATTGACATATGGGTGTTATGGGTTAAAAGTAGCAACAGAAGGATTCTGCATTGAAGTCTTAATTATCTATTAAGGCACACACCATAAAGTTCACATGTAACACCTCCAAGAGCTGATAGTGAGAGTAACACTGCCACATTACAATATATAGGATAATACCTCTGATGGTACAATGGCAGTGAACAAGTTTGCAAATTGTTCATTTATGTATCACCACTCAAAGATTTTGTATCATGTTTTTACATTTTAATGTAGTTGACTTGAGTGACATATTTCAGTTATGCCATCCTAATTTTTTAAGCCTAAATGCAGGTCAGTTAGGGGAATTTGCAGATAAGATTTTTTGATGGTATGGCATGGACATTTTCAGTAGCAACAGAGGCTCTTGAAATCCACTTTGACTTGGCAGTTTTGTTCAAAGGTAATTGACACAGAGCTGGTATATTTCGATGTGATTTGTCATTAATCTGAATTACTTCAGAATTACTGAACATCAGCATGAACAACAGGAATATGTCACTCTGCTCTCCTGTTCATTTATGTTACACTTTGTACAGATTTTACTATTTGCTGAACAGACCCCCATCAAAGATCATAAATAGTGTGTTATCAGGGAATGGTTGAAATGACTGAGATGTTTAACATTCCAACACTAGAGAAACAAGCCCTTTTGGGATTGATTTTCATCTATGTCACTTACAAAAATGCAATTCCTGCTTCTTAGAGAACAAACTGTGTCCATTATAAAGACCACCCACTTGATGCTACTGTTTATTGCCCAAGTTATACAAAACACAAATACAGCATGTGGCAAAATGAAGAGTTTTGCAATGTTGTAGCAGGTGGTACGTATAGTTACCGCAAGGCTTTAAACAGTTAAAGGGATCTAAATAATAATAATATGTTTTTTATATTTAAGCTCACAAAGATGTATATCATGCATACAGAGTACAGCAAATCCTCACCCTTCTTAGGGGCTATGTTCTTAAAAAGTCCTCTGAATGGTATAACTGTGATGCACGAAGTTAAGACCTTATGGGAAAAATGGGTTAGGGGAACCAAACACACATGAAACATGATAATATATAAATTAATTATTAATAAATATGGAAACATTTATGTTTTTGTTGTTTATTGGAATGCTGAGAGTATTCCTGGCTGAAAGTTGTCATGGTGATCAGAAGGCATAGAGTGCATGGCAGAGGGGGAGACAGAAGACTTAATGAAGAAAGGGGCCATCTTCAAGTGCTCTGCCTGCTTCTGCATGTCCTTATACATTTCCTTGTATGGTGTTATGACAGTTTCAATTTCATGCTTAAATTTCAAGCACTTATCCATGAAATGGTTTATCTCAAATACATAATGGACTTGGTCATTCCGTATCTGAAAGTCTTTCTTTCAAGCACTGCTGGTCAACTGAGGTCTCTCCACAATAGTATCAGTAACTTCTTCTTTTCTAAATTCACTGAGCATTGTCAACTGTTCAAATTTCTCCTGATTTAACTCAGCATCATAATAGATGAAAACTTCATGGCTCCACATCTGGAATCTTTCTCCAGGAACTTTACAGGCCAACACAGGGATATTCATGATTTTGTCATGTTGCTTGGGGAATCTCTAAATGTCACTGGCTGCTTCAGACCAAAGCTTCTTCCAGCAGCCTTTCAGAATCATGGATTTCCAGCATTCACTGACACTAACAAAGGTCTCCTACTTGCATCCAAAATACTGCAGCAAGTACAGCAAGTGTAATAGCTGCTGTATTACATGTTGGTCCCTGTTTGAGTGGCTGTCAGAGTAAGGCAGTGGCATTGGACAGATTCTTAACTTTAGTATTGGGGTGCACAATACAAAGATGCTCTGGATGCCCTAGGGCATTACCAAGGATTGCGGATTGTACTGGGTGCTAGATTCTTGGACTTCAGGTACAATGTTAAAATTGACCTTTACTACCACTGCCTTTTCCCTCACCACAGCACTTATGACTGCATCCATTTCTATGTCTCATCTTCCAGCCACACATTCAAGTCCCTTTCTTGCCATTTTGAGGAAGTGGTCACAATGACTTACAGTACAAGTTCTGCACTGAATCACTGGCCTTATTGCTTCCCCTTGTGTTCACATATTTCTTCATAAAATAAATTGTTGATTTATTTCCACCATAAAGGTATCCAAGCACAGCAGTGCTCATTCTTCTGTCAAGCTTATACAACACCTCCACTCACTGTAACAGATACATCACTTTCCTTCATGTTGCTAATGTAATTCATCCTTGTTGTACACTATCCTTGTATTTACCAACTACCATGCACTACACTGTGTTTCTTCACTCACATGTTAGTTCTTTTTGTAGTTGTATAAACATTTTGCTTATTGGGCATTCACTATTTTAATATTGTACACATCATGCACCAAGTTCTGCACTATCCTTTTATTTACCAACTGTCATACACCACACCATTTTCCTTCACTGACATGTTTCAGGCAGTAGCCAAAACATGTAGCTGGGTATATGTGATAAATAAAAGTTGTGTTTGGACTGTGTACATTGTACTTCTGTTTACAGTATTTGCCTTTTCTCCATAACCTTAGGCTCTTATCAGCTTGTACAACATCCTTTCCAGGCATAATTAAAACACAAGGCAAGAATTAGTTCTAAAAGTTGTAAGAAGCACAGTTGAAGTACCTACCATACTGCATGATACCTAGGTAGCAACTGAGTCAGACACATGGGTAGGCATGGTCTCTTGTATATTACCCCACATGTCTACACAGGCACAACCTTGAATGAGTGAGGAACCAACACTGTAGTGCACAAGGACTGCCACAATAATAGCTCCATGATGAAGTGAAACCATGATACATGAAACCATAAGCAATGAGGGTCTCCTATAATATCCACAACTTAAAATATGAATGTTAGAAAAACTTATTTTTGCATCATGTATACACTCATTGTTGAACTTTAGTTTAGCTAAAGTCAATATCAAATATTGATTTACTATAATTAATTATTGTACTTTGAAAGTCCTTCCTCCATGTATGTTTGTATTTCTTGAGTGCAGTCAGTGTTGAGAGATGCTAGGTGGATTGTGTATGAAGAAGTAACTACTCGTATTTCATTGTTGGAAAGTAAGTCAACTTTATGTTTCCAGTTCTGGAAAATTTGTTTGAGGTTGGAGGCTCTTGATTTATATAATTATGCTTTTAAACTGCATTTTCTGTGTGTTATTAAATAAATTTGAAAGACTGTATCCATGTCCTGTTTTAATTTTCTATCACATATTTTCCCCTCAAGTAAATGAAAGAACCCCTGACAACTTCATTCTGGATATCTGAACTCAGACCGAGAATGGACCTTAGAATATCTTGAATATGAAGCAGGATTACTAGTAACTGAACTACAATGTTCAATATATCCTGACTGAGGCTTTTATGGTTTTTCAAAGTTATTCCACCCCTGCACAGAATCCCTCTCCCCCCAGTGAATATTAATTTTTAATTTGGATGTCTACAGCATTGTTGTTTCATTGAGAAGGATCCTTCTTATTTGAAGTTTTAAAGATACACTATTCTTTTGTAGAGGTGAATGCAGACTATGTCCTTTTTTAACAGAAAGACATTGTTGTGTATATTTTACAAGTTCTGTACAGACACATTCCCCTTTGTGTGAATTTTTTAAATACTATATGTTACCAATTTCTTATACTTACCCACCCCATTTCTTATGTAGTGGACATCACCAATAGTGTATGCATTTTCCAATGAGTGTACCTGTTTTTACAAATATATTCTCAGCAGGCTTTCATACTGTTTGACATTGTTATGTGTATATCATGCACTAATAATAATAATTGTTATAATAATAATACAGATGTAAACTTACTGTTACAAAACTAATAACACAGCACATATTACAGTGCATAGAATCAAAAAGTTGTTCTTGTATCATATTCAAAAATGAAAATTCATTTTTCCTGAGATATGACACCATGTTAGCTGCTGAACAGCTAGTGTCATTTCAGAGGAGATTACTGTCTCCATCTTTAGGGTAGTCCAAGATGAGGACATCAGTATCTGTTTATCAGTCCATGTGGCATCATATCCTAGTAGACATGAATCTTCACTGATCCTGCAGTAAGAATGAAGATATTCATGAAGTTTGCCAAAGAAATTGATGAAGTTTGAATTGAGTTTTGTGGGGAAGGGTCCATTAAATTAGATTTGGCCAGCAGCCAATCCAACATCAAAGTAAGGACTCCATGGAAGAGTTTCAGGGATGGAACCCACTGATGGACAGATATTTCCTCCGAATTATGTGTTCTTGTTATGTACATGAATGCTTAGTATAAAAAATGAATATGGTGTCATACTCAAACAATGTCATATTTTATGTGCAGTATTGATTTTCTAACAAGTATGGTGATTATGACTGTGACAGACTGTTACTGTGACTTGTATAGATTATCAGTTTCATAAACTAAATTTCAAAGCTGAGTCATTAAGGCTACTGGATGCATAAACAATGTTCCTTTCCTTTTAGGAGTGGGAGTTTTCTCTTTGCCACTGCTTCATACAATTATGTACTTAATGTCCACAGTAAAATTGCAGAGAATAACTTCTAGAGTGGAACTGATATTGAATTATTATTATTATTAGTAGTAGTAGTATTATTATTATAATATCTAGAAAGCGGTTTCTCACTAAACAGTAATGTCTCAAAATTTGTTGAAGGAACTGTACTTGTTTCTTGGTTTTTTTCTTTGGTGCACAGAATGTGTTTGCTGTCAGCTGTTGTGATATGTACATCATGAATCAATGTAATCTTTCTGTTTCTTTTATCTTTATTTTCCCCAATCCTTTATATGGTTTTAACTAGATTACACACTTATGATGCTGACCACAGCTCTTCCAAAGAACTTCAGTTTCTGACAGTAGTAGCAGAAGAATAGATACTTCACCTGCATCATTTATCAGTTCAGGCAATATGTGGTGTTTCATCATAGGAAATTATGTTCAAGTTCCCATGCATATTTTTTTTGTGGAAGATTAATATAACACTGCAACAACCAGCCATGAATTCTGTTTGGTCTGGAAGAAAGCTAATGATTATGAATTAAGATTTGTCAGAATGGTGTAACATGACTCTATTGTGGACCTGTTACAGTTCATGAGTCTTACATTCCTGTGTGAACTGTCTGACATTACCATCCCTCTGTTCCTGGAAAAGGAAGCACAAGTTTTGTATAAAACACCATTAATTTGTAAATGTTTATTAGGGTCCAGTGTCCAGAAGATGCTGCAAATAATAATATTTTTATAAATAGAAGTGAAGACTGAAAAGAGGTTAAAAGAAATGAAGGTTGTGCTGCATACTGTGTTTTATAGTGAACAGATTATCAGAATTCTTTACTAGACCATTGATGTGAAACAAAATTTTAAAAAATTTGTTGTTACTGAAAGTCTCCAGGTTGTGCTCTGTCTGATCACTGACGTAAATTTGACTCAACAAAATAATTTTTCAGTAGTTTCAATGGCAAATCTCTGAGGGAAGCGCACAAATTTCATAGCCAAAGTTATTGTACTGCAACTTCACAATTTTTAATTTTGTGGATAAAGGAAGTTTAAATTTGTCTGATTCAGAATTGAATAGATGTGCTTGGTGATTATAAAAGTGCCACCCCCTACCAGAAGTGAAAGCTATAATTTTATACAATTGCTCATTGTACATAGTTGTAATTCTTGGGTTTAGGTAAGATTAATGTGGTTATGTACAAGAACATGCATTTACACTAACTTTACCTGTAAAGTGATTTTTCTGTATGTAATATTGTTTCCATTCTATAAAATTTATTTTTCCCCTACCAACACTGTTATCTAGGACAGTTCAGTTAATACATTGGCTGGTTACCCATCTTCATGGCCAAGTTTCAGTTCCCAGGACAGCAAGGATTTCTCAGTTTTTGCTTCCAGATCTGCTAAGATAATCCATCTTCCAGCCAACTACTCAGAGCATACCAGGGACTTTTGCCTAGGAACAAAGCAGTCAGAGCATGAATTTAACCACACACCTCCATTTAGTGGAGCCTGTAAAGCTTATCTACATGCCTTCATGGCATAGTGTTTAGGCACATAGGGGTAGAAGTAAAGTTGTCATTGTGCTTAAACACCACACCTACAGGCACTGAAAAAGTGGAGTGCAAGCTCCAAGCTCTCTCAGTGTTAGTACTAGTTGGAAGTGTGGCATAATTTGGTTTTTAATGAGAATTGCAATTTCCAGGGTCAGGATTGGTATTTATTAAATGTGGAGTTTTTTTTTTATAGAGTTGCACTGTCATCCAGTGACACATTGAGACAGCTGAATGAATTGCTATTCCATCCCTGCTTGTAAAAGAATGGTAATATTGATTTATGATACGAAATTTACAAGGAAAAAGAATTTGATTATGACTGCTATGTGAAAAGGCTGCATTTTTGCATATTCCTGAAGAGTCCAGAATGATCTACCTCTTTATACAAATTTTACCACAAAACCTGAAAGAATGCATTGCAAGCCACTTGTTCAAGGTATAAATTCTTTAAAACAAGGAGTGTGAAATGCATGAATCATTTGTATTTCCAGCAGGGTGAGTTGACTGGTAACAGAACCTTCATCCTTTCTATTCTTTCTCCCATAGTTCCTCATGACTGTTTTACTCCCTAAATTCTGTTTCATTTGTGTCTCCTCTGGTTGTTGTCTATCTTGGATAGCCTCAAATAAATTGTGTTTATCCACACATAACTTCTCCTTCCTTAGCACTGCAGCCTTTTAAGTTTTGTTGTGGGTTACCTCACGACAGATGCTGTCTATTCTGGCCTTGGGCTTCTCAACATTATCATTTTTTCCAGGATGAGGTTGTCAGCCCCATGCCTAACACCAACCTACAGGGCCAGGCTTTGATATTGGAGTGTGCTTCCCTTGGGAGGTTGGCAAACTCCTAAGGAACCCTCCCTACCCCCTCATTGAAGGGCATTCTTTGCCTATCCAGCTTGGGTGATCCTACCTACTGCTATACTACCACCATCATAGGCCAGCTTTATTGGAGCACCTAATTCTTTCTGCCTGGTTTAATATAAACCTTTGTAAAAGTGGTGCCCCCCCCCCCCCTTTGGGGGCCCCATGTAACACTGTACCCCCCACCCTTTATTTCCAAAACTAAACTTCCAGAATTTAAATTTTCCTGCCCTTTTCTCCTTTTTTTTTTTCACATTTTTCTTTTTTTTTTTTTT
>Ga0123353_10014478_pt1 | contig 11375 bp, 5 predicted proteins | sample TergutLab28metaG_3_FD_92763 | JGI IMG/M metagenome (GOLD analysis project Ga0123353, IMG submission 92763) | Labiotermes labralis P3 segment gut microbial communities from Petit-Saut dam, French Guiana - Lab288 P3 | ecosystem: Host-associated > Arthropoda: Insects > Digestive system > Gut ... | reverse complement strand
GATATTTGTGTAGGTAGAGTAGCTGTGATGTACAGGGTGTGATGTTTGTAGAGGTACAATAGCTGTGATGTACCTGATGTGATGTTTCTAGAGGTACTGCATATGTGATGTACATGATGTGATGTTTGTGTAGGTACTGTAGCTGTGTAGTAAGGATGTGATGTTTGTTTAGGTACTGTAGCTGTGATGTACAGGGTGTGATGTTTGTAGAGGTAGAGTAGATGTGTAGTAAGGATGTGATATTTGTGTAGGTAGAGTAGCTGTGATGTACAGGGTGTGATGTTTGTAGAGGTACAATAGCTGTGATGTACCTGATGTGATGTTTCTGGAGGTACTGCATATGTGATGTACATGATGTGATGTTTGTGTAGGTACTGTAGCTGTGTAGTAAGGATGTGATATTTGTGTAGGTAGAGTAGCTGTGATGTACAGGGTGTGATGTTTGTAGAGGTACAGTAGCTGTGATGTACCTGATGTGATGTTTCTAGAGGCACTGCATATGTGATGTACATGATGTGATGTTTGTGTGGATACTGTAGCTGTGATGTACAGGATGTGATGTTTGTAGAGGTACAGGAGCTGTGATGTACAGGATGTGATGTTTGTATAGGTACAGTAGCTGTGATATACATGATGTGATATTTGTGTAGGTACTGTAGCTGTGATGTACAGGGTTTGATGTTCGTATAGGTACATTAGCTGTGATGTACAGGATGTGATGTTTGTTTAGGTACAGTAGTTGTGATGTTCAGGATGTGTTGTTTGTAGAGGTACCGTAGCTGTGATGTAGAAAATGTGATGTTTGTATAGGTACAGAGGCTTTAATGAAGAGAATGCAATATGTGCTAATGTGCAAGTGTGGTACATAACATCAGTTCATGCTATATCAGATCTGTTACGTCTGCTGATCCTCCTTGTTCCCAATCGAACTGTTTCCCACTTGTTTTTGAGACGTTCCAAGTGCATTATTATTACATAAACTGCAGTCTCCCACACTGCGTTTTGTGGTTGTTATGATCTTCAAAACAATTATGTGTTAAAGCAGTATTACCATGTAGGTCTTTGTAACTGGGAGGGACTTCTGCGTTAGTTAATAAATATTTTTATTCTTGACTATTAAATATGAACATAAAATTTTTGAAGCGTATTTCGTTGTGTTGCACGTACGAATACATTGTATTTCCGCTTGTATTTGTTAGTGTCAAACGAAAAAAAAATAAGATAAGAATTTTACAAGAATAAAGGGCACGTATTCTTCTGATCCCTTATTAAAACTGTAATAATAATAATAATATCATAATCATTAGGACGGTCCCAGTGGCCACTCGATTTAAGGCTAGGGTCTATGTCCGCTCTGCTGCTGAGATTGCGGGTTCGAATCCCGCTAGGGTTAGGGACTTTTTTTTTTGTGAATATTGTGTGTTGTCAGGTAGAAGTGTCTGCGACGAGCTGATTATTCGTCTAGAGGAGTCCCAGAGACTGTCGGCCGTCGTTGTGTGTAATCTAGAAACCTCAAGAGTGAGGAGGGTATGGTCCGCGTTGAACCGCAGCGCCACGTTAAAAGAAATAATAGTAATTTCTAAATACTGTAAAACCTAAATACAGCGTATTGATATCGGATTGTCATACTAAAAATAGCTTCATGTCTAGGATACATTAAATTATTTTGTATCAACAAAACAAATCGTATTTTTAAATTGTTACAACAAACGAGAAATATGTAGATGGATATGAATGTAGACAGATTGTAAGTACCCTTTCAGCTTTTCAACCCCCTTCATCCCCTATAAAAGATATGTGTTAAAATGCTACCACTTTCAGTTTCCCCCAGCTAGATTTGCAACATTTATTCAACGTTGTTTCATCAGCAGGGGTTGCGGGTTTGTGGGGGTGGGAAGTAAATGCTATTTCTCGTCATACGTCCAAGGTGTGACCCCACAGAATGTACTAATATCGACATATTTGCTGACTACTCCATAGACCAGTTAATGGGAAAATTGACACTACAGTAGAGGAAGAAAATTTCCGTTTTGAAAGTAAGTTTCAAGAAATAATTGTAATATCAGTATACAGCGCAGACTTCAGCTTACTGTTAGTGTTAGAACGGCTTAAGGCTACATTCCCTTTTTAAATAATTTCACGTTTGTTGTGGACGTCGCTGTTCCTAGAATAACTTATCCACCCAGTGCATGGAGAATCACAATTGTAATTGACCTACTTTTGAAAATTGTTCCTAACAACTGGTCTACAATATTGTAGCCTTTACAGAAGTGGAGAAAATCGTTTACATAATGGTTTTATGTTGGTACTTGTACTACATAAACGTGTAGGCCAGTTAATACAGTGATCACGCTACGCGCTGGTTGGCCAAAGATTCGGGCTGTAATTTCCGTCGGTGTGGAAATTTGTCTGTTCACCACAGTCTCCAGGCCCACCAAGTTCTCTATAAACCAAATACCGGACGCTCTTTCTCAAGGAATAGAACCACCCGTCCCATCTAATAAATGATATGCCTCAAGGATTGGAGGTATAAGTCCACTCTTTCTTAAACTTCGCCATAAGATGTTCCGTATTAAGAAACAGATGTATTTAATACGCGTATTCATATCCTTTTTGTTTAAGGTACATGTTCATTATAATATTCACAACAGAAGAACAACGACCCCTACTCCAAAACAGATGAATAAATTCGTGACTTCCCGTATCCTATAAAGTAGTATTCATAATATCTTATCATCTACTTGACGGCACATTTGTACAGATAAGAAACTTCTAAATTGTTAGGGCCATTACATGAGGGAGATGTCATTGTCGGGTCATGTAGCACGAACAGTAAGGTGAAGAATTCGAATTAAGATTCGCGGCGATGAATTTTCAGTGTTCATAAAATTCGAGGAATTTCTGGACTGACTGAGCAACCGTTAGCTTCACGCAGTTAACTTCACAGTGGTCGTTCGAACTGTCCAATATGGATGACAGTCTACAGGGACGTCAGTTTTTCCCCCCTGTAGTTGCCACGTATGAATATGTTATGTGGATGAAGTGATGTATTTGGCCTGAGGATTTCATGGCGACTGATTTCAGTAAAATCTGCTCAGTCTGCAAGCGTCGTCAGGCGTCTGGACGGCGAGTGAACCGTCACTGTTGTGGTCATCATTTCGCTGATGACGAGGACAAGATTGGTTCTCCTGGCGCCATTGCCAGCCAGAAAAAGATTTATTGAAGTCACTTATCCACTATCAGTTCCTTTCATATGTACAGACAGACGGACCGAACTCTTCTTAACAGGCGCTAGCAGCAGGAGTGCGTTCGCTCAAATAGCAATATGAATTTTTCCGCGTTACACTAATCTGTCTCTTAGATCGTTATTAAAACCGAATTCCCCTTATTTGAAAACATCCAAGTGTTTTACAAACACATAATATACATGGCATGATTAGGAATTGAACACAAGTGCTGTTGGTATCAGAATATACATGACAGTGAGCAGGGACTATGATGGTGTGTAATGGATCGATGGTAACATTAACTCCCATTAGACCGCTTGAGGTCAGACGCCCCGTGCTGTATGGTGCAACAGTCAGCTCACTGACAACAGTACTGTTTTGGTAGAATTATTGGTCTGCGGCGCTCCGAGAGACTGTATTGCTGGTGACTGCTTCAAGGGGAGGTCAGACCTGAGAGAGGACAATATAACGTCATCTACTGAACAGTGCTTTCATTTGCACAATACATACAATGGATCCTAAGGCGTCTGGAGCTCAACTCTGTATATATTTCGAATCGAATGTGAAGAAAGGGAGATTAACTCCGGCGAGATCTTAGTACAGTTCAGTTCACGATATTTTACCTTCACTTCCACTTTTCCCGCGCTTAACCGTTTGCATTATGAAGTTCATTAAAATAATACTTTAAGAATCTTTTCTTCTCTTAACGAAAATACTGCTTGACAGATTGTAGAGTGCTCGACAGGAGAAAATATGTGTGCAGTGCTTATTTGCTTATCACAGTGTGTTAAAATAATCTTAATATTAGGTAAATTCCAAAAAAGTCCCTATTCACATACGTGAACTTCCATTACGTGTTTATGTACTTAGGCATACAAATTTAGACCCAGCAGAGGGCCACCGTGCCCTTCCGGGGTGAACTCGTGGATCATCCGGCCCTTTTTGTAGGATAGGTATCGGGTCTTTACTTGGGGTAGAGCGGCCGAAGAGTGATGCTGACCACCCACCTACTATCAGTACCGGTTTGTGAATGTATTAGAGCTATATCTCTTCCTCCTGTCTGTGCCTGCATAGGAATGTCACGGGGTGACCTTTACAAATTACAAATTTTGGTGCTAGGGACGTTTTGAGCACAAGACGTCGTTAACCCTTTAAACGCCTAGTTAAATCCCATCTGCTAGCATTGTTCGGAGATCACCATATTCTCCACATTAGCAGGTAAAGGGTTAATCTCCGAGTATATTCGGCAAATCTGTTTTAGGTAGCTAATTGGTTTACATATAAGAAACCCTTATGTTATTTCTTATATGTTTCACGTTCAATATCACAGAGTGACAAATACACTGTTAAGTGGAATAAGTGAGAAATGCATATAAAATTTTTGTTGGAATATACGCATAGAAGACCCTACGCTGGCCTAGAAAATAGAAACTTACTGAAATGCCTGTGTAATAGAGGGTGTATTTAGGTTCAAATGTCATTACTTAATTACGTGATTAAGGCTTGTGAGGATGTGGAGTTTAACCTCCACGCCGCCCTACCTTCGGTACTAAATTGTCGTAAGTGGTTCGTTTCGCGCCGAACATTCATGGCTGTGGAAGGGTATGAGGGTGTTTGCAGACCTAGGACCAATCTTCACGCATTTCGGTGTAGAAAGATCTCTGCCTCGGCCGGGAACGTAACACCGTCCTTACTCTGCTGTCCTACCCTTAGCCTAGTCAGTGTTGTGACTGATCCGATGCGAAGCGGTCTTTTGTGTTGCAAGAGAGGGTGCAGTGGCTGGCTTTTGTGAGCACGGAAATTAACTTCAGACTCCATAAAAGGCGCAGAATTCCTTGACGTTTTGTGGGTCTCTGAGCTCTTCAAGTACTCAGCTATAACGAATCTGTTGACTGTCTGTACAGTTCTGATTTCGTGGCTATCGGACAGTCAGGGATAGACCTGAGCTTGCCAGACAGCTGTTGTGGTGAAGACATTTGCATCGTGCTATGTGCCAAAGTCTGTTGTCGTCACGTTAAATCTGTTTGCTGTTGTAGAAATATGAGCGAAAGTGGCTTCGTGTGTTTGGGGGATAATTAGCTTGATTGCTGTGTTTAATCTAATAGTATCCAACATGGCCGCCTCTCCGTGTAAACATTCCTCGTAATCGGGAGACCATAGAGCTGCAAATTATAGAATAATTGACTTGCCATTGAAAATTACTGTCGACACGAATTTGTTATGCTATGAGGAACAATTCAGTCTTATTTTTATCTGTGATTCACTGATACTTAGTTACTACGCCTCATTAGTAGCGGTAGGCTACATAATGTTGCTGTGCTCTGTTATATTACTGCTGTGTATTTGATTTTATAAACCTTACAGTCAGCTGATTTTGCAGTGTAAATTAATTTGATATTTATACCTACATAGACACGAAGATGCAACATGGAAATCCTTTCGGTTGCTATAATTTCAGTTATGTATTTATGGTTGTTTTAAAGGATTGAAGTGTTGTTGTTGTTGTTGTTGTTGTTGTTGTTGTTGTTGTCCTCGTCGTCGTCGTCTTCTGATGGTAGATTTTGGATTTATTCCATTAATCTTCCGGCATCCCAATACAGCTTTGGTAATTCTTTAGAAGTATGGTCCAGTTTTGGGCACACAATGAGGTGATCTTTGTCCATTATTTTATTCTTCAGTTTACATATTGTGCAGTAGTTATAGTGAAGATTTTGATCCGGTGGAGGTGTGCTGCATTGGATTGAAGTGTAATAAGGATAAATACATTAGACTTTTTTATATTTTACTGTAAAGCCTGGTGATGGCCGACTTGGGTCGAGACATGAAACTTTTTGTGCAATAAATTGCAGTTCTGTTTCGACGGCGTTCTTATCAGTAAGTAGCTACACCTATCAATAATTAGCTACATTTATCAAGTCAGTAGCAACACCTGTCAGTACGTACCTACCCATATCAGTGAATGACTACATCTGTCAGTAAATAACTACACTTTTCTTTAAGGAGCTACACTTATCAGTGAGTAGCTACATATGTTATTAAGTAGCTACACTTCTCAGTACTTAGCTACGCTTATCACCAATACATATTATTCAGAACACAGCGACACACAACTTTACAGCACATAAACAAAACATAATAATGGCTTGTAGCAACCTCAAATTAGCTGCCTAAGAAATCTGTACTGTCAGGTTATGGATGATTGTACTGAAAAAAAAAAATATATATATATATATATATATGCTGCTTTGATAACATAGTGGGATGAATCATCTTAATATTACACTTAACATGGCTGATTTTAGAAAAGTTCCTAAATTATTTTGTGGCTTCACTTGTGTTAGTGAAACGAAATTGTTTGTATAATGCTGTAATGTAATTAAACCGTTAGAGCAGTCGCTTGAAAGGCCAATAAATAGTCTTTCATGTATTAAGAAATGCCCAGCATTATAGAGAACTCTTGAAGATTCATTACCGTTTAAACAAAAGCCCGCCCCTGGACTTGATAGCGTGAATGAGATTAGTTCAGAGATAGGAGGAAATATTATTAGAAACCCTCAGGCAGTACATATCACACAGATTGTATATAGCATTGTAATTTAACTTCTGTGTCATGTGTACTCCCTGAAGAAGGCAACGAAACATGACCGAAACACGTAGGAGTGACCTCCATAATTAGTTTAGTGCATTAAGTTGGAAATAAATGTAGAAGTATTCGTACGTTAAAATAGTCCAAATACATTTTTATTCAATTTATTATTTGTTAAAATTATCTTCCACTTTTATTTATGTCAAATAAATTCTCCCCTCCTGTATAGTTTTGTGTTATATACATTGCTCCTTCTTCCATGTTTGCTACTCCCCCCCCCCCACCAAATCTTCATTCAATTTTCGAACACCCTATTAATAACATCTGGTGCACAGTGCAATCGCTCAGCACCTAGTTATGCGTTTTTTTTTAGCCATCTTATGTCTTTTTAGACCAGACGTCCTTGTCGTCCTGTTAACAAACATTCACAGTCTGTGATCTTCCCGAAAGACGATAAATGGTTTGTATTCGAAAGAGGAACCATACATAAATTGAATAAGAAATAATGAAAAATATTTTTCCAAACTGAATTCCCACAGCGCATGACGCATTTATGAACGTACCGTTCTGAGAATTGCGTGAAACACCTAAACCCCATCTGCAGGCATAGCGTAGAGTTCCTCTAATTTTGAAACATGTGGCTTATATAGGAACAGCTGTGCTTTGGAGGGTCAAGTGTATGGAAAGGGCATAATGCTAACGGAAACTGCTGTGTGAATTCGCAGTTAGACGCAGGCAAACCTACTTGCAAACTACCCTCACTCCGTCGAACACGATATCAGTTATTTTAATTGCGCCTAACATGTGTGCTACATAATAACATGAGAAGACACAAAGAAATTTTGGTATCTTCCTTGAGATGATTTTTATATTGGCATGCCCGATGATTGTCTGAGAAAGGGTCCAAACATGCAGCTTACATGAAGTAGTGTCCGGGCTGCAGCCCGGACACTACTCCAGCCTAATCGCACCTAACCTCCAACATACAGCAAACAAAGAACGAAATGACCAATGTGGTAATTAACATCATAGTCGCGAGCTCCTGTTGATGGTCATAGTAGTGCCCGAAACATGTTGAGCCTATAAGAAGTACTATAAAATAAAAAGTGGCATCTAGTTGGTTTTTTATTCTTCAGTTATTGCAGGTTTACTTGTAGTTCCAGAAGTTTGTAGCGTACAAAATCATTGTCGATGTACCTCATGCGCTGCCGTATCTCAGCTGTACTGACTAATGCGTTATCTTCTCTACCATAGGGGACATAGATTGTCGGTTACAGGTGGGGAGACCGAGGACTCAGGGTTCGATATCCGGGAAGACTAGACCGGTTATTAGACTCGCCAAACCTATCCAGTCCTTACCATCGGCTCCTTCCTCCGGGGATAAAGTGGTCTGTGCGTGAAGGTGACCCACTCACTTCCATCTAGCACCGGGATTGAAAGTGCGTGGAGTTAAACCTCCACATCTTCATAAGGCTTAATTAGGCAGAGGGATTATCACGTTTCATACAAACAGCCACTGCTTGTCATTTCTGAGCATACTTCATACTGATTTGTCCTCCATACAACGTCTGGCCCTGCTTCGAACGTGTTTCTGAGCTTGTTATTTCTCTGGAACATTTAGTATTCATTTTCGTGGCGCCTTTGCTGCCTCAGGCTAACAGCAACAAAATTTCAGCTGTGTAGTAAAAAAATCCTTTACCCGTTAGTTCGATTTTTGAGAGGGGAGGTTGTGGTCGTTTTGAAAATGCTACTGGCCGATGGGAAACGGAATGAGCGTGTTCGTATGTAAAGTGCAGAATTATGGGTCGGCGGTAATAATGTAAGAGTCGTTGTAGCAGCACAATATCGATGTGTCGCCCTGTTACATGAGTGCAAGGGTGGAATAGGAACCGATTGCATCCTGTTTTCTGGTTTTGCTTAACGCAAATATGAATGACTTAGAAGTGTGAGGTTTGAGGTTTCTCGCAGCGGTTAGCTTTCGGATTGTGGCCTTCTGGTTTGGCACATTGGCATTTCATATTTATGATTTCCCGTAATTCAGACACACCAATACCGGAAGAAATCAACATAGAGTAAGGAAAGTTACCTCAAAGCTCAGAAATGAGGGAAATAATTTTCTCATTCGGTAATTGTAACATTCGACATGTGAATTTTTTGTCGTATTCTAAATATCACGGAGAGTTGGCAGTATTTGGACAGCATGATGCAGTTAGCAGTATTTGGACAGCATGATGCAGTTGGCAGTATTTGGACAGCATGATGCAGTTGGCAGTATTTGGACAGCATGATGCAGTTGGCAGTATTTGGACAGCATGACGCAGTTGGTAGTATTTGGACAGCATGATGCAGTTGGCAGTATTTGGACAGCATGATGCAGTTGGCAGTATTTGGACAGCATGACGCAGTTGTGAGATTTCGGGCTTCCGCCGCAGAGTAAATGTTCGCTCTTCGCTCTGCTGAGGTTTTACGTAGCGTAGATTGACAGTTTACGACATTTCGAAACAACCCGGCAGTCAAGCCTTCGAAGATTGAAGCTGTTTTGGGCTGCTTAACTCTTGAATGTGGGACCGATAGGTAGTTCCGAAACGTCGTAACCAACTGCCAATCTAGGCTGCTTAAGGTCCCAGAAGAGCGAAGATTTCATTACTTAGTGTATTTTAGGTTCTTCTCTGTCCAGTACATTAAATAGCGTTGTTTTGATTCCCTCTTTGTGTTTCTGTTCTACATTCTACCTTGGAGAGTGATCTTCAGAGATTTATCATTTTGTCCTTTCATCAGTTATCATCATTATAATCACCAAAATAATCATTATTTAATGTAATTTGCTAAATGGTCACTGACGTTTCGGAGGTTTTTTGCCTCCATCTCATTTTCTTAAAATTACTGGAATAAACTTCAGTCAAATTCCGATATTATTGTTGGAAAAGCTTCTTTTGTATAGCAGTCCGTTTCGAAACTACAAGGGCTTCCCTTTTATCCTCACATCCTCGTTTTCAGTTGTAGTGCTCATTTGCCGTCTGTAAAGTGGCATTTGTATGACGCTAACCACTCTCCTCCAACTAATAGAGGTTAAGAATAAGTGGATCTATATCTCCACTAACCCATGTTCGTTCATGACGTGATTAATTAAGGTCAGGGAAATTTTACCTACACTTTATTTGTTTAAAATTTTGTAATACTGACAAAGCGAAAATATCTCTCAAGAGAAGAACCGGTATTGCTGCTATTCCTGAGTCCATATTCTGAACATTCCGTGATAATGTGACCGAATTCTACAGAAAACACCTATTGGGTCTACAAGGCTGTCAGCTGTCCCTTTTATGTTGACTGTGTTTCGTACCATACAATGCCGTCTGCCGCCCTTTACCCCGCTTTTGACCTCAGGTAGGAACACATTTAGATATATTTGTTTTTGTTTGTCTGTCTGTCTCATGCCATTACAGTCATTCAGTAACCCCCCCAGACCTCCACCCACACAAATTATACAGACGGACCTTGGTCATCAGTCCTAACAGGTCATTTCTTGGAGTGCGCAATTTCTTGTGCCCACAGCACGCCGACAGCTACTGTAGTGCCGCTTGAAGGCAACGCATTCATTTCCTTCGCTTTTCCTCGGATGTTAATGACGTGGTCAATAAACTGTCTTGTGAAGCTTGGAAACTTTTCCCAAGGTGTTATTATTTTTTATTATCTTTGCCCAAGAAATACAAAATATATGTTAACAACTCTTTCTTTTAACACTGCTACATGTTCGGAGTTTACACATCATCTTCAGGGATTATCAAAAACAGATATTGTTGATATATATATTGTGGCGCATTTGTTGGAAAAATATAATAAAATATACAAAATGCAAGGTACATATATCTAGATTATATCAAGACTTCAAGGCTCTCCCAAGGTCTTTACTTTATCGTTTATAAAGACTTGGAGGGGGGCGGGGGGGGTTCTGTCAGTAACTTCTCAAATTTATTTCTGGAATAGAATTCTACATGTTTCGGACAGTTCCTCTGTCCATTATCAGGAGTCTAGCACTGTACAAGCAGCAATACATACACCTATTGCTGTGTATACAGTACTAGACTTCTGATGACGGACAGAAAACCTGTCCAAACATGTAGAGTTCTATTCCAAAAATAAATTTGAGAAATTGGTGCATCTTGTTCTTATATCACAATGCACGGCCCTCTGAATGTCAAAAATCAGACAGTTTTTATTGGATTTAAACGATACGGAATTTGCACATTGAAAAATTTTGTAAATATATAAGGAACACTATGTAGGTCGGTTGAGGGGGGCTTTGAATTCTCTCGAAAATAGGTAAATAAAAAAATAAATATATATACACACACATATATATATATATATATATATAATAAGTGTGACATATGCGTTGATAATAAAACTTATAGTCAGAGTGGCGAGTGTGTGTGGGTGTGTGTGTGTGTGTGTGGTGTAGTGTGTGTGTGTGGTGTGGTGTGTGTGATGTGTGTGTGTGTGGTATGTGTGTGTGTGTGTGCGTGTGTGTGTGTGGTGGGGTGTGTGTGTGGTATGTGTGGGGT